>ENA-OSEY01000012-OSEY01000012.1-marine-metagenome-genome-assembly--contig:-NODE-12-length-159034-cov-4.439251_pt1 | contig 159034 bp, 142 predicted proteins | sample MGYA00248465_ERZ534230 | MGnify/ENA primary metagenome ERZ534230 (study PRJEB26409, sample SAMN06344110) | marine metagenome | isolation source: Sea water from surface | place: Atlantic Ocean:Southern... | reverse complement strand
AACCCATCCAGCGCCTGTCCCATCATCTCTTCATAGCTGGTGATGAAAGCGAGGTCGCTCTCCGGCTTCGCCGATGAATCGTCGCAGAGGAGAACCAGCCTCACCTTGCGGGTCACCAGCTTCATCACTTCGGACAGCAGCGGCAGGAAATCGGCATGGACGAGGATCACATCATCCTCGGCATGGTCGATGGTATAGGCGATCTGCGCCGGCGCCAGCCTGATGTTCACGGTATGCAGCACAGCGCCCATCATCGGCACTGCAAAAAATGCTTCGAAATAGCGGTGCGTATCCCAGTCCATGACAGCGACGACCTGGCCCAGTCCCACCCCCTGTGCGGCAAGTCCGGCGGCAAGGCGCTTCACACGCGCTTGAAAATCGCGATAGCTGTAACGCATCAGACCGTCGCTGACGATCTCGGCATCGGGCGCAATCTGCAGCGGCGTGCGAAGCAGGCTCTTGATCAGTAGCGGGAAATCCGACGGCGCACCGGTCTGCATTTACTCATTCCTCCCTAAGATGAGAGAAACGATATCAGCCGGGGTGTTCAGCCGACAAGGCCGGAATCAAGGCCGGAATCAGTGCGCCGGGCGTGCGGCTTCCGCGCCGGCAGTCGGGGCATCGGTAATCCAGCCGCCGCCAAGGACCCGGTCAGGATTGGATGCGTCATATAGCACCGCTGCCTGGCCGGTCGAAATCCCCAACTGCGGTGCGTCGAGCGCAACCAGTGCCATGTCGCCATCGACGGTTGTGATCGTCGCCGGCAGTGCCGGAGCGGTGTTGCGCAGCCGCGCAAGGACTGCCGTTCCCCCCTCAGGGCCACCTTCGGGCGAAACCCAGCTGACTTCGGACAGGCCAACCCGGTGACAGGCAAGCGCGCTCTGCGGTCCAACGATCACACGGTGCGACGCGGCGTCGATGGCGACGACATAGAGCGGCCCTTCGGATTCATCGGCATCCTTGCGCCCGCCGATGCCAAGCCCGCGCCGCTGCCCGATGGTGAAATCAATGACGCCGACATGCGTGCCGAGAACCGTGCCGTCGAGATGCACGATCTGCCCCGCCTCGACCGCGCCGGGCCGGAGCCGCCGCACCACATCGCCATAGCGACCATTCGGCACAAAGCAGATATCCTGGCTATCGGGCTTGTCGGCCACGGCCAGCCCGTATTTATGCGCCAGCGTGCGGGTCTCGTCCTTGCTCATTCCGCCAAGCGGAAAGCGCAGATAATCGAGCTGGTCCGGCGTCGTCGCGAACAGGAAATAGGACTGGTCCTTCAACGGGTCGGCACCGCGATGCAGCTCTGCGCTTCCGTCCGCATCGATACGCTGGACATAATGGCCGGTCGCAAGGCAGTCAGCGCCGAGGTCGCGCGCCGTTTTCAGCAGATCGGTGAATTTGACGGTCTGGTTGCAGCGGACGCAGGGGATCGGGGTCTCGCCGCGAAGATAGCTGTCGGCGAAATCCTGCATCACCTGGTCGTGAAAGCGACCTTCGTAATCGAGCACATAATGCGGGATGCCGAGCCGTCCGGCGACGGTGCGCGCGTCGTGGATATCGGCACCGGCACAGCACGCCCCCTTGGCCTGGATGGCGACGCCGTGATCATAAAGCTGCAGGGTGATCCCCACGACCTCATATCCCTGCTCATGGAGCAGAGCAGCCGTGACGGAACTGTCGACGCCGCCCGACATCGCAACCACGACGCGCGTGTCGACCGGCGGTTTTGCAAAACCGAGCGAATTGACCGCGACATCACTGGACGCATCGCTATGACGTGGCGTAGCCGTGGTCATGAAGCTCCGACTTTCGTGTCTGTTGCGTCTAGAAATCCTCTGGAACGGTCAGGCGCAGCCCGTCCAGTTCCGGCGTCATGGCAATCTGGCATCCGAGACGCGACGTCTCCGACAGGCTGAAGGCAAGGTCCAGCATGTCTTCCTCGTCCTCGCTCGGTCCGCCTGTCTTGGCGTACCAGTCGGGATCGACGATGACGTGGCATGTCGCGCATGACAGGCAGCCACCACAGGTGCCCTCGATACCGAGATTGGCATCGCGGCCCGCTTCCATGACGGTCACGCCTTCGTCCACAGTGACGTTATGTTCCTTGCCATCCGGCGTGGTGAAAATGATCGTTGGCATGTTGCTCAACACTCCGATTCATTATCCATCTGTTGGTCTGTTTTCGGGCGACAAGGCACCTGTCATCACCGGCGACGCTTTTACAGCGCCACAAGCACTTCCGCAAGCCTTTCGAAATCCGCCTCGCCGCTGTTCCAGCCGCCGGAAATGCGGATGGCGCAACCGGCGTGAACGTCGGCTTTCATCGCCTTCAGGACATGGCTCTCGTGAACCTTGCCGGAAGAGCATGCAGCACCGGCACTGACAGCCACGCCGGCCAGATCGAGCGCCATGACCATCGTCTCGGAACTGCGCTCGCCGATGGCGAGGCAGGATGTATTGCCGAGACGGTCTGCCCCAGCCCCGAACAGCACGGCATCATTGCGCTGCGAGGCCAGCCGCGCTTCCAGCCCGTCACGCCATGCGGCCATGGCCCGATAATGGGCGATATCTTCAAATGCGGCTTTCGCGGCCCCGCCGAACCCAGCAATGCCGATAACATTTTCGGTGCCGGACCTGCGGCCTTGTTCCTGCCCTCCGCCGCGAAGCAGGCTTGTCATCGCCCGCCCGGGCCGCACCAGAAGCGCACCGATACCGGCAGGACCGCCGATCTTGTGGGCCGACAGGCTGGCGAAATCGAGACCGGATCCGGCGAAGTCGAGATGCTGCTTGCCAAGCGCCTGCACCATATCGCTATGCACGGCGACACCGGCGGATTTTGCAAGCGCGACAATCTTGTCAATCGGCTGGATAACGCCGGTCTCGTTGTTTGCTGTCATCACCGATACGAGGTTTCGCGGTCTGTCCGCATCATCAAGGCTGTCGAGCATCTTGCCGAGCGCGGCGAGGTCGACGCGGCCTTCGGAATCGACCGGAATGCGTTTCGCGTCAGGAGCGGCCTGCATCACCGAATCATGTTCGACCGCGCTGGTGATGATCGTGTCGAACATCGACAGGGCAAGGTTATTGGCCTCGGTTCCGCCACTGGTGAAGACAAGGTCGGCGCCGCGGCAGCCTGCCAGCATCGCGATTTCCGCTCGTGCCTCTTCGACGATCATCCGCGCGGCGCGGCCATAACCATGCACTGACGAAGGATTGGACGGCGGGCCCATCGCAAGCTCCATCGCAGAGACGGCATCCGGCCGTAACGGTGTTGTGGCGTTGTTGTCGAGATAAAGCAGGGGCTGGCACGCCATGGTGACGGGTCAGCTCTCGCGGGGCGGCAGGTTCAGATCGTCCTCGTCGGAGATCGCCGCCTTGCCGGCCTCGTCATGAAAGCGGGTGGGCGACAATCTGTCTTCCATGTCGTTGAGGCGGGCACGAAGGCTCTGAACCTCGGCGACAAGTGCCTCGATGGTCCGGCCCCGCGGATCCACATCGTCCGGGTTACCGACACCATATGCCGAAAAATTGCGCCCTTCCTCGGCAGGGCGCGCCTTGGACGCGACCTGCCTCGCAGGAACACCGACCACCGTCGCGCCCTCGGGAACATCCTTGGTCACCACGGAATTGCCGCCGACTTTCGTGCCCGCGCCGACAACAATGTCACCCAGGATCTGGGCGCCTGATCCAACAATCACGCCGTCTTCCAGAGTCGGGTGACGTTTGATGCAACGTTGCGCCTCAGAATCAACCGATGGCAGGACACCGCCGAGGGTCACGCCCTGATACAGCGTCACATTCCGACCGATGATAGCGGTTTCGCCGATGACGACACCCGACCCGTGATCGACGAAGAACCCGCAGCCGATGGTGGCGCCCGGGTGAATCTCGATGCCGGTGAACAGGCGCGCGAGCTGCATGATGAACCGCGCCGGAAATTTCAGTTTCATGCGCCACAGCGGATTGGCGATGCGATAGGCCAGCATCACCTGGAAACTGGGGTACAGGAACATCGCCGCCAGCTTGCCACCGGCGGCGGGGTCGCGCTCAAGGATCGCGTTCAGATCGCGGTTGAGCTTGGCGAACATGTATCGGGTTCCTACCCTTGCAGACTCGCTGCCGGGCAGTTACGACCCGAGCAGTTGTGACACCGGAACGCAAGCCTGCTTGGCCTGCGGACATCTTTAAGATATAAGCCGTTTTCACGAAATCACAAGCGAACGGATCCGCCCATGCCCGAGGTGATTATCAACGGACCGGAAGGTCGTCTTGAGTGCCGCTACATGCCTGCCGAGGCAGCCGACGCGCCCACAGCGCTAATACTGCATCCTGAGCCTGACAAAGGCGGCACAATGAACAATCGCGTGACCTATGCGTTGTATCAGCATTTCCAGTCCCGCGGCTTCGCGGTGATGCGTTTCAATTTCCGCGGCGTCGGCCGCAGCCAGGGTGTTTACGACAATGGCGAGGGCGAGCTGTCCGATGCCGCCACCGCGATGGACTGGCTGCAGTCACAGAACCCGGCCTCAAACCAGTGCTGGATCGCCGGATTTTCATTCGGCTCCTGGATCGGCATGCAGCTGATGATGCGCCGCCCGGAAATTCGCGGTTTCATCTCTGTCACGCCGCCGGCGGCAACCCATGATTTCTCGTTCCTCGCGCCCTGCCCGGCGTCAGGGCTGATCATTCACGGCGAGGAAGACGCCGCCGTGCCGCCGGAAACGGTTCACAAGCTGGTTGAGCGGCTGTCGATCCAGAAAGGTGTGGAGATCGAGGTCGATATCGTTCCCGGCGCCAATCACTTCTTCACCGACCATCTCGACCCGATGATCGCGCGTGTCTCGGACTATCTCGACGGCGCCCTGAAAACCGAACCAGAAGCAGCGCCGCTGTTCTGACAGCTCACAGGATATTCACATGAGCCATAAATCCGAGCTGATCCGCGTCTTTTCGGAGCGCGGCTACATTCATCAGGCAACCAATCTGGAAGGCCTTGATGAAAAGGCATCGCAGCAGATCATCCCGGCCTATATCGGTTTTGACTGCACCGCCGACAGCCTGCATGTCGGCTCGCTGGTCCAGATCATGATGCTGCGGGCGCTGCAGCGTGCCGGCCACAAGCCCATCGTCCTGATGGGCGGCGGCACCACGAAGGTCGGTGACCCGTCGGGCAAGGATGCGGCACGCCCGCTGCTGTCGGATCAGGATATCGAAAACAACAAGGCCGGCATCTTCAGCGTCTTCGAGAAATACCTGACCTTCGGCGACGGGCCCGGCGACGCGGTGATGGTGGACAACGCCTCATGGCTGGACGAACTCGCCTATATCCGCTTCCTGCGTGACTACGGCCCGCATTTCTCGATTAACCGGATGATGGGCATGGACTCGGTCCGGCTGCGGCTCGAGCGCGAGCAGCCGCTCTCCTTCCTCGAATTCAACTATGCGATCCTTCAAGCCTATGACTTCCTGGAACTGCGCCGCCGCTATGGCTGCCTGCTGCAGATGGGTGGATCCGACCAGTGGGGCAACATCGTCAGCGGCATCGACCTGACACGCCGTGTGGACGGTCAGGAAATCTTCGGCGTCACCTCGGAGCTGATCACCACTGCGTCCGGCGCAAAGATGGGCAAAACAGCCGACGGTGCCATCTGGCTGAACGAGGACAGGCTTCCCGCGTTTGATTTCTGGCAGTTCTGGCGCAATACCGAAGACGCCGATGTGGCACGATTCCTGGCGCTTTTCACCGAACTTCCGATGGACGAGGTCAACCGGCTCAGCGCCCTTGAAGGAGCCGAGATCAACGAAGCCAAGATCATCCTCGCCAACGAGACGACGACGCTGTGCCACGGCGCGGAAGCGGCGGCGGCGGCGATGCAGACAGCGCAGCAGACCTTTGCCGGCAGCGGTGTCAGCGAGGGCCTGCCGCAGGAGACCATTGACGCAGGCGAGGTGGAAAGCCTCGGCATGATAGCGGCGCTGGTAAAAGTCGGCTTTGCGAAATCCAACGGCGAAGCAAGACGGCTGATCCGCGGGGGCGGGGCACGCCTCAACGACACAGCCGTCACTGATGAGGATTTCCAGCTTGGCGCCGGTGACTTCATTGACGGCCGCGCGAAAATTTCCGCCGGCAAGAAGCGGCACGCGCTCCTCGTCATCAGCTGAGCCGCGAAAGCCGGAATTTATCCGCCATTCTCGACCCCGCCATTGGCGTCTGGCCCGAGAATTCTGTCGCCCTCCCGCCGCAGCCATGACGGGCTGAACAGGTCGCGCAGCACGCCCGGCACGACCGAGGCCGGCGTGATCGACGCATCGGGATCATCAATGCTTCCGGTCAGGCTGAACTGCGTGACGAACAATCCGGCATTGTCGATCCCGGTCAGGATCTCTCCGACGATCGGTATCACACCGATGATCTGGCTCAGGAAACTGGCTGGCACCAGATTGCCGCTGACATCAACCTCTCTGGTCTCATCGTCATACTGGCCGACAAAGGCCACGGAGACTGCCTGTCCCCGTCCTGTGACCTGTGTCAAATTGACCTTCGGGCCTCTCTTCTCGATAGATGCCTCTCCCCAGTCGAAGCCGGTTCCCTGTCCCTCTACAAGGCTGTAGAGGCCGGTTGGCGCCAGAACAGAAAAGGCGCGCACAGCGCGCGGCGCCTCGACCACGGTGAAATTGGTGATACGGATGTTGGTATCGAAATTCTCGAAACCGTCGATGAATTTCGTCCGTAGGAACATCTCCCCGGACCGGATCGTGTCGGTCACTGTCAGGCCGGCAAGTGTGCCACCGCCATTTTCCGACGACATCGTGAGTTCTGGTACCTCGCCCTCTGCGGCACTATAAGTCAGGGTCGTTTCGGCACCACCCACGATGCCGACGCCATTCAGAAACTCGCCACCACTGCCGAAGCTCATCTGGAACTCGCCCTCGGAAATAAGCGTGCGGTTCCTATGGCTCAGATTTCCGGAGAACGACGCCTCGCCGCCGCCGGCAGCCTTCTTGTTGCCGCTGATATGGCCGCTAAGGGACAGGCCGTCGCCCAAGATGATTCTCTCGGCAAGGATATCGAAGCTGACAGGCCGCCCCTTGCCGATGCCGCGGTTGCGGCGCAAGGGGACGAGATCGATCAGTTTGGCCTCTGCCGTGATCAGCCAGTCGCCGTCGACATCGCGGCTCAGCTCGAGCATGCCGATGTCGTTGCCGGGCCAGCCAAGCCGCCGGAAACTGGCCTCCGAGATGGTGATCCCATTGCCTTTCGGCGCGGCAAAGCCGGCGCGGCCGACCATGGCAAGGCTTCCCGCCTCTATATCGATATCCTCAATCGCGAGAGGCACCCCGTCCTTCAGAACAAGCCGCATGCTTGCGCTGCCCGGTTCAGCCGGCAGTTTCGCCCAGCCAATCGCCGGAATATCGATGGAGGTGTCGGCAAGATCGAGACCGAGTTCAATCTCGAAGTCGCTCAGCGCGCTTCCCGTGACCAGCATGATATTGCCGCCCAGGCTGCCTTTCATGTCGAGGCCTGTTGTCGACGCCATGAGGGTGGCAAGCCCCTCGGCCTTGGGCGCGTTGGCGCGAAACACCAGCCTGTCCTTCAGACGGTCTTCCGTGACCACGAAATCAACCGGTGCGCCGAACAGGATCGCCGTTCCGGACAGCTCGATGCCGCTGTCGGAAAACCGGCCCACCAGTTCCGCGTCTGATGCGTTACCGACAATCGGGAGCCTGGAGAACTGTCCTTGCTGAATGATGATGTCCGTATCGACGGTCACATCCGACCGGGTCAGCTTCCGGCCCGTCGGAAATCTTGTGCGTACCGTAAGATCTGCGATCCCGTCCATGGCGATGCTGGACAGCTCGATGCCGGCAAATCCGTTTATGCCGAGCGACCCTGCAACTTCGACGACCCGCGCGAGATCCCTGCCAGCGGTTATCACATCAAGCGTCGCCTCACCACCGTTCTCCTTAGGTAGGCTGCGGAAAACCAGTTTCGAAGGGAGCCCGAACACCCACGCATCACCGCGAGCTTCGAAATGCTTGCGGCTGGCCGACACAAGAAATTCGGCCTCGCGGGCATCTGCACCGAGCGGCAGGTTGGTAAAGGTACCGTTCCTGACCATTGCCTCGACATCGAAATCAATGGCCTGCGGCTTCAGTTTGCGCCGGATCGGGAATGCGGTGCGCACTGTCATGTCGGCACTGCCTGACGCAACTATTCTGGTCAGATCAAGACCACTCGAGCCTCCGATCCCAAGCTGACTGGCAACTCGTATCGCGTCACCGACATCACCTGAAAGTTTCAGGTCGGTCACACCCCGGGACGGCTTTCCGTTGATCACGGGGTCAATGGTGACCCGCCCGGTGGACAGGTCGAGCCCCTCGACCCGTCCCTCGGTCAGGATGATCTCGCCAAGGTTGTCGGCAATGGTCAGGCGGCCATCCAGGTCGGTGAAAGCAGGAATTTTCGCACCGAGTTCGAGCCGCGCGTCACTAAGCGTGACGGATCCCTCGAGATTTGTGATGCGGGGTTTCTCTCCGTCAAACCGGCTCTGCACTTGAAGCCTGACGTCCTCGACCCGACCTTCGGGCATCTTCTGGTCGACCCAGGACCGTGTACGGCTGATCAGCCATTCTGGCCAAATCCTGTGAAACCGCCTGATGTCGATGGCCCCTGCGGCGACTTTGATGTCGGCAGCGTTCACTTTCCAGCCGTTACCAAGCGCCAGATCGCCGGTGACCCCCACCGAGCCGCCATCGGTCAGAGCAAGGCTGATATCCTCAAGCCGGAAAATATCGCCTTGCAGCGACGCTGTTACCTGGAACCGGCTGAACGGAAGCGGTGCCTTTGCATCGGCAAGGGTCAGATTGCCCTCGCCGACCCCGACGGCAACAGACAAGGTCTCGACGACACCGCCCGCACCAAGCCTGAAATCGATGCTGCCGTCGGCCACCCCGACGAGCCGCTCATACTGGCCGGCACCTACGTCAAGGAGAACGTTGCGGAGTACCGAACGCAAATCCAGCGAGACAATCTGGAGCTGCGAGCGAGCACGGTCGATGCCACCGGTTACTTCAATTGTGAAATCCGCCAGGTCACCCCCAGAAAGGCGTTTCTGCAACCCCTCTCTCGCCTCGTCTGCAAGGCCGGAGGGCCAGTCGGCATAGATCTGCTCGATGGGCCAGCGGTTGCCGCGAAAGCGGAACGCAAGTTGCGGCGTCGGACCATGGAGCGCATCCACGTCGCCCGACAGCGCCAGGGTGCGCCCGTCAGCCAATGCAAGCTCACCCTGCGCAAGCACAAGGCTGCCTGTTTCGCCCTTGTATTCCATGATCACCGAAGCAGTGTCATATTCCAGCACCGGAAGGCCTGCCGGGCTGAGATCAAGCCTGCCTCCCAGCGCCACCATATCGATATCCGCCGCGACTATTTTGCCGGCCGTCAGCATGACGTTCGCGTTTCCGGAGGTGCTTCCGATATCAGACAGGGCCTCGGGCAATTGCGGCAAAAACGGCGACAGCGCTGCCAGCCTGAAGTCATCCACCTTGACGTCCAGCCGCATATCCATTGAACCGGCATCGCCGATCGCGGCAACATTGATACGCCCGCCAGGCCCCTTTCCAGAAAGCCGACGTCCGTCAAAGCTGGCAACAAAGGTGCCGTCGGCCGCCATCATCACCTCAAGCTCGACCTCACCAAAACTGAGCGGGGCAAGGGCCGGATCTCCGCTGCGCAATGTGAAACTCGAGGAGTCGACACGCAGTTGACGCGAGCGCTCGATGATCGCCCCGTCGTTCATTGCCGGACCCGCAAGAACGGCGAGCAATCCTGCCGGCGCGGTAGATGCACCGTCTTCGCCAATCGTCAGATCGAGTTCGGCGCCGGAGAACCTGATTTCAGAAGGTACGAAGCGAAGGAGCGCGCCAGGCTCGAAAACCGCACTCGCTTCAGGCACGACGACGCTGCTGTCATCAAGGGAGAGGGCAACGTCATAGGCCAGAAGCGTGAGGTGCATCGACGGCATCCGCAACTCGAAACCGACATCGCCCACCGTGACCGGCGCCCCGCCAAGACTGTCACTGAGACGCGCCTCGACAACGCCCTTCAGGCCGCCGGCGCGAGAGAGATAGATTGCAGGCGCTGCCACCGCCACTGCGAGAACGAGCAGCAGCGTGACGAATACATAACGCCATAGCCTGCGTTTCGGCTTCGGCGCTGTTTCTTCAGGCTCGTTTCCAGATGGCATGTTCAGCCCGTCTTCCCCGCAAAATCCGTGGCCCTTTTATCATGTCGCAATCAAGCTGTCTTGCGATCAATGACGGGCAACCCATCTTAAACACCAGAGCCGGTCAAGGGCACGAATCTGTTCACCAGACCAGCGCATGCCCCCAGGCTGACAACGTCAAACATCAGGAGCTGATCAGGATGCTTGAAACAGGTAACACAGTACCGGATTTTACCATTCCAACCGATAGGGGAACGTTCAAACTTGCCGACAATGCCGGCAAAAATGTGGTGGTTTTCTTCTTTCCCCGCGCCGACACCAGCGGATGCACGAAAGAGGCGATCGCGTTTTCCGGTCTGCTCGGTGAATTCGCCGCCGCGAATTGTGTCGTGATCGGCATTTCAAAGGACACTGCGGCAAAGCAGGGCAAGTTCCGTGCGAAGCATGGTTTGACGGTGGAACTGGGAGCTGACGACGGGTCGGATATCTGCGAGCAGTTCGGTGTCTGGGTCGAGAAGTCGATGTATGGCAAGAGCTATATGGGCATCCAGCGGGCCACATTTGTCATCGGAGCCGACGGCAAGGTCGCGGCCATCTGGCCGAAGGTCAAGGTGCCCGGGCATGCCGAAGAGGTTCTGGAGACTGTTCGCGGCCTGTAGTGCACCGCCTGTAGCGGTTGATCAGCCCTCGCGCTGTGCGCCGACCCGCGCTGCAAGGCTTGCTTCGACGAAATCATCAAGATCACCATCAAGCACACCGCCTGCATTTCCCTTTTCTATGTTGGTCCGCAGGTCCTTGACCATCTGGTAGGGATGCAACACGTAGGACCGGATCTGGTTGCCCCATCCGATATCGGTCTTTGCCGAGGCAGCGTCATTCGCCGCCTGCTCGCGCTTCTGCAGTTCCAGCTCGTAGAGGCGCGCCTTCAGCATGTTCATCGCGGTGGCGCGGTTGCGGTGCTGTGACCGGTCGTTCTGGCACTGAACGACGATGTTTGTCGGAATATGTGTGATCCGGATCGCCGAGTCAGTCTTGTTGACATGCTGGCCACCGGCACCGGACGCCCTGTAGGTATCCACCCGCAGGTCCTTGTCCTCGACCTCGATCTCGATATTGTCGTCGACCACCGGATAGACCCAGGCGCTGGCAAAGCTGGTGTGGCGGCGCGCCGAACTGTCATAGGGCGAAATCCTGACCAGCCGGTGGACACCGGATTCGGTCTTCAACCAGCCATAGGCGTTGTCACCCTCGACCCGCATGGTAACGGATTTCACGCCGGCTTCCTCGCCGGCGCTTTCTTCGATCATTTCCAGCTTGAAACCGCGGCGCTCGCACCAGCGGCTGTACATGCGGACCAGCATCGATGCCCAGTCCTGGGCCTCGGTTCCGCCGGCGCCTGCATGGACCTCGAGGAAACAGTCATTGCCGTCCGCCTCGCCCGACAGCAGGCTCTCGAGTTGCCGCTTCTCGGCGATGGTCACCAGTGACGCGATCACCTCCTCGGCCTCGGCGACAACATCCGCATCGCCTTCCATCTCGCCGAGTTCGATCAGTCCGGCAGCATCATCCAGCTCGGTCTGCAGGTCAGTGATCATCGTCACCTGACGCTGCAGCCTGTTCTTCTCACGCATCGCTTCCTGCGCGGCGGCCTGGTCGTTCCAGAAATCGCCGTCGGCGCTCAGTTCCTCGAGCTCGACAAGACGCGCGCTTGCGGCGTCGAAATCGACATGTTTGCGAAGCAGGTCGATGGCGGTCTTGATGGTCTCGATATGGGCCTGTGTTTCTGCTTGCATCTCTGGTCCGTTCGGTCAAATCAGGCCCGGCCCCTTGCGTGGCGGGCGGCGTCTTCGCGCGCTGTAGAAGTAACGCGGCACCCTGCGGGTGACAAGATCAAAGCCGCCTTTTCCGCCCTTTGCAGCAGCGTAGTGTCAGAACAGGCCCGGAATGACGATTTCCTCTTCCGGTGCCGATTTCGCGGTGCTTCCGGGAACATCGATCAGCGTGCCGCCGGGCCGCTGGCCGGGCTTGAACACCTCATAGATGGCCTTCTCGTCACCCGGCATGACGCGCTCGCCTGTCTCGGCATTCACCGGAATGATGGTGACACCGCCCGGTCGACGGAAGGGAATGACCGGCCTGCCGGCCTGCGCGGCGGCGATGAAATCACCGAAAATCGGCACCGCCACGGTCGAGCCGGTCTCGCGCTTGCCGAGCTGGCGCGGCGTGTCGTAGCCGACAAAGACGCCCACCGCGAGATCGGGGGTGAAACCGATGAACCAGCCATTCGTGTTGTCATTCGTTGTGCCTGTCTTTCCAGCAAGCGTCAGGTTCAGTTTACTGATCCGGCGGCCGGTGCCGCGTTTGATCACACCTTCAAGCATCGACACCATCTGGAAGGCCGAAGCCGGCGATGTCAGCTGTTCCCGCGTATCGCCAAGGTCCGGGATTTCCTCGCCCATACCGGCACCGGACTGGCAGGCATCGCAGCTTCTTCCGTCATGACGATAGATGGTCTTTCCGTTCCGGTCCTGAACGCGGTCGATCAGGCTGGGCGTGATCTTCTTGCCGCCATTCACCAGCATGCCATAGGCCGCGGTCAGCCGCAGCAATGTGGTCTCGCCGGCGCCAAGCGACATCGAAAGAAGCGGCGGCAGGTTCTCGTTCAGCCCGAACCTGCGGGCGTAATCCCCGATCTCGTCCATGCCGAGATTCATCGCCAGCCGCGCCGTCATCAGGTTGCGCGATTTTTCGATCCCGACCCGCATGATCGACGGCCCGTAGAACCGCCTTGTGTAATTGGCAGGCTTCCATTTCGGCTTGCCGGGCCCCTGGTCCACCACCAGAGGCGCATCGAGAATGCGTGTCGTCGGATTGTAGCCCTGATCAAGCGCAGCCAGATAGACGAACGGCTTGAAGGCCGAGCCCGGCTGACGCAGTGCCTGCACCGCGCGGTTGAATTCGGAATCGAGATAATTGTAGCCGCCGCTCATCGCCAGCAACCTGCCGGTATGCGGATCCAGCGCAACGATGGCACCTTCCACCGAGGGACGCTGCGAGAGCGCATAGTCACCCGGCTGCGGTTCAAAACCGTCGCGGATCAGGTCAGGGGTGCCTTCCGGTGGCTGCACCATGATGATGTCGCCGATGGCGAGCGCATCGCGAAGATCATTCAGCGGCTGTGGCCGGACACCGTCCTCGCCACGCGGCGGGTAGGCCCAGAAAGCCAGCTGGAACGGAATTCTGCCGCGCCCGCCATTCACATAGATCTGCGCCTGATCCTTGGTCACCTCGGTGACATAGGCGGCGTGATGATCCTCGAGCATGGTCGCCTGGTGTTTGGCGAGGATGTCATCGAGGTCGCCGTCTCCAGTGTGGCTTGCCAGCGCGCCGCGCCATCCCTGACGACGGTCGAGCGCCTCGAGGCCGCGCTGCAGGGCCATTCGTGCCGCATGCTGAAGCTCGGGATCGAGCGTCGTGCGGACCGACAGCCCCCCGGCATAGAGCATGTCTTCGCCAAAGCGGGACACGACCTCGCGGCGTACCTCCTCGGCAAAATAGGGCGCCTCGGCGGAATCAAACCCGCTTTGCCGTGCAATCTGCAGCGGCATGGCGCGGGCGCGGCGCGCCTCGTCCCCGGTGATGAACCCGTTCTGCTGCATCTCGCCGAGAACCCAGTCACGGCGGATGGTGGCGGCACGGGTCTTGCGGATGGGGTGATAGTTCGCCGGCGCCTTGGGGAGTGCTGCCAGATAGGCCATTTCCTCGAGGGTCAGCTGGTCGAGCGACTTGTCGAAATAGTTCAGCGCCGCCGCCGCAACACCGTAGCTTCCCATGCCGAGATAAATCTCGTTCAGATAGAGCGCCAGAATCTGGTCCTTGGTAAAGGCCCTCTCCATGCGAAAGGACAGGATGGCTTCCTTGATCTTCCTGTCGATCGAGACCTCGTTGGTCAGAAGGAAGTTCTTCGTCACCTGCTGCGTGATGGTGGAGGCACCGATGGGGCGCCGTCCGGTGCCATAGTTCATCGCGTTTGTCACAACCGCGCGGAACAGGGCGCGCGGATCAACCCCGAAATGCGAATAGAAGGCCTTGTCCTCGGCCGAGAGAAACGCCTGGATCAGCCGCGGCGGCATTGCCTCCACCGGCATGAAAACGCGCTTTTCGGTGGCGTGCTCGGCAATCAGCGCGCCGTTGCCGGCGTGGATGCGGGTGGCGACCGGCGGCTCGTACTTCGCCAGCTGGTGATAGTCCGGCAAATCCTTGCCATAGGTCCAGAACACCCAGAGAACCGCCGCGGTGGCAGCAACAATCCCCAGAAACAGGAGGCTGACCAGAACCGTGACGGCACCGACGAAGCGCGCGAGAAAAGACTTCTTCCGCGGCTTTGATTGCACATCGGTCAGCTCAAGAGGTTCGTCAAACTCGTCGTCATGGTCGGTGCCCGTCATAAAATTCCTGTCAGCGCTGTGGGCCGTATTCTACCAGATAAGAGACAATCGCCCGCGCCAGCCGTTCAACCAGCTTGGTGCGATACGCCGGGGTGTTGAGATTGGCTTCGTCCTGACTGTTGGTGATGAACCCCATCTCGACAAGAACCGACGGCATGTCGGGAGCTTTTAACACGGCAAATCCGGCAAAACGATGGCCACGGCGGTCACCGCCCGGCATGTCGCGAATTTGCCGCAGGATGGCGTTCGCCAGATAGGTGGACTGGTTCATCGATTCCCGCTGGAACATGCGAAGCAGTTCACCAGCCGCGTCGGGGTCCTCGACCGACAGGTCGGGCCCGCCGATCAGGTCTGCATCATTCTCCTTTTTCGCCAGGAGCGCCGCTTCCTTGTCAGACGCGGTGTCAGAGAGCGTGAAGACTGAGATACCGCGTGCCTTGGCGGATGGCGCGGCGTCGGCATGAAGCGAGATGAAAATATCCGCCTCCTGGTCGCGCGCCAGCTGGATCCGCTGGCGAAGTTTCAGGTAACGGTCATCGGACCGAGACAGGACCGGCCTGATCAGGCCGGTGCCGCGGAGCTGCTGGGCAAGCTCCAGCGAGGCGGCAAGCGTGATCTCTTTTTCCAGCGTTTTCGACCTGCCGATGGCGCCGGGATCCTTACCGCCATGCCCGGGATCGATAAATACCGTCCATTTGGCTTTCGCCGTCGAGGCGGCTTTCCGCTTTGCCGGTTTTTTCACCACAACCGGCGCAGGCTTGGCCTTTGGTTGCGGTGCCGGAGGAGTGGCGGCGGGCGCGGGTGCTGCTGTTGCAGACGACGCTCCCGCACCGGCATAGTCGCGCAGCCCCTCCCGCGACAACGCCTTGCCTGCCAGTCGAAACGCGGTCGGCCCCCTGTCCACCAGGTCAAAGACAAGGCGATGACCCGTCCCGTCTGTCGCAGGCAGGGTGAAGCGGCGTGCCGGGGCTGCCGGGGCGTCCATCTCGATCACGATGCGGCCGGTCTGCGGGTCGGGCATGCCGAACCGGTAGGCGGTCGCCGGCTCGCGGGACAGGCTGCCGCTCTTCGCGATGCCCTCCACCTGCCAGTCCGTAGACGGCATGTCGACGACAAACCGGTAAGGGTCGGTCAACAGGGTCAGTTTCGCATTTGCTGTATTGCTCGTCTCGATGACGACGCGAAGTGCCTGACTGCCGTCTATATCGACACCGCCGAGACGAAGGCCGGTAATGCTGTTTTCGGCGGCCTGCGCCTGCAAGCCTGCCAGCCACAGGATGGCGAACGCCACATGCGCGACAGCATGGAGACAGCGGCGGAACCAATGTTGGATCACAATCGGGAGTCCCCCTTGCGGATTGGTCTGCGCCGCAGTGAGTGATCGGGACGCGGCGCCCCTTTTATCGTTATTGGCATTTTGCGATTTGGGTGTATATAGTCAACCTCAGCCGTGACAGGGCCGCCCCGAAAGCCGTCACCGCGTGCCCGCAGCAAGCGGCCCGCGGACCAGACTGACCAACGAGGCAAGGCGGACAGCCACCGGAATCCAGTGATTCAGGCCGGCCCGCACCAGGTCACTGCGACGAAGACGTATCCCTCGGGCGACACCGCCCCGAGCAGCTATGCCAGACCTTGCAAATGTCCCGCGGCTGCCGGCTTGTGCCAGAGGCGCCCGAAACATATTTCGAAACCTGACGCGAACATGACGATGACCAGTTCCCACATACAGACCGCGATACCGGCCCCCACGCCGGCACAAGGTCGTATGGCGCACTGGATCCGCAAGTCCGCGCCCAAACACCGGCCGCATTTCGGTCGTCTCGTGCAAACGGAAGACGCCACGCAATGCCTTGCCGGAAAGAGACCACATCATGACCAAGCGACTTTTGATCGATGCCCGCCAGAGCGAAGAAACGCGGGTTGTTCTTCTAAGCGGAACCCGCATTGAGGATTTTGATTACGAGACTGAAAACAGGAAGCAGCTCAAGGGCAATGTCTATCTTGCACGCGTAACCCGCGTGGAGCCGTCACTGCAGGCGGCATTTGTCGAATATGGCGGCAACCGCCAGGGCTTCCTCGCCTTCAGCGAAATCCACCCTGACTATTACCGGATCCCCGTCGAGGACCGTGAGGCGCTGATGGCCGCCGAACGGGCCGATAATGACGCGGAAGACGGCGACGAGGACGGCGACGACGCGCCGGAGACCCTCGGCGGCGAGGATGCCGATGACGAGGACATCCGGCCGAAGCGGCAGACCCGCAAATACAAGATCCAGGAAGTGATCTCGCGCAAGCAGATCATGCTGGTGCAGGTCGTCAAGGAAGAACGCGGCAACAAGGGCGCGGCACTGACGACTTATCTGTCACTCGCCGGCCGCTATTGTGTGCTGATGCCGAACTCGACCCGTCGCGGCGGTGTCAGCCGCAAGATCACGAACGCCGCTGACCGCAAGCGGCTGAAGACAATCGTCGGCGGCCTCGACGTGCAGGACGGCACCGCTGTCATCGTTCGCACGGCCGGTGCCAAGCGCACCAAGCCCGAGATCTCACGGGACTATGCATACCTGTCCAAGCTGTGGGACGACATCCGCACAAAGACGCTGGAATCACAGGCACCAAGCCTCATCCACGAGGAAGGCGACCTGGTGAAGCGCTCTATTCGCGACCTCTACACCAGCGAGGTTGACGAGGTGCTGGTCGAGGGCGAGGACGCCTACAAGGAAGCCCGCTCGCAGATGAAGATGCTGATTCCCAGCCATGTGAAGCGCGTGCAGAAATATGACGACCCGATGCCGATCTTCCAGCGCTATCAGGTCGAACAGCAGATGGACACCATCCACAACCCGCAGGTCACACTGAAGTCCGGCGGTTATCTGGTGATCAACCAGACCGAGGCGCTTGTCGCCATCGACGTGAACTCGGGCCGCTCCACCCGCGAGCGCAACATCGAGGAAACGGCGCTGAAGACGAATCTCGAAGCGGCGGACGAGCTGGCCCGCCAGCTGCGGCTTCGCGACCTTTCGGGACTGATTGTCGTCGATTTCATCGACATGGACGAGAACCGGAACCAGCAGGCTGTCGAGCGCCGCATGAAAGATGCCATGCGCAATGACCGCGCCCGCATCCAGATTGGATCAATCAGCCATTTCGGCCTTCTCGAGATGTCGCGGCAGAGGCTGCGTCTCAGCTTCAATGAATCGATCACATCCGTCTGCCCGCATTGTGAGGGCACAGGTCGCGTGCGTTCGGTCGAGACGGCGGCGCTGCAGATGCTGCGCGTTGTCGAGGACGAAGCCGCCAAAGGCAAGATGGACGAGCTGCGGATCAGCATGAACCGCAATGTCGCGCTATATATCCTGAACCACAAGCGCGATGCCATCAGCGCGCTGGAAGAACGGTTCGGGATACACATCGTGATCCTTGCCGGCGACAACCTCATCGCTACCGAGTATGAGGTTGAGCGTATCGGCTGGCAGGGCAAGAAGCAGCGCAAGCAGGACAAGCCTGCCTCGTGGGATCCCAAGGTCGTGGAGGAGGATTCCGACAAGGAGGCTGCAGACACGGCTAAGGACGGGGCCGAAGAGACTGCCGAGGGCGATGACGAGCAGCCGAAGCGTCGCAAGCGTGGCCGCCGTGGCGGCCGGCGCCGGCGCCGCCGTGGCGGTGACAATGCCGAGGCGGGCGCGGATGCTTCTGCCGATGGCGAGAATGCGCAGCCGGCCAATGATGACGAGCCGGCAGACGCCGACGCGGCTGCCAGTTCGGATGGTGATGCCGACAGCGATAGCGCCGATGATGCCGCCGAGGCAAAGCCGAAACGCCGCCGTTCGCGCGGTCGTGGAAAGAGCGCCGAAAAGGTTGCCGTAGAGGCGGACGAGACAGCATCTGGCGAGGCGCAGGCAGACGCCAACGCAGCTGCCGAAGCACCGGCGGAAGCCGTTGCGGAAGAGGATGCCGAGGCCAAGCCGAAGCGTCGTACCCGCAAGAAGGCGGCCAAGCCGGAGCCGGAGGCGGCTGTCGGGGGCGAGGCAGCTAACGGCGACGAAGCCGCATCCGAGGATGCGGCCGCTGCGGAAACCGAAGCTAAGCCGGCGGCAAAGAAAGCCCGCAAGAAGGCTGCGAAATCCGCCGGTACAGCCAAGAAGAAAACAGCAAAGAAGGCCGCCAAGGCGAAGGCCGCGCCCGCGAAAGCCGCCGAGGCGCCTGCGGATGACAAGCCTGCAGCCGAATCCGGAAGCGATGATGACAAGCGGGCACCGATCAGCTCGGCGCCTCAGGATGTCATCGAGGTCGGCAGCGCCGAACCGGCAAAACGCCGGACCGGCTGGTGGAACCGAGGCTGACGCCGCGCCCCTAGCGGGATTTCAGATATTTGGGAAGCCAGTCGCTGATCCGGCGGCTGGCTTCTTTCATTTGCGCAGTGCTTCCGGCAAAGGACAGGCGCATATGGCGGTGTCCCTGCTCCTGGTCGAAATCGACACCCGGCGTGCAGGCGACACCGGCTTCCCGCAGCATGGCTTCGGCAAGGGCGATGGAATCCGGACTGGTCTCCAGCGCGCCGATATCCGCATACAGATAGAAAGCCCCGTTGCAGGGTGCCGTCTCGCCCAGAAAATCTTCGGGCAGTCCGCGCATGAGAATGTCACGGTTCTCGCGATAACGGTCGACATGCAGGTTTAGCGCGCCGTAGTCGTCAAAGGCGGCGATGGCACCGGCCTGCATCGGTTTCGGCGGCCCGATATAGAGGTTCTGTGCCAGCCGCTCGACGGTCTCGACCAGCTCGTCCGGGAAGATCGCCCAGCCGACACGCCACCCGGTCATACAGAAATATTTCGAGAAGGAATTGACGACAATCACACTGTCGCTGTGGAGCAGCGCCGTCGTCGGCGTCCCTTCGAAGGTGAGGCCGTGATAGATCTCGTCCATGATCAGGCGCACGCCCTTGCGATGACACCATTCGCAGACAGCCTTCACCTCGTCGTCCGACATCACGACACCGGTCGGGTTGGCCGGGCTGGCAATCAGCATGCCGTCCGGAAGCGGCTCGCCGGACGCTTCAAGCGCCTCGAGGCTCGGCACCCAACCCTCGGCGGCGCGCGCCGGCATCTGCACGGGTGTCAGTCCCATGGCCAGCATCAGGTTCCGGTAGGCCGGATAACCCGGCGTCGTGACCGCGATCCTGTCGCCATGATCGAAGGCGGCAAGGAAGGCGAGCGCGAACCCAAGAGATGATCCCGGCGTGATGGCGATCTTCGCCGGATCGGCCGCCGCGCCATAATAATCGGCGTAATGCCCGGCAATTCTCCGGCGAAGGGTCATCTCGCCGAAAGCAAGCGAGTAACCATGTGTTGCAACCTCGCCAAGCGCTGTGGTCAGCGCCGCATTCACAGCGACAGGCGGAGGCGTCGACGGCTGCCCGACCTCGAGATGAATGACATCGACGCCGGTCGCCTCGAGCTCGCGCGTGGCGTTCATCACCGCCATGGCAAGGAAGGCGGGGACCCTGTTTGTCGTCGTTACCTTGAGCGCCATGCCTCAAATGCCCTCTTTGCTGTCGCCGTTGGCTGCCGCGGAAGCTGCAGCAATCCGGAGAGACAGCGTGATAGCAGATAAGTGATGCTGGTGCCACATGCCTGCCATGATTATGCTGCAACTTGCGCCGCTCAAACTCAGCAGCCCGACCCAGATGACCAGTCCCGCATCCATGCAAAGATTATTGCGCGCCATTCTGCTTTTTGCAGTCGGTGCCGCCCTTGCGGTCGGTTCCGCGATCAGCCCGGCAGCGGCATCAATGATCCGCGACACCGAGATCGAGGCAGGCCTTGAAGGCCTCATGGCCCATCTGGTGGCGGCTGCAGGGTTTCCGCCGGGCGGGGTCAAGATCCGCATTTTCATCGACCCGTCATATAATGCCTTTGTCGCCGGAAAGCGGATCATCTATGTGCATTCCGGCCTTCTGGAACAAGCCTCCGGTGCAGGAGAGTTTCTTGGCGTGATGGCGCATGAGCTCGGCCATGTCCGCGAAGGCCACGTGCAGCGGCTTGATGACGAACTGCAACAGGCAAGCAACAACGCGGCGCTGGCAACACTGGCGGCGATTGCTGTTGCCGCAGGCGGCAGCGGCGATGCCGCGGCCGGCGTGCTGATCGGCGGTACCGACACGGCGAAGCGGGGATTTCTTGCCTCGCGGCGGCGCGACGAGGCAGTGGCTGACGAGATTGCCCTCGATCTTCTGGAAAAGACCGGTACCTCGGCAGTCGGGCTTCGCGACCTGATGGCGAGAATGGCACGGCAGCGCAGCCTTCCCGAAAGCCGCCAGTCCCTCTATTACTCCACTCACCCGGGTGCGCAGGAGCGGCTTCAGGCGCTTCAGGATCATGTCGGCAAGTCCGATCATAGCGACAACCAGCTGCCGGAAGCGGCGCTGGCAATCTATGCCCGCATCGTCGCCAAGATGGCGGCCTGGACCGAGTCACCGCAGCGGGTTATCGCGCGGGCTGCCGAGATGGCACCCGATCCGACTATGGAAACCTATATTCTGGCCATCGCTTCCTTCCGCCGCGGCGATCTGGGCGATGCGCTGGCCCGCATGGACGAGCTGACAGCCACTTATCCGGATGATGCCTTCTTCCATGAATTCAAAGGTGACATCCTGTTCGCCATGGCAAGGCCGGCCGAGGCCGCGGCATCCTTCGAGACGGCGCTGCAACTCCGGCCGGGGAGTGTCCTGATCCAGCTCAATCTTGGACGGTCGCTGATTGCCGAAGGCGGGCCGGCCAGCCTCGAGCGCGCCATTCAGGTGCTGGCAATGGCAAGAAATGCCGAGTCACAATGGGGGTTCCTGCACCGGCAATACGGCATTGCGCTCGGCAAAGCCGGTCGCATCGTCGAGGCCGACCTCGCGCTTGCGGACGAAGCCATCGTGATCAACGACAAGCAGCGTGCCGCGCAACTGGCAAGGCGCGTGCTTGCACGCGACGGGGTCGCCGAGAACTTCCGCAGCCGTGCCAGCGATATCCTGTTCCGCTATGGCGGGCAGGCTGACTGAGCCGCCGGGTTGCGCCTGCACAGCAGATCACCTGTGGCGCGGTTGCCGCTAGGCAAAGGAAGCGGCTGTTGTTATACCTTGCCGCGTCAATCCTGAACGGAGCTTCATCATGATCCGCACATCCGGACGTCTCATCCTCAGCCTTCTGGCAGGCCTGTTCATGGCCGTGTCCGTCGCGGCACCCGCACAGGCGGAAATCACCGAAGGCGACCGTTCGGCGCTGAACGACATGATCCGTGACTACATCCTCGCCAACCCCGAGATTGTGCGCGAGGCGCTGATCAACCTAGCCGACCGCGAGGAGCGCGAGCGCGTCGAACAGGCGATGGTGACGCTCCGCAAGGACAGCGGCGACCCGATCCTCGGCAACCCCGAGGGCGGGTTCACCATCTATGAATTCACAGATTACAATTGCGGCTATTGCAAGCGCGTCTTCCAGCCGCTTCAGGAGCTGATTGCCGGGGATGACGACATCCGGCTCGTGGTGAAGGAATTCCCGATCCTCAGCCAGACATCGGTTCTCGCAGCACAGGCCGGCATCGCCGCCCAGGCACAGGGTGTATTCCCCGATTTCCATGCCGCGATGATGACGGCGCGCGGGGCGATCACGATGGACAGCATCATCGATGCGGCGCAGTCCGCTGGCGCTGATATCGACCGGCTGCAGGCCGACATGAACAGCCCGGTAACAGCTGCGATCATCGACCGCACGCGGGCCGCCGCGCAGGCGCTGCAGATTTCCGGTACGCCGGGGCTGGTCATCGGCTCGCAGGTCATTCCGGGTGCCATCGACCTCGAGCAGATGCGCGAAATCATCGCGGCCGAGCGCGCCGCAAACAGCTGAACATCCATAGTCGCAGCACCGGCAGACCATCTGTTTGATGGGGGGCCGGAAAGAGTGATAGGGTTTTATCCATGTCTGAAACGGTAAACATCCTCGCGATCAACGGGCCGAACCTGAACATGCTCGGCACACGCGAGCCAGAGATTTACGGCGCCGAAACGCTGGCCGATGTCGAGGCCAGCTGCCGCGCTGTCTGCGAAGGCGAGAACGTCTCGCTTGAATGGATGCAGACAAACAGCGAGGCCGAGATCGTCACCGCCATCCAGCAGGCGATCGGCAAGGCGGAGTGGATCCTGATCAATGCCGCCGGGCTGACCCATTGCTCGGTGCCGCTTCGCGATGCGCTGGCTCTGTTTCCGGGGCGCAAGATCGAGATCCATCTTTCGAATATTCACAAGCGCGAGTCCTTCCGTCATCATTCGATGATCTCGGCGGTGGTCGACGGCGTCGTGCTTGGTTTTGGTGCCATGTCCTATGTCATGGCGGTCAAGGGAGTGATTGATATGGCGAGGGAGGCCGAATAATGGCGAAAGCCCCAAAAAGCAGCGGTGCAGGTGATACCGCACTGGTCAAGGCGCTGGCCGATATCCTCGACGAGGCCGGACTGGCCGAACTGGAATACGAGACTGCCGACCTTTCGGTCAGGCTGTCCCGTGTGAGCGGCGCCGCGCCGGTTGCCCCGGTCGCCGCGGTTGCCGCCCCGGCAGCAGCACCCGCCGCCACACCCGCTGCACCGGCCGCCACACCGGCATCCGACAGCGCCGATGCCGCATCGCACCCCGGCGCGGTCACCTCGCCCATGGTCGGCACCGTTTATGTGGCGCCCGAGCCCGACGCGCCGAGCTTCATCGAGGTCGGCGGCACGGTGAAGAAGGGCCAGACGCTGCTCATTGTCGAGGCGATGAAGGTGATGAACCCGATCACCGCCCCGGCGGACGGCACCGTCAAGCAGATCTTTGTCCAGAATGCACAGCCGGTCGAGTTCGGCGAAGTGCTGGTCGTGATCGAGTAATGTTCAAGAAGATCCTCATAGCCAATCGCGGCGATGTGGCGCTCCGTGTGCTGCGGGCCTGCCGCGAGATGAACATCCCGAATGTCGTCGTGCACTCCACCGCGGACGCGGAATCGATGCCGGTACGGCTGGCGGATGAATCCGTCTGTATCGGACCGCCCTCGAGCGCAGAGTCCTACCTGAATGTCGCCTCGATCATCACCGCCGCCGGCATTACCGGCGCCGATGCGGTGCATCCTGGTGTCGGCTTTCTTGCCGAGAATGCGGATTTTGCCGAAATCGTCGCGGCGCACGGCCTGACCTTCATCGGGCCGGAACCGCGCCACATCCGTTCGATGGGCGACAAGGTCGAGGCGAAGATCACGGCCGCAGATTCAGGCTTGCCGCTGGTGCCGGGATCGCCCGGCGCCGTGCATACGCTGGACGAGGCACGCACGATCGGCGCGGATGTCGGATATCCGTTGCTGGTCAAGGCCGCCTCGGGCGGCGGCGGGCGCGGCATGAAAGTCGCCAAAACCGCAGACGACCTTGCCGAAGCGTTCGGCTCGGCCCGGTCCGAAGCCAAAGCCGCCTTTGGTGACGACACCGTCTATCTGGAACGCTATCTCGGCCAGCCGCGCCATATCGAGGTTCAGGTGATCGCAGACAGCCACGGCAATGTCGTGCATCTTGGCGAGCGCGAATGCTCGATCCAGCGCCGTCACCAGAAACTGTTCGAGGAAGCCCCCTCGCCCGTTCTCAGCGCCGAGCAGCGCGCCGAGATCGGCGGCATCGCCGCCGAGGCGACACGCCGGATGGGCTATCTCGGCGTCGGCACCATGGAGTTCCTCTATGAAAATGGCGAGTTCTTCTTTATCGAGATGAACACCCGCCTGCAGGTCGAACACCCGATCACAGAGGCGATTACGGGCGTCGATCTCGTGCGCGAGCAGATTCGGATTGCCGCCGGCAAGGAGCTGTCTTTCCGGCAGGAGGATGTGACCTTCACCGGCCATGCCATCGAATGCCGTATCAATGCCGAGCATCCGGAAACCTTCATGCCGACACCCGGCAAGGTAACCGCCTTCCACGCGGCAGGCGGGTCCGGCATCAGGGTCGATTCCTGCCTTTATTCGGGCTATTCGGTGCCGCCCTATTACGACAGCCTGATTGCCAAGCTGATCGTGCATGGCGATGACCGGGCGCATTGCCTGGCGCGGCTGAAGCGGGCGCTTGCAGAATTCGTTGTCGAGCCGATCCCGACCACGCTTGATCTTCACGAGCGGCTTGTCGATGCGCCGGCGGTGCTTGACGGCAGCTACAACATCCGCTGGCTCGAGGAACATTTCCTGAGCGACGACTAGGGCAGCGCGACGGCGGCCGGCAGGACACAGCATGGCGGAACGGTTCGCATTCTCACCGGAAACGCTGATCAAGGCCTATTCGCTGGGCGTGTTCCCGATGGCGGAAAGCGCCGACAGCCGCGAGATCAGATTCTACGACCCTGATGTCAGGGCGCTGATCCCGCTTGCATGGCAGGAAGGTGCGCGACGTGAATTCCACATTCCGCGCCGGCTCGCACGAACTGTCAGGAAGCAGCCCTATCAGGTCACCATCAACCGTGACTTCCCGACCGTGATCGACGAATGCGCGGCGCTTCGTGAAGGGCGGTCGGAAACCTGGATCAACCGCGATATCCGGCAGCTCTACGTGGCGCTACACCGGCTTGGCTTCGCCCATTCGGTCGAGGTGTGGAACGGTGACCGGCTTGTCGGCGGGCTCTACGGGGTGGCGCTGAGATCGGCCTTTTTCGGCGAATCAATGTTCTCGCGACAGACCGACGCCTCGAAGATCGCGCTGGTGCATCTCGTGGCCCGGCTGCGCGCCGGAGGTTTCAGTTTGCTCGACGCGCAGTTCACCAACGACCACCTCATGCAGTTCGGAATTTACGAGATCGACCGGGAGAAATTTCAGACCCGCCTTGCCGACGCCCTGGCACGCCCGGCCGATCTCCATCTCGAGGAAGACAGCCAGCCGATGGTGGATGCCATGCTGGCCGGCGGCAGGGAGAACGGCTAGTCGGGCTTGCAGCTCAGCAGCGTGATGTCATAGACCGGATGCTCCATCGCGGACACGGCAGGGCTCGAGCTGAACATCCACCCGCTGAACACCGGGCTTGGCGTCTTCGCGCTGTCATATCCGTTATCGACCACCTCGAGAAAGACCGCATCCTCGGGCGGCTCCTCCGGCGGATGATAGGCGCACCGCCGGACCGATACGCTCAGCGTGCCGAACGTGACCGGCGTATCGATGGGAACGTCAAGCGTGGAGATGCGCGCCGTGATCTTGTCGAGTGCCTGAAGCCTTGCGCGCTCACCCTCGATCCAGGCGGCGCTTGCCAGCCCCGGCCACAGAAGCAGAACGGCAGCGAGCGCAGTCAGGACAGGCTTGTGACGGGCGTCAGGACGGGTCATTGGCGGCGGAGAACACTGCCTTGCCGAGAAGATCGGTCAGGCTGACCGGGTCACGGGTGTCATAGATGACTTCGCCGGGCTGCATCATATCCTCGTCGGCGCCCGGGATCAGCTCCAGATAGTTGCCGCCAAGCAGCGAGGCCGCCGTGATACGGGCACTGCTGTCGGCCGGTATGCGGATTCGCTCGTCCAGCGACATGACGATGCGCGCGGCATAGGTAACAGGATCGAGTTCCTGCCGGGAAATGCGGCCAACCTTGATGCCGGAGATCCGGACATCGTCGCCGACCGACAATCCGCCGGTCGCACCGAATTCGGCCTCGAGCTCGTAGCCGTCGGTCCCGCGGATGTTTGCCGCCTCATAGGCAAGCGAGACAAACGCCACCGCGGTAAGAAGGACGATGGCGCCCATCACGGCCTCAAGCATGTTGCGTTGCATCCGACCCTCCTGTCTCTATCCGGTCCCGGCCCGGGCGCCGGCCTGGCCGATCAGCTTGGTGTCCAGGGCTCGTAATCACCGGTTGCCGCCGCGCGCTTTCCGCCCTTCAGAAGATGGCCTGCCGGGCGATGCGCATGTCTGGTTCCGGTGGTGTTCGGCATATGGTCCTGCTGCCAGGCGTGGCGGGCATAGCCCTCTGCCGGCGGCGGGCTTTCCTCGGTATGGTGCAGCCAGCCATGCCAGTCGGCGGGCACCTTCGATGCCTCGACCAGCCCGTTATACCGGACATATCGCCGCGGCGGCTTGCCGGGGCGCGCCTTGCGCTCTTCATAGTACCGGTTGCCGAAATTGTCGGCGCCGACCAGCCGCGCTTTGAAATAGAGATGTAGTCGCGTAACGAGATCCATGGTTTGGCAACCCTGTTAAATTTGGGACAAGTCATTGAAATGAATCATCCGTTCCCGTTTCGGGAAATGGTGACTGCAATATAGGCGTGTGCGATGCCCCGCGTCCAGAGGCTGTTGACGGCATGCGGGCCAGTTCGGCCAACCCGCCGGGCGACACAGCCGCGATTCATAATCCTGTTTCGAAAGCAAGGCAATTTTTAGACAAAATTACAAATTTGTGACTTGTTCCCCACTCTCAACATCATGTAGCTTTCAATAGCTCGTAACACAAAATCTTGTGAATTTTTTCACCGGCACCATAAAAAAACTGACCGAAAACAATCACTAACCGCCTGGAATTCAGAGTGGTTCGCAGAGAGAGATTCAGAGGCCCATTTCATGAAATTTGAACGACGCTTTACGACCGCAGGCAAAGACCCTTACGCCTCCCTCGAGTTCAGATTCGCATCCAGCGAAATTAAAAACCCCGACGGCACTGTTGTGTTCCGCGCCGAGAACATCGAGGTTCCCGTACAATTCTCGCAAGTCGCCACCGATATCATGGCGCAGAAATACTTCCGCAAAGCCGGCGTGCCTGCGCAACTGAAGACCGTCGAGGAAAGCGCTGTGCCGTCCTGGCTCTGGCGCTCGGTTCCCGACAAGGCCGCACTCGCCAAGCTGCCCGAGGAAGAGCGGTTCAGCGGTGAGAGTTCTGCCAAGCAGGTGTTCAACCGTCTCGCCGGCACATGGACCTACTGGGGCTGGAAGGGCGGCTATTTCTCCGACGAGGAGGATGCCCGCACCTATCATGACGAGATGTGCTACATGCTGGCCGCGCAGATGGCCGCGCCGAACTCTCCGCAATGGTTCAACACCGGCATGCACTGGGCCTATGGCATCGACGGGCCGAGCCAGGGCCACCACTATGTCGACTACAAGACCGGCAAGCTGACCCGCTCGGCAAGCGCCTACGAGCATCCGCAGCCGCATGCCTGCTTCATCCAGTCGGTAAGCGACGATCTGGTGAACGAGGGCGGCATCATGGACCTGTGGGTCCGCGAGGCGCGCCTGTTCAAATACGGCTCGGGCACCGGCTCGAACTTCAGCCGCATCCGCGGCGAAGGCGAGAGCCTGTCCGGCGGCGGCCGTTCCTCCGGCCTGATGAGCTTCCTTCGCATCGGCGACCGCGCCGCCGGCGCCATCAAGTCGGGTGGCACAACCCGCCGCGCCGCGAAGATGGTGACAGTCGATGTCGACCACCCGGACATCGAGGCCTATGTCGACTGGAAGGTCATCGAGGAGCAGAAGGTGGCGGCACTGGTTGCCGGCTCGAAGCTCGCGCAGCTGCATATGGGCGAAGTCATGGCCGCCTGCCATGACGAGGCTGTCAGCGGCGACGACCGGTTCGACCCGCGCGCCAACAAGCGCCTGAAGAAGGCGATCATCGCCGCACGCGGCGCCATGATCCCGGAGAACTATGTCCAGCGCGTGATCCAGTTCGCGCGCCAGGGCTATACCGAGATCGAGTTCAAAACATATGACACCGACTGGGATTCCGAAGCCTACCTGACGGTGGCCGGCCAGAACTCCAACAACTCGGTCCGCGTCAGCAACGAATTCCTTCAGGCCGTCCTCGACAAGGGCGACTGGGAGCTGGTGAAGCGCCGCGACAATGGCGTCGCCAAGCGCATCAATGCGTCCGACCTTTGGGAAAAGATCGCCTATGCCGCATGGGCATGCGCCGATCCGGGACTGCAGTACGACACCACCATCAACGAGTGGCACACCTGCCCCGAGGGAGGCCGGATCAACGCTTCCAACCCGTGCTCGGAATATATGTTCCTCGACGATACGGCCTGCAACCTAGCGTCGCTGAACCTGATGCAGTTCCGCCACGAGGATGGCAGCTTCGACATCCCGGCCTTCGAGCATGCCTGCCGCTTCTGGACCCTGACCCTCGAGATCTCGGTCCTGATGGCGCAGTTCCCGTCGAAGGAAATCGCCCAGCTGTCCTACGAGTACCGCACCCTCGGCCTTGGTTTCGCCAATATCGGCGGCCTGCTGATGGCGCAGGGCCACTCCTATGACAGTGACGAGGGCCGCGCCATCTGTGGCTCGATCTCGGCGATCATGACGGGCGTTGCCTATGCCACCTCGGCGGAGATCGCCAGCGAGGTAGGGCCGTTCCCGCAATACAAGAAGAACGCCAAGCATATGCTGCGGGTGATGAAGAACCACCGGCTGGCGGCGCATGGCAAGGCAAAGGGCTACAAGGGCCTGAACATCCTGCCGGTTCCGCTGGACGCGGCTCCCTGCCCCGACCAGAAGCTGATCGATGCGGCAAAGGCCGCGTGGGACAAAGCCGTCGAGCTCGGCAGCGAACACGGCTACCGCAACGCGCAGGCGACCGTCATCGCACCGACAGGCACCATCGGCCTGGTGATGGATTGCGACACGACCGGCATCGAGCCGGACTTCGCCATCGTCAAGTTCAAGAAGCTCGCCGGCGGCGGCTACTTCAAGATCATCAACCGTGTGGTCCCCGAAGCGCTCGCCAACCTCGGCTACAGCGAGGCGCAGATTTCGGACATCGTCAACTATGCCGTCGGCGCGGGCAGCCTGAAGAACTGCCAGTCGATCTCGCCCAGCGCGCTTCGCGACAAGGGCTTCGGCGACGAGGAACTCGCCAAGGTCGAAGCGGCCATGGAAAGCGCCTTCGACGTGAAGTTCGCCTTCAACCGCTTCACTCTCGGCGATGATTTCTGCAAGGACACGCTCAGCTTCACCGACGCGCAGCTGAACGACTACAGCTTCAACATGCTGGAGGCGCTCGGCTTCGAAAAGGACGCCATCGAAGCCGCCAACACGCATGTCTGCGGATCGATGACGCTGGAAGGCGCGCCGCATCTGAAGGACGAGCACCTGCCTGTGTTCGACTGCGCTAATGTGTGTGGCCGCATCGGCAAGCGCTTCCTGTCGGTCAACAGCCACATCACCATGATGGCGGCGGCCCAGCCCTTCATCTCGGGCGCGATCTCGAAGACGATCAACATGCCGAACAGCGCCACCGTCGAGGAATGCGGCGAGGCCTACATGCTGTCCTGGCGTCTCGGCCTGAAAGCCAACGCGCTCTATCGCGACGGCTCGAAGCTCAGCCAGCCGCTCTCCTCCGGCCTGATCGACGATATCGAGGATGACGAGGAGGCCGCAGAGGCACTCGACACCCCGGTCGCCGCAGCCGCGCCGCAGGTGATCGAGAAGATCGTCGAGCGCATCGTCCATTCGGCCGAGCGCGAGAAGCTGCCGCAGCGCCGCAAGGGTTACACCCAGAAGGCGACCGTCGGCGGGCACAAGGTCTATCTGCGGACCGGCGAATATGAGGATGGCCGTCTCGGCGAGGTCTTCATCGACATGCACAAGGAAGGCGCCGCGTTCCGCTCGCTGATGAACAACTTCGCCATCGCCGTGTCGATCGGCCTGCAATACGGCGTGCCGCTGGAGGAGTTCGTGGAGGCCTTCACCTTCACCCGCTTCGAGCCGCAGGGCATCGTGAGCGGCAACGACGCCATCAAGATGTCGACCTCGATCCTCGACTACACCTTCCGCGAGCTGGCGATCTCCTACCTCGACCGGCATGACCTCGGCCATGTCGACCGCGAGGATCTGGAGGTATCGACCACCGGCGCAGGCGAGGCACAGTCCGAGCTCGTCAACAAGGTGACCAGCCGCGGCTTCATCCGCAAGCAGGGCCTGGTGGTCTATTCCAACGCCGCGACGGCAGCCGCCGCCCCGGCCGAGGAAGCCGTCACCACCATGCGCGCCGCAACGCCGGAAGCGGCAGTGGTCACCGAAGCGGTCGCAACGACATCGAACGCGGAAGCCGTGACGGCGGAGCGTGTCCAGCAGGCGCGGATGCAGGGCTATGAGGGCGAATCCTGCCCCGAATGCCAGAACTTCACGCTTGTCCGCAACGGCACCTGCCTGAAATGCAACACCTGTGGCAGCACCACAGGCTGCAGTTGATCTCTCCCTGCAGAGCAACCTGCAGACTGGCCCCGCACTTCGGTGCGGGGCCTTTTTCTTGATCCACCCGTACCGAAAGATTTTGGTTTGAACGCCCGGCATGGCTGTGCCAATGTCCCGCGCAGAACATCAACCATGACGAAGAATGGAGACTGATCATGGCCAGCACCGTCGAATCCCGCCTCAATGAAATGGGCATCACTGTTCCGGACGCACCGGCTCCGGCCGCCAACTATGTTCCGTGGGTCAAGAGCGGCAACATGATCTATGTCGCCGGCCAGGTGCCCTTTGTCGACGGCAAGCTGACCGCGACAGGCCATCTCGGCGACAACGCCTCCGTCGAGGATGGCTACGAGCAGGCGAAGATCTGCGCGATCAACCTGATCGCCCAGGTCAAGGCGGCCTGCGACGGCGATCTGGACCGCGTGGTGCGTGTGGTCAAGCTCGGCGGCTTCGTCGCCTCGACCCCCGATTTCACGCAGCAGCCGGCCGTCGTCAACGGCGCGTCAGACCTGATGGTCGCCGCCTTCGGCGATGCCGGCAAACATGCCCGCTTCGCCGTCGGCAGCAGCGTGCTGCCGCTGGGATGCCTCGTCGAGGTCGACGGCGTCTTCGAAATCTCCTGACGCCCGCCCGAAACAGATCATCGGGTCCGGTCACCCGACCCTGACAACCGAATTGGCCGCCGGTAAAATGCCGGCGGCCACTTGCGTCCCGGCGCCCCTCTCGCCATCTCCAGACCTATGGACGGCGACAGCTTTACCCTTGAACTTGCCCCCTCGATCGCCGACATCCCGGCGGCCGAATGGGACGCCATTGCCGGCATGTCGAACCCCTTCGTCAGCCATGCTTTCCTGCGCGCCCTCGAGGTCGGCGGCGCGACCGGAGGCGACAGCGGCTGGGACCCGATGCATCTGGTCCTGCGCGATGCCGAAGGACGGCTCGCCGCCGCGATGCCGCATTATCTGAAGCACCATTCCTACGGCGAATATATCTTCGACCACAGCTGGGCGAACGCCTTCACCCGCGCCGGCGGAAGCTATTATCCGAAAATGCTGTCAGCGGTGCCCTTCACCCCGGCGACAGGCCCGCGATTTCTCGTCGGCGATGCCGCGCCCGACCGCGCCGCGCAGCTTCGCGCCGCGCTGGCCGACGGAATGGTGCAGTATCTGGAGCGGCTCGACCTGTCGTCGGCGCATGTCAATTTCCTGCCGGAGAGCGACACAGCCCCGCTGGCCGGCCTTGGATGGATGATCCGCTCGTCGATCCAGTTCCACTGGCAGAATGACGACTATGCCGATTTCGACGGGTTCCTCGCCGCGCTGTCGTCGCGCAAGCGCAAGAACATCCGCAAGGAGCGCCGCACGGTCGAGGAATCAGGTGTCCGCCTGCTGCGGCTGACCGGCGACGACATCACATCCGGACATATCGACCATTTCTACCGCTTCTACCTGTCCACCATCGACCGCAAATGGGGCGGCGCCTATCTGACCGAAGGCGTGTTCCACGAGCTTCACAAAACCATGGCCGACCGCATGCTGCTGGTCATGGCCGAGCTGGAGGGGCGGATCATCGGCGGGGCGCTGAACTTCATCGGCGAGGACACGCTGTTTGGCCGCAACTGGGGCGCCGACATCGACATTCCCTGCCTGCATTTCGAGGCCTGCTACTACCAGGCCATCGAGTTCGCCATCGAACGCGGGCTGAAGACGGTGGAGGCCGGCGCGCAGGGATTCCACAAGGTGCAACGCGGCTATCTGCCGGTGACAACCTATTCGGCGCACTGGATTGCGCATGACGGGTTCCGCGCGGCGGTGGCGCGCTATCTCGAGGGCGAACGCCGCGGCATCACCGACGAGGTCAACGCCATCGAGATGCAGGCCAACCCGTTCAGGAAGGGGTGAGCCCTACTGTTCTTCCGGGGCAGGCAGGGCGGTCCGCTTTCCGGGAAGCGCGCGCTGCGGCGTCGGCTTGCCAGTGACGGTAATCTTTCCGTCCCTGGCATCGACCAGCGCCAGCCCGCCGCCTGCCAGATCGCCGAACAGCAGCATGTCCGCCAGCGGCTTCTTGATATGCTCCTGCACCACACGGGCCAGCGGGCGCGCGCCGTAATTGCGGTCATAGCCGCGCTCGGCGAGCCAGTCGCGGGCCGCGTCCGTCAGCTCGATCTCGACATTGCGCTCGGCGAGTTGGGCATCAAGCTGCATGATGAACTTGTCGACCACCAGGCGGATCACCTCGGTGCCGAGCGGCGCGAACGGGATCACCGCATCGAGGCGGTTGCGGAATTCCGGCGTGAACATCTTCTCGATGGCCTCGGCATCGGCGCCCTCGCGGTTGTCGCGGTTGAAGCCGATGGCCTTCTTCGACAGCTCCTGCGCACCGGCGTTGGTCGTCATGATCAGGATGACATTCCGGAAATCGACGACCTTGCCGTTATTGTCGGTCAGCTTGCCGTGGTCCATCACCTGAAGAAGGATGTTGAACAGATCGGGATGCGCCTTCTCAATCTCGTCGAGCAGGAGAACCGAATGCGGCGTCTGGTCTACGGCGTCCGTCAGCAGACCGCCCTGGTCGAACCCGACATAGCCTGGAGGCGCGCCGATCAGGCGCGAGACGGTATGGCGTTCCATATATTCCGACATGTCGAAGCGCATCAGCTTGATGCCGAGCGCCTCGGCAAGCTGGCGGGCCACCTCGGTTTTGCCGACACCGGTGGGGCCGGAGAACAGGTAGTTGCCGACCGGCTTTTCCGGCTCGCGAAGGCCGGCACGTGACAGCTTGATGGAGGAGGCCAGCGCGGTGATCGCCGGGTCCTGTCCGAAGACGAGGCGCTTCAGGTCGTCCTCGAGCGAGGCCAGCGCCACCTTGTCGTCGCGGCTGACATGCTTGGGCGGGATCCGCGCCATCGTCGCGATGGTGGCCTCGACCTCTTTCTGGCCGACGGTCGCCTTGCGGCGGGACGGCGGCAGCAGGTTCTGCGCCGCGGCCGCCTCGTCGATCACATCAATGGCCTTGTCAGGCAGCTTGCGGTCGTTGATATAGCGCGCCGACAGGTCCACGGCCGTCTTCAGCGCGGCGTTTGTGAAGCGGATCTTGTGATGCTCCTCGTAGCGGCTTTTCAGGCCGGCGAGAATCTTGATGGTATCGGCCACAGTCGGCTCGTTCACGTCGATTTTCTGGAACCGGCGGACAAGCGCGCGGTCCTTTTCGAAATAGCCGCGATATTCCTTGTAGGTGGTCGATCCCATGCAGCGAAGCGTGCCTTCCTGAAGCGCGGGTTTCAGCAGATTCGAGGCATCCATGGCCCCGCCGGAAGTCGCGCCGGCGCCGATCACGGTATGGATCTCGTCAATGAACAGGATGGCGTTGTCGTCTTCCTGAACCGCCTTGACGACACCTTTCAGGCGCTCTTCGAAATCACCGCGATAGCGGGTGCCGGCGAGAAGCTGGCCCATATCGAGGGCGTAGATCACCGCGCTGGAGAGAACGTCAGGCACTTCGCCATTGTGAATGCGAAGGGCCAGGCCCTCAGCGATCGCTGTCTTGCCAACGCCCGGATCACCGACATAGAGCGGGTTGTTCTTGGTCCGGCGGCACAGGACCTGAATGGTGCGGTCGACCTCGCGGTCGCGGCCGATCAGCGGGTCGATGCGGCCGGCGGCGGCCTTCGCCACCAGATCGACGGCATACTGGCTGAGCGGGTCCTGTCCCTCGGCCTCGGCGGAATCGGCTTCGGAATTTTCCTGCGCGCCACGCCCGACATTGCCTTCGGCGCCGTGGCTGATATAGGTCACCGCGTCGAGGCGGGTCATGTTCATCGACTTCAGGAACCAGACAGCATGGCTCTCGCGCTCGGAGAAAATGGCCACCAACACATTGGCGCCGGATGCCACCTCGCGCCCCGACGACTGGGTATGGATGATGGCGCGCTGGATCACCCGCTGGAAGCTGGCGGTCGGCTGCACATCGACTCCGCTGGTCGGGCTGACGATCGAGGCCAGCTCGTTCTCGATATAATCGCTGACACGGGCGCGAAGCTCGTCGATATCGACCTTGCATGCCGACAACACCTCGATGGCGTCGCTGTCCTCGGTCAGCGCCAGAAGCAGGTGCTCGAGCGTCGCGAATTCATGATTGTGCGAAGAAGCCGCGCTCATCGCCCGGCGCAGGGTTTCCTCGAGCTCGCGTGACAGCATGTAACTATTCCTTCTCGATCTGGAGCTGCAGGGGATGTTCGTTCTGCCGTGCGTAATCCATTACCTGGGTGGCCTTCGCCTCGGCGACCTCGTAGCTGAAGACGCCGCACACGCCCACACCACGCTGGTGCACATTCAGCATGATGGCCGTCGCCTGACCGCTGGACATGCCGAAGAAACGCTGCAGCACATACACGACGAATTCCATCGGCGTGTAATCATCATTCAGCATGATGACCTTGTACATCGACGGCTTCTTGGTACGCGGCCTCGTTTCGAGGATTACCTGCGACTGGCCCTTGTCGTTGTCTGTGTTCTTGTCAGTCATAAAAGATCCCGGGCGGAACTAAGCTGGTCTTGGATAGTATTGTTCTAGAAATAACGGGTTGAATCAACATTTGACCAACCCGAAACAGTCGCATCGCACCATTTGATATTGGCCATATGATGACGTCGTGAAAGGGTTGCACCCGCAAAAAATCAGTCTCTGCGGCAAAAAGGTGCAGAGTGCTGCAAAAAGCGCCCTCTCACTGTTGAAGAAAGCTGCAATCAAACTATGATTAAGCCCTCAGCGACGGGTGGCTTTTACGACTGGAATATCGTCCATGAATCCTTGCCATATCACCGGAATGATCGGGACAGAGTGATGCGCACCACACGTTCCTGTTTCTGGTCCGGTGACACCGCTGTCCGCTTCCGCACATTGCTGGTCGGCGCACTGTGTTTTCTGGCCATCGCCGCCGCGTCACTGGAACCGGCCCGCGCGGCGAAATATGCCGCCATCGTGATCGAGGAGACGAGCGGCAAGGTGCTGTTCGCGCGCAATGCCGACAAGTCCAGGTACCCGGCCTCGCTGACCAAGATCATGACACTCTACCTGCTGTTCGAAGAGCTGGAATCAGGCCGCATGACAATGCGCACGAAACTGCCCGTCTCACGCGTCGCGGCCAGCCGGTCTCCGTCAAAGCTCTATCTGAAGCCCGGCCAGACCATCACCGTGAAGGACGCCATCTACGCGCTGATCACGAAATCGGCCAATGACGTGGCGACCGTCGTCGGCGAGGCGCTGTCCGGCACCGAGCGCGAGTTCGGCAAGCGGATGACCCGTAAGGCGCGGGCACTCGGCATGTCCGCCACCACCTTTCGCAACGCATCCGGCCTGCCGCACAGCAAGCAGCGCACGACAGCCCGTGACATGGCACGCCTCGCCATCGCCATGCGCCGGGACTTTCCGCAATATTTCGGGTTCTTCTCGACCAAGTCCTTTCGCTGGCGCGGCAAGCGGTTCGGCAACCACAACAAGCTGCTGTCGAACTACACCGGCACCGACGGCATCAAGACAGGCTATATCGACGCCTCGGGGTTCAATCTCGTGGCAACGGTGGAGCGCAACGGCGTGCGCCTGATCGGCGTGGTGTTCGGCGGCAGGACCGGCAAGACACGCGATGCCCATATGGTGAAAATTCTCGACAAGTCGTTCAAACGGGTGAAACCCGGCGATATCCGCACGCAGCTTGCCGCGGCCAGCAGCAACGCTGTCAGGGCGCTTCCAAAGACCTTGCCGCGGTCGCTTCCCGTGCCGCCACCCGCTCCTGACACATTGCCTGTGGCCCCGCCGCCAAGGCGGGCCAGCACCGGAAGCATTGATCTCGCGCTGGCGGGGGAGTCAGGTTATCTCGACGGCAGGCCACCGACACCGAATCTCAGAAGGGATGAGGGCCCAAGCAAATGGAGCGTTCAGGTCGGCAGCTTCGCCAAACGCGCCAACGCCCACAAGGCAGCGGCGCAGGCAAGGCGCGCCGCCGTTCAGGTTCTGGGGTCGACCCCGGCGCGCCTGACGATGGTGACGCGCGGCAACATCCCGCTTTGGCGGGTGCGGTTCCACAATCTCGACGAGACCGAGGCGCGGTCGGCCTGTGCCGTGCTGTTCGCCAAGGGACGTCCTTGCGTCGCCATTGAGGAATCGGCAAGGCGCGCCGGCTAGACCAGCTCGTTCAGACCAGTGCGGTCAAAGCCCTTACCCGTTGTCCAGATCGGCGATCTCGCCGCCGACAGGGCCTTAAGCGGGGTGCGAGCTGCGAAATATCTGTCCGGCAACACTCAGCATCTCGCTTGAATCAAACGCCCCCGGGGCGATGCTGATCAGGGGCCGGTCATCCATGCGATAGAACATCTGTGATCCGCATTCGCTGCAAAAGCTGCGCTCGGCCCAGTCCGAGCTGCGGTACCAGCGCGGGCGCGCCTCAGTCAGCCAGTCGAGGTTTTCGGCACGGGCGGCGCTCGCGCCCCAGCTTGTTCCGCTGATTTTCAGGCAGTCGCTGCAATGGCACATCAGGATCTGGCGGAGCGGGCCCTGCACGCGAAAGCGTATGGCACCGCAATGGCAGCCGCCGTCAAAACTCCTGCCCTCGGTCTCGGCAATCGGTTGTTCCATCTCCGGCCCTCCTTCGGTGATCGGGGAATCTTTAGCCCGATAAACCGCGCAGTCAAAGCATCACCTGAAATCACGGCTGCGCATGCGGGTGCCGCGCTGGTTGCGGGCGGCATCCTCGTCCAGATAGCGCAGATAACCGTTCAGGTTGAACAGCTGGTCGGCAATGAAATGGAGCACCGCCTTTTCACGCTGGATGCGGCCGACGACGCCGAGGATCTGGGAACGCAGCATCGCGTCGCGATAGGTCTCTGTCAGCTTCGGCCAGATGATCACATTCAGCGAGTGCAACCCGTCCTCGAGCGTCAGGAACACGGTTCCCTTGGCGGTACCCGGGCGCTGGCGCATCGTCACCAGCCCGGCAAGCCGCAGGCGCTGGCCGTCACGCGCCTCATGCGCCACCGCGCAGGTCTGCCAGCCATCCTTTGCCAGCGGGCGTGACAGCAGCCGCACGGGGTGGTCCTTCAGCGACAGGCCGAGGCTGCGATAATCGGCCGCCACCTCCTCTCCGGCATGCGCCTGCGGCAGGGTCACGGCAGGCTCTTCACCGGCAAGGTCGTGATGCCGCCGGGTCGCATGGGCAAACAGCGGAAGCTCCTGCCAGCGCTGGCCGGCAAGCGCCCGCACCTCCCACAGCGCCTGGCGGCGGTTCAGCCCGAGGCTGGCGAACCCGTCGGCATTGGCAATGGCCTCAAGCGATCTTGCCGAGACGTCGGCCCGCCGCATGATGTCGGCAAGGGACGACCAGGGCGTGCCGTGCCCACTCGGCCGGCGGCTGGCGGCGATACGTTCACCCTCGCCGGCGGCAAGTCCCTTGACCAGCCGCAACCCCAGCCGCAACGCATGCAGCCCGTCGCGATTGGCCGGGTCCGGCTCCAGCGTGCTGTCCCAGCCGGAATGGCTGACATCGGCCGGACGCACGGCGATGCCGCTGCGGCGCGCCTCGGCGACGAGCTGCGAGGGGGAATAGAACCCCATCGGCTGGGCGTTCAGCAGCGCGCAGATAAAGACATCGGGATAATGCCGCTTGATCCAGGCCGAGACATAGACAAGCAGCGCGAAGCTCGCCGCATGCGATTCCGGAAAACCGTAGGTGCCGAACCCCTCGATCTGCCGGAAACAGCGCTCGGCGAATTCCGGCTCATAGCCACGCGCGATCATGCCGCTGATCATCTTGTCGTGGAATTTGGCGACATCGCCATGTTTCTTGAAGGTGGCCATGGCGCGGCGCAGCTGGTCGGCCTCGCTTCCGGTGAAGCCGGCGCCGACAATGGCGATCTGCATCGCCTGCTCCTGGAACAGCGGCACGCCAAGGGTGCGTTCGAGAACGCCGCGAAGCGCGTCCGACGGGTAGGTGACCTTTTCGAGCCCGGCGCGGCGGCGAAGATAGGGATGCACCATGTCGCCCTGAATCGGTCCCGGGCGGACAATCGCCACCTGCACGACAAGGTCATGGAAACAGCGCGGCTGCAGGCGCGGCAGCATGGCCATCTGCGCCCGTGATTCCACCTGGAAGACACCGACCGACCTGCCCTCGCACAGCATGTCGTAGGTGGCGGCATCCTCGGGCGGGACCGAGGCGAGCGTCAGCGGCCTGTTGTAATGATCCCGCAGCAGGGCGAAGGCCCGGCGAATACAGCTGAGCATGCCAAGCGCCAGCACATCCACCTTCAGCAGGCCGAGCGCGTCGAGATCGTCCTTGTCCCATTCGATGACGGTGCGCCCCTCCATCGCCGCCGGGCTGATCGGGCACAGATGGTCGAGCCGCCCGCGGGTGATGACGAAGCCGCCGACATGCTGTGACAGGTGACGGGGGAAACGGCTGATCTCCTCGACCAGCCGGCGCACAAGCGCGATCCGCCGGTCGCCCGGGTCGATGCCGACAGCGCGAAGCGCCTCGTCATCGGGGCCGGTTGCCTCGCGTCCCCATGCCTGTCCCGACAGCGCCGCCTGAACATCGCTGCTGAGGCCGAATACCTTGGCCACCTCGCGAAGCGCGCTGCGCGTGCGATAGGTGATCACCGCCGCGGTCAGCCCGGCCCGGGTCCGCCCGTATCTGGCATAGATATGCTGGATCACCTCCTCGCGGCGCTCATGCTCGAAATCGACATCGATATCGGGCGGCTCGCCGCGCGCCTCGCTGATAAAACGCTCGAACAGGGGTTGCGAGCGGTCGGGATCGACCGAGGTGATCCCAAGGCAGTAGCAGACCGCCGAATTCGCCGCCGAGCCGCGCCCCTGGCACAGGATGCCGCGATTGCGGGCAAAGCGGACAATGTCGAAGACGGTCAGGAAATAGGGCGCGAATTTCATCTTGGCGATCAGCGCCAGCTCGCGTTCCAGATATGCGGCCACCTTGTCCGGCACACCATCGGGGTAGCGCTCGCCCGCCCCGTTCCATGTCTGATACTCAAGCTCTCCCATCGCGTCGCGCCCGCCGGGCGAGACCTCGTCCGGATATTCATAGGACAGGTCGTCCATGGCGAAATCGCATAATCCGGCAAGCTCGGCGGCATTGGCGAGTGCCTGCGGGGCATGCCGCCAGCGGCGCGCCATCTCGGCCGGATCGAGAATCTGCCGTTCGGCATTGCGCGACAGCAGCGCCCCCGCCGTGTCGAGCCGCTGTTTCTCGCGGATGCAGGTCAGCACATCGGCCAAAGGCCGCCGCGATGCATGATGGTAGAGCGCGTCGCTCACCGCCGTCAGCGGCAGCCCCTGCGCCGCCGCCATCTCGCTCAGAAGCGCCAGCCGCGCCTCGTCACCGCCGTCACGGTACAGCGCCGCACCGGCAAAGACGCGGCCGGCGGCGATGTCGCGTATTCGCCCAAGCTGGGTGGCATGGCTGGAATCGGGGTGGCGCGGCGGCATCACCAGCAGCGCGGTGCTCTTCGCAAGGCGCGAGAAATCGGCAAAGTGAAGAACCGGCGCCGCCTTGCTGCCGCGCAGATTGGCCTCGCTCAGCAGCACCGACAGCGATTCATAGCCGGCACGGTCGGTGGGATGGACGATCACCTGCGGCCCGTCGACCGGTGCCAGCCGCGCCCCGACCACCAGCCGGATGCCATGGTCGCGCGCCGCCACATGCGCCCGCACGATCCCGGCAAGCGAGTTCACATCGGCGATGCCGATGGCATCCCATCCCAGCGCCGCCGCCGCCTCGACCATTTCGTGCGGATGCGCGGCCCCGCGAAGGAAGCTGAAATTGCTGTAGCAGCCCAGCACCACATGGCGCGGGCCGTCCTGTAGCGCCGGCGCGCCCATCAGGCAAAGAAACCGTGAAGAAACCAGCCCGGGTCCTCGCCGCGTTCCGGCAACCCTTCGCGATAGACCCAGAAACAGGCCCCGTCCTCGTCCTGCAGGCGGAAATAGTCGCGCGTGCGGGTGCCGCCGGCGGCGTTCCACCATTGCGGGGCGATGCGTTCCGGCCCGCTGGCGCGCACCACCTTGTGGGTATGGCGCTGCCAGACAAACTGTGCCGGCGGATGATCTGGAAGCAGCGCGACGACAGCCAGCCTGTGCGGGTGTGCCAGCAGCCGGATCGGCCGCGGCGCGGCGGTCAGGCAGTGCGGCGCGGCATTCATCGAATCATCGAAGCCGGCACTTTCCATGTCGGGATAGGCCATATATTGCGCCGCCTCCGGCTGCCAGCAGTCACGCGCCTTCATATGCAGCACCGCGCCATGGCCAAGCCGTGCCACCAGCCTGTCGACCAGGCTGGCCCGGCTTTCGCTGACCGACACCCCCTCGCCGAATGCGCGTGTGACCGGAGCCTGCGGGCTGCAGTCATGCGCCTCCATCCACATCCGCTCCAGCCCGAATTCGGGATTGATCGCCTCGGCGGCCTCGGCCAGCAGGCGGCGGAACCCGGCGGCATCGCGGCTTGGGCGCGACAGATGAAGATCACGCGCCATCACCGCCCCGTCGACACGCTGCCAGCCAAGCTGCAGGCGTCGCGCGGCAAGGCCGTTCTGCTGCAGGATCGCGGCGATCTCGCCGGCAAGCCGGTCGATCACGGCATGGATGTCCTCCGGCGCCAGAAGCGGTTCGGCAAAATTCTGCAGGCTGAGAAGCGGGCGCGGCGGCGCGATCGGGGTGAAGCTCTCGTTCACATGGCCGAGCGCCGCATCGAGGCGCGCCGTCACCACACTGCCGAACCGGCTTGCCAGCGGCGCGCGCGGCATCCCCAGGATATCGCCGATGCGGCGCAGCCCGGCCGACGCCATCGCCGTACAGATCGTGCCGTCGAGACGCAGCGCGGCAAGCGGCAGACCGGCGAGACTGCCGGCAAGCTGGCGCGCCCCCGGCGAATCCAGCCGCGTGCAGGCGTAACGCTGCGCCGCCGGAGCATAGCGGGCCAGCGCCCATGCCGCCCCGCAGGTCGGCGCCACCGCCAGCCGCGCCGTCAGCCCGGCGGCCCGCAGGCTTCGCGCCATATCGGCAAGCAACGAGCGGATTCCGCCTTTCAGATGCGCCGCCCCGGCCACATCCAGCCACAGCCCGTTGCCGTCACGCGCAATGGCGGCCCCGGCCCCTGTGGCCTCGGCAACAGCCGGCGCGGTCAGCGGGCAATAGCGCCTGGCCCAGCGTGCCAGATGCAGCAGATCGGCGGCGTCGGCGGCATCGTCGCTGTCGCGCGACACCAGAGCCGGACGCAGCGCCCGCGCATCGGCAAGCCGCATGCCGGGATGCAGCCCCTGCCGCGCGGCAAGGCGGCAAACCGAATCCACCAGATCGGCACCATGATAGGCGCTTGTCAGGACCAGCGGCGCGTCCGGCGGCAAATCGGACGGCAATTCAGATGCGCCGGCTGCCGCGCGGCGCACCCGTTCGGCCGCCAGATGCGGAAACCAGGCATGAATGATGACACGCTGCACAGCCGCCCTCCATCAGCCTAGCCGGCCAGCTGTGCCGAGGCATGCCCGTTCGATGAAGGGCGAACCCTGCGCAAGGGAAGCGATCCACGGGCCGGGCCGGGCGGTGCGAATGGCAGGGGCTCCGGCACGGCCTCGGTCTCATGTTCGCGCCGGATTTCGGACAGGCTGTTGGCATAGGCGTCCCATGACAGCTGCGATGACCAGGGGCGGCCGCCCCGCGCATGGCGCAGCTCGACCTGCCAGCAGGGATGCCAAGAGGGATTCCAGGAAGGATCACGGCCCGCCTGCCCGGACGGGGCCGAAGATAGCGGTGCCGCAGATGACGGGGCGATGTGCCAGAGGCTGTCGAACCCGCTCGCCGCCACCGGCCAGCCAAGCAGCAGGCCCGTCACGCCACTTGCCTCGGCCGCCAGCTGCGCGCGCCTTGCCAGCCGCATCCAGTAATCCGACGTCTGGCTGACCCGGTCATATTCGACGATCACGGCAGCCAGCCCTTCGGTACGGAGAATGTCCTCGAGCGCGGCAAGGCGGGCACCGGGGCTGGGAGAATCGACAATCAGAAGGCGTCCCGGATCAAGCCCGAGCGCCGCAAGCCCGGCCGCATAGAGCATGCCCGACCCGCCACCCGCCGCCGCCGGACACCAGACAACCGGAGCCGCCTCGTCCGTCTGCGCGAGAATCCGCCGCAGCAGCGCCACCGCAAACCCCGTCAGCGCCCCGTCATGGCCCGGCCGGCCGCACAGCATATGGACACGGCCGAGGGCCAAACCACCGGCAAGCGCCGAATCGAGCGATTCGACACCAAGCGGCAGGCGCGCACTGGCAAGCCGCCCGTCAATCGCGGCAACCTCGCGGCGCAGCATGTCGAAACGGCCATGGCGCGAAACATCGATATCATTCTGTTTTTGCTTATATATTTCTGGAATTATGCAGCCTGCATCTGCCAGTGCGCTGCTGCCTGCGACATGTGCCATGACGAATTCTCCTGCCGTCAGCCTCTGATTGTCCTCATCTTTTGTTCTTGTTTTGTTCTAGCATAGAGCAAGCTGTCGGGCAATCACCGCGTCGATGTGCGGGCAGCAAAAAACCCCGGCGCCGCAGCACCGGGGTTGTCTGTCATGTTTGTGTCAGCGACCCGTCAGCGGGGCAGTTCGCTCTCGACCAGCTTTGCCCAGTAGGTCGCGCCGACGGGAAGCACCTCGTCATTGAAGTCGTAGCGCGCGCCGTGAAGCATGCCCTCCGCAGGTGCCGGTCCGGACCCGATCCAGATATAGGCCCCGGGCTTTTCCTCGAGCATATAGGCGAAATCCTCGCCGCCGAGCGAAGGCTCGACATCACGGTCGACATTGTCCTCGCCGATCACCGTTTCCATCACCTGCGCAGCACGCTCGGCCTCGGCAGCGTGATTGACGGTCGCCGGATATCCGGCATGCCATTCGAAATCAATCTCGCACCCATAGAGCGTGGCAGTGGATTCGCTGATCTCGCGGATCGAATCCTCGAGAAGTTTGCGCGTTTCCTTTCTGAAGCATCGCGCTGTGCCGCCGATCCGGACATCGTCGGGAATCACATTCTTGGCGCTGCCAGCCTGGAAGATGGTGACGCTGACGACAGCCGAATCCACCGGCGAGACGCGGCGCGAGACAACTGTCTGCAGCGACTGCACGATGGCGGCACCGCAGGGAATCGGGTCGAGGGTCATATGCGGCTGCGCGGCATGCCCGCCGCGCCCCCTGATGACCATCGTGAATTCGTCGGCATTCGCCATGCAGACGCCGTCATGGATGCCGGCCAGCCCCATATCCATCGATGGCCAGTTATGCATGCCCCAGACGGTCTGCATGTCGAATTCGCGGAACAACCCGTCCTCGATCATTGCCAGGCCGCCGCCGCCGCCTTCTTCGGCAGGCTGGAAGATGAAATAGACGGTGCCGTCGAAATTGCGCGTCTCGGCCAGATACTGCGCCGCGCCGAGAAGCATTGTGGTGTGGCCGTCATGACCGCAGGCATGCATCCGGCCCGGAATCTTCGATTTATGCTCGAACTCGTTCAGTTCCTGCATCGGCAACGCGTCGATATCGGCTCGCAGCCCGATGGCCCGGTCGGAACCGCCATTTCCGCGCAGCACGCCGACCACACCGGTCTTGCCCATGCCGCGATGCACCTCGATGCCGAAGCTCTCGAGCTTCGCAGCGACAAAATCCGAGGTCCACACTTCCTCGTAGCAGATCTCGGGGTGCTGGTGCAGTTCGCGCCGCCACCCTTTCAGCTCGTCTGCGCGGTCGGCGATGGAATTGATCACGGTCATGGGGTCTTCCCAGTCTGTCTATTGCTGTGTCGGGAGACCCATGTTCAGGCTGTTGCACGCCAAGGTCAAGCTGTCTTGCCGGGCGCCGCGCATGCGGCGATTTGCGATGCTGCCGGGCGTTTGCAGCCCCTGGCAATTCTGCTATCCAGCTTAGGTTACAGCGCGTCCAGCGCCCGCACCCGGCCCCTTGTCGGGCGGGAGAAACCGTTGGTCGGCACTGGAACAGGCGTTTGCGCGCCCACAGTACAGATTGTGCGGGCGCTGAAGGGTCAGGCGCGATACTGAAATTCAGGAACCCATGGTGCCTGCACGGCACCGGGAACCGGCGTCGGAACCGACGTTTTCAAGACCGGGTGAGGTGTCATGGCAACAGACCAGCCAGATCGCGGCCTTCGTGGCCTGCCGGGCGGCAAGCAGAAATATTCCGCTTTCGCCCTGGCCAAGAAAGCAATGAACTATCATCAGGACTGGCAGCGCGCCTGGAGAGACGCGCCGCCGCAGTCCGAATATGACGTCGTGGTCATCGGCGGCGGCGGCCACGGGCTCGCCACGGCCTATTATCTGGCGGCGATTCACGGCATCAAGCGTGTCGCTGTCATCGAAAAGGGATGGCTCGGCGGCGGCAACACCGGCCGGAACACCACCATCATCCGCTCGAACTATCTGTGGGACGAGTCGGCCGCCATCTACGAGCACGCGATGAAGCTGTGGGAAGGCATGTCGCAGGACCTGAACTTCAATGTGATGTTCAGCCAGCGCGGCGTTCTCACCATCGCCCATTCCGAGCACGAGCTTCGCGAGATGTCGCGTCGGGTACATGCCATTCGCCTGAACGGCATCGATTCCGACATCCTCGGCCCAAAGGAAATCAAGGATTTTGTGCCGATCATCAATATCGACCAGAACATCCGCTATCCGGTGATGGGCGGTTTCCTGCAGAAGCGCGGCGGTACCGCGCGCCATGACGCGGTGGCCTGGGGCTATGCCCGCGCTGCCGACGATCTTGGCGTGGACATCATCCAGAACTGCGAGGTCACCGGCCTGCGCCGCAACGGCCGCCGCATCGTCGGCGTTGAAACCAGCCGCGGCTTTATCAAGACGCGCAAGGTGGGCTGCGTCGTGGCCGGCCATTCGAGCGTGATGGCGGCGATGGCGGACATCCGCCTGCCGCTCGCCAGCCGCCCGCTGCAGGCGCTGGTATCCGAGCCGATCAAGCCGGTTCTGGACACGGTCATCATGTCGAACGCCGTGCATATGTACATCAGCCAGTCCGACAAGGGCGAGATGGTGCTGGGGGCCGGCGTCGACAAATACAACTCCTATGCGCAGCGCGGCTCGTTCCCGGTGCCGGAGCATATGATCGCTGCCGCCGTCGAGCTGTTTCCGGTGCTCTCGCGGCTTCGCATGCTGCGCCACTGGGGCGGCATCGTCGATACCTGCCCGGACGCCTCGCCGATCATCTCGAAGACGGATGTCGACGGGCTCTATTTCAACTGCGGCTGGGGAACCGGCGGCTTCAAGGCGACGCCGGGATCCGGCCATGTCTTTGCCGACCTGATCGCCAACGACCGCCCGAACAGCATCGCCGCGCCCTATGCGCTGGACCGGTTCCAGACCGGACTGCTGATCGACGAGCACGGCGCCGCCGGCGTCGCGCACTGACCAAGGATCGGGGAGAGCCATCATGCTTCTGATCACCTGCCCACATTGCGGCCCCCGCGAGGAAAGCGAGTTTTCCTGTGGCGGCGAGGCGCATATCGCCCGCCCGCTGGCCGAGAACAGCCTGACCGACGCCGAGTTCGCGGACTACCTGTTCCTTCGTGACAACCCGAAGGGCATGTTCCTCGAGCGCTGGCGCCATGTCGCCGGATGCCGCCGCTGGTTCAACATGGCGCGCGACACGGTCACCCACGAGATCGTCGAGATCTATCCGATGGGCAGCACGCCGAAGAGCAAGGCCGGCAAGGCGGCACATGCCGACAGCTGGCGCCGTGACACGGCGGCCGAGGCCGCGGCGAAGCCCGCATCGAAGTCACGCAGCAAGCAGGGCGGCTGATCATGAGCGGAACATCACTTTTTGGTCGCGGTGCGAAGGACCAGGTCTCGCGCGCCGCCGATGGCGGCCGGATCGACCGCGCACGCCCTCTCACCTTCACGTTCGACGGCAAGAGCTATCAGGGCTATGAGGGCGACACGCTCGCTTCGGCGCTGCTCGCCAACAACATCCATCTTGTCGGCCGTTCCTTCAAATACCACCGTCCGCGCGGCATCATCGCCGTCGGATCGGAAGAGCCGAACGCGCTCGTCCGCGTCGGCCGCGGCGCCAGGGCCGAGCCGAACCTGCGTGCCACCCAGGTCGAGCTCTATGACGGCCTTTACGCAGAGAGCCAGAACCGCTTCCCGTCGCTGAAGTTCGACGTCGGCGCGGTGAACTCGATCCTGCAGCGCTTCTTCCCGGCGGGCTTTTACTACAAGACCTTCATGTGGCCGGCATCCATGTGGATGACCTATGAGCATGTGATCCGCAACGCCGCCGGCCTCGGCAAGGTGGCTGACGACCATAGCGACCCGGACCGCTACGAAAAAACGAATGCCCATTGCGACGTGCTGATCGCCGGCGGCGGCGCCGCCGGCCTGATGGCCGCGCTCCAGGCAGGCCGTTCCGGCGCCCGCGTGATCCTTGCCGACGAGCAGAACGAGTTCGGCGGCTGGCTTCTCGGCGAATCCGACACCACCATCGACGGCAAGGCACCGGCCGACTGGGTTGCCGGTGTGGTGGCCGAACTCGAGGCGATGCCCGAGGTAACGCTGCTGCCGCGCACCACCGTGTTCGGCTATATGGACCATAACTACATCACCCTGACCGAACGGGTGACCGACCATCTTGGCGAGCGCCCCACCCACCTGCCGCGCCAGCGCATGTGGAAAGTGCGGGCCGGCCAGACCGTCCTGGCGCAAGGCGCGCACGAGCGCCCGCTGGTATTCTCCGGAAACGACCTTCCGGGCGTGATGCTTTCGGGCGCTGTGCGTAGCTATATCACCCGTTATGGCGTTGTCCCCGGCAACCGCACCGTCGTCTTCACCAACAATGACGATGCCTATCGCACGGCACTGGCGCTTCATGGCGCCGGGGCGCATGTGGTGGTGGTCGATCTTCGCCGCGATCTCAAGGGCGAGCTGGTCAAGGCCGTCCGCGCCGCCGGCATCGAGGTGATGAGCGGGTCCGCCGTCACCATCGCCGCCGGCACACAGCGCATCGCAAGGGTTGAAATCTCGCCTGTGAACGAAGGCTCGACACAGGTTCTGGACGACCCGATCCATATGGATTGCGATCTTCTGGCAATGTCGGGCGGACTGACCCCGGCTGTGCATCTGCACTCACAGGCGCGCGGCAAGCTCGGCTGGGACGAGCAGCAGCTCTGCTTCAAGCCGACCACCGTGCACGAGGCCAGCTTCAATGCCGGCGCAGGCAACGGTGTATTCGCCACTGACAAGGCCATCGAGAACGGCATGCAGGCCGGCACCGCAGCCGCCCGCGCGGCCGGCTTCGACATTGCCGACGGCAGCGCCCCCGAGGTCGCGGCCCCGGCGCAGAGCTGGCGTCCCCTCGCCGCCTGGAAAGTCACCAACGGCATGGGCGAGGGCGAAGGCCCGAAAGCCTTTGTCGATTACCAGAACGACGTCACCGCTTCCGACGTGAAGCTGGCGGTGCGGGAAGGCTACCAGTCGGTCGAGCATGTGAAGCGCTACACCACGCTCGGCATGGCAACGGACCAGGGCAAGACGTCCAACATCAACGGCCTTGCCATCCTCGCCGAATCCCTCGGCAACGAAATCCCGCAAGTCGGCACCACCACCTTCCGGATGCCCTACACACCGTCGGGATTCGGTGCCATAGCCGGCCGCGAGATCGGCGATCTGTTCGATCCCGTGCGCCTGACCCGCATGGATGACTGGCACCGTGCGAACGGCGCCACATTCGAGCATGTCGGCCAGTGGATGCGTGCCTGGTACTATCCGAAGGACGGCGAAACCATGCGCGAGGCGGTGGATCGCGAAGTCCTCGCCGCCCGTACGACAGCCGGCCTTCTGGACGCATCCACCCTCGGCAAGATCGACATTCAGGGCCCCGATGCAGCCGAATTCCTGAACCGTCTCTACACCAACAGCTGGCTGAAGCTTGGTATCGGCAAATGCCGCTACGGCCTGATGCTGAAGGATGACGGCATGGTGATGGATGACGGCGTGACGACGCGCCTCGGCGAGAACCATTTCCATATGACCACCACCACCGGCGGCGCCGCGGGCGTTCTCGACTGGATGGAGGAATGGCTGCAGACGGAATGGCCGGAACTCAAGGTCTATCTGACCTCGGTAACCGAGGAATGGTCGGTCGCCACGCTGTCCGGACCGAATGCCGGCAAAATCCTGAAGGCCGCCGGTGTCGATATCAGCCTCGACCCCGCCGATTTCCCCTTCATGACCATGCGCGAGGCGCATATCGCCGGCCTTCCGGTGCGCATCTTCCGCATCTCCTTCACCGGCGAACTGTCCTACGAGATCAACATCCGGGCGCGTCACGGCCTCGCTTTGTGGACACATCTGATGAAGGCCGGCGCCGAATTCGGCATCACCCCCTATGGCACCGAGGCGATGCACGTGCTCCGCGCCGAAAAGGGCTTCATCATCGTCGGCCAGGAGACCGATGGTTCGGTGACACCGCAGGATCTGGGCATGGACTGGATCGTCTCGAAGGTGAAGCCGGACTATATCGGCAAGCGTGCGCTGGAACGCGCCTCGATGGCGGCGGACAACCGCAAGCAGCTTGTCGGCCTTCGCACCAAAGAGCGCAAGCAGGTGATCCCCGAGGGCGCGCATGCGGTTCTCGACCCGAATCAGCCGATGCCGATGGACATGCTCGGACAGGTCACTTCGTCCTACTACTCGCCGAATGTCGGCAGCTCTATCGCCATGGCCATGCTGAAAGGCGGCCGGGCGCTGATGGGCGGCACCGTCTATCTGCCGATGCTGGACGGCTCGGTGATCGAGGCCGAGGTCGTCGAGCCGATTTTCTATGATCCGAAGGGAGAGCGTCTCAATGGCTAGCACAGCAAACAAAGGCAGCCGTGCGCCGGGCCGTACCGCTCTGTCCGGCAAGGCAAAGCAGACAATCGACGCTCCGGATGGCGGCCGCGTCGGCCTCGCCATCACCGAACTGTCGCACCTCGGCAAGATCAACCTTCGCGGCAGCGAGGATATCCTGCCTGGTGTGAAGAAGCATACCGGCTGCAAAGCGCTTCCCGCGAACAACCGCACCGTCACGGTCGGCGAGCGCACCCTTGTCTGGCTGGCGCCCGACGAGTTTCTGGTGCTGTGCGAGGCCGGTGAAGAAGCAGGCCTTCACAGCCAGCTGATGCTGGATCTCGGCAAGGTGCATGCCGCCGTCACCAATGTGACTGACGCGCTGTGCGCGATGTCGCTTCGTGGTCCGGCGCTGCGCAAGGTTCTTGCCAAGGGATGCGCTCTGGACCTGCATCCGTCGGTCTTCACAGCCGGCATGTGCGCCCAGACGATGCTGTCGCACGCAGCCGTGACGCTGGTCGCCGTCAGTGACGACCAGTTCACCCTGATCTGCCGGACGAGCTTCGCGGCCTATGTCCATGACTGGCTGATGGATGCCGGCCTGGAATATGGCGTCAGCTTCAAGGGCTGACGCCAACTCCCCCGATCGCTTCCCGATCTAGAATTCCGAGTCGGGAAGCTCTTCCATCCGCTTGGCGATGAAGGCGCGCAACGCCTCGTCGGTGGCGGGGTTGAGCTCGGGCGCCTCATAGGCCGCCAGCATCTCGACGGCGCGCGCACGGGCTCGCGTATGGCTCTCCACTGACCCTTCGGAAGACCACTGCTCGTAAGTGGTATTGTCGGCCATCTCCGAGCGCCAGAAGGCTGTCTCGAAATTCGCCTGGGTGTGGCTGGAGCCGAGGAAGTGCTTGCCCGGGCCGGTCTCGCGAAGCGCGTCCATGGCCTGGCCGTTGTCCGACACATCAATGCCGTCGACGACGGACTGCATCATCGTCAGCTGGTCGGCATCGAGAAGCAGCTTGGCATAGTCGGCGACAAGCCCGCCTTCCATCCAGCCACCGGCATGAAGCACGAAATTCACCCCGCCCTGAACCGTCGGCATGATGGTGTTGGCGGATTCATAGGCGGCCTGCGCATCGGCCGTCTTCGCGCCGGTGAGCGATCCGCCGGAGCGGAACGGCACATTCAGGCGGCGCGCCAGCTTTGCGCATCCAAGCAGCACTTTTGCCGGCTCGGGCGTGCCAAAGGTCGGGGCGCCGGTCTGCATCGACATCGAGCTTGCGAAGCTGCCGAAAATCACCGGCGCGCCGGGGCGCACAAGCTGGGTGAAGGCAATGCCGCTCAACGCCTCGGCGAGTGTCTGGGCCAGCGTGCCGGCAACCGAGACCGGCGACATTGCGCCGGCAAGGATAAAGGGCGCGGTGATGCAGGCCTGGTTGTTGCGCGCATAGACCTTGAGCGCCCCAAGCATGGTGCCGTCCCAGGTCATCGGCGAGTTCGCGTTGATCAGGCTGGTGGTTACAGTATTGGTGTCGAGAAAATCCTCACCAAACAGGATTTTCGACATGTCGACCGTATCCTGTGCGCGTTCCGGCGCGGTGACCGAACCCATATAGGGCTTGTCGGAGTAACGCTGGTGGGCATAGATCATCTCGAGATGCCGCTTGGTGACAGGAAGGTCGACCGGCTCGCACACGGTTCCGCCGGAATGGTGGAACCCGGGAAGCATGTAGACCAGCTTCACGAAATTGCGGAAATCCTCGATGGTCGCATAGCGGCGCTCATTCTCGAGATCGCGAACGAATGGCGGGCCGTAGACAGGCGCGAACACCATGTTGTTGCCGCCGATCTCGACAGACCTGGCAGGGTTTCGCGCATGCTGGGTGTAGCTTGACGGCGCCGTCTCGCACAGCTTGCGGGCAAGGCCGCGCGGAAAATGCACACGCTCGCCTTGCACATCGCAGCCGGCGTCCTTGAGCATTGCCAGCGCCTCGGGATCCTCAAGGAAATCAATACCGATCTCTTCCAGAATGGTCTCGGCATTGGCCTCGATGATCTCGGCTGCCTCATCTGTCAGGATATCGACAGGCGGCAGGTTGCGGGTGATATAGGGTGCCGACTGTGCACCGCCGCCGGAGCGGAGTTGCCGGCGGGCGTCACGCCCGCCTCCACGCCGTGAGCGGCGACCTGCTGTAGCTGTATCGTCCATCTTTTCAATCTTCCCTGTTCTGTGCTCTAGGCGCGCAGCTTTTCATTCGTCGGATCGTATGGTGATTCCTCGACCACCGTGGCGGAAAGCCGCCGGTCCAGGATGTCGATTTCCAGCTTCATGCCGACCTCGGCGAGGTCGGGGCGCACCATGGCCATGGCAAGCGACTTGTCGAGACGGAAACCGTAACCACCACTGGTGGCACGGCCGATCACCTCGCCGCCCGGCAGCATCACCGGGTTGCCGCCGATGGCATCGGCATCGACAGTGTCATGCACCTCGAGCGTCACCATCGCGTTGGCAAAGCCACGCTCCTGCCACTCGCTGAGCGCCTGACGGCCGATGAAGTCGCCCTTGTTGAGATGCACGAACCGGTCGAGACCGCTTTCCAGTGCCGCATATTCGATCGACAGCTCGGTGCCGACCATGCGGTAGGATTTCTCGAGGCGCATCGCATCCATCGCGCGGATGCCGAACGGCTTCAGCTGGAATTCGGCTCCGGCTTCCATCAGCGCATCGAAGATGTGGTTCTGATATTCGATCGGGTGGTGAAGCTCCCATCCGAGCTCGCCGACATAATTCATCCGGAACGCCATGGCCGGCGCCATGTTGACGTCGATCAGCTTGCTCGACAGCCACGGGAACGCCTTGTTCGACAGGTCCGTGCGGGTCAGTTTCTGCAGGATGTCACGCGACCGCGGCCCGGCAAGAACCAGAACACCGATCGAATTTGTCAGATTGTCGAAACGCACCGATCCGTCATCCGGCATATGCTTCTTGATCCAGTCATGATCAAGCCGCTGTCCGGCACCCGCCGAAACGATGTAGAAGCTGTCGGCGGATTCACGCTGGATCGTATATTCGGAATGCACGCCGCCACGCTCGGTCAGCGCATGTGAGAGCGATACGCGCCCGATGCCCTTCGGCAGCTTGTTGGCGGTAAGATTGTCGAGGAAGGCCTCGGCGCCAGGGCCGGAAATCCGGCATTTGGCAAAGGCCGACATGTCCAGCAGGCCGGCATGCGCAGCCGTATGGCGCACTTCGTTGCCGACATGCTCGAACCAGTTGGAGCGGCGGAAGGACCAGTGATCCTCCTGCGGCGTGCCTTCCGGCGCAAACCAGTTGGCGCGCTCCCATCCGAACTTCTGTCCGAAGACGGCACCGAGATCCTTCAGCCGGTCATAGCAGGGCGCGGTGCGAAGCGGACGTGCGGCCCCGCGCTCTTCATCCGGATAGTGGATGACGAAGACATTCTCGTAGGCTTCCTCGTTCTTCGCCTTGAGATAGGATTCGGTTGCGTAGCTGCCATAGCGCCGCGGATCGACGCCAAGCATGTCGATGGTCGGCTCGCCCTCGACGATCCATTCGGCAAGCTGCCAGCCGGCGCCGCCGGCGGCGGTGATGCCGAAGCTGTGGCCTTCGCTCAGCCAGAAGTTCGGCACATCCCATGCCGGACCGATGATCGGGTTGCCGTCCGGGGTGTAGGCGATGGCGCCGTTATAGACCTTCTTCACACCGGATTCGCCAAAGGCGGGCACGCGGTGCATGGCGGATTCGATATGCGGCTCCAGACGCTCAAGGTCCTCCTGGAACAGCTCATATTCGGAATCGGCACTCGGGCCGTCGACATAGCATGCCGGGGCACCAGCCTCGTAGGGGCCGAGGATCAGGCCACCCGCCTCCTCGCGCATGTACCAGCGGCCGTCGGAATCGCGAAGGACGCCCATTTCCGGCAGCCCGGCTGCCTGACGCGCCTTGATGTCGTCATGCGGCTCGGTGACGATGTATTGATGCTCGACCGGGATGACCGGAATGTTCAGCCCGACCATGCGGCCTGTCTGGCGCGCGAAGTTGCCGGTGGCGCTGACCACATGCTCGCATGTGATCTCGCCCTTGTCGGTGGTGATTTTCCACTCGCCGGAGGCGGTGCGGGAGATACCTGTCACCGTGGTGTTGCGGTAGATTTCGGCGCCGCGGTCGCGCGCGCCGCGCGCCAGCGCCTGGGTCAGGTCGGCAGGCTGGATATAGCCGTCACCCGGATGGCGGATGGCACCAACCAGCCCTTCGGTGTTGCAGAGCGGCCAGATGTCCTTCACCTCGTCAGGGGTGAGGAAGTCCACATCAACGCCGATGGTGCTCGCGACACCGGCATATTGCCGGTATTCGTCCATCCGGTCCTCGGTCTGGGCGAGGCGGATGTTGGAGACATTGCGGAAGCCGACATTCATGCCGGTTTCTTCCTGAAGCTCCTGATAGAACTTCACGGAATATTTATGAATCTGGCCGACCGAATAGGACATGTTGAACAGCGGCAACAGGCCTGCGGCATGCCATGTCGACCCCGAGGTCAGCTCCTTGCGCTCGATCAGGACAACGTCCGACCAGCCCTTTTTCGCGAGATGGTAAAGCGCGCTGACGCCGACTACCCCGCCTCCGATGACAACAACACGTGCATGCGTTTTCATAACGGCACCCTCCAAATATTCCGGTCCGGTCATTACCCGCGCTGGCGCCTCTTGCTTGGCAACCCGGCGGGTTTCGCGGTTTCAGACTCCCGGGCCGCGCTCACACCGCGCCTGCTTGGCGCTGGACATGCGACCCATGAGCGGATGTTAGGCAAACAGGCGCGGAAATTGCGTCTGCCATGCGACCAGTTTTGACGCGTTTAGACGTGGCGCGACACTATGGTCACAGCCGACACAGGTGGAGGATTTACCCTATGGATTCAGGCGCTGGATGTCCCATCCGCCCTTGCCGTCGGGCGTGAAACGGAACCTGTCGTGAAGGCGATGTTCGCCATCCGCCCAGAACTCGATTTCCTGCGGCACGATCATGAAGCCGCCCCAGTGCGGCGGGCGCGGCACATCATCGGGGAAGCGTTCCTCGACCTCGGCAACCGCTTTTGCCAGAGCCTCACGTGATTCGAGCGGGCGCGACTGCTCGGACGCCCAGGCACCGATGCGGCTGCCCCGCCCGCGCGAGGCGAAATAGTCATCGGACCGTTCGGGGCTGGCCTTGCTGACCTCGCCGGTCACGCGAATTTGGCGGCGAAGGCTCTTCCAGTGCAGGCAGAAGGCAGCCTTGCCGGTGGCAAGAAGCTCGCCGGCCTTGCGGCTCTCGTAATTCGTGAAAAAGAAGAATCCCTCATCCGACCACTGCCTGAGGAGAACCATGCGTACAGACGGCATGCCGTCGGCATTCACGCTGGCGAGCGCAATGGCATCAGGGTCGTTGATCTCGGCCTCGACGGCCTCCTTGTACCAGCTGTCAAACAGGGTGAAGGGATTGGTTCCCGCCTCGATCTGCATGGATCTCAGTCTCCGTAGTCGGGCCGCGTGATTCAAACAGCGCAGCCGGTCTTTGCCATCGCTGTAGACATGGGAAGCCGCCCGCCTTTTGGCAATATGACGGCGGGGTGAAAGCGACAATCTGGCGGACAAACGACAATGGGGCGCGATCTGCCACATTTTGGTACGAATTCGCGTTTATGTTTCATCTCAATATGATTGTACAGACAGTTCACATGATTTCACAGACAGGAGGCATGCCATGCCGCGTCTCTTCTCCTCGCAGCGACTGACAGCCGCGATCGCCGCCACCCTCGCCACAGGTGCCGTCGCCATTGTCCCCGCAAGCGCCGAAACACGAATTGAAAGCGTCCTCGGCACGGTGACAAAGTCCGACCCGATCCGCACCAGCTATATCCGCAAGACCCCCTCTGACGAGAAGGTCTGCGAGACCCAGGAGGTGCCGGTCTATGGCCAGGCGTCCGCAGGCAGCAACAATAACAACAGCGACCTCGGCGCGATGATCATCGGCGGGGTGATCGGCTCGGCCATCGGCAACAAGACATCGGACCAGGATGGCGCCGGCGCCGCCGGCGCGGTTGTCGGAGCGCTTCTCGGCCGCGAGCATGCCAAGAAGAAGAACCAGCAGGGCGGCCAGCAGATCGTGGGATACCGCCAGCAGGAAGTCTGCAACATCCGCAAGGTGATGATCGAGGAGACGATCGAGGAAGTCACCGGCTATCGCACCCGGATCGAGGTCGACAACCGCATCATCACGGTCGAAACGCAGAACCCGCTGGCCGTGAACGAGCGTGTGGAAATCAGCCGCAAGACAACCTACACGCTTCGCTAGCATCTCGCCCTGAACCCTTGATCACGTCGGCCGGTCACCGGCCGGCGTGTCTTGTTCTGGCGAATCAGCCGTGCCATATTGGCGCGCACAGAATCAATTGAAAGACAAAGGTGGGACGGACATGTCGGAGCAGACCTCTTCGGGCGTGATGGCAGGCAAGCGTGGACTGATCATGGGCGTCGCCAATGACCGGTCGATCGGCTGGGGAATCGCCTCCAAACTTGCCGAGCATGGCGCCGAACTCGCCTTCACCTTTCAGGGAGAGGCTCTTCAGAAACGCGTGATCCCGCTTGCCGAATCCGTCGGCAGCAACCTTGTCCTGCCATGCGATGTCACAGACGAGGCCAGCGTCGATGCCGTCTTCGACAGGCTGAAGTCCGAATGGGGCGAGCTGGATTTCGTGCTTCACGCCATCGCCTATTCCGACAAGGAGGAGCTGAAGGGCGGCTATGTCGATACCAGTCGTGACAATTTCCAGCGCACCATGGATATCTCGGTCTATTCCTTCACCGAGATCACGCGCAAGGCGACAGCCATGATGAAGGATGGCGGCTCGCTGCTGACCCTGACCTATTACGGCGCCGAGCGGGTGATGCCGCATTACAATGTGATGGGCGTTGCCAAGGCGGCGCTCGAGGCTTCGGTGCGCTATCTGGCGGTCGATCTTGGCGGGCGCAACATCCGGGTGAACGGCCTGTCGGCCGGCCCGATGAAGACTCTCGCCGCCTCGGGTATCGGCGACTTCCGCTACATCCTGAAATGGAACGAATACAACTCGCCGCTCAAGCGCAACGTGACGCTCGATGATGTCGGCGGTGCCGGCCTCTACCTTCTGTCGGACCTGTCATCCGGTGTCACCGGCGAGACCCACCATGTGGATTGCGGCTACCATGTCGTTGGCATGAAGGCCGTCGACGCGCCGGATATCTCGGTCGTCTGACATGTCGGACAACAGTTTCGGAAAGCTGTTCTCCTTTACCAGTTTCGGCGAAAGCCACGGCCCTGGTATCGGCTGCGTCGTCGACGGCGTGCCGCCGCGCCTGCCTCTCTCGGAAGAGATCATCCAGCCCTATCTCGATCGTCGCAAGCCGGGGCAGAGCCGGTTTGTCACGCAGCGACGCGAGGATGACGAGGTCGAAATCCTGTCGGGCGTGTTCGAGGGCATGACCACCGGCACGCCTGTTGCCATGCTGATCCGTAACAATGACCAGCGGTCCAAGGATTACAGCGAAATCTCGCGGCAATTCCGCCCGGGCCATGCCGATTTCACCTATCAGGAAAAATACGGCATTCGCGATTATCGCGGCGGCGGCAGGTCATCGGCGCGCGAGACGGCTGTCCGTGTCGCTGCCGGCGCCATTGCCGACCAGATGCTGAAAACCGTGCTCGGCGACAGCTATCGCATTCGCGGCGGCGTGGTCCAGATCGGACCCCACGCCATCGACCGCAGCCGCCTCGACTGGGACGAAACGGCAAACAACCCGTTCTTCTGCCCCGATCCGGTGGCGGCCAGCGAGTGGGAGACCTATCTCGACGGCGTGCGCAAGGACGGCAGCTCCGCAGGCGCAATCCTCGAGATCGTGGCAGAGGGCATTCCCGCCGGACTTGGCCAGCCGATCTACGGCAAGCTGGACAGCGATCTTGCTGCCGCGATGATGACCATCAACGCGGTAAAGGGCGTGGAAATCGGCGGCGGCTTCGACCTTGCCGCAATAGACGGCCGCGAAGCCGGCGACGAGATGCGATCCGGCAGGAACGGCCCGGAATTTCTTGGCAACAACAATGGCGGTGTCCTTGGTGGCATCTCGACCGGCCAGCCGCTGGTGGTACGAATTGCCATCAAGCCGACAAGCTCGATCCTGACGCCACGGCGTTCGGTCGATCTGGACGGCGATGATGTCGAGGTTGTCACCAAAGGGCGCCATGACCCCTGTGTCGGCATCCGCGGTGTGCCGGTGGCCGAGGCCATGATGGCCGTCACCCTCGCCGACGCGGTGATGCGCCACAAGGCGCAGTGCGGCCTGTTCTAGCCGTTCCGGCTTTTGCGGCCTGCCATCAGGAACTCACGGTTGCCGTCCTGCCCGTCGATGGGCGATGTGGCTGTGCCGATCAGCTCCCACCCCATATCTGCCACAAGCCAGTGTTCGATGCGCGCCACTGCGTCCGCGACGGCCTGCCGGTCACGAACGATGCCACCCTTGCCGATCTGCGCGCGCCCCACTTCGAACTGCGGCTTGACCAGCGCCAGCAGCAGGGCTTCCGGGGCTGCCAGATCCATAACCACCGGCAGCACCTTAGTCAGTGAAATGAAGGACGCGTCGCAGACAATCAGCTGTGGCGGCGTGGCGAAATCTTCCGCTGACAGATGCCGGGCGTTCAGGCCCTCGCGCGAGGTAACCCTCGGATCGCCGGCAAGTTTCGGGTGAAGCTGCCCATGCCCGACATCGACGGCAACGACATGCGCTGCGCCGCGTGCCAGCAACACCTCGGTGAAACCGCCGGTGCTGGCCCCGATATCGGCGCAGGACAGGCCTGCCGGGTCGATCACCGGAAAGGCCTCCAGCCCGCCGACCAGCTTCAGCGCGCCACGGCTGACCCACGGAATATCGACTGTTGTCATTGTGATCTCGGCATCGGCCGGCAGCTTCTTTGCCGGCTTGGCAAGCGGCATGCCGTCGACGAGGACACCTCCCTCGGCAATCAGCGCCTGCGCACGGTCACGCGAGGCCGCAAGACCGCGCCTGACCATCAGGGCATCGGCCCGCATCGGGGATTCATCGGCTCCGGACGGCGCCATCTCAGCTTTTGCTTTGGCTTTCTGCCTTGGGTGACGCGGCCGCCGTCCCGGTCAGGTCACGAAGCGTGGCGGCAATCCCTGCCTTGTCCAGCCCGGCAAGCGCCAGCTGCCCGGACTGGCTGTCATGATCCAGCATCGCGTCGGGAAGCGACAGGCACCGCACGGCAAGGCTGCCGTCGAGATGGCCTGCGTTGGCAAGATATTGCAGCACATGCGCCGAGAAACCGCCGGGGCTGTTCTCCTCGACGATCACAAGCCGGTCATGCGATGCCGCAAGGCTGTCCAGAAGATCGGTATCCAGCGGCTTGGCAAAACGCGCATCGGCAATGGTGAACCCGTCGCCGCCATCGACCTCGTCTGCTGCCGCCAGGCAATCGGCAAGGCGCGTGCCAAGCGACAGGATTGCCGTGCCGCTGCCCTGACGAACCACGCGGCCACGGCCAATGGGCAGCACCTCGCCCCGTTCCGGCAGTTCGGTTCCGACGCCCTCGCCGCGCGGATAGCGCACCGCGGTCGGCCCTGTATCATGCGCGGCAGCGGTGGCGACCATATGCACAAGCTCAGCCTCGTCCGACGGGCACATGATGACCATGTTCGGCAGGCAGGACAAATAGGCGATGTCATAGACACCGGCATGGGTGGCGCCGTCATTGCCGACAACACCGGACCTGTCGATGGCAAAGCGCACCGGAAGGTTCTGAATGGCGACGTCATGCACCAGCTGGTCATAGCCACGCTGCAGGAAGGTCGAATAGAGCGCACAGAAGGGCTTCATGCCCTCGGTCGCCAGACCGGCCGCAAAGGTCACCGCATGCTGTTCGGCGATGCCGACATCGAACACCCGGTTCGGAAAACGCGTCTTCACCTTGTCGATGCCGGTGCCGGACGGCATCGCCGCGGTGATGGCGACGATCCGGTCGTCGGCCTCGGCCTCGGCGATCAGGCTATTGGCGAATACCGAAGTATAGCTCGGGGCGTTGCCGGCAGGCTTGTGCTGCGTGCCGGTGATCACATCGAATTTCGGAACAGCGTGATATTTCTCCGCCGACGGTCCGGCAAAGGGATGGCCCTTGCCCTTTTCGGTGACGACATGGACGAGCACCGGACCGCGCGCATGGCCGTCACGGATGTTCTTCAGCACCGGCAACAGATGCGACATGTCATGGCCGTCGATCGGACCGATATGGAGGAATCCCAGCTGGCTGAAGACCGAATTGCCGCTGATCAGGTCGCGGGCAGCCTCGCGGGCGCGCCGCGCCGTGCGCTCGATCTCGGCCGGGAACCGGCTGGCCACCTCGCGCATCAGGTCACGGATCGAATGGAACGGCTCGGAGGTGATCAGACGCGACAGATAGCTGCTCATCGCGCCGACCGGCTGGCCGATCGACATGTCATTGTCGTTCAGGATGACGATCAGGCGCGAGTCCGACGCCCCGGCATTGTTCATGCCCTCGAACGCCATGCCGGCGCTCATCGCGCCGTCACCGATCACGGCAATGACGTTGCGCTTGATTCCCTGCAGGTCGCTGCCGACCGCCATGCCGAGGCCGGCGGAAATCGAGGTCGAGGAATGGCCTGCACCGAACGGGTCGAACTCCGACTCGCTGCGCTTGGTGAAACCTGACAACCCGTCCTTTTGCCGCAATGTCTCGATACGGTCGCGGCGACCGGTCAGAATCTTGTGCGGATAGGCCTGATGGCCGACATCCCAGATCAGCCTGTCATGCGGCGTCTGGAAGACGTAATGAAGCGCCACTGTCAGCTCGACAACGCCAAGGCCGGCGCCGAGATGACCGCCCGTCTTCGACACCGCGCCAATGGTCGCCGTGCGCAGCTCGCTTGCGAGATTCTGGAGGTCGCCCTCGGACAGCCGGCGCAGATCATCGACGCTGGAAATCCTGTCGAGCAGGGGTGTTGCGGTCATCGGTGTCACGACCCGGGGGGACGGGCCGACCCTGTTAAACGTCTTGTTACAGATATAAGAAGTATCACGACTGCCGTTCAATAGCGAATCGCGCGATTGACCGGAGCGGTGCGGCGGCATCACCCCACGGCTCCAGAGCGGCCTCGGCACCGGCAATCAGCTCGGCCGCGGCGGCGCGCGCAGGCTCCAGCCCCATAAGCACGACGAAGCTGCCCTTGCCGCGATCCGCATCCTGGCCGGCAGGCTTGCCGAGCAGTTCCGCATCGCCGTCATAATCCAGCAGGTCATCGGCGATCTGGAAGGCCAGCCCCAGATCGCGGGCGTAGCGCTCCAGCGCGGATTGCAGCGCCGCATCGGCGCCACCATGAATCCCGCCGGCCGCCGCCGCATACTGGATCAGCGCGCCTGTCTTCATCGCCTGCATCTGCCGAACCTCGTCGAGCGTCATGGCACGGTTTTCCGCCTCTAGATCGAGCATTTGCCCGCCTGCCATGCCGTCAAGCCCGGCAGCACGCGCCAAAGCCGCGACCAGCACGGCGCGCACATTGCCGTCCACATGCGTTTTCACATCGGCCAGCAGCTCGAAGGCCAGGGTCTGCAGCGCGTCACCGGCAAGGATCGCCGTCGCCTCGTCAAAGGCGATATGACAGGACGGCTCGCCGCGCCTTGTGTCGGAATCATCCATCGCCGGAAGATCGTCATGAACGAGGGAATAGGCGTGAAGGCATTCGACGGACGCCGCCACCGCCATCGCGCCTTCGGGAAGAGCGCCGCCAGCGGCAAGCCGCGCAGCGGCAAGAACAAGGCAGGCCCGCAGCCGCTTGCCACCATTCATCGTGGCGTATCGCATCGATCCGGCAAGCCGGTCGGCCGGCCCGTTCATATCGTCAAACAGTGCGCCGAGATACCGCTCGACGGCCGCCGCGTCGTCACGCACGGATTGCGGAAGCGACATGCCCTACTCGTCGGCACTGAAGGGAGCGGCCGATTCCGGCGCGCCACCGTCTGCCGGCACCCGGATCTGCTCTACCTTCATCCGTGCCTCCTCGAGCCTTGCCTGACAATGCGCTTTCAGCGCCGTGCCACGCTCGAAGGCGGCGATGGCATCGTCGAGCGAGACATCACCATGTTCCAGCGACTCGACAATGGCTTCGAGCTCGCGCAGGGCATCCTCGAAACTGATATCGGCCAGATCGGCCGAGGCGCCGGTGCCGGACGGGGTTTCATTGGCCATTGATGTAATTCCTCCTGCCAACATTTGCCGGCGCGTGTTCAGCCCTGGATAGTTATCCTCCGGCGAGATGTCAGTCCCCGGTCAGCGCCGTGGCGATCGACCTGACCATATCGGACACGCGTTTGCGTACCGCCGGTTGCTTGATTGTATAATATGCCCGCACAAGCTCAAGCGTTTCGCGGCGTGCCATCGGATCCTTGACCTCGCCATCGGCGGCGCTGCCATTATCAAAGCCGCGTGCCACCCGCCGCGGCGAGCTGCGCATCGTCGTCTCCGACATGTCATCAAAGAAATAACTCACCGGAACATCGAGGATCTGACTCATGTCCCACAGGCGCGAAGCGCTGATCCGGTTGGCGCCGCGCTCATATTTCTGGACCTGCTGGAAAGTGATGTTGAGCTCGGCGCCAAGCTGCTCCTGGCTCATGCCGAGCAAAGTGCGGCGCAGGCGCAGCCGTTTGCCGACATGAAGGTCGATGGCGTTGTTGTTGGTGATCCGGTGATGCCGTTCGACCGGCTGCCTGTCAGTCATCGCTGTTCTCCGTGTCACGGTTAACCTGCGGTTGCATCGCATGGATGCAGACAACGCGTCAGTTGCAAGCCTATAGCGGTTTACCGATGCTCGGGAGTGGCAATCAGGGATCAGACGGCAAATTCGTCAAGCGATGCCAGAAGCGCATGCGCGATGCCGGTCTCGAAGGTCGAATGCCCGGCGTCATCAACCAGCCTGAGCGTGGCCTGACGGCCCCATGCCTCGGCAAGGCGATGCGCCGTCACCGGCGGGCAGATCACGTCGTGGCGGCCCTGGATGATGTGGGCCGGAAGATGCCGGATGACATTGATATGCTTCATGATGTGATCCGGCGGCAGGAAGCAGTCATTGACGAAATAATGCGCTTCGAGACGCGCCATGCTGAGAGCTGACTTGCCGCTGACCCGCCTGACCCCCGCCCGCAGGGTCGAGCAGCTTGTCTCGTAAGAGGCCCAGCGCTCGGCCGCCGGCTGATGGACCAGCGCCTGGTCACTTGTCAGCTTTTCATGATAGCTCAAAAGAATGTCATCCCGTTCCTCGCGATCGAGGAAGGTGACGAATTCATGATGCGCCTCGGGAAAGAAGCGCCCCATGTCATAGAGAAACCAGTCGACCTCGGCGCGTGTGCCAAGGAAAATTCCGCGCAGGACCAGCCCGGTCACCCGTTCCGGATGGGCAATGGCATAGGCAAGTGCCAGCGTACTGCCCCAGGACCCGCCAAACAGCAGCCAGCTGTCGATGCCAAGATGCACGCGAAGCGCCTCGATATCGGCGATCAGATCCTGCGTGGTGTTCTGCGCCGTCTCGCCATGCGGTGTCGAGCGGCCGCAACCGCGCTGGTCGAACAGCACGCAGCGGAACCTGTCCGGATTGAACAGCCTGCGATGTGTCGCCGAGATGCCGGCGCCCGGCCCGCCATGAAGGAACAGCACCGCCCTTCCGGTTCGAGACCCGCACTGTTCGAAATAAATCTGGTGGAGGCCACGGTCCAGCATGCCGCTGTCGAAGGGCGGCTGGATCGGGAACAGCTCTTTTTCCTGAATGAACGCGTTGGCCATGATCAAAGACTAGCACAGAAATTTCCGGCGGGAATCACCGGTGTGGTTTGTGTCCGGCCCGTCCCGGACGGCGGCGGCAGGTCCGGAGAACAGGGTGGCAATGAAAAGGGCGGCCATGGCCGCCCCGATCAATCGGTCACCGGATCGCCTGTCAGGCGGCGTCCATCAAATCCTCGAGCTTGGTCGCAGCCGCTTCCTGGTCGATCTTCTCGATGGCAGCAAATTCGCGGGCCAGTCGCTCGAGAGCGGCCTGATACATCTGGCGCTCGGAATAGGATTGTTCGGACTGGTTGGTGCGGCGATGAAGATCACGCACGACCTCGGCGATGGAGACCGGATCGCCCGACTTGATCTTTGTCTCGTATTCCTGGGCGCGGCGCGACCACATGGTGCGGCGCACGCGGGCCTTGCCCTGAAGCGTGGTGATCGCCTGTTCCATCTGCTTTTTCGAGCTCAGCGTGCGAAGACCGAGCGAACGCGCCTTTTCCATCGGCACGCGAAGGGTCATCCGGTCATGCTCGAAACGCACAACGAGCAATTCGATCTCGCTGCCGCTGATCTCGCGGGTTTCGGTGCCAAGGATGCGCCCGACGCCATGGGTCGGGTACACAACAAAATCATCTTCCTTGAAAGCGGCTTCGGTCTTCTTCGACATAGTCTGTTCCCTGCTTGGACCGGCCCATGGGCTGATCGCTGGATGTTCCGGACGGGGTCCTGCCTGCCACCAGCTGGTCGCAAGCCCTGAGCCCGAACGTCAGAGCCAAAACGCCCCTGCCCCGCAACCGGATCGCGCCTTTGGCGCTTCGGAACGAGGTCAGGACGAGGCTGACTGATGTTGTAACTGGTTTGTAATATAACCGAAATTAACGCGAAAATCAATCAGGGGCGACCGCAGGCAGCCGCCCGGAGAACTGGTCCGGCTGCCGGATCAACCGGAATGTCGCGTCAGTTGCCCTGGCCCGGATTGCGCGAGAAATGCTTCTCGAACTTGCCGGTCTCTTCCTTGGCGGTTTCCGCGTTCGGCATCGGGTCGGACCGCTGCACGATGTTCGGCCAGATTTCGGCCATCTCGCGATTGATCTCGAGCCATTTCTCGGCTGCCGGCTCCGAGTCGGGCAGAATGGCTTCCGGCGGGCATTCCGGCTCGCAGACACCGCAGTCGATGCATTCGTCCGGATGAATCACGAGCATGTTCTCGCCCTCGTAGAAACAATCCACCGGACACACCTCCACACAGTCGGTGTATTTGCAGTTGATGCAGTTATCGTTGACGATATAGGTCATCGCAGATGCTCCTTCAGCGAAAGCGGGCGCTGGTTTTTATCGCAATCATGCGCGGCGAACAAGGCCCGATCAGCCATCCTGCGACAGCCTGGCACGCGCGCGCTTGGCGGCACGGCCGGAATCGATGTCGTCCACATAGAGCAGGCCGGCAAGGCGGCGCATCAGTTGCGATTCATATTCGTGCAATTCGCCGTCGGCGAGAACCACCATCCAGACCATCTCCATAATGGCCACACGGTCCTCGGGCTCGGTCTCGGCACGGATGGCACGGGTCAGGCCGTGAATTTCCACGCGCGCCTGCTGGTCGGCGACAGCCTTGTCGATCATGGCGCCGACATCGGCCTCGTCCAGTTCCAGCTGTCCATGCAGGACACGGGCGATCTGCTGCCTCTCGCCGTCATCGAGGGTGCCGTCGGCCATCGCCGCCTCGACGAGAAGGCCGGCGAGGGTCTGCGCCCATTCGGTATCGCTCGCCGGGGCGGCGGCCTCGTCCTCTGAAAATTCCCTGATCCAGTTTCCCAGACGTGCCAGCATGATCTGTTCCTTTCGCAGCCCTAGACGAGGCCGGACTTCAGTCTCGATGTTTCTCGCCGGGCCCGCTTGGTCGGCCGGCCGGCACCTTTCTCGCGGAGCTCGAACTGCGGTTCGGCTTCCGCATCCTTTCGCCGCGACGGCATCTCCGGCGACATATCCTCATAGAGCTCGACCGCCTCGGTGGCCGGACCGCGCCTTGTTCCCAGCACCACGATCCTGATCACCCGCACGCGCTCGCCCTGCATGAATGTCAGGACCTGGCCCGGCTGTGCGGCGCGGTGCGGCTTGCTCATCACCTCGCCGTCGAGCCGGAAGCGGCCGCCGGAAATGGCTTTGGAGGCATTGGCCCTGGTCTTGAAGAAACGCGCGTACCAGAGCCACTTGTCGAGCCGCAGCGCCCTTTCCGAGCCGCCCTCGCCGCTCACGATTTCAGCTTGAGCCCGGCCAGCACGGCGAACGGCGAATCCGGATCAGGCTCGCGGCTCTTCGCGGTGAAGTTCTGCGGCCTGTCCTGCTGCCCGCGCTTCGGCCCGCCGCCCTTGCGGCCGGGCTTGCCCTGCGATTTTCTGTCGGAGTTACGGGCAGACCGCGATTTGCCGCCTTCCTCGCGGCGAGACCGTTGCTGGCCACCGGCCGGACGCTGGCGACGGATGCGCTCGAAAATCTGGATCGGCGGCTTTTCGGGATCCTCGTCAGGCTCCTCGCCGACCACCTTGCAGTTCAGGTCCATCAGCATCGCCGCCATCTGCTCGCGCGTGGCGCCGGCAAGCGACAGCATTTCCTCATTGATCCGGAACTGGCCCTCGCGCGCCACATTGCGCACCACAAAGGCGACCCGTTCGACCATATCGACACGCATCACCCGGCCGCCAAGGCGGCGATAACCGCAGGCAAGCCAGAATTTGTCAGGGACCCCCTCAACCGCATCAATGGTCACACGGCCGGCAACCGGCGGCACGTGGAAAACACCGTCCTCCGCGTGATAGAGATTCCACAGGAGCGCGCGCAATTCGATCTGCGCCGGCTTCAGCAGGTCGGGAAGATAAACCGTCTCGACACCAAAGCGCAGGCCAAGCCTTGCCAGGCGCGGCTTGTCCGTCTCGCTGAGGCCACGGAGCTGCTGCGCGACATCGGCGGCGGGAAGCGTTCCCAGCCCCTCGAACACGGTAAAGGCCAGACCCTTGGCGGCACCGGAAAGCGGTGCCGGCGCGGCGTCTGCCGCCTCGACAATCTCGGGCTGCTCTTCCGGCGGCGTCGCGGCGATCTCGTCCTTGGTGGGGCCGCTCGGCTCTTCCTCGCCAGTCTCGGACTTCGCAGGCTGCGTCTTCGGTCGCGGTGCCTTGCGCTCCGGCAGCGGCGCGCTTTCCGCCGTCTCCAGCACCACAAGCCTGCCGAGAACCTCGCGAACATGCTCGGCCACGAATTCCGAAAGACGCGCATTCAGGCGCTGCGCCTGGTCGATCGACAGCAGGTCGCTGCTCACAAGCTCCGGCCGCGGTGCATAAAGCCCGTCACCACGCACCAGCCGCGCCACCACGGAGTCACGCCAGCTGACATTGCCTTTCTCGTCGAGCCTGAAGGCCGGCGTCGCCGATGCGGCGAAGGCGCGGACACGGGTCTCGATCTCGTCGGGCAGGCCGCGGCGCGCGGCCGCCAGGATGGTTGATTTTTCGTCGCCTTCGGTCAGTGTCGGGCGGAAGACAAAGCCGTCGAGAACACCGACTTCCTCACCTTCGACCAGCACCGTACCGTCACTCTTCACCGAGGCCATAAGATTCCTTGTTTCCTTCAACTTGCGGCTCAAATGCGCAGCTCGCCGGTCGACGAACCGTTCCGAAAGCCGTTCATGCAGGCTGTCGGAAAGCCGGTCCTCGATCGAGCGCGCCCGATCCTGCCATTCGGCGGGGTTGTCTGTCCAGTCCGCACGGTGGGTGACATAGGTCCAGGTCCGGATATAGGCAAGCCGTGTCATCAGCGTGTCGATATCGCCATCCAGCCGGTCGAGCTGCGAGACGGCCCGCCCGACCATGTCATTGCCCAGCGTCCCGTTCTCGGCAAGCTGGCCATAGAGGCTCGCCAGAAGATCATAATGATCCTCGTTCAGGCTCTGCCGGAAATCCGGAATACAGGCCACATCCCACAGCAGCCGGACCTGCGCCGCGCCGACGGCGCGTTCCGCCACGGCCGGCCGCTCTGCCAGCGTCGCCAGCGCGCGGTGATCCAGCGCATCGGCCTTGCGGAACAGGAACGGCATCGGCGGCGGCGCCTCGAGCGAGGCAAGCAGGCCGTCGACCGAGCCGAAATCGATGTCGCGCGAGCGCCACCAGAAATTGCGGATCGGCTCGAACCTGTGCTGCTCGATGGCCTCGATCACTTCCGGCTCTGGCGGCTCGCACCCGTCGGTCACGCCAAAGGTGCCGTCATTCGTATGGCGGCCGGCACGCCCGGCGATCTGCGCCATTTCGGCCGGTGTCAGCCGCCGTGTCTTGCGGCCGTCGAACTTGATGTCGGAGGCCAGCGCCACATGGTTCAGGTCGAGGTTCAACCCCATGCCGATGGCATCGGTCGCGACAAGGAAATCAACGTCCCCGTTCTGGTAGAGTTCGACCTGGGCGTTACGGGTGCGCGGGCTGAGACGCCCCATCACCACGGCGGCCCCGCCGCGCTGGCGGCGCACGAATTCGGCGATCTGGTAGACCTCTGCCGTGCCGAAGGCGACGATGGCGCTGCGCCGCGGCAGGCGGGTCAGCTTTTTCGAACCGGCAAAGCTCAGCACCGACATGCGCTGGCGCGACTCGAACCTGGCATCGGGCAGCATCTGCCGCAGCAGCGGCGCCGCCGTCTCGGCGCCGAGGAACATGGTCTCGTGAATGCCGCGGGCATGCAGGATGCGGTCGGTGAAGACATGGCCGCGTTCGCGGTCACCGGCAAGCTGCACCTCGTCGACGGCGACAAAGTCGAACCGCTGCGGCAGTCCGGCATCGTCGCCAATGGCCATGCCGGCACCAACAGGCATCGATTCCACCGTGCAGCACAGATAGCGCGCGCCGGGCGGCAGGATCCGCTCCTCGCCGGTGATCAGCCCGACTTTCGAAGGGCCGAGCTTGGCCACCAGCCTGTCGTAATTCTCGCGCGCCAGCAGGCGCAGCGGAAAGCCGATCATGCCGGAGGCGTAGCCGGTCATCCGCTCCAGCGCGAGATGCGTCTTGCCGGTATTGGTCGGGCCGAGAACAACCGTGATCCGCCGCTCGTCCGCGCGGCCGGAATCGCGACCCGCATCGGCATGCGGCCGGTGTGGCGAAAGGGTCGACCGGTGTGGCGTTCTGGCTGACATCTGATCTGGCGGCGGGGCGGGAACGAGGTGGCGGATATGTGAATGGCGATGACGCAACGCGCCGTCACGCTCAACATACAGCCAATCGCCGCGCCTTGCCTACGGCATTCTGCAACAGGGCAGCCTGTCACAATCTTTGCCTCACGCCTTAACGTAATCTTAAGGCGAGTGGTGTATCACCGGGACGGTAATTTTCCGGGCGAACCCGGGGAATTCCGGGGGACTCCGGAACCATTCCGGACAGTCCGGGCCATGCCGGAGGAAAGACGTACCCGATCCAGATGTTGTCGACGGGGCCATTCTGTCGAACGCAGCCGACCACCTTCACGCCGTCTTCCCGGCACCGGGCCGCCCGGCCAGAACAATCCCGGCCAATACAACCCCGGCCACCACCCTGTCCAACGCCGATCCCGCCGGCGACCTGAGCGGCGACGGCGGGACCAGCGGCGCGCTGCTTCACGGCGACTGTCTCGATGTGATGGCGCGGCTGCCGGACAGCTGCTTCAGGGCGGTGGTCACCTCGCCGCCCTATAATCTTCGCAACAGTTCAGGCAACGGCATGCGCGACGGGCGCGGTGGCAAATGGGAACAGGCGGCGCTCCTTCAGGGCTATGCCACCCACACCGACGCCATGCCGCACAGCGCCTATGTCGGCTGGCAGCGCCGCTGCCTTGCCGAGATGATGCGGCTGCTGCGGCCCGACGGTGCGATCTTCTACAACCACAAATGGCGGGTGCAGAAAGGGCTGCTTCAGGACCGGCAGGACATTGTCGCGGGATTTCCGGTGCGCCAGGTGATCATCTGGCACCGCTCCGGCGGGATCAATTTCAACCCGGGCTATTTCCTGCCGAATTACGAGGTGATCTATCTGATCGCGAAAAAGGACTTCACCCTCGCGCCGAAGGCGAACGCGCTGGGATCGGTCTGGCGCATCAGCCAGAAGACCGGCAACCCGCACCCCGCCCCGTTTCCGCCGGACCTTGTGCGGAACTGCCTGACGGCGGTGGATCAGGGGCCGGTGCTCGATCCCTTCATCGGCAGCGGCACCACGGCGGTGGTGGCCGAGGAACGCGGCCTCGACTGGGTCGGGATCGATGTCTCGGCAAGCTATCTCGACATGGCGGCCACCCGCATCGCCGCCGCCCGGCGCGGCGCGGCGGAGTGATCCAGATTCAAAAAACCCCCGCCGGGGATGGCGGGGGTCTGAAGTTCTACAGGGTCAAACCAGTCCCGGAAACCAGTCCCGGAAATCCACCCTGAAAACGCGCCGCCCTAGAAATGCGCCGACTGGGTGGTGCCCGGACGGGCCAGCGGCGGGGCGAACTTGGTCAGGTCGATCCCCTCGACGGCAGACTTGTATTCATCCAGCGTCGGTGTCCGGCCGAGAATGGCGGACAGCACCACCACCGGCGTCGAGGCCAGCAGCGATTCACCGGCCTTGTCGGCGGAATCCTCGACGACACGCCCCTTGAACAGGCGGGTCGAGGTGGCCAGGACGGTGTCGCCCTTCGCCGCCTTTTCCTGGTTGCCCATGCACAGGTTGCATCCCGGACGCTCGAGATAGAGGATGTTCTCATACTCGGTCCTCGCCTCGGTCTTCGGCTTGGAATCGTCGAACTCGAACCCTGAATATTTCTGCAGGATGTCCCAGTCGCCCTCGGCCTTCAGCTCGTCGATGATGTTGTAGGTCGGCGCGGCGACCACGAGCGGCGCGCTGAAATCGACGCTTCCCTTCGACTTTTCGATGTTGCGGAGCATCTGCGCGACGATCTTCACATCGCCCTTGTGCACCATGCAGGACCCGACAAAGCCGAGATCGACCTTCTTCTCCGCGCCGTAGAACGAGATCGGGCGGATGGTGTCGTGGGTATAGCGCTTGGAGATATCGGCGTTGGTCACGTCCGGGTCGGCGATCATCGGCTCGTCGATCAGGTCGAGATCGATCACCACCTCGGCGGCGTATCTGGCGTTGGCGTCGGGCGCCAGCGCCGGCTTCTCGCCGGACCTGATCTGGGCGATCCGCTTCTCGGCAATGCCGATCAGCCGGTGCAGCATGAGATCGTCATTCTCCATGCCCTTGTCGATCATGATCTGGATGCGGTGCTTCGCGATCTCGAGAGATTCGATCAGCGTGGCATCCTCGGAAATGCAGATCGACGCCTTGGCCTTCATCTCGGCCGTCCAGTCGGTGAAGGTGAAGGCCTGGTCGGCGAGCAGCGTGCCGATATGCACCTCGATGACGCGGCCCTGGAAGACGTTGTCGCCGAACTGTTTCAGCATCTGCGACTGGGTGGCGTGGACGACATCACGGAAATCCATGTGGTCGGCCATGCTGCCGGTGAAGGTGACCTTTACCGACTCCGGAACCGGCATGGTCGCCTCGCCGGTGGCCAGCGCCAGCGCGACGGTGCCGGAATCGGCGCCGAAGGCCACGCCCTTGGACATGCGCGTATGGGAATCACCGCCAATGATGATCGCCCAGTCGTCCACGGTGATGTCGTTCAGCACCTTGTGGATGACGTCGGTCATCGGGTGGTACTGGTCCTTCGGATCACGGCCGGTGATCAGGCCGAAATCATGCATGAACTTCATCAGCTTCGGCGTGTTCTCGGCGGCCTTGAAATCCCAGACCGACGCGGTGTGGCATCCCGACTGGTAGGCGCCGTCGACCTTCGGCGAGATCACCGTGGCGGCCATCGCCTCGAGCTCCTGCGCCGTCATCGGGCCGGTGGTGTCCTGCGAGCCGACGATATTGACCCGCACCCGCACATCCGATCCGGCATGCAGCGTGGTGCCCGGCGCGACGCCGACGGCATTGGCGTTGAAGATTTTTTCCACCGCGGTCAGGCCCTGCCCCTCGACCGAGACCTCCTTCGACGGCGCGAAAGCGGATTTCAGCGGAATGCCCAGCGTCTCGCAGGCGAAGGTCTGCAGCATCTTGCCGAAGACGATGGCGTAGGACCCGCCGGCGCGGATGAATTCCATCTTCTGCGGCGTGAAGGATGAGGCGACATCGACAAGCTCGTCGCCGCCATCTTCGCTGAGCAGCTTCTTGTCGCTGGTGTTGATGGTCAGGACGGTGCCGGTCTCGACAGAATATGTCTGCTCGAGGATCGGGTTTTCGTCATTGTTCAGGATCGGGTTGCCGTCGGCATCCAGCTTCTTGACCCAGTTCTGCAGGTCGATGCCGATGCCGCCGGTGACACCGACGGTTGTCTGGAAGATCGGCGAGATGCCGTTGGTGCCTGCCACGATCGGCGCGATGTTGATGAAGGGCACATATTTGCTGGCCTGCTTGCCGGTCCAGAGCGCGACATTGTTGATGCCGGACATGCGCGACGAGCCGACACCCATGGTGCCCTTCTCGGCGATCAGCATCACCTGCTTGTCCGGATGCTGCAGTTTCAGCGCCTCGATCTCCTGCTGCGCGCGCTCGGAGATCAGGCATTTGCCGTGAAGCTCGCGGTCGGAACGCGAATGCGCCTGGTTGCCCGGCGACAGCAGGTCGGTGGAGATATCACCCTCGGCGGCGATATAGGTGACGACCTTGATCTCCTCGTCGACCTCGGGAAGACGGGTGAAGAACTCGGCATCGGAATAGCTTTCCAGCACGGCGCGGGCGACCGGGTTGCCGGCGGCGAGCGCGGCCTTCAGCCGGTCCTTGTCGGCCTCGTACAGGAAGACCTGGGTCTTCAGCACCTCGGCGGCTTCGGCCGCGGTTGCGGCGTCATCGCCAAGCGCGAGGTCGAGAAGCACGCTGATCGACGGCCCGCCTTTCATATGCGAGAGCAGCTCGAAGGCGAAGGCGCGGGAGATTTCCGGAACCTCGGCCTCGCCGAGGATGATCTCTTTCAGGAAGGCGGCCTTCTCGCCGGCGGCGCTGGTGGTGCCGGGAAGCGTGTTGTAGATGAAGAAATCGAGCGATGCGGCGCGATGCGCGTGGCCGGCATCCTTGATCTGCGCGACGAGCTCCTTCACCAGCCCGCCATCATCGATCGGCTTCGGCTTCAGCCCCTGTTCCTTGCGGTTTTCGATCTGTTCCAGATAGGCGTCATACAACGACATTTCGTCCCCCACGAAAAGTTCTCTGCGGCGCTGCGCTGCCGGACCTGAAGAATGCGCGGCCCGGCATGAAATCAAGGCCGGCTGTCCCGCGGCGCATCGTCAGCGGCCTGCCAACAACTTCGCCATTGCGTCAGGCGCGGCGGCCGGGACGGCCGGTGCCTGCACGGATCTATGGAATTTGTCACCCGTTCGACGGGCGGGCCAGCCTGAGGAGCGCCTCACGACGGTCACCCTGTATATAGCCGCCAGACGCCGGTTTTTCCAGTTTGAAATGCCGGTTCGGAATCGCACTGTGACCAAACGCACGGCCGCTAATTCTGGACCCCTGCAGCCGCAGACTGTAAACACAGAGGCATGAGCGCCACCCAGCCTGACAATGCCAATAAATCACCGGCCCATAAATCACTGGCCCGCGATGCCGGCGCGCCGCCTGCCGGGCTGCGCGTCGACGGCGTTGCGCTGGTGCGCGGCGGGCGGCTTGTGCAGAACGCGCTGTCGCTTGCCATGGTCGCCGGCGAGGTGACACTCCTCCGCGGCCCGAACGGCAGCGGCAAATCCACCCTTCTTCGCACCATCGCCGGGCGGCTTCCCGCCGCCGCGGGGGCCATCGAATGCGATGTGCCGGTCCTCTATATCGGCCATGCCGACGGGCTGTCGCCGGCGCTGACCGGACGGCAGAACCTCGCCGACTGGGCGATGCTGAACGGGCTTGCCAATGACGACGTGGCCATCGATGCGGCGCTGGACAGGATGCAGGCGCGCCCTTTCGCCGACCTGCCGGTGCGCCGTCTCTCGCACGGCCAGCGGCGTCGCGTGGCGCTGGCCCGCCTGACGCTGGGGCCTTCATCCGCGCTCTGGCTCCTGGACGAGCCGAATTCCGGGCTCGACGCCGCCTCCAGCATCGCGCTCGACGACCTGATCTCGGACCATCTCGAGGGTGGCGGCATGGTGCTGGCGGCAACGCATCTGCCGCTCGGCATCACGCACAGCCCGCGCACGCTGGTGCTGGAGGACATGGCATGAGCCCGTTCGAGGTACAGCTGCGGCGCGACCTGCGGCTTGGCTGGGCCGGGCGCGGCGATATGGCGGTGATGCTGGGGTTCTTCCTGATCATCCTGACGCTGGTGCCGCTCGCCGTCGGGCCGGACGCGGCCTTCCTGCAGCCGATCGCGGTGCCGATGATCTGGATCGCGGCGATGCTGTCCAGCCTTGCCGGCTTCACCCGCATTTTTAACGAGGATGTGCGCTGCGGCTGGGTCGACCAGGTGGCGCTGTCACCCCTGCCGCTGCCGCTCTATGTCATCGCCAAGGCCGCCACCCACTGGGTCATCGGCGCGGTGCCGATGCTGCTGGCAACCCCGCTGATGGCGCTGATGCTCTATATGGACACATCGCATCTGCCGGCGCTGCTGCTGGCGCTTGTTCTGGGAACGGCGGCGCTGACCTTGCTCGGCGTGATCGGCGCGGCGCTGACAGAAGGCGCGCGCGGCGGCGGCGGATTGATGGCGGTTCTGGTGCTGCCGCTGGCGATGCCGGTGCTGATCTTCGGCGCGCTGGCCTCGGCGCCGGCGGATGGCGGCATCGTGACACCGCATCTGATGCTGCTCGGCGCCGTGCTGGCGGTGCTGCTGGCGGTGGCGCCCTTCATCGCCGCCGCGGCGCTGTCCGAGACCGAGTCGGAGAGCGGCGCATGACCCGTCCGACGCCCGCACCCATCCGGCCGGAGACGCCGTTGCCGCGACGCCGCGTCGCTGCCCCGACGGGCTGTTGCGGCGTTGCCTGCGGCGCGCCTTTCGCGATATGGAACTGTGATGTTTGACTATCTCGCCAACCCCGCCCGCTTCATGCGGATTGCTGACAGGCTGTTCTGGCCGCTGGTGGTGATCGCCACCGGGCTGATCGGCGCCGGGCTCTATTACGGGCTGCTGAATTCACCGCCGGACTACCAGCAGGGCGAGACCGTGCGGATCATGTATGTCCATGTGCCGGCGGCGTGGATTGCCACGCTCGGCTATGTGGCGCTGGGGCTGTGCGGCCTGTTCTACATTGTCTGGCGGCATCCGCTTGCCGATGTCGCGCTGCGGGCGATGGCCCCGGCGGGCGCGATGTTCGCCTTCCTGACGCTTGTCACCGGCGCTTTCTGGGGCAAGCCGATGTGGGGCGCCTGGTGGGTGTGGGACGCGCGGCTGACCTCGATGCTGATCCTGCTGTTCTTCTATCTCGGCGTGATCGCGCTGGCGAACGGGTTCGACCAGCCGGAACGCGGCAGCCGCCCGGCCGCCCTGCTGGCGCTTGTCGGGGTGATCAATGTGCCGATCGTCAAATTCTCGGTCGACTGGTGGAACACGCTGCATCAGCCGGCAAGCCTGCTGCGAAGCGGCGGCGTGTCGATCGACCAGGCGATGCTGGTGCCGCTGCTGCTGATGCTGGCAGGCATGCATTGCTATTTCGCGGTGATCGTCATCCTGCGGATGAAGGCCATCCTTGCCGAACGGCGGCTGACAAGCCTGCAGCTGCGGCAGGCCGCCGGGGATGGCCGCTGATGGGCGCGTTCTTTTCCATGGGCGGGTATGCCGGGTTCATATGGCCCTGCTATCTGCTGACGCTTGGCGGCATGGCATGGCTTGCCTGGTCCAGCTGGCGGCGCGCGAAACACGCCGCCGCAAGGCTGGAAGAAATGTCGCCGAAAACCGGCGACAAGTCAGACTAGGTGGATCAATTAGACGGGGCGGACTAGGCGCTGCGCCGGCGTCCCCCGCGGCGGCGGCCGCTTTCGATGGCGGGCGCCTCGTCCGGCGTCAGGATGCGTTCCGGCAGTTCAACCGCCGCGCCGAGCTTCTCATAGGGCTCCGACTTGTGCGGGATGGCCATCGCCTTGACGAACTGGTCCTGGAAGGATGCTTCCACGGCAGTCTCGATCTTCTCGATATCGCGAACCACGGCCTCGATCTCGCGCCGCGCGCCCTTGTTCAGAAGCGCCATGCGCGCGCCGGTGCCGGCGGAGTTGCCTGCCGCGCGCACATTCTCCAGCTCGCAGTCCGGAATCATGCCCAGCACCATCGCGTATTTCGGGTCGATATGCGTCCCGAAGGCGCCGGCCAGAACCACCCGGTCGACCTTCTTCAGCTCCATCTTGTCCATCAGCAGGCGGAAACCGGCATGCAGCGCCGCCTTGGCAAGCTGGATGGCGCGAACGTCATTCTGCGTGACGACGACATTCTCGGCCACGCGATAGGCGAATGTACGGCCGTCTTCCTCGATCCGCGGGGTGCGGGCGGCAACCGTGCCGTCGATGACCCCGTCGGTCGACAGGATGCCGGACAGATACATCTCGGCCAGCACCTCGATGATGCCGGACCCGCAGATGCCGGTGATGCCGGTGGATTTTACCGCCTCGTCGAAGCCGTCTTCATTCGACCACTGCTCGACACCGATGACGCGGAAACAGGGCTCCAGCGTGTCCTTGTCGATGCGGATGCGCTCGATGGCACCCGGCGCGGCGCGCTGGCCGGACGAAATCTGCGCGCCCTCGAATGCCGGACCTGTCGGCGAGGAGGCGGCAAGCATGCGCTTGCTGTTGCCGACGACAATCTCGGCATTGGTGCCGACATCGACGACAAGGGTGTTGATCTCAGCCTTCTGCGGGGCCTCGGCAAGCACCACGCCGGCGGCGTCGGCGCCCACATGGCCGGCGATGCAGGGCAGCACATAGACCCGCGCGCCCTTGTTGACGCCAAGGCCAAGCTCGCTTGCGCGGATCTCGACGGCGGTATCGACGGCCAGCGCAAAGGGCGCGCCGCCAAGCTCGACCGGGTCGATCCCCAGAAGCAGGTGATGCATGACCGGATTGCCGACGAGAACGATCTCGACGACATCCTCGGCATCGAGCCCGGCCTGCTCGGCAGCCCCTGAAATGAGTTTCTGCAGCCCGTCGATGACGGCGGTCGTCATCTCCAGATGGCCGCCCGGGTTCATGATGCCGTAGGAGACACGGCTCATCAGATCCTCGCCGAAGCGAATCTGCGGGTTCATCGCGCCGGTCGAGGCGAGGACATCGCCGGTCACCATGTCGCACAGATGCGCCGACATGGTGGTCGAGCCGACATCGATGGCGACACCGGCCACGCGTTCCTTCAGGCCCGGCCAGATGCCGATCACCTGATGGCCGTCGCGAAGGGCAACCGTTACCTGCCAGTTGCCGGCACGAAGCACCGGCTGAAGCTGCTGCAGGATATGAAGGTCACAGGAAATCTCGCCGCTGACACGGTCCGGCCATTGCGATTCCAGAGCCTCGGCAAGGCGGCGGAAATCGCCGGACGGCTCGTGCATGTCGGGCTCGCGCACCTCGACGAGGCAGAGCCGGATGATCGGGTCCATGTCGATCTGCCGGTCGTCGGCCGCCTTGCGGACAAGCTGGTTGTGAACCTGGCTTTCCGGCGGGACATCGATGACGACGTCGGACTGAAGGGTCGACTGGCAGGACAGGCGCCGCCCTTCGGCAAGTCCCTTTTTCTCGGCATAGCGGGTTTCGACGGCGGTCACGCCGCACAGGCTGTCCGCCCCGGAGGTGATGCCGTGCTTGGCGAATTCGCCGGTTCCGACATCAACCTGGCAGCGGCCGCACAGCGCACGGCCACCACAAACAGAATCGATATCGACGCCAAGTGTCCGTGCCGCCTGCAGCACAGTTGTACCGGCAGGGACATGGCCCTGCCGTCCGGATGGCGTAAAGACGATCTTGATGTCGTTTCCGGTTTCCGCCATGGCGTTCTCGCTTTCCGTCAGGCGCTGCGGCGGCGGCGGGTCTGGCGACGCTCGCGGCCGCCCTCGCCGGCAGCTGCCGGCTCGCGGAACTTCTGGATCCAGCGGCGGCATTCCGGGTCCTGCCCGTTCATCACGTTTGCACCCATGATACCCGTCATTTCCTCGGCGTGAAGCGGGTTCATGATGGCCGAGGTCATGCCGGCACCTGCCGCCATCGACAGGAAGGCAGCATTCAGGCCGTGGCGGTTCGGCAGGCCGAAGGAGATGTTTGAGGCACCGCAGGTGGTGTTCACCTTGAGCTCGGTACGCAGACGGATGATCAGGTCGAGCGCCGAACGGCCGGCAAGGTTGATCGCGCCGACGGGCATGATCAGCGGATCGACGACCACATCCTCGCGCGGGATGCCGTAATCCTCGGCACGCTCGACGATCTTCTTGGCAACATCATAACGCACGTTCGGATCTTCGGAGATGCCGGTCTCGTCATTCGAGATGGCGACGACGGCGGCGTTGTACTTCTTGACCAGCGGAAGCACGACCTCGAGACGCTCTTCCTCGCCGGTGACCGAGTTCACGAGCGGCTTGCCCTTGTAGACGGCAAGGCCGGCCTCGAGGGCGGCGACGATCGAGCTGTCGATGGCAAGCGGCACATCGACGGTGTCCTGGACCAGCTTGATCGACTCGGCGAGGATCGCCGGCTCGTCGGCCATCGGGATACCGGCATTCACGTCCAGCATGGTGGCGCCTGCCTCGACCTGGGCGACAGCGTCGGAAATCACGCGATCGTAATTGCCTTCTGCCATCTCGGCAGCAAGCAGCTTGCGTCCCGTCGGGTTGATGCGCTCGCCGATGACGCAGAAGGGCGCGTCAAAGCCGATGATGATTTCCTGCTTGTCGGACGAAATCAGTGTTTTGGTCATTAATCCTGCTCCTGTTGCGACCCGGGCCTCAGCCCTCGGTCACGTTGAAACCGCCTTTCGGCAGCATCTCGATTTTGCCGTCGGCAATGGCACCGGCATAGGTGGCGGTGCGCGCGAATCCCCCGAATGGATAGAAATGGAAATGCCTGATCAGGCAATCCCCGTCAGCGGCCATGCCCTCGGCAAGACCGGCGATCAAAAGGTGCGGCGACTGCACCGTCATCAGCTTGGCGACATTCTTGGCCTGCTTCGCGACAAAGCGCATGGACGGGCCGATGCCGGAAATCTGGGCAAAGCGGAACAGCGTCTTGATGGTGGCCGGCCCCGGAATGCCGATGCGGATCGGCAAGGCGTTGCCGGCAGCGCGAACGCGGCGCTCCCAGTCGAGAACGATGTCAGCCTCGAAGCAAAACTGGGTCTCGATATAGAGATCAAGGCCCTCTGCCCTGGCCAGCTCGTTCTTTGCGCCAAGCGCCTCGGCGATCTCGTCATCGCTGATGTCGGGGCTTCCCTCGGGATGACCGGCGACACCGATATGGCGAATGCCGTGTTTCTGGATCAGGCCTGTCTTCAGCACTTCCATGGTGGCGGTGAAGTCACCGACCGGATCGTCGACGCCGCCGCCGATGCACAGCACCTCTTCAACGCCGCAGCGCGACGTATAGGCGGTCAGCAGCTCGTCCAGCTGGTCGGCGTTGCGAAGCGAGCGCGCCGCCAGATGCGGGACCGGCTTCATGCCGTCATTATGCAGCCGCTCGCACACGGCGATGGTATCGGCAGGATCGGTGCCGGGAAGGAAGGTCACATTGACCGTCGTGCCCTCATTCAGACAGTCGCGGAAGCTCTCGATCTTGGTGGCGCCCGTCGGCGTGACCTCGATGGACCAGTTGGCGGCCGCTGCCTGGATCTGTTCGATTGCTGTCGCCATGATGGCTCCCGATTACATATTCTGAAACGTGCAGGCGCGGACGACGCCCGCGTGTTTTCCAATGGCCGGAAGAATGGCGATTTCGCTTCGCAGGCTATCGCTTGCCGACGCCCCACTCTCTTCCGGATGCGACATGTGTCGCCGGCGCGATATGCCGGTACCGGGCTGTCAGGCCGGCTCGGAACCGCCATTCTCGACGAGCTGCTTGACGCGTTCCGCCGGATAGTCGGCTTCCAGCGCGGCAGCACGCGCCGATGCCTCGGCCTCGAGATCATCGCCGCATTCCACCGGCTCGCTGCGACGCCATTCGGCCAGGTAGTCATCTGTCGAATCCGCGCCATCACGCATCGCCGCCGCATCAATGGCGATGGCGAAACGCCGGTGCAGCTCGATTTTCGCCTGCTCGCGCTTGCGGCCACGACCGCGCTCGGCGATGACCTGGGCGGGAATATCACGCCAGTAAAGGGTTATGAGGTTTGCCATGTCAGTCTCCCTTGGCCGGCATGCCGGCCGATACGCTTGCGGCAACCCAGGCCGGCAACCCGCCAAACCCGGTGAAACGGTATTCATAGGCCAGTCCGAGCTCGGCGGCGGCCGCGCGGGCCTTGGCCTGAAGCCCCTCGTCCTCGGTCTGGGCGATATATAGGGCGCGTGTGTAGTTTCCGAAATACATGTCGCGGAGCTGGGGATGCTTTCGCAGGCCCATCCCCTGCATCACGATCCGCTCGAAATGCCGGACCATGTAGTCGGTCAGGAAGAATGTGCCGAGCTCGCGTTCCATTTCGGCACCGAATTCGGACGGCCCCATGAACATCTCGTAGCAATGCGGCCCGGGAATCCGGTCCACTTTCTCCGCCTTCAGAAAGGCATCGATCTCGCCGCCGGTGCCGCAATCGCCATAGACGACGGCAACGCGGCGTCCCTGGCGCCGCAGGGATGCCACCTTGCGGCGCAGGCCGGGAACGATACGTTCGGGGTGGTTATGCCATGAGGCCGGAAGGCAGGTGATATCCACGGTGCCTTCCGGAAACTGGGATGTGATCGACAGCAGTTCGCGGGCCAGCGCACCGCATGCGACCAGCGTCAGGCCGGGTTCCGGTGCGTTGGCGGCGGCCATGCGGTGGTCAGCCGGCAGCGGCTTCCTTGCCGCGCTTCTCGGCCACCTTTTCCTTGGCGGTCTCGACAGCCACGGCCGCATCGCGGCAATAGGCGTCGGCACCGATGGAATCGGCAAATGCCTCGTTCAGCGGCGCGCCGCCGACGAGAACGATGTAGTCGTCACGGATGCCTTTCTCGACCATCGCGTCGATGACCACCTTCATGTAGGGCATGGTGGTGGTCAGCAGCGCCGACATGCCGAGGATGTCAGGCTTGTGCTCTTCAAGGGCCTCGAGATAGTTCTCTACCGGGTTGTTGATGCCGAGGTCGATCACGTCGAAACCGGCACCTTCCAGCATCATCGAGACAAGGTTCTTTCCGATGTCGTGGATATCGCCCTTGACCGTGCCGATAACCATTGACCCGACCTTCGGAGCGCCGGTCTCGGCCAGAAGCGGACGAAGAATGGTCATGCCGGCCTTCATCGCGTTGGCGGCCATCAGAACCTCGGGAACGAACAGGATGCCGTCGCGGAAGTCGATGCCGACGATCGTCATGCCCTCGACCAGGGCCTTGGTCAGGACGTCGTAGGGAGTCCAGCCACGCTCGAGCAGGATTTGAACCCCTTCGCGGATCTCGTCCTGGAGACCGTCATAGAGGTCGTCATGCATCTGCTGGACAAGTTCGTCGTCGTCCAGTTCGGACAGGATGATATCTTCTTCATCGGACATAACACGGCTCCTCTGGCGCGACGCGCCCAAGCAACGTTTGAACTTCCCAACCTTTGCGACAAGCAAACCGCCAGATGTGGGGCAAGCGCGACTGAATCTATTTGTTTCGCGACAAAGGGGGTGAAAACTGGATAACCGGCCCGTTTAAAGAGGCCTGCGAAGGCGCCTAGTCCTCGATCTGGTGCTTTGTCATGATCGGCACGCTGACAGCGCCGAAAACCAGTGAAATGGTTGTAATACCGAAGACTTTGAAGGTCACCCAGTCATCCGTGCTCAGCGAGCGCCAGGCGATTTCATTGGCAAGCGCGGTGGTCAGGAACATCGCCACCCAGATCCAGCTGAGGGCGCGCCACCCCTCGTCCGTCATGCGGATCTGCGAGCCCATGATGGCGCCGATCGGGTTCATCCCCATCAGCCGTCCACCGGCAATGACCGCCGCCAGCAGGCAGGTCAGCACCGTCGGCTTGATCTTGATGAACAGTTCATTGTCGAAATAGACCGACAGGCCGCCAAAGAAGGCCACCGCCACGCATCCCACAAGGGCCATCATCGACACGCGGCGCTCCAGCACCCATCCGGCGGCAAGCGCGATGACCGTCGCGCCGACCAGCAGCTGCACCGCCATCATGAAATCGCCGGTCATGTAATTCGCGGCGAAAAACACCACCAGAGGTCCGAGGTCGAGAAGCAGCTTGCGGCCCGGCTTTTCCGGCGCTCTCTGGGTCTCACGACCGTTATTTTCGGGTCCCTCGTTTTCGGATTTGGCAGCTGGGTCGGTCACGCGTCTCTCCGGAATGAAAATATTGAAATCATTTTATAATTCAGGCGGCCAGCCTTGCAGCCATCTCTTCACACGCCGCAGCGACCTCGCGGATCAGCGCACCGCCGTCACGGCGGTTGCGCGCCTCCTCGCCAAGATGGCGGCGCCACAGCCGCGCACCACGCTGGCCATGATAGAGACCGAGCATATGGCGGGTGATGGCGTGAAGCGGCACGCCCTCTGCTGTACGCCGGTCGGCATAATCGGCCATTGCACCGGCAATCTGCAGGCGTGCCGGCACCTCGCGCCCGAAGACCGGCGCGGCAAGGTCGGCAAGGATCATCGGCGTGCGATAGGCGGCCCGGCCAATCATCACCCCGGCGAATGAGGGAAGCTGTTCAAGCGTTGCCCCGGCATTGTCGAGCCCGCCATTCAGGATCACCTGCATGTCCGGACGTGCCGCGGCAAGGCGCGCCGCACGGTCATAGTTCAGCGGCGGGATGTCACGGTTTTCCTTGGGGCTGAGCCCCTGAAGCCAGGCTTTGCGCGCATGCAGATAGACCGTCATGATGCCCGCGCCGTGAATGGCGTCGATGAAACTGTCGAGACCGCTTTCCTCGTCCATGTCATCAATCCCGATCCGGCATTTCACCGTGACCGGAAGGCTGGTGGCCCCGGCCATCGCGCTGACGCATTCGGCCACCAGTGCCGGCTCCGCCATCAGGCAGGCGCCAAACCGGCCGGACTGCACGCGGTCCGACGGGCATCCGACATTCAGATTGACCTCGGCATAGCCATAGTCATTGGCGATGCGGGTGGCTTCGGCAAGCCGTGCGGGATCGCTGCCACCAAGCTGCAGCGCCACCGGCACGGCAGCGTCGATATCCTCGGGCGGCTGACCCAGCAACCTGTCCCGGTCGCCATGGATGACGGCATCGGCGGTGACCATTTCGGTGAACAGCAGCGCGTCCGGCGCCACATGATGGTGGAAATGCCGGCAATGCCGGTCCGTCCAGTCCATCATCGGCGCGACGCTGAGCCGCCTGTCGGGCGCTGTCATTTTGCGTTCACCTGTCGTCATGGCGTGGTTATAGCGCATCGGTCTTGCCTGTGCCAGCGGGACCGGTCAGGCAAGATCGTCTCACACAAGATCGAACGGGTTGCGGCCGTGCCGGTCCTGGACCTCGAGAACATAGGCATCGGGATCGATCTCCATCTCGCGTGCCAGCCTTGCTTCCACCGCGTCGCGCGCGGCCCAGCCGTCACCGTCAGGACCGGCAATAACCGGACGCCATACGTAGCTTCCGTCGAATTCCAGCGAGCGCGCCAGCAGCATGTGGCGGCCATCCAGCGCATCGATGTGAACAAGGATCGCGCCTGCATCGGCATGGCCGCGCCGCAGCATCACACAGTCGATCAGTTCGGCACCGGCCCGGCGGATCGCCGCGCCGACAAGCATATCGGTTTTCAGGCGGGTCATTGGCAACCCCGATGCATCTGAATTGTGCCGCTAGAAATCGCTGCAGCGGCCCTTCTGTTCCCAGTCGCCATAGCGGGTGGGCTCCGGACCTTTCGGACCGTTGATTTCGCGCGGCATATCGGACCCGTCAGGGCGCGTGGTCGCGTCCTTGGCGGCATCGGCGGCATTGTCGCCGGCCTTGCCGTCAGCGCCGGTGTCCCCACTTGTCTTGTCAGTATCCATGAAAACCTATATGCCCCCTTGCATAGCCAAACACAAGAAGAGCCCGCATGCCGCAGAACGCCGCGCCACCAAGACCAGACAAGAGAAAGCCACAGGCCGCGGGGTCCGGTTTGAAAAGCCGCCTTGCGGCATACGAGATCCTGAAACTGGTCGCGTCCGGGCGCTATCTGGACGAGGCGATGCGCAAGGCATCGGGGCTGGAGCCGCGTGACCGAGCCTTTGCGCGGATGCTGGTGACCACCTGCCTTCGGCGCGGCGGCCAGATCGATGCGGTGCTTGGCGTCGCCATGTCAAAACCGCCGGCCGGCCGGGCCCGCGACGCCATTCATGTAATGCGCATGGGTGTGGCGCAGCTGCTGTTCATGGACACAGGCGCGCATGCCGCCGTGGACAGCACCGTCAGCCTGATGCGGGCGGCCGGGTTCGAGCGCATGACCGGACTTGCCAACGCGGTGATGCGACGCCTCAGCCGCGAGGGTGCGGCGCTGCTTGAAGACACCGATGTCGGGCAGAACTGCCCCGGCTGGATGCTGGAAAGCTGGAAGGCGCATTGGGGCGAGGAACGCACGGCAGCGACCATGGAGCTCGCCATGACACCGCCGCCGCTGGACATCACGCCACGCGCCGACACGGCAGGCTGGGCACAACGGCTGGACGGGCAGTTGATCGACGGGCGAACCGTGCGCCGCGGCTTTGACGGCGATCCGACGGCGCTCGACGGATTCTCGGACGGTGCCTGGTGGGTTCAGGACGCGGCGGCAGCGCTGCCGGCGGCACTCTTCGGCGACCTGAAAGGCCGTCATGTCGTCGATCTCTGCGCCGCGCCGGGCGGCAAGACAGCACAGCTGATCGCCGCCGGTGCCGATGTGACCGCGGTCGACAACTCCAAGCCGCGGCTGGACATACTGAAACGAAATCTGGACAGGCTCGGCATGACGGCGGATCTGGTTCGCGCCGACGGCAGGACCTTTCGCCCGCGCAAAGCTGTGGATGCGGTCCTGATCGACGCTCCCTGCTCGGCCACCGGCACGCTTCGCCGTCGCCCCGACGTGCTGCATCACCGCGCTGTCGCCGACCTTGCCGGCCTTGCCGCCATCCAGCGCGAATTGCTGGCTCGCGCGGCATCATGGCTGTCGCCGGGCGGCCGCCTCATTTATGCCACCTGCTCGCTGCAACATGAAGAAGGAGAGGCGGTGGTCGCGGATGTGACCGGCGCCATGAAAGGCAAGCTCGCCATCGATCCGGTCAGCACCGCCGAAGCCGGCAGCTTCGCGCCGGCGCTGACGGGTGACGGGTGCCTTCGCATCCTGCCATCCGACTTCACCGACATCGGTGGTGTTGATGGATTTTTCATAGCGCGGTTACAATCGGTATCACCATGAAGACAATCCGGATGAAAGGCTGATGGCAGGCGGAACGGGCGCACAGAACGGCGCACGGCCGGCCGCGATGCCCATGCGGTTGTCCGGCATCGCGAAACTCTACCGGCAAAGCGGCCTTTTTACCTGGCAGCTTCGCGGCGGGTCGCGCGACAGCCTGCGCCCCGGACTGCAGGACCCGTGGAAGGGCAATGCCACGCGCGGGTCCGACATCATGGCCTACCGGTCATCGCCCGCCTCCAGCGACGAGGCCCATGCTTCCTTTGCCTGGCTTCGCGACCTGCGCGCCGAAGGCAGCGTCGAGGCACGGTCCCGCGCACGCGACCTGATCACCGACTGGATCGGCTCGAATTCGTCCTGGAAACTTCCCGACTGGCGGCCCGACCTGATGGGCGAGAGGCTGGCGATTATCGCGATGAATTATGGCTGGTACGGCGATTCCGCCGACGAGACCTTCCAGTCGCGGCTTGCGCATTCGGTCGAGATGCAGCTGCGCTGTCTGGCGATGGACTGGCGGCGCATGCGCTCGGTCGACCAGCAGATCGGCGCCCTGCGCGGCATCGCGCTTGCCGAAGCGGCGCTTGGCGGCGAGGATTCCCGGATTGAAGCGCTGCAGGACATGCTGTTCCCGAAAATCCGCAACGTCACCCATGCTGATGGCGGCCATGTCAGCCGCATGCCCGACCGGCACATAAAACTGATGCGCCAGCTTGTCGAATTTCGCATGGCGACCAGCCTTGCCTCGGTCGATGGCAGCGCGCTGAGCGATACCATCAAGCGCATGGGCGCCGTGGCGCGCATGTGGCGTCATGGCGACGGCAGGATCGCGCATTTCAATGGCGGCGGGGGCATCAGCGCCGAAATTGCCGAGGAAACGCTGCTTCGCGCCGGCGTTCACGGCAAGACCGTTCAGCAGGCACCCTATAGCGGCTTCCTTCGCATGGGAAGCGGGCGCACCGTGGTGATCATGGATGCCGGCGACATGGCGCATGGTGACGATATCATCGCCGGCTCCGGCACGCTGGGATTCGAGATGAGCGTCGGCCCCACCCAGCTTGTCGTCAATTCCGGACAGATGATGAAGGACCCGACGCTTCGCCGGGTCATGTGCTCGACGGCGGCGCATTCGACACTCGGCCTCGACAACCAGAATTCATCTAGTCCGCGCGAAGGCCGCCTTGCCAGCATATCGGGGGTCGAGGTCGGCGAGGCGCCCGGCGGGCTGCTGGCGGTAGGCGCGCATGACGGGTTCGAGCGGTCACACGGCATCATCCACCATCGCAAACTGTATCTGAAAACGGGCGGCGCCAACCTTCGCGGCGCGGACCTTCTGGAATATACCGGCGCGCCCGGCGAGATTCCCAACCTTGCGGTGATCCGCTTCCATCTGCACCCGAAGGTGACAGCTGCGATGCTGGCCAACGGGTCGGTTCTGATGAAGATTCGCGGCAGCCGGGTCGGCTGGAATTTCAAGGCCGACGGAGCCATAGCCGAAATCGACAATTCCGTCTATTTCGAGGACGGAGTTCGCCAGTCCAGCCAGCAAATCGTGCTGAAGGCCGTGATCAACGATATTCGCACCACCGGATCGCACGAGGTCCGCTGGGCATTTTCGCGCGGCACACAGTAGCGACCCCGCGGCTGGCCGCATTGCCTTTCACCGCCTGCCTTGCCATAAGGCAGCGCACCGACCCGACGCACTGACCGAGTGACCAGACCATGACATCACGCCGCGCGCTTCTCTCCGTATCCGACAAGACAGGCCTAGTCGCCTTCGCCGAAGGCCTCGTCGGGGCAGGCTTCGAAATCCTGTCCACAGGCGGAACGGCAGGAAGCCTTCGCGAGGCCGGGATCACGGTTACCGACGTGTCGGATGTGACCGGCTTTCCCGAGATCATGGACGGGCGGGTCAAAACCCTGCATCCGAAAATCCATGGCGGCCTTCTCGCGCGGCGCGACAATGACGATCATCTGGCGGCGATGACGGATCAGGACATCGCCGGTATCGACCTGCTGGCGGTCAATCTCTATCCGTTCGAGGACCAGCTCGCCAAGACCGGCGATTTCGCGACCCTGGTGGAATATATCGACATCGGTGGACCGGCGATGCTGCGTGCTGCGGCCAAAAATCATGATTTCGTGACGGTTGTCTGCGACCCGGCGGACTACTCGGACGTGCTGGCGGAACTGGCAGAGGGCGACGTCACCACCGGCACCCGCCGCCGGCTTGCCGGAAAGGTGTTTGCCCGCACCGCCGCCTATGACCGGGCCATTGCCGGATGGCTGTCCGGCGACGCGTTCGGCGAGACCATGACAGTGTCGGGCCGCCGCCTTCAGGAACTGCGCTATGGCGAGAACCCGCATCAGCGGGCCGCCGTATATGCAGGCGGCGAAGCACGGCCCGGCGTCGCCACGGCGACACAGCTTCAGGGCAAGCCGCTGTCCTACAACAATCTGAACGACACCGATGCCGCGTTTGAGCTTGCCGCCGAATTCACCGACCCGACCATCGCCATCATCAAACACGCCAATCCCTGCGGCGTTGCCTCGGCGGCGGATCTGGCCACCGCATGGCAAAACGCGCTGGCCGCCGACCCGGTCAGCGCCTTTGGCGGGATCGTCGCCGCCAACATGAAACTGGACGTCGAAACGGCGCGCGCCATCACCGGTATTTTCACCGAGGTGGTGATCGCCCCGGACGCCGATGACGAGGCCCGCGCCATCCTTGCCGAGAAACCGAACCTGCGCCTTCTGGTCACCGGCACGATGCCCGATCCGGCGGCCGCTGCGGTGAAACTCAAATCGGTGAGCGGCGGATTCCTTGCCCAGTCCCGCGACAACGGGTCGATCTCGGCGGCTGATCTGCGGATCGTGACAAAGGCACAGCCCGATGCAGCTCAGATCGACGACATGATGTTCGCCTGGCGCGTCTGCAAGCATGTGAAATCGAACGCCATCGTCTTCGCCAGCGACCGCTGCACCGTCGGTGTCGGCGCCGGCCAGATGAGCCGTGTCGATTCTGCCCGCATTGCCGCACAGAAGGCGCGCGACACGGCCGCCCACCATGGATGGGACGCGCCGCGCACCATCGGGTCGGTGGCCGCCTCGGACGCGTTTTTCCCTTTTGCCGACGGGCTTGCCGCGCTGATCGAGGCCGGCGCCACGGCGGTGATCCAGCCGGGCGGTTCCAAGGCCGACGACAAGGTAATCGCCGCCGCCGATGCCGCCGGAATCGTGATGGCGATGACCGGCATGCGCCATTTCAATCACTGATTGATGCTGTCAGGGCCGTTTGGGGGCCGGGCTGTGGCAGCCTGGGCCTTTCTGGCCGTCTCCCAGACCTTGCGCATCAATGTCGGCAGGCCGGAGACGCGCACTTTCTGCCATTCGGCACCGTCCATCACCGCATCCAGCCGTGCCACGGCGACATCCATGGTCAGCGAAAAATGCGTGAAGACGTGGCCCACCTGGTCCTTCGCCAGATGCCAGTCGGCATCGAACGGCGCGCTTGCGAAGGGTTTGTCAGGGTCGAAGGGCGGATCGGCTTCCGTCCATCCGGCCGAGGGAAAGGCCGACATCCCGCCAAGCATTCCGCGTTCGGGCCGGATCTGCATGAAGGCGCGCCCGTCTCCGTCAATCGCGACAAAGGCGATGCCGCGGCGCGCGGGCTTGGCTTTCTTCGGCGGCTTCACCGGGAACTTGTCCTGAGTTCCCGCCTGCCTTGCCGCGCACCCCTCGCCGAACGGACAACCGATGCAGCTGGGATTTTTCGGTGTGCAGACGGCGTTGGCGAAATCCATTAATGCCTGCGGAAAGTCAGAGGGGCGATCATCGGGGCGCACCGCTGCGTAATGCGCGCAAAGTTCAGCCTTTGCCGACGGCAACGGCGTCTCGACAGCGAAATAGCGCGCCATCACCCGCTCGATATTGCCGTCGACGACCACGCTCGGCCTGCCAAAGGCAATGGCTGCGATCGCTCCTGCCGTGTAGGGCCCGACGCCGGGCAGCGCGCGAAGCCCGTCCTCGTCCTGCGGGAACCGGCCGCCAAGCTCGCCGCAGACCATCTGCGCGGCGCGATGCAGGTTACGGGCGCGGGCGTAATAGCCGAGCCCGGCCCAGGCCGCCATCACATCCTCGGCCGGAGCGGCCGCAAGGTCGCAGATATCGGGCCAGCGGCGGGTGAAATCGAGGAAATAGGGAATCACCGTGGCCACCACCGTCTGCTGCAGCATGATCTCGGACAGCCAGACATGATAGGCAGGCGACAGGTCAGGCCAGCGGCGGCGCCAGGGAAGCGTGCGGCCATGCCGGTCATACCAGTCGAAAATCTGCTTGGCGGGAAAGTCACCTCGGGTCATGGCGCCGAGACTGACACAGCCCAGATTGCGGTTCAACGCCGCGCCATCGGGACGACGCGAGGGGAATGGTCGCACCTCGCGCTCTGTGATAACCTGCGCGCAGCCAGCTAAGGAAACGACCTGCCAGATGACCACCACCCGGCGCAAACGCATGACCCGCCTGTCCGGCATGATCGATGGCATGGTGGCACCAAGCGTCCAGAAACGCGGATTCGTGATCAGCAGGCTGGTCTCGGAATGGCCGATGATCGCCGGCGACATGGCCAGCTGGAGCAGGCCGTCGCAGATGAACCTGTCCAGAAGCGGAAGCGGCACGCTGAAACTGGCCATCGCCAGCGGGTTTGGCCCGGTGGCGCTGCAGATGAAGGGGGCCATCATCGAGCGCGTGAATGCCGCGTTCGGCTACCGCGCCGTTTCAGAGGTGGTATTCGTGCAGACCCTTCCACCGCCACGCGGCGATTCACGCAATGCTCCGCCGGCATCCTCCCCGGAGCAGCGGGCAAAGGCCACCTGGGCGCTTGATGCCAAGCTGGAAAAGGTGAAATCGCCGGAGCTTCGCGCGGCACTCAGGCGTCTTGGATCAGCCGACTGAAGATGTGGCGGCATGCCGCTGAATCGGCATTGCCGAGCGTCAGGGGTTTGGCTATTCTGCCGCGATGAAACAGACCAGCAAAAACACCCCCCTGATCACCCGCCGCGCCTTCGTCGGCGCGGGCGCTGCATCGGCTGCCTTCTCTATCCTTCCGACCGGTGCCCTGCATGCGGATGACATGCTTGAAAACGCCTTGTCGCCGCGCGTTATCGGCAATGCCGACGCGCCGATCCATGTTGCCGAATATTATTCGATGACATGCGGGCATTGCGCGGATTTCCACAACAACACCTACCCCAAGGTGAAGGCCAAGCTGATTGACGAAGGCATCGTCAGGTTCGAGCTTCGCCCCTTCCCGCTCGACGGGCTGGCGCTGCGCGCCCACGCGCTTGTCCGCGCCGTTCCTGAAACAAAATTCTTCCCGCTGGTGAAAATGCTTCTGGCAAAGCAGCCTGTCTGGGCACGGGCTGCCGATCCGGTCGCCGAACTTCAGAAGATGGCGCGGCTTGCCGGAATCGGCACTGATGAATTCAACGGCATCATGCAGAACCGTCCGCTTCTCGAAGGCATTGTGAACCAGCGCCAGAAAGGCATCGACCAATGGCGGATCTCGTCCACACCGTCATTCGTCGTGAATGATGACAGCGTCCTTGCCGGAAACATGAGCTACGAAGAATTCGCCGAGGCCCTCAGCGCCTACGGCGCATGATGCGTGGCCGTTTCCTTGACGACCCACCTTTCACGCCATAGCGGGGCCCCTTACAGACCGTGATTTTCCGCAGCCTCAAGATGACGGGTTTCAAGTCCTTTGCCGAAAGCGCGGAGGTCGAGATCGATTCCGGCCTGACCGGGATTGTCGGCCCGAACGGCTGTGGCAAGTCGAATATCGTCGAAGGTCTGCGCTGGGTGATGGGCGAAAGCAACGCCCGCCAGATGCGCGGCTCCGAGATGGACGACGTGATCTTCTCGGGCACCGACAAGCGTCCGGCCCGCAACCTTGCCGAGATCACCCTTCATCTGGACAACAGCGACCGCACCGCGCCAAGCGAATTCAACGGCGAGGACGAGATCGAGATCACCCGCAAGATCGAACGCGGCAAGGGAAGCAACTATTATGTGAATGCCCGTCCGGCACGTGCCAAGGATGTGCAGCTTCTGTTCGCGGATTCGGCCACCGGCGCACGGTCGTCCGGCATCGTCTCGCAGGGACGGATCGGCGCCATCATCGGCGCCCGCCCCGTCGACAGGCGCGCGCTCCTCGAAGAAGCCGCCAATATACGCGGGCTCCATGCCCGCCGCCATGAAGCGGAACTGCGGCTTCGCGCCGCCGAGACCAATCTCGAACGGCTGGACGACGTGATCGCCGGCCTTGTCGAGCAGCGTGATTCGCTTCGCAAGCAGGCCCGCCAGGCATCCCGCTACCGGTCTGTCGCAGACCGCATCCGAAAGGCCGAGGCCCAGCTTCTGCTGGCAAGATGGACAAAGGCCGAATCATCGCTTGCCGAAAGCGACGATGCCCTTCGCGCCGCACGCTCGCTCGCCGCGGAACGCACCGAGGCCGCAGCAGCCTGTGCCACCGCACGTACCGAAAAGGCTGCCGCCCTGCCGGAACTGCGGGAAACAGAGGTCGCCCGCGCCGCGGAATTTCAGCGCCTTGCCATCGGTCGTGACGAGCTCGACCGCGAAGAGGCGCGGGTTCGCGATGCCATAGAGCGCGTGATCGCGCGGCAGACGCAAATGCGCGAAGACATCACGCGCGAGGAAAGCCTTCGCAGCGATGCGGCCGACGCGATGGAACGGCTGCAGGCCGAGGCGGCTCAACTCCAGCAGCAGATTGATGAGGCGGCGCCGCAGCGCGAGGCTGCGGTAACCGCCCTTGCCGGCGCGCGCGAGGAGGCAAATGCCGCTGACGCTGCCCTTGCCGATGCCGCCGGAAAGGTTCGCGCCGCGGCAAGCACGCGCCAGGCGCTGGCCAACCGCACCGCCGATCTGGAACGCCGCATTGCTTCTGCCGAACAGAACCTTGCCGGCATCTCGCTTGACGAGCTGGAAGCGGCTGCAAGCGAAGCGGCAACGGCCCTGACCGGCGCCGAGGTCGATGCGGAACAGGCGGCAACGGCGCTTGCCGCCGCCGAAACAGCGCTTGCGGACAGCCAGACGGCTTTCGACACCGCCATGGCGACACAGCGCGAGGCCGCCACGCATTCTGCACGGTTGCAGGCCGAGATCGATGCGCTCGGCTATCTTCTTGAAGGCCCGGACGGAAGCGACGACACACCGATTCTCGACAGCCTGACAGTCAGCGACGGCATGGAAAAGGCGCTGACCTCCTGTCTTGCGGACGAGCTGTCCGCACCGGCCGGAACCGGCGAGACAGCCTATTGGCGCGGTGGCGGCGATGCTGCCGGACTCGCACCCCCTGACGGCAGCCGCCCGCTGGCAGCCCATATCAGCGGCGCCAAAGAACTGAGCGCCGCCCTCGCCGGTGTCGGAATCGTCGACAGCGCCGCCGAGGCACAGGTCATGCAGGCCGAACTGAAGCCCGGCCAGGCCCTGACCACGCCCGACGGCGGACTGTGGCGATGGGACGGGTTCGTGCGCCGCAGCACGGCGCAGGACCCGGGCGCAGAGCGTATTCGTCAGCGTCAGAGGCTTGAGACGCTTCAGGCAGAGCTTGTCGAGGCCGGTGCGGCCGAAGCCGGTCTCGGTGAAACGGCCGAGGCGGCTTCCGTCGCCCTTGGCAATGCGCGCGAAGCCATTGCCGAGTGCCGCGCCGCCTCCAACAGTGCCGGTGCCGCCCTTGGTGATGCCCGTCGCGCGGACGAGAGTTGCCGGTTGCGCCTGACAAGCTCGCGCGAGCGAGCCGAGGAGCTTCAGGCCACCCTGGATACGATGCGCGCCGATCTCGAGACGGCAAGGGAAGAGGCGGAAGGTCTGGGCGACGACGCCGCGCTGGCCGAGGCCGAAGCCGCCGCGCGCTCCGTCTCGGAGACTGCCCGCACACAGCTTGCCGAAGCAATGCAGGCCGAATCGCGGCTTGCTGAAACCCTGCGCATTGCACGTGACAGGAAAACGGCATGCGCCGGCGAGACCGGCCAGTGGCAGGAACGGCGCAGCGGCGCCGAGTCACGTGTCACCGAGATGAAATCCCGGCTTGCCGAGGCCGAGGCCGAGCAGGAACGGCTGTCCGCCCGTCCGGACGAGATCGCCGCGCAGCGCCATCAGCTTGCAGACAGCCTCGAGGCGGCCGAAGCATCGCGCCAGCAGGCCGCGGATGCGCTCGCTGTGGCCGAGGCGGCTCTTGCCGAAGCCGAGGCCGCGCAGCGCGAGGCTGATGCCGCGCTTGCGGAAAGCCGCGAACAGCAGATCCGTGCCGAAGGCGCGCGCGAGCGGGCCGAGGAAACAAGACGGGTTGTCATCGAGCAGATAAGCGACAAGCTCGGCTGCGCCCCGGACGGGCTGGCCGAACTTGCCGAGGCTGAAGACGCCGCCGCGCTGCCGGAACTCGAAGTGCTCGAGGACCGGGTCCAGCGCCTGATTCGCGAGCGCGACAACATCGGGCCGGTGAATTTGCGGGCGGAAGCCGAGATGGAGGAAGTCTCCTCTCGGATCGAATCCATGGAAGCCGAGGCCGAGGACCTTGTCGCCGCCATCGAGAAGCTGCGCGCCGCCATCAACAAGCTGAACAGGCAGGGCCGTGAGCAGCTTTTGGCAAGTTTCGCCACGGTCAACGGGCATTTTCGCGAGCTGTTCAAGATCCTGTTCGGCGGCGGTACCGCCGAGCTGCAACTGACGGAATCGGACGACCCGCTGGAAGCAGGGCTCGAGATCCTGGCGCAGCCGCCGGGCAAGAGGCTGCAATCGCTCTCGCTGCTGTCGGGCGGCGAACAGGCTCTGACCGCTCTCGCCCTGATTTTCGCGGTTTTCCTGACAAATCCTGCCCCGATCTGCGTTCTCGACGAGGTGGATGCGCCTCTCGACGACACAAATGTGGCGCGGTTCTGCGATTTGCTGCGCGAAATCACCGCCAAGACGGATACGCGTTTCCTTGTCATCACCCACCACCGGATGACGATGGCGCGGATGGACCGGCTGTTCGGTGTGACCATGGAACAGAGGGGCATTTCCAAACTCGTTTCGGTCGATCTTCAGACGGCTGAGCGAATCCGCGACGTGGCTGTCGCCTGAGACAGGTGACGGCAACCGGATCGAAGCGTTTTGCTCCCCTGCCAAACCCGCGGATTTTCAGGCAAAATTGGCCTGTATTGAATGCTTGACAAAACTCGAGGCGCGCCCCTATTTTGTGCGCGATTTTGGCGTCCGGGATTCGTTGGCTTTCACAGCGCTTTTCCGGCATCCGGTCACTTGGACAGAAACCATACGGGACAGGCAACCGCACAGCGTCTTCACTGGCAGACTGGACCCGAACCGGCCGCAATTCCGGCCGTTACCATCCAGTTTATGACAGCCCCAACAGACGAAACGGCATGAGCGATCAGGAACCGAACCGCAGCGAGAAGCGCCTGCAGGATATCGAACGCCGCATCGCGAAAATGCAGGGGGACAGGGACGATGCGGCAAAACCATCCCGCGCCGCTTTGCCGGTGGGAATGGGAGCCATCCTCAGTCGCGTTGCGACGGAACTGGTTGCCGGAGTGATGGTCGGCGCGTTCATGGGCTGGGTGCTAGACCGCTGGCTCGGAACATCACCGCTGTTTCTGGTGCTGATGTTCTTCCTTGGAGCCTCGGCCGGGATGCTGAATGTGTGGCGGATGATGTCGGGACGCGGCATGGCCACGGGTTATTTCGACGAGCACCGGCAGGATGCCGGTGCTGACAAGCAGGAGAGGGACGGCGAATAGCCGCCGGCAGACAGGAGACGCAGGCTTATGGCTTCCGAGGGTATGCACTCACCGGTAGAGCAGTTCGAAATCAAGCGGTTCATTGAGTTTTCCGCCGGTGGTTACGACATCTCCTTTACCAACTCCAGCCTCTTCATGCTGCTGGCGATGGTCGTTGGCGGGACATTCCTCACCGTCGCCATGTCGAAGCGCGAGATGGTGCCGGGCCGCCTTCAGGGCGCCGCCGAGATGATGTATGAATTCGTTGCCGATATGGTGCGGAGCAATGTGGGCAATGACGGGCGCGCCTATTTCCCGTTCGTTTTCACCCTGTTTGTGTTCCTGCTGTTCGGCAACATGCTGGGCCTCATCCCCTACTCCTATACCTTCACTTCGCAGATTATCGTGACGTTCGCGATGGCGGCCTTTGTCTTTGTCGGCGTTACCATTGTCGGACTGGTCAAGCACGGGTTGCACTTCTTCAGTTTCTTCGTGCCGCAGGGTGCGCCGAAGGTGCTGATCCCGTTCCTGATCGTCATCGAAGTGATTTCCTATTTCGTGCGTCCCGTCAGCCTGTCTGTGCGTCTTTTTGCCAACATGCTGGCAGGCCACACAATGCTGAAGGTCTTTGCCGGCCTTGCCGTGATGATCTCCGGCGCCGGCGGGATTGCGATGACAGGCTCGCTGCTGCCGCTGGCAGCGCTGATCGGGCTGACCGGGCTGGAGGTGCTGGTAGCAGCGCTTCAGGCTTACGTCTTTACGATCCTGACCTGCATGTATTTGAATGACGCGCTGCATCTGCACTAGGAGCCGCGTGGCGTAACGTGAGCCGCTGACGTTCAACAGCGGCACTGGAAAAACTGACAAACCTGAATTTCAAAACCTACGGAAGGACTAGGAAAATGGAAGTAGAAGCTGCAAAAATGATCGGTGCCGGCTTGGCTGTGATTGCCCTTGCCGGTGTTGGCGTTGGTATCGGCAACATCTTCTCCGCTCTTGTGACTTCGATCGCTCGCAACCCGGCAGCTCGCGGCGAGGTGTTCGGCATCGGCATTCTGGGCTTTGCCCTGACCGAAGCCATCGCCCTGTTCGCGCTGGTTGTCGCACTGCTGCTGCTGTTCGCGCTTTAGGCCGGCTTTCCGCATCCGATTCAGACCACTCGCCGGGGCAAGCTCCGGCGGATGGTCGGTCAGGGAGACTGGCATGAAGACACTTAACAGAGCAGCGGTCTGCACCGCCTTGCTGGTTGCCGGAACCGGCGCCTGCAACGCGGCGTTCGCAGCGGGCGACAGCGCAGCAGGCCTGCCACAGCTCAAGATCGAAACCTGGCCATCCCAGCTGTTCTGGCTGGCGGTCATCTTCGGCCTTGGCTACGTCTTCATGTCGCGCGTTGTAACCCCGCGGATCGGTACGGTCCTCGAGGAGAGACGTTCGCGGCTTGACGATGATCTGGCGCGGGCCCGCGAGGCAAGCGCCGAAGCGGCGACAACACGTGCGGAGTACGAGGCCAGCCTCGAGGAAGCGCGCGCACAGGCAGCCGAGTTCGCCCGCAAGGCAAGCGCTGAGGCGCTGGCAAATGCGGAAGCGGCAGAGGCCCGCGCTGCGAAGCGGATGGCCACGAAGGTCGGCAAGGCTGAAGACAAGCTGGCGGAGGACCGCGCCGAAGCAGAGAGCAATCTCGCATCCGTCGCGTCAGAGGCAGCGATCGCAGCCGCGGCACAGATCGCCGGGGTCAAGGCAACCGCGGCACAGGCCGACAAGGCAGTGAAGGCCAGCGCGGCCGCACTCGCCCGGCAGGAGGCAAGCTGATGGAAGGTATCGTCTGGGAATCCGTCTGGGTCGCCGTAGGCTTTGTCATCTTCGTCGCCCTTGTATGGAAGCGCATCGGCAGCGTCCTCAACACCATGCTTGATGACAGGTCGGCCAGGATCAAGGCAGACCTCGACGAGGCACGGACCCTCCGCGAGGAGGCTCTGGACGAGCTTCATCAGTTCCAGCGGCTCCATCGCGAAGCCGCAGAGGAAGCGAAAGCCATCCTGAAGAACGCCGAAGCCACCGCCGAGCGTATCCGCGAGAACGCCGAGGCCACAGCCAAGGAAACGATCAAGCGCCGCGAGCAGCAGGCGACGGCAAAGATCAGGGCAGCTGAAACTGCAATGATCAACGAGCTCCGCGAAAAGGCGGCGAGCCTCGCCGTTGCCTCGGCAGCGCAGATCATTACCTCGAAGCTCGACGACAAGGCCGGACTGGCACTCATCGACGAAGCCGCCGGCGAAATCGAGAAACTGAACTAGGAGCGGGCGCCATGCGGCGCCCCCTCTTCTCTACTTGTTTCCCTGAAATGTGCCGCTAGTAAAGCGACGGGAGAAGGCTGAGAACCAGCCTGTTGCCCTCGGCGACCGTGATCTTGTACTCGGCAACCGGGTAATGCAGCCTCTGGCCTTTCCGGAAACCCGTCACGTACTTGATTGGCTTCGTCTCGACGACGTTGTTGTCGGCATCCACGACAATGCCGATCATGTCGACCTGAGCCACCCCGGCGACGAGATCGCCTTCGGCCGCGCGCTTGAGCTTGAGCCCGACGGATACCGTCATCTCGGTGCCGCCGCCGTCTGCCGCCTCGCACAGCCCGTTCACGCCGTTCATCCGGACATCGAAAATCTCGCGCGTCTCGTCCATGCGCATATAGGCTTGCGTGCCCTCGCGCGGGGCGGAGACTTCCGGACAGGCAATGTAATCCGGCGTGCCCGCGCAGGATGCAAGCGCAAGGCCGGCAGCGCCGAGGGCAAAAACGCGAGCAGAAAATGCGGAAAGTGTTGTGCGGGGCTGGTGTTTCATGCGGCGCATCCTATCTGCTTTTTGGGACAACAGCAATTGACCTGTGCCCCGTATTCGCGCAAGAACAACGGCATGGACAAGCCCGTGGCAAAAGACCGGAAATACCTTCATCTTGCCGCACCGCGCGGTTTCTGCGCCGGCGTTGATCGCGCCGTGCGCATCGTCGAGGTGGCGCTGGAAAAATTCGGCGCACCGGTCTATGTGCGTCACGAGATCGTGCATAACCGCACAGTGGTCGACGGGCTGGCCGCAAAGGGCGCCGTCTTCGTCAGGGAACTTGACGAAGTACCCGAGGGCGCGCCGGTCGTCTTTTCCGCCCACGGGGTGGCCCGCTCCGTTGTCGAGGAAGCCGACAACCGCAACATGATCGCCGTCGACGCCACCTGCCCGCTGGTGACCAAGGTGCATGTCGAGACACGGCGCCATGCTGCGCAGCGCAAACATATCCTTCTGATCGGGCATGCCGGCCATCCGGAGGTCGAGGGCACGATGGGCCAGGTCGAGGCAGGCGACATCACCCTGATCGAGACGGTCGAGGATGCCCGCACCGTCACACCGCCCGAAGATGCAGAGCTGGCATTCGCCACCCAGACGACGCTGTCCGTGGATGACACGGCGGAAATCATTTCGGTCTTGCAGTTTCGCTTCCCCGAGATCACCGGTCCGCGCGGCGAAGACATCTGCTACGCCACGACCAACCGCCAGAACGCGGTGAAACATATCGCGCCGCAATGTGACATCGTGCTTGTTGTGGGCGCGGAAAATTCATCAAACTCGAAACGCCTCGTCGAGGTCGCGACCCGTGCCGGCGCCGCCAGCGGGCGGCTCGTCGCCGACCGGAGCGCCATCGACTGGGACGAGATCGACGCGGCGTCCCATATCGGCCTGTCGGCCGGCGCCTCGGCACCTGAGAGCCTTGTTCACGAGATCATCGACGAAATGCGGGAACGCTATGACCTGCAACTCGACGAGGACGCGCTCGTCGAGGAGACGATGAGCTTCAAGCTCCCGCCGATCCTGACAAGACAGGCGTGACCGGCAGATGGCGGTCTATACCAATGTCGATGATGACGCGCTTGCCGGCTTCCTCGAGGCCTATGACCTCGGCACGGTGCTCAGCTTTGCCGGCATTGCCGAGGGGGTCGAGAATTCCAACTACCTTCTTCGCACCGACCGCGCGCACTATATCCTGACACTGTATGAAAAGCGCGTGGACAGCGCCGACCTCCCCTTTTTCATCGAGGTGATGCAGGTCCTTGCGGAATCGGGCCTTAACTGCCCGTTGCCGGTTACCGCGCGCGACGGCAGCATTCTTCAGGAGCTTCAGGGCCGCCCCTGTGCGATTTTCACCTTCCTCGACGGGACCTGGAGCCGCTTTCCGAACCGCGAAAAATGCGCCGAACTGGGCCGCACGCTGGCAACCATGCATCTGAACTGCGCGCCGGTGAAACTGCGCCGGCCAAACGCGCTCGGCCCGGCGGCATGGCAGCCGCTTCTGGACTCCATCGGACCGCAGGCAGACATTGTCGGCGACGGCATGCATGATGCAATCAGGCAGCGTCTGGACAGCATCCTTGCCGCCTGGCCGACAGACCTGCCATCCGGCGTGATCCATGCCGACCTGTTCCCGAACAATGTGCTGTTCATCGGCGACAGGCTGACCGGTGTGATCGACTTCTATTTCGCCTGCGATGATATTTTCGCCTATGACCTCGGAATCTGCCTGAACAGCTGGTGCTTCGAACCCGACGGCAGCTTCAACCTGACGAAGTCACGCGCCATGCTGCGCGGTTATCAGGACGTCCGCCCGCTGAGCGATGCCGAATGCGACGCGATCCCGGTTCTGGCAGCCGGATCGGCGATGCGCTTCTTCCTGACCCGCCTGTATGACTGGATTCATACGCCGCCGGACGCGCTTGTCAGTCCCAAGGACCCGATGGAATACTGGAGCATCCTGCGCTTTCACCAGTCGGTCTCAGGCAAAGCGGCCTACGGCATCGGTTTATAGGATCGGGTATGACGGACAGTGTCACACTGCACACCGACGGCTCCTGCCTGCGCAACCCTGGTCCGGGCGGCTGGGCGGCGGTTCTGCAATGGCGGGACGAGATTCGCGAACTCAGCGGCGCGGTTGCGGACAGCACCAACAACAGGATGGAGCTGCAAGCGGCGATCGAGGGGCTGAACGCATTGAAGCGTCCGATGGCCGTCGATCTTCACACCGACAGCAAATATGTCATGCAGGGTGTCGAATCATGGATGCCGCGCTGGAAGCTGAATGGCTGGCGCACGGCGGCAAAGAAACCGGTTCTCAACCAGGATCTGTGGCAGGAGCTGGATGCGGCGCTGCAGCGCCATCAGGTGACCTGGCACTGGGTCAAGGGCCATGCCGGAAACGAGATGAACGAGCGGTGCGACGAGCTGGCGCGCGCTGCGGCCAGCTCCATCGACAACTGATCAAATTCCGAAGCGGTCAGCTCCTAGAGCTGGGTAATGACATGGGTCGGGCTGGATACCTCGTATGCGCCGACCTCTTCCATCATCATCTTCGTCAGCACGCCATCATCAATGATCATCGCGCAGCGTGTGGCACGCTCGCCAAGAATGGGACCCATATGGACCGCCAGGCCGAGCGCCCGCGCGAACTCGGCATGCGGGTCGGCAATCATGTCGATCTTGCCGTCCGTACCGTGGATGTCGCCCCAGGCTTTCATCACATGTGCGTCATTCACCGACAGGCAGGCGATGCGGTCGACACCGGCGGCGCGCAGGTCATCGGCCCTTGCGACGAATTCCGGCAGGTGCTTTGCCGAGCAGGTAGAGGTGAAAGCCCCCGGAAGCGCGAACAGGATTGTTCTGCCGCTGGCGAAATATTCGGTCGATTCATGGGCGTCTACGCCGTCGTCTGTCTTGATCTGGAAGGTCGCCTGCGGAATGGCCTGACCGGCTTCGATGGTCATGTCGTCTGTCCTGAAAATCTGTTCTGTTGAAAGGTCGCGCCGAACCGGCGTCTGGGATTATTTGGCGGTCTGGGCCGCGTTTTCAAGGGCCTCGATGATCGCCGACGACGTCAGAATCTCGGCAAACACCGTATCAGCCCGACCGTCCGGCGTCAGAAGCATGTTGAACGGGATGCCATAGCGGCCATGGCTCGTCAGAAACGCGGCGATGTCCGCATCAGGCCGCGTCCAGTCGGCACGCAGCAGAACGAGGCTGCCCTCGGCTGCAGCGGTGGCAAGAGCGCCGGCCACCGGATCACGTTCCAGAACCAGCGCCTTGTTGGCCTTGCAGGTGACGCACCAGTCGGCCGTCACATCCACAAGGACCGGTGTGCCGCCCGCAAGGCTGTCCTGCATGGCCTGCATGCTCCACGGTTGCCATAGCTCGTCGCTTGCCGTCCTTGTCCCCTCGCCGCCGATCACGGTCGCCAGCACGCTGCCAAGCCAGACCATCGTTCCGACAAGCAGCAGCGCCAGACCGCGTTTCATCCAGGCCATCCACGGCCCGGGGCGTGGCAGCATCGCGACAAGTGACGGGTTTGCAGCGACAAGCATCCATGGCGCGGCAAGGCCAGCGCCCATTGCGAGGAAAATCCCGAACAGGTCGACCATTCCGCCCGACAGGGCCGCCGCCACGGCGGTGCCGACGAACGGTGCCGAACAGGGTGTGGCGAGGATTGTTGCCAGCATGCCGGCAAGGAAATCCCCGCGATAGGACTGGCCACCGGATGCCGCATCGGTTCCGGCTGTCGTTCCGGCAAGCGCCTGCACGAAACGCGGCACCGGAATGATCACCCGGTCGATCAGGCTGAGCGCGAAAACACCAAGCATCGCGATCATCACACCAAGGAAGACCGGGTTCTGGAACTGGATCCCCCAGCCGACCGTTCCGCCGGCAAGGCGGAGCGCCGCCAGCCCCGCGGCAAGAAGAAGGAAGCTCGTGACGATACCTGCCGCGCCGGCCAGAAAGCGCAGGCGCAGGACATTGCGCGGCGCGCCGACAGCGACAAGCACCGCCGACAGCTTCAGCGCCAGAACAGGCAGCACGCACGGCATCAGGTTCAGGATCAGGCCGCCAAGAAAAGCAATCGCCATGATGCGTAGTGACAGCGCGGAAACAGCCGTTCCTGCCGTGACTGTCGTTCCGGCTTGCGCCGGGATTTCCGCCATTTCGGGCGGCGCGCTGACTGTCAGCACCACCTGCCGCCCGGCAAGATCGACCTTGTCGGACGGCACGGCGGCGAGGAACAGCCCTTCACCGCGCGCCTGAGGCGCCTTGAAAGCGACCCCGTCCACACCTTCGACAAACAGGTCGGCCACAGGCGGACCGCCATTCGCCAGCCTGACGAGGAGTCCCCCTTCCACTGCCGTCAGCTGATCGATGCGTATCGACGGCCCGCTGGCACTGTATCCGTTTTCGTTGCTGCGCCTTGGCACCATGGCGGCATATTGCGCCATCGGTTGGGCATGGGAACTTGGCAGCGCCTCTCCTTCGGGGAGCCGCAAGTCAAGCGTCGCCGTCAGCGGCACACAGATATCGGCACAGGCAAGCGCCTCGAGTTCTGCCGTAACCTGCACTGGCGTTCCGGTAACATGGCCGCGCACATCGAACGGCAGGATCACCGCGTTCTCGTAACCGAAATTGTCGAAACCGAAAGCATCGAACCGTTTTGGCATCGGCCAGGCGAACCGGCCCTCAAGCCCTGGCGTGGGGCTTTGCGACAGATCGACAACCGGCGCAAGGCCTGCCTCGCCCGGGGTGCGCCAGTAGATCTTCCACCCCGGCGCGAGAACGAATTCCACCCCCAGCGGCAACACATCCAAGTCACCCGTTGCGGTCACCGCCGAGACGAGGCGCGCCTCGCCAATCGCCGGGTCGCCCTGCCATGGTGACTGGGCCGCCAGCGCGCTGTTGCCAAGGCTTGCCATGATCGCGACAAGGCCGAAAAGCCCTGCAAGAAGGCGGCGCATGTGGAAATGGATGGCGAGAATCATGGGATGATGGCACCCGGCCTGTGGGGAGATTGACGCTTTACCACGCCGGTTTTTCCTGTCTAGGGTAGCTTATGACGCAAGATAGGAAATCAGGCGGCCCGGCGCAATTGCCCGGCGGCTGGTGGGAAGAAGAGGACGACGATACAGCTGGCCAGATGACATCGCTTCAGGGCCAGCTTCTTGTCGCCAGTCCCAATATCGGCGACGAGCGGTTCGAGAAAACCGTGATCCTGATGTGTCATCATGACCCGGAATCCGCGATGGGGCTTGTCATCAACAGGCCGGCAAGCAGCCTTAATCTTGGCGATCTTTACGAGAAGCTGGATATCGGCGCCGCCCGGTTCTGCGCAGCGGACCCCGTGCATATCGGCGGGCCGGTCGACGGCAATCGCGGCTTTGTTCTCCATTCACAGGACCATATGCTTCCCGAAAGCCTGTCGATCACCCACGAGATCGGGCTGACGGCGAGCATCGATATCCTGCGCGACATCACCGAGGGTGTCGGCCCGATGCAATCCATCGTGTCGCTTGGGTGCGCCGGGTGGAGTGCGGGACAACTCGACCGCGAAATGGCGGAGAATGTCTGGCTCAACCTGCCGGCATCAGCCGACCTTGTCTTTGATCATGACCGCGACACGCTGTGGCAGCACAGCTTCTCGACGCTTGGCATCGATCCGGGGTTCTTCGCCGGGTCCGCCGGCCGCGCCTGACCGGTCAAACCGGTTTCAGGCTTCAGGCGCTGCCGCCTGCGAAAATAGCAGCAAGATCCTCATTCGACATGATCTCGGCTTCCGGGCCGATCGCGGTCACGGCCGGCCGGCCTCCGGCGATCAGGTCGGCCGCGACATCGCGCACCGCCGCCGCATCCACGGCAATGATGCTGTCCAGCAATGCCGCGTCATCCTGCGGCGCGCCGAACATCATGATCTGGCGGGCCAGTGAGTCGCCGCAACCCGAAACCGATTCACGGGACATGACAAGCGAGGCGCGAAGCTGCGCCTTGGCACGCTCGATCTCGTCATCACCGACGCCGGCCGCAATGTCGGCAAGCTGCTGCGCGGTGACGGCAAGCATCTCGTTCGCCGTGTCGGCGGAGGTCCCAGCATAGACGCCGAAATGCCCGCTGTCGGAATACATGCTGGCAAAGGAGAAAATCGAATAGCAGAGGCCGCGCTTCTCGCGCACTTCCTGAAACAGGCGTGATGACATGCCGCCGCCGAACAGCGTCGACAGAAGCATCAGCGCATAGCGCCGCTCGTCCCGGATTCCAAAGGACGGAAGGCCGATGACAAGGTGCGTCTGTTCGAGATCGCGCGTCTCGACATGACGGCCGCCCTGCCATTCCGGCTCTGCGCGGCGCGCATCCTCGGCCGTGGCAAGGCTGCCGAGCCGGGCCTCAACGCGGCGTGTGAAATCATCATGATCGACAGCACCGGCGGCGGTCACCAGCATCTGGCCGGCACCGTAATGCCTGTTCATGAAACCCTGAAGATTCTCGCGGGAAAAGCCGCTGACGCTGTCCACCGACCCAAGGATCGGCCGGCCAAGCGTGTGGCTGCCGTATGACGCCTTTGCGAACATGTCGAATACGATGTCGTCCGGCGTGTCCAGTGACTGGCCAATCTCCTGAATGATGACGCCGCGCTCGCGCTCGATTTCCTCGTCCGGCATGGTCGGCTCGGTCAGGATATCGGCGAGGATATCGATTCCCATATCCAGATATTCGGGAAGAAGACGCAGGTAATAGGCTGTCTCCTCGCGGCTGGTGTGGGCGTTCATGTAGCCGCCGACATTTTCCACTTCGGTGGCGATATCGCGCGCCGAACGCCGCTTTGTGCCCTTGAAAGCCATATGTTCCAGCATATGGGCGATGCCGGTCTCGCTGTCGCGCTCGTCCCGCGCGCCAGCCTTCACCCAGATGCCGACAGACAGGCTCTGCACCTGCGGCATGGCGCGGGTGGCGACCTTCAGGCCGTTCGGAAGTTCTGACAGGATCCCGCGGCTCATGCGTCTCTCCGCCTGGCAAGGACAAGGTCACGGACGGCATCGGCCGTCGCGTCTGCATGGTGCATCTTTTCCGGCCGGTCCATCAGGTCGGCAAGATGCGGCGGCAGCGCCGGCGGCGTGCCGGTTGCCTGGGTTACGGCGCTGTCGAATTTGGCGGGATGGGCGCAGGCAAGCGCCACAACGGGCACCCCGGCGGGAACCGTGCCATCGGCGACAGCGCGGCGCGCCGCCGACACCCCGACGGCGCTGTGCGGGTCAAGAACCATGCCGTCCTTCGCACTGGCGGCAATTTCAGCAACGGTGCCCTCGTCGTTCAAGCGATAGGCAGCGAATTCCTCATGTGCGGCTTTCATCGCCTCGGCCGGAAGATCAAACTGGCCGGTGTCCGAAAAGCGCGCCATGATCTCGGCCACACGAGCGCCGTCACGGCCAAGCAGTTCGAACAGCAGCCGCTCGAAATTGCTGGACACCTGAATGTCCATCGACGGGCTGAGAGACGGGGTCACCGTCTCGCGCTGCATGGCGCCATTCTCGAAGAACCGGGTCAGGATGTCGTTCCGGTTCGAAGCGATGATCAGCCGCTCGACGGGAAGGCCCATCTGCATCGCCACATAACCGGCAAAGACATTGCCGAAATTGCCGGTGGGCACCGAAAAGGCGACTTTCCTGTCAGGGGCGCCAAGCTCCAGCGCGGCCTTGAAGTAATAGACGATCTGCGGCATCAGCCGCGCCCAGTTGATCGAATTTACCGCCGACAGACCAACCTTGTCGCGGAACCCGTGATCGTTGAACAACGCCTTGACGATGGCCTGGCAGTCATCGAAATCCCCGGCCACGGCAACGGCATGCGCGCCGGCGGCATCGACAGAGGTCATCTGCCGCTGCTGCACAGGCGACACGCGGCCGTCCGGAAACAGGATGAAGATATCGACAGCCTCGCGGCCCTGAAACGCCTCCAGCGCGGCGGAACCGGTATCGCCGCTGGTCGCGCCAAGGATGACAGCCTGCTTGCCAGCCGACTGCAATGCCCGGTCGAAGGCGCGCGACAGGAACTGCATCGCATAGTCCTTGAAGGCGATGGTCGGGCCGTGGAACAGCTCCAGCACATGAATGTCGCCGGTCAGATGCTTCAGCGGCGCGACATCCGGATCGGTAAAGCCGGCATAGGCGTCGGCCGCCATCGCCGTCATTTCATCCTCGTCGATCTCTCCTTCGGTGAAGCGCGCCATGATGCGGCCGGCAAGCGCGGCATAGGACAGGCCCGCCATCGCGCGGATCTCGTCCTCGCCAAAGCGCGGATAGCTGACCGGAAGGTACAGACCGCCGTCACGGGCAAGTCCGCTGAGAAGCGCCTGTTCATAGCCAAGCGGGCCGTCCTGGCCCCGGGTGCTGATATATTCCATATCCAGAGTCCTACTCGTCGGACGCGCCGGCGTCACGCCCGAAGCGCAGCCTGCCGGCCTGATGATGAAAGGCAAGATAGACACCGATCAGCGCGCAGGCGATGCCATACCAGGTGATGGCATATCCAAGATGCGAGTTGCGAAGGTTGGTTTCGGTGCGTGCCGCAATAGGAAGCTCGATGGTATCGGATGTGCGCAGCGCGGCCGCGTAGATGGCTGTCTCCGCTTTCCCCTGAAGCCCCAGATGACTGACGATCTGCTCCGGCACGAGGGTGAACCAGAACCCGTTTTCCGGCTCGTTCTCGGGCACGAAATAGCCCCGCTTTCCGGGGAAACGCAGGATCGCGGCGACAGTGACCTCGCCCTCGACAAGCGTGAATTCCCGCTTGTCCTGCTCGCGATAGGATTCGGACACCCAACCGCGGTTGACCAGGACAGTCCGCCCGTCGGTCAGGGTGAACGGGGTCACAATATGGAACCCGGCATTGCCCTCATAGGTGCGGCCGGTCATGAAGACTTCGCGGTCATGGTCGTAGCTGCCGGTCAGCGCCAGCCTGCGGAATTCCATCTCCGGCCCGACGTCACCCGACGGCAGGTCGACCGGCGCGGCGGTGGCGCGGCTCTCGAAATCCTCGATCAGCTGGTTCTTCCATTCCAGACGCTGCACCTGCCAGGTGCCGAGCCACAAGAGCACAAGCAACGCCGGAAGCGCGAAAAGGGTCGGCCATAGAAGCGGTCGGAACTGCATCATTCATTCCATGTAGCTGTTCGTGGTCATTTAGCACCAATGAAAAGGGAGCGCCCGTAAAAAAGCGCTCCCTCCCCCATATTCATGTCGCGCGCCGCGGGCGGCGCGTCAGGGCCGGATCAGCCGCCCCACCAGTAAACGGCGGCAAACAGGAACAGCCAGACGACATCGACGAAATGCCAGTACCAGGCTGCTGCCTCGAAGCCGAAATGCTGCTTGGCCGTGAAATGGCCGGCGCGGCCACGCAGCCAGCATACCGCGAGGAAGCAGGTGCCGATAATCACATGGAAACCGTGGAAGCCGGTGGCCATGTAGAAGACCGACGGATAGACACCGTCAGTAAAGCCAAACGGCGCGTGGCTATATTCAATCGCCTGGAGGCCGGTAAACAGGACACCGAGAAGAACGGTGATGCCAAGGCCCGTCATGAAATCTCGGCGGTTGCCCACCTGAAGCGCATGATGTGCCCAGGTCACGGTGCAGCCTGAAAGCAGCAAGACCAGCGTGTTGATCAGCGGCAGGTCGAACGGATCGAAGGTTGTGATACCTTCGGGCGGCCAGACCCCGTCCATCGGGAAAAGTGCCCGATCGAAGAACGCCCAGAAGAAGGCCACGAAGAACATCACTTCGGACGCGATGAACAGCATCATCCCGTAGCGCATGCCAATCTGCACGATCGGTGTGTGATGGCCCTGGTATTCGGCCTCGCGAATGATGTCGCGCCACCACAAGAACATGGTTGCCAGAACCAGCGCCAAGCCACCACAGAGCACGGCAACACCGTACTCGACCTCGTGCATGAACATTACGCCGCCGATCACCATGACGAAGGCCGCCGCCGATCCGACTGCAGGCCATGGGCTTGGCTCCACAAGGTGGTAAGGGTGTTTGTTTGCACCGCTCATGATTGTCTCCTCTCAATCTGGTTTCGCGTCAGCGCGAAACCACCTCTCCCGCGATCAAGTGTTACCGTCCGCCCCGCCGCCAAGCGCCGGAAAGAACGTATAGGACAGAATAATCTCGCCGACATCGCTTGCGTTGCTGTCGGTGACGATTTCAGGGTCGATAAAGAAGCGGACCGGCATCAGCACGGATTCACCGGGCTGCAGCGTCTGCTCGATAAAGCAGAAACAGTCGATCTTCATGAAATGGGGGCCGGCCTTGACCGGCGTGACATTGTAGGTCGAGGTGCCGGTCGAGGGCGCATCGCCAAGATTGGTGGCGCGGTAGTTGATCACAACTTCCTCACCCGGGTTCAGCGTCAGCGGCGTGTCGACGGCCTCAAACCGCCAATTTAGCGCCGGGCTGACATTTGCATCGAACCTGACCCTGACCGGATGGTCGAGGATCACGGTCTCGCCCGTGTTCTCGGCAACCTGCGTGGTCCCGCCATATCCGGTGACCTGGCAGAACAGCTGGTAGAGCGGTACCGATGCGTAGGCCAACCCCACCATGCCGCTGACGACAAGCGCCAGAATCATCAACAGGCGGCGGTTGCTGCCTGCCGGTGCGACCGAGGGTGCGACTGCTGGCGCGCTCATCCGGCGCCTCCCATCCGGACGATGGTCAGCACGAAGAACAGTACCGCGAGCCCAGCGATGGCACCAAGGATCACCTTGTTGAGGCCGCGTCGCATGCGGATCATCTCTTCAGCTGTTTTTGGCTGCTGGCGTTCTGTCATCACAGCCCTGCAACCAGCCCGCTGATCGCCACCAGCTTGTCGACGACAAGCCCGAGGAACAGCAGGAAGAGATAGAGGATGGAAAAGGCGAAAAGGCGCTTGGCTGCAGCGTCATCCGGCCGGCGGTACAGCACCCAGGACAGGCGTACGAAATTGATGCCGAGTGCGGCGGACAAAATGCCATAACCCATGCCGGCCATGCCGATCAGCGACGGCGCCACCGCGAGCGGTGCGAGCAGCAACGCATAGATCAGGATCTGGCGGCGCGTCTCGAACTCACCGGCCACGACAGGCATCATCGGCACGCCGGCGCGAGTGTAGTCCTCGTTCCGGAACAGTGCCAGCGCCCAGAAATGTGGCGGCGTCCACATGAAGATGATGGCAAAAAGCAGCAGCGGCTCGACAGACAGGCTGCCAGTCACGGCGGCCCAGCCAATCACCGGCGGTAGCGCGCCGGCTGCACCGCCAATAACAATGTTTTGCGGCGTGCTGCGCTTCAGCCAGACGGTGTAGACCGCACCGTAGAAGAAGATGGTGAAGGCAAGAAGCCCGGCGGCCAGCCAGTTCGAGGCAAGCCCCAGAAGAAGCACCGACAATACCGATACGATGACACCGAAGCTGAGCGCCTCGGCAGGCTGCACCGCGCCGGAAGGAACCGGCCGCAGGCGCGTGCGCGCCATCACCGCGTCAATGTCGCGGTCATACCACTGGTTAATCGCGCCAGACGCGCCGGCACCTGCCGCAATCGCAAACAGCGAGATGCAGAACAGCATCGGGTGCATGCCACCCGGCGCCACAAACATTCCGGCAAAGCCCGTGAAAATCACGAGGCTCATCACCCGTGGCTTCAGAAGCTGCCAGAAATCACCAACCGACGGGCCGTAAAGCACGTCGGTCGGGTCAGTTGCCTGTTTGTTGATTGAAACTGTCATCATTTCCCAGTCTGGCTGCGCATATGGAAACTCACAGCGCCGCCTTCTGCGTTATCTCACCTTCGGAAGGTCGTCGAAGGTGTGATACGGCGGAGGCGAAGATACCTGCCACTCAAGGGTAGTTGCCCCCTCACCATAGGGGTTATCCTTGGAGCGGCGTTTCGCGATGAAAGCCTCGGCGATGATGACAAGGAAAAGGATGGCACCCACTGCACTGATGTAGGAGCCGATCGAGGCGACCATGTTCCAACCGGCAAATGCGTCAGGATAATCGATATAGCGACGCGGCATGCCAGCCAGTCCGAGGAAGTGCATCGGGAAGAAGGTCAGGTTCACGCCGACGAAGGTCACCCAGAAATGCAGCTTGCCAAGGCCTTCGGAATATTCGTAGCCGGTCATTTTCGAGAACCAGTAGTAGAAGCCGGCAAACAGACCGAACACGGCGCCGAGCGACAGCACATAATGGAAGTGCGCGATGACGTAGTAGGTGTTGTGAAGCACGACATCGAGGCCGGCATTCGACAGCACCACGCCGGTCACGCCGCCGACGGTGAACAGGAAGATGAAACCGATCGCCCAGAGCATCGGAACGCGGAAGGTGATCGAGCCACCCCACATTGTCGCGATCCAGGAGAAGATTTTCACGCCTGTCGGAACCGCGATCACCATCGTCGCCGCGGTGAAGTAGGCGCGGGTATCGACACTGAGGCCCACTGTGTACATGTGGTGCGCCCAGACGATGAAGCCGATGACGCCGATCGCCACCATCGCGTAGGCCATGCCGAGATAGCCGAAGACCGGCTTCTTCGAGAAGGTCGAGATGATATGGCTGACAATGCCGAAGGCGGGCAGGATCATGATGTACACCTCGGGATGGCCAAAGAACCAGAAGAGGTGCAGGAACAGGATCGGGTCACCGCCGCCTTCAGGAATGAAGAAGGTGGTGCCGAAGTTGCGGTCCGTCAGCAGCATGGTGATCGCACCGGCAAGAACCGGCACAGCCAGCAGCAGCAGGAACGCTGTCACGAGCATCGCCCATACGAACAGCGGCATCTTGTGGAGGGTCATGCCGGGCGTGCGCATGTTGAAGATCGTGGTGATGAAGTTCGCCGCGCCAAGGATCGACGAGACACCCGCAAGGTGAAGCGAGAAGATCGCAAGATCCATCGACATGCCGGGCGTTCCCGCTGATGAGGACAGCGGCGGATAGATTGTCCAGCCGACGCCGGCACCGCCATCCATCACAGCCGAAAGCAGCAGCAGGATAAAGGAAGGTGGCAGCAGCCAGAACGAAATGTTGTTCATGCGCGGAAATGCCATGTCGGGCGCGCCGATCATGATCGGAACAAACCAGTTTCCGAAGCCGCCGATCAGGCCGGGCATCACCACGAAGAAGACCATGATCAGGCCATGGGCCGTGGTGAACACGTTCCAGACATGGCCGTCTTCCATATACTGGACGCCGGGCTCCATCAGCTCCATACGCATGTAGATCGACAGACCGCCACCGATGAAGGCCGCGAGAATGGCGAACACAAGGTACATCGTGCCGATGTCCTTATGGTTCGTGGAGTAAAGCCAGCGGCGCACGAAGCTGGTCGGTGCACCATGATCAGCGTGGGCTTGAGCACTCATTTTTGTTTCCTCTACGCTAACAATCTAGTTGGCGGACGCGAGGAGGATCTTCTCCCCGGTTCCGGCGTCCGGCGCGACCTGCGGCACCGTGCCGTTCATGGCAAATTCCTCGCGGGCGGACTCGAGCCAGGCCTTGTATTCCGCCTCGGGAAGGGCGCGCACCTCGATCGGCATGTAGGCGTGGTTCACGCCGCAGATCTGGTTGCATTGCCCGTAATAAGTCTTCTCACCCTCGGGCACGTCGATCCACACCTCGTTGGTGCGACCGATGAACGCATAAACCTGAACGGCAAGCGACGGCACGAAGTAGGAATGCATCACATCGTTGCCGGTGATGACCAGCTTGATGCGGGTGTTCTCGGGAACGACCATCGGGTTGTCCACCGACAGCAGCCTGATCTGGCCTTCCTCGAGGTCGGCCTCGTCGATCATGTAGCTGTCGAAGGCGATCCCCTCGTCCGGATATTCGTAGTTCCAGTACCACTGGTTGCCAGTCACCTTGATCACCATGTCGGTATCGGCCGTCTTGTCCAGATAGTAGAGAAGCCGGAAGGACGGCACCGCGATGCCGACAAGGATCAGCACGGGGATGACGGTCCACAGGATCTCGATCACGGTGTTGTGCGATGTCTTTGACGGCACCGGATTGGCCGAGGCGCGGAACCGCACGCCGACATAAACCAGCAGCGCCAGCACGAACAGCGAGATCAGCGTGATGACCACCAGCAACAGGTTGTGAAGGTCGTCCGCCATTTCGGCGATCGATCCGGCAGGCGGCTGCAGGCCGAGCTGCCAGGGCAGCGGCTGAGCGGCATAGGCGTTGCCGGCGAAAAACAAAACAGTAGCGGCGACCAGTGCAACCGGCGCCAGCACACGTGAAATCACCTCACGAAAAGCGGTGACCATGAATGCCATGGATATCTCCCCCAGAAGTAAGCGCAACGACAGTTTCGGGCTGCGTTGCGCACGGCACCTTCGGGTTTCCCCGAACTGTGCTGTTATTAGACCGATTCGCCGGAATTTGAAAGCCCTGTGCGGCAGCCTGTCGCTACAAATTCAAAAAAATTCCCGCCTTATTTTCACCAGCCCGCGGCAAGTGGCCCCGGCGCCACGCAAATGACCGCCTTGGCGCTTGAAATCGGGACCGCAGCGCCCCATTCTCAACGTCAGCGATTCATCCAGAAAAGGCACCACCAGCGCCGGGAAAAGGACGATATGGACCATCTCCAGACCACCGATGACATCTTCTTCCGCAGCGGCGCGCTCGACCGCGATTCGGCCGAGGCCATTGTCCGCAACGCCCTTGTCGATGCCGATGATGGCGAGCTGTTTCTGGAAATGCGGCATTCCGAAATGCTGATGATTGACGACGGGCGGCTGAAGAGCGCCAGCTACGACCAGTCCAGCGGATTTGGACTTCGCGCCATTGCCGGCGAGGCGCATGGCTATGCGCATGCCGGCGAGTTGACCGAGGCCGCCCTGCAACGCGCCGCGGACAGTGTGTCGGCCGTCACCCGCGGTTACTCGGGCGTTGCCGCACAGCCGCCGGTATCGGCCAGCAACATGCCGCTTTATACAGACGGAAATCCGCTTGTCGGTATCGCCTTCGAGGACAAGGTCGGGCTGCTTCAGGAAATTGATGCCTATGCGCGCGCTGCCGACCCGCGGGTCGTGCAGGTCAGCGCCTCGGTCTCGGGCAGCTGGCAGGCGGTGCAGATCATCCGCGCCGACGGCCACCGCGCCGCCGACATCAGGCCGCTGGTACGGCTGAATGTGTCTGTCGTCGTCTCACAGGACGGCCGCATGGAATCCGGCTCGTCCGGCGCCGGCGGGCGGGTGATGTTCGATGCCTACATGCAGCCCGAAATCTGGCAGGCCCAGGTGCGCGAGGCGCTCCGTATCGCTACGGTGAACCTCGGGTCGGTGCCGGCTCCCGCAGGCGAGATGGAAATCGTGCTTGGGTCCGGCTGGCCGGGCGTGATGCTGCACGAGGCGGTGGGCCACGGGCTTGAGGGCGACTTCAACCGCAAGGGCACTTCGGCCTTCAGCGGCCGGGTCGGCGAACAGGTCGCGTCCAAGGGCGTCACCGTTGTCGATGACGGCACCATCGAGGACCGCCGCGGTTCCATCACCATTGATGACGAGGGCACGCAGTCGCGCCGCAATGTGCTGATCGAGGATGGCGTGCTGTGCGGCTACATGCAGGACCGCCAGAATGCGCGCCTCATGGGTGTGGACCCGACCGGCAACGGACGGCGCCAGTCCTATGAGCACGCGCCGATGCCGCGCATGACCAACACCTTCATGGAAAATGGCGAACATGACCCGCAGGAAATCGTCGCGTCGATGAAAAAGGGCATCTATGCCGTCAATTTCGGCGGCGGGCAGGTCGATATCACATCCGGCAAATTCGTCTTTGCGGCCTCCGAGGCCTATCTGGTCGAGAATGGCAAGATCGGCGCGCCGGTGAAGGGCGCGACACTGATCGGCAACGGTCCCGACGCCATGACAAAGATCAGCATGATCGGCAACGACATGGCGCTGGACAGCGGTGTCGGCACCTGTGGCAAGGCCGGGCAGAGCGTGCCGGCGGGCGTCGGCCAGCCGACCGTGAAGATGGGCGGCATTACCGTCGGCGGAACCGAGGCGGCCTAGCCTGTCTCCCCGTCTGTCGATGGCCGCGTCAGGGACGGCACCAGCGCCAGCATCACAAGCGTCACGGCGGCGCCGAAGCCGAACGGATATTGAGAGCCGCCGAGGTCATAGAGCGGGCCGGCGAGCACAAGACCGGCGACCTGTCCGAGAGAGCCGAATCCCTGGATCATGCCAAGGGCCCCGCCCATGCTGCTGGCCCCGGCAAGCCGGCTGGCAGCGCTGCTGATCGCCGGCGTCGCGATGGCGTAGCCGAAACAGATGCCCGTCGTCACGAACAGGGTCTGGACCAGCGGGGTGCCGCTTGCCGGCAGCATTCCCAGAACCAGCAGCACGGTCAGCGCCTGAGCCAGCATCAGGAAGATGCCGCCGGTGCGCACCGTGCTGACCTCGCCGAAACGGCCGACGATGCGGCGGATCAGGAATGCCTGAACCAGAATGATGCAGACACCGACATAGGCAAACAGCCATCCGGTTTCCCGCGGGCCGTAATCGAGATAGTCGCGCAGGACGAGCACAAACGAGGCCTCGACCTGGGCGAAGGACAGGTTCAGCGCCAGCGAGACCAGCGCATAGGGCGCCAGAGGCGAGGCCAGAAGCGCGCGCACCCGCTGATAGACACCTGCTTCAGCTGAGTGGCTCGGCAAGCGGCCGCCTTCAGGCGCCTTCAGCCTGACGGTCATCAGCAGCGCGAGGAACGAGAAACCTGCCGCCAAAAGGAATGGCGCCTGATGCACCGGCCCGTCCCCGACCTCGCTGAGAAGGCCGCCAAGCGCCGGCCCGGCGACAAAGCCGATGCCAATAGCCGCCCCCAGGAAACCCATATACTGGGCGCGTTTCTCGGGCGCGGTGCGGTCGGCGATCATCGCCTGGATCACGCCGGTATTGCCGGCGGCGAAGCCGGCCACGATCCGCGCGACGAACATGGTGACGATATCGCCGGAAAAGGCGAACCATGCATGCGCTGCCGCGCCGACAGCCAGCGAGCCGAACAGCATCAGCCGCCTGCCGAAATGATCCGACAGCCGTCCGAGAACCGGATTGCCGATGAACATGGCAAAGGCATAGGAGGCCAGAAGAAGCGTCATCACGCTGGCCGGATAGCCACTTTCGATCACCGTCAGCGGCAGCACCGGGATCAGCGCGCCGACGCCGACAAAATTGATCCCGACAATGAACAGCAACACGGGCATGAACGCTATCCTGCGCTGGTCAGGTCCGGCCAGGCGTCGGGCAGGCAGCCCACCGTGACGCCACGCCGGGTCATCATTGATATTGCTCGGCGTTGAAAATCTGCTGCAGGTCGCCGCCCCACGAGGTGTCATAGAGGCGCAAAAGCCGGTCCGCCGGTGTCTCGCCGCTGGAGACGACCTCGCGAAGCGGTGCCAGATATCCGGTCTCGTCATTGCCGCCGTCATCGATCCGGGCGCGCCGCCGCAACCCGTCTGACGACAGCTTCACCAACTCTTCAGCGAGCTTGTGGATGTCGCGCCCGCCAAGCTGGCCGCGAAGGCCGTCACGTGACACGGACAGCCTTGCTTCCATGACGTCGTTAGCCGTCAGCCCCTCGGCAAGTTTGGTCGCTGCGGCGAGAGCTTCGGCATCGTAAAGCAAACCCGTCCAGAAGGCAGGAAGCGCGCAGATATTGCCCCAGGCACCACCATCCGCTCCGCGCATTTCAAGGAACCGCTTCAGGCGGACTTCCGGAAAGGCCGTTGTGATGTGGTCCTGAAAATCGGCCATAGACGGCAGCTGGCCCTCGAACCCGGGGAGCATGCCATCCATGAAATCGCGAAAGGACTGCCCGGCAACATCGATATAGTCATCGCCGCGATGGAGGAAATACATCGGCACATCGAGGATATAGTCGATCCACTGTTCATAGCCGAAATATGGGTCGAACACGCAAGCCGGAACGCCGCTTCGCGCGGCGTCGGTATCCGTCCAGGCATGCGCCCGCGTCGACAGGAAGCCGGAGGGCTTGCCATCCTTGAAGGGCGAGTTTGCAAACAGCGCCGTCGCCACCGGCTGCAGTGCGAGCGAGGTACGGAACTTCTGGCGCATGTCGGCCTCGTCCGCGAAGTCGAGGTTCACCTGCACCGTGCAGGTACGCAGCATCATATCAAGGCCGAGCGTGCCGACCTTCGGCATGTGACGGCTCATGATCCGGTAGCGCCCTTTCGGCATGAAGCTGATGTCTTCACGCCTTGCAACCGGATGATAGCCAAGGCCCATCATCCCGATATCGAGCGGTTTGGCTGCGGCCAGCATATGCCGCAGGTGCCGTCCGGTCTCGCTGCAGGTCTGGTGAATGTCGTCAAGCGGCGCACCTGACAGCTCCAGCTGGCCTCCCGGCTCCAGCGTCACAGCACCACCATCAGCATCGACAATGCCGATGATGTTGCCGTTTTCCATGATCGGCTCGGCCCCCGGGCCAAGATCAGTCAGCAACCGTTCCAGCAGGACACCGATGCCCGCCTCGCCCTCATAGGCGACCGGGGCAAGCGTCTGGCGGTGGAACAGGAATTTCTCATGCTCTGTGCCGATTTTCTGCTGGCCGTCGGGGGTTTCCCCGTCGGCAATCCAGGCAATCATCTGGCCGACATCGACCGGGTCCTGTTGCGTGTCATGCATGAGAGAGGTTCCGTCTTTCAGGTCGCATCAGGCAACCTGCTGTTGCATTGCCGTTCCCGGCTCCGGCACGGATCATGTTGGCGCGGCATGCCGTCATGTCCAGTCTCCACAAACAGACTGGTAGCAGGTCAGCGCGGCGATCGCGGCCGTGTCGGCGCGCAATATGCGCGGGCCAAGGGAAAGTTTCAAACTGTTTTGCAGGCCGTCGATCCGGCTTCGTTCGGCAGGCGAAAACCCGCCCTCCGGCCCGATCACGACGGCGGCCCTGCTGATGGGGCCGGCATCAGCAAGGCGGGCAATGGCATTGGCATCCGGATCACCGGCGCTGGCCTCGTCACAAAAGATGATTGTGCGGTCGTCACCACAGGCTGACAGTGCGTCAAACAGCACCGAAAACGGCATGATCTCGGCGATATCCAGCCTTTCTGTCTGCTCGGCGGCCTCGATGGCATTGGCCAGCATCCGGTCGTCATTCACCCGCGATACCTGGCAATAATCCGTCCGCACCGGCCAGATCCGGCTGCACCCCATTTCGGATGCTTTCTGCGCGATGAAATCGAGGCGCGCCTTCTTCACCGGCGCAAAAACAAGCCACAGGTCGGGGCTCGCATGCTGCTGCCGTGTCTGGGCCTCAGGGGCAAGGGAGCAGCCGCGCTTGCCCTCGCGCTGCAGGATCGCGCGCCATTCGCCGTCGCGCCCGTTGAACAGGGCCACCGCGTCACCATCTCCAAGACGCATCACATTGACAAGATAATGCTGCTGGTCCGGCGAGGGATGGAGCGTCCGGCCCTCGGCGAGGTCATCCTCGACATAGAGCCTCGCCTTGGTGTCGGCTGCGTTCATCTGCCACATGTATGCCGCTGGGATCAGCTTTGCAAGCGGTCACCTGCAGCCAACCGGTGCCTGTACCGGCCTGCGGAACTGCGGTATGACTGACGCCCATGTCACCATCACGAATCAAAGATCCCCGCGACAGCCGGACACAGCATACGGATATCAGCCTTCCGGACTGGTGGCTGCTGCTGCCGGCCGCGGCGCATCCCTACCTGCTGATCGCAAGATTCGACCGGCCGATCGGCTGGTGGCTGCTGCTGCTTCCGGGCTGGTGGGTGATCCCGCTTGCCGCCGCCGATCCCGCCGCGATAGTCCGGCTGATGGCGCTGTTCCTGATCGGCGCGGTGACGATGCGGGCCGCCGGATGCTTGGTGAATGACCTGTGGGACCGGCGGCTCGATCGGCAGGTGGAACGCACCGCGGCGCGACCGCTTGCCGCCGGCACCGTCAGCATGATGCAGGCACTGGTCTTCCTTGCCTTGCTCTGCCTTGTCGGACTTGCCGTGCTGCTGCAGCTTCCAGTTATGGCGGTGATAGCCGGTATTGCGGCACTTCCGCTTGTCGTTCTCTACCCGCTTGCCAAGCGTGTGACATGGTGGCCGCAGGCCGTTCTGGGGCTGACATTTTCCTGGGGTGTGCCGCTTGGCTGGACAGCCGCTAGCGCAGCGATCCCGCCGGCAGAATTGCTTTTCGTCTATGCCGGAAGCGTGGCATGGGTGTTCGGCTATGACACCATCTATGCGGTTCAGGACATGGCCGATGACCGCAAGGTGGGGGTGAAATCATCGGCGCTCGGGCTCGGGCGGCATCTTCGCGCCGGCGTTGCCGCCGCCTACCTGCTGGCAGTCGCGCTTCTGGCGGCCGGGCTGTGGGTGCTGGCCGGACCGGGGTTCTGGGTCGCGGGACTTGCCGCAATGACAGCTCACCTTGGCTGGCAGGTCCGCAATCTGGACGCTGATGATCCCGCGATGGCACTGCGCCTGTTCAAGTCGAACCGCGATGCCGGGCTGCTGCTGACGGCGGGCCTCGTTCTCGACCGGCTTGTCGCCTGACGGGCGGCGGGACCGCCTACAGGAAATCCTTGATATCGACGCTTTCCGCGTCCTGAATCTTCCACGGTCCCTCGCCATGAACAGCGCGGGCCTGAAGGTCGTCATTGACCTTGCGGCGGAAGCCACGGTCCTCGACAACGCGGGCGACAAACCCGTCGACCGTCGGCTCGCCGCTGCCTGCCAGCGTGTGAACCAGCGCCGCCGCCGAGGCCTGCGAGAACGTCTGGAAACGCCGGTTGCGCGCCGGAATGCGATCAAGGCCGGCAGGATAGCCGCCGCCGACATCCAGCACCCCGCGCCGCGCGGCATATCCGAACACCGGCTGGGTCGGCGCGACAATCTCGCCGCCGGCCTCCAGAACCGGAAGATGCGTGACCACGCCGGTGAACAGCCGCACATAATCATAGGCGACGCCGAGCGCCTCGGTCCGGTGCATGACCTGCAACTGCTCGGGATCGAGCCAGGCCGCGTTCAGCATCACATCGGTGCCGCGCGAGGGAAACGCCGTGCAGGACACGGCGCCGTAATAGCTGATCGCCGCCGCATGCACGACATCGCAATCATGCAGGATCAGCGGCGTGACCGGCACCACCGCCTTGTCGCCGAACTTGCGGCGCAGTTGCACCGGCGCACGGTTCGAGCCGACAGACAGCACCGCCACGCGCCCCTCGAGGACCGACGCGTCCGACAGCTGCAAAAGCCGTCCATGGTCGAGAACATAGGCACCTTCAGGCGCGGCATAGGGATAGTCGCTGGCGCGCTGGTCCTCGGACTGGTCGGCAAGATAGAGACGCTGGTCGGCAAGCGGGTTCATCGCCGCGCCCCGGTCAGACCGAGAGCCCGGCCGTCTCGTCAAGGCCGAGCGCGATGTTCATGTTCTGCACGGCGGCGCCGGACGCCCCCTTGCCGAGATTGTCCAGCCGCGCCGTCAGCCAGAACTGGCTTTCATCGGCATTGGCGAAGACGAAAATTTCCATATGGTCGCAACCGGCAAGCGCCGATGCGTCAAGCATCATCGCCGCCACCTCGGGATCGCCGGCCTGCGGCGCGCTCATGCGGATGAAGGGGCTGCCCGCGAACTGCGCCGCATAGACATCATGGATGTCGGCTGCCGTCACGGCGCGGTTCAGACTGGCTGCGTGAAGCGGCAGATGAACCAGCATGCCGGCATAGAAGTTCCCCACGGACGGCATGAAGATCGGCGCCCGGTCGAGCCCGGCATAACGGACCATCTCGGGAATATGCTTGTGTGCAAGCGCCAGGCCATACGCGCCGTGCGGCGGCATCTCGCCGGCCTCGAAACGTCCGATCATGCCCTTGCCGCCGCCACTATAGCCGGATACGGCAGGCACAGTCAGGCCCGCGTCGGCGGCAATGATCCCGGCCGCCACCAGCGGGCGTGCCAACGCAAGGAACCCGGTCGAATAGCATCCGGGGTTGCTGATCCGCGCCGAACCGGCGACAGCATCGCGTGCGCCGTCGAACAGCTCGACAAAGCCGAAATCCCAGCCTTCCGCCGTGCGATGCGCCGTCGAGGCGTCGATCACCCGCGCGCCGACCTCGGCTGCCAGCGCAGCAGATTCCCGCGCGGCGTCATCGGGAAGGCACAGGATGGTGATGTCGCTTGCCGCCATCATCTCGCGCCGGGCGGCGGCGTCCTTGCGCTGCGCATCGTCGAGTGTCACAGGTGTGACAGACGGATGCGCGGCGAGACGCTCGTTCACCTGCAGGCCGGTCGTGCCGGCCGCGCCATCGATGAAAATGCGGTAGGTCATCGCGGTGTGATAAACAGAATGGCCGCCCCTTGCAAGGTCGGTTATAGAAGGCCAGCTATGGAAGGCCGCCTGTTGAATTGGCCCGAACGACCTGTAATGTGGAAAACATCATGAGCACCGTTGAAACACATCTGATCTCCGAGCTTCTGGACGCGGCCATTGCCGCCGGTGCCGATGGCGCCGATGCAGGCGTGGCGCGAAGCGAGGGAAGTTCGGTCTCCGTGCGTCTCGGCAAGGTCGAGGCAAGCGAGCGCGCCGAGGAAATCGACGCCGCGCTGCGCGTATTTGTCGGCAAGCGCAACGCCTCTGTCTCCACCAGCCAGCTCGACCCGGAAAACATCCGCACGCTCGCCGAGCGGGCCGTCGCCATGGCAAAGGTGGCGCCGGAGGATCCCTATGTGCGGCTGGCCACAGCCGACGAGATCGCCACCGACATTCCGGAAATCGAAATCTACGACCCGGCGGTGCCGAGCGTCGAGACACTGACCGACAACGCGCTGGCGGCCGAGGACGCGGCGCTGTCGGTCGAGGGCATCACCAATTCCGAAGGCGGGTCGGCAAGCCATGGCGTCAGCCATGTGATGATCGCCACAAGCAACGGTTTCTCTGCCAATTATCGCCGCTCGTCACAGGGCATCTCTGCCGTCGTCATCGCCGAAAAGGACGGTGCGATGGAACGGGACTATGACTACACATCGGCCGTGTTCGGCGAGGATCTGGATTCGCCGCAGCAGGTCGGCGCCAGCGCCGCCGAACGCACGCTCTCGCGGCTCGGCCCGCAAAAGCCGGCCACCGGCCAGTTCCCCGTGGTCTATCACCAGCGCGTCGCCGGCTCTCTTGTCGGCACCCTTGCCGGAGCCATCAACGGCGCCGCCATCGCACGCGGCACGAGTTTCCTGAAAGACAGCATGGGCGAACAGATCACCAGCCCGGGCCTGACCTTCATCGACGACCCGCTGCGCCCGCGCGGCATGGCATCCCGCCTGTTCGACGGCGAGGGGCTTGCGGTCAGCCGCCGCGCCATGGTCGAGGACGGCGTCCTGAAGAGCTGGTTCCTCGACATCGCCTCTGCCACCAAGCTCGGCCTTGCGCCGACCGGCCAGGCAGCGCGCGGCATGGGAAGCTCGCCGGCGCCGGGAAGCAGCAATTTCTATCTCGAGAATGGCGACATCTCCTTTGACGAGCTGATTGCCGACATCGAGGAAGGCTTTCTTGTCACCGAGATGATGGGAAGCTCGGTCGACATGATCACCGGCGACTATAGCCGCGGCGCCGGCGGGTTCTGGATCAGCAATGGCAAGGTCACCCATGCGGTGTCTGAAGCCACCATCGCCGGCAATCTGAAGGACATGTTCAAGGCCGTCACCCGCGCCAACGATATCGACATGCGCCGCAGCACAGCCGCGCCGTCGCTTCGCATCGAGGGCATGATGGTGGCCGGCTCATGAGCTTCGCTGCCCCGGCCGGCAAGCGCCGCGGCCTGCGCGACTGGACGGAACTGATCTTCAAGGATCACGGCTTCCTTCGCGTCTGGTGGCATAATCTTCACGAGATCGCGCCGGGCATGTGGCGATCGAACCAGCCTGGTCCCGGCCGCGTTCTGGCGGCCGCCCAGATGGGTGTTCGCACCATCATCAACCTGCGCGGACCGCGCGATGATGGCGGCTGGCAACTCGAGGCCGAGGCCTGTGCCGCCACCGGGATCACGCTTCTCGATTTCACCGCGAGGTCCCGCGCCGCGCCGGACAAGGCGATGCTTCACGCCACCCGCGAGCTGTTCGCCGAAGCCGAGCTTCCGGCGCTGATGCATTGCAAGTCCGGGGCGGACCGGGCCGGGCTGATGTCGGCGCTGTATCTCCTTGTGGTCGAGAAACGCCCGGCGCGCGAGGCGGCGCAGCAGCTGGCCTGGAAATACGGCCATGTCAGGCAGGCCAAGACCGGATTGCTCGATGCATTTTTCGAGGCCTATTTCCCCTATGAGGACCAGGGCATGGCGTTCTACGACTGGGTGGATAATGTCTACGACCCGGACGAGGTCACGCGTGCGTTTCAGGCCAAGGGCTGGGCCATGCGGCTGACAGACACGATCCTGCGCCGCGAATAGCCGGCGGGATTGCAGGCGTCCTGACCGCCCCTACCCTTCAAGGGACTGCAGCCTGCAGAGCCGCGCATAGAGGCCGTCCGCCGCGGTCAGCTCGTCATGTGTGCCGCGCTCGACGATGCCGCCATCTTCCATCACCAGGATCATATCGGCATCACGAATGGTGGACAGCCGGTGCGCGACGACAAGCGTCGTGCGGCCTTTCTGCAGCGCGGCCAGCGCGGTCTGCACCTGTTTCTCGGAATCCGCGTCGAGCGCCGCCGTCGCCTCGTCCAGCAGCAGCACCGGCGCATCCTTCAGCATTGCTCTGGCAATCGAGATCCGCTGGCGCTGGCCACCGGACAGGCGGTTGCCCATGGCGCCGACCTCGGCGTTATAGCCGCCGTCGAGCGACATGATGAAATCATGCGCCGCGGCGGCGTGGGCCGCGGCCTCGATCTCCTCACGGCCTGCACCCGGCCGGCCGAACCCGATATTGGCGGCAATGGTGTCGTCGAACAGCACGGCGTCCTGGCTGACCAGCGCAATGTTCCCGCGCAGGCTTTCCAGCGTGACGCCGGTGATATCGGTGCCGTCGATACGGATGGCGCCGGATGTGCGGTCGAAGAAACGCGGCAGCAGATTGATCACGGTGCTTTTTCCGGCCCCGCTCGGACCGACGAGGGCGACGGTCTGGCCCGGTTCGGCTGCAAAGGTCACACCGTCGAGCGCCGGCGGCCCGTCGGCGGCCGCGGTGTCATAGGCAAACCCGACATTCTCGAATGCAAGCGCGCCGCGCACCGTGCCGAGGTCGGCCGCCCCCGGCGCATCACTGACAAGGCGCGGCCTGTCGAGAAGCGCCAGCACCCGTTCGGCGGCGGCCAGCGCCTCCTGCGTCACCGCGTTCAGCGTGCCGATGCCACGAACAGGCTGCACCAGCAGGATGAGCGTGGTGATGAAGGCGATGACATCGCCGACCTGAAGCTGGCCGTTTGACACCCGCCAGCCGGCCAGCGCAACGACACCGCCGACGGCAAGCCCGCCGACAACCTCGAGGATCGGGTCGATCTTGGCGCGCCCCGTCAGCAGCCCGACAAGCCGGGCATAGAGACCGTCAAAAGCATGCCTTGTCCGCCCGATCTCGGTATCCTCAAGCTGATAGGCCTTGACCATGCGGGTGCCCTGCAGCGTTTCGGCCAGCAGCGAGGTCACGCCTTCCATATGTTCCTGAAGATTGCCCGACGCCTTGCGCTGGCGTGCGCCGATGCGGATGATCGGCTGCATCGCAAGCGGATAGACGGCCAGCACCACCAGCGCCATCAGCCAGTCGAGCCAGATCATCGCCCCGACCAGAACGATCACCGTCAGCACGTCACGGACAAGATTGTTGGCAAGCCGCACGGCAGCCTCGCGGACGAGGTTCAGGTCGTTCATGATCCGCGACATGAAGGCGCCCGCCGGTTCGCGCGACAGCACCGCCAGATCGGCCTCGATCAGCGTGCGCGCCATATCCTTCTGCAGGTCCGTCGTCACCCGCAGCGCCAGCGCGTTGACCTGCACGGTCTGCGCGAACAGGGCCACGCCTTTGACCAGCGCCAGGATGACGATGGCAACCGGCGCCATGACGATCACCTCGGCGGCACGGCCGTCGGCCAGCGCGTTGAAGATATAGCGGGTCAGCAACGGATAGGCGGATGCCGAGGCGGCGACCACCGCCATCAATGCAAAGGCCAGAAGCAGCCTGCCAAGATAGCGGCGCACCCATCCGGTCCAGATGCGGCGCAGGATGGTGCGGCTGTCGGCGGTTCGAGATGTCGGGCTGGTCGTCAAGAAGGCAATCCTGCTGAAGTAAGACCTTTCGAGTGGAACGGTTTCACGCGCATATCCTATGTCACCGGCTGCTCTGCGCCTGCCGCGCCTTGCCTGTGCAACGTCGCGGCTACGACTGAAAAAGCCTGCTCCGGCGTGATCCGCCCGATCGCCCCAGCCTCGCCGAACCTGCCGTCAGGCAATGCCACCGGAATGATGTTGGCACTATAGTCCAACGGCTCGGTTTGCGCAAAAAACCCGATGGCCGGCCGGCCGCAGGCGGCAGCGATGTTCAGCAGGCTGGTATCGTTACCGATATAGGCGCGCGCCGCCCCGATCAGGGCCACGGCCTCGTCGAGCGGGCCCGACTTCTCGATCAGCCCTGCCGGCGCCGCCTCGTCCGACATGACCGCCTGAACGATCGACGCCTCGGACGGAGCGCCGGTCAGAACAATCCGCAGGCCGGGCCATTCCGCCCTGATGGCGGCGGCAAGCCGCGCGAAATGTGATGGCGGCCATTGCCGTTCCACATCCATCGCCCCTACACCGAAGACCACCATGTCACGGCCATCGGGGCAGTTGCTTGAATAAGGTTTGATGTTGTGAGCGTCACAGAATGCGCGGACCGCCTGCGCCGCCCCGTCATTCGCCGACATATGCCAATGAGGCGGGTCCAGACCGAAGCCGTTGGCCTGCGCATAGCGACCCAGCTTGCGGTATGGCCGCTCATGGCGTGCCTCGCGGCCGAGGAAAGCTCCCCGGTTCAGCCACCTGCGGCTGCCGCCGATGCCATAGCCCCACCGCAATGGAATGCCGGCAAGCCGTGCCGCCAGCGTGTAGGTGGCGCTGTGATGAACGACGAGAACGGCGTCGGCGCGCGCCCGGCGGAAATCCGCGGCAAGCCTGAACAATCCGGCCAGCCCGTCATGGCGTCCCCTGCGGCCGCGCATCGACCGGTCGATATCCAGCCAGCCGACGATGCCGTCGGTGCCGTGAAACAGCGTTTTCGCATGGGCCGTCGGCTTTGCCGCCAGAATGACATCGAAGCCGCCTGCCAGATGGTCGATCCACGGCTTGTGCCAGACCATGTCCCCGATCCCGACAAGCGGCTGCACGACCAGAAGCCGCTTGCGGGCGGATTTCGGGTCGGGTGAAAGGCTTGAAAGGGAGGACATGGACACAACGCCTTGGTCGGAATGCCGCGCCACAAACGGTTGCCACAAACGGTTGGTTGTCTGGACGATCACCGGCTTGCCGGTTATACCTTCATGACCGGCCGAGGGAAACCGTATTCGGCCCGCCGCAACGGCCCAGATCATCAACATGTCGGGACCCACGGTTCCCGCAACACCGGCACATCATGCTGAAGCGACTGATACGAACCAAGATCGGACTGTTCTGCCTGAGCTGGATTGTCGCTTTCATCGTGATGATGCTGATGCTGTCGGTGCGCTGGCGCACGCATGAGGCGGCACGTTTTCGCGACATGCTGGCATCGCATGACGGGTTCGTCCTTGTCTTCTGGCACGAGCGAATCCTGTCGATGCCTTGGCTTTGGCCGCGCCGCCACGCGATGACGGCGCTGCAATCGCCGCATCCCGACGGCCGCATGCTGGCACACACCGTCAATCATCTCGGCGTTCGCACTGTCTGGGGCAGTTCCAACCGCAACGCCCTGTCCGGCCTTCGCGGGATGAAGCGGATTCTCGATTCCGGACGCGTCGCGACCGTCACACCGGACGGGCCACGCGGCCCGGCACGGGTGGCGGCGATGGGACCTGTGGCACTGTCGCATCTTGCCGGCAAGCCGATCCTGCCGGTGGCCTGGTCGGCGAACCGGTTCTGGCGCGCCCCGGGATGGGACGGCATGATGATCCCGAAGCCCTTTTCACGCGGCCTGTTCGTGATCGGCGAAATGATACCGCCGCCAGAATCCGGCGACCGCGACACACTGGAAGCGCACCGCGCCGCGCTTGACGAGGCCATGAACGCCGTATCGGACAAGGCAGACGCGCTCTGCCGGGACGGCAGATGATGCGCGGCTACGAAATCCTCTGGCGTCTGGCCCGCCCGTTGCTGCCACTGGTGCTGGCGCGGCGTGCCCGGTCGGGCAAAGAGGATGCCGGCCGGATCGCCGAGCGCTTCGGCCGCTATGACCATCGCACCGACCTGCCGGATGATCCGCTGTGGATTCACGCCGTCAGCGTCGGCGAAACCGTCGCCGGCATCGCGCTGGCAGAGGCCATCCGCAAGACAGGTGAAACCGCGCCGATCCTGATGACGACGAATACGGTGACGGCGGCGGCGCGGGTTGCCGCGCTTCCCGCATCACTCGGGGTGACGCATCTTTACCAGCCGCTCGACCATCCGGACATGGTGGCAGCCTTCCTGCACCGTATCCGGCCGCGGATCGGCCTGTTCCTTGAATCCGATTTCTGGCCGACCCTGATCACGGCGACCGCGGCAAGCGGCGTGCCGGTGGCTTTTGTCTCGGCGCAGCTGTCCGACCGCGCGGCCGCCCGCTGGAAGAAAAGCGCAGCAAAATCGAAGGCCGTGTTCGGCGCGGCACGGCTTGTACTTGCTGTGGACGAGGCGCAGGCGCAGCGCTTTGTCTCGCTTGGCGCGGCACCGGAAGCCGTTCAGGTGGGCGGCTCGCTGAAGCTGCCGGTCGCTGCGGCAAAACCCGACAAGTCATATGTCGCGATGCTGCGCCGCGCCGCCGGCAAAAGACGGATTTTTCTCGCCGCCTCGACGCATGCAGGCGAAGAGGAGACTGCCATCAGGGCCGCCGGTCTGCTTGGCGATGACTGGTTCACAGTAATCGCCCCGCGCCACCCGGACCGGGGCGGCGATGTTGCGGCGCTGTGCGAGGCGGCGGGCATGCCCGGCGGGCGGCGGTCTGCCGGCGCAAAGCCGACAGCGGATGACACGCTCTACATCGCCGACACGCTTGGCGAGATGGAAAGCCTGTTCAGCGCCGCTGACATCACCTTCCTTGGCGGCTCGCTGGTGCCGCTCGGCGGCCACAACCCGGTGGAACCTGCCGCCCACGGCCTTCCTGTGCTGACCGGGCCGCACCTTTTCAAGAACAGCGCCGAATTCGGCGCGCTGGAGACGGCCGGGGTCGTCACCCTTGTCGAGGACGCGGCCGGCATCGCCGATGCGGCGAAGGCGGTCTGCGCGGATAGTGAAAAGCTGGCCGCCATCAACGGCGCCGGAAAGGCGCATGCTGCCAAGGCTGGTAAGCGGCCGGCAAACGCGGCAAGATTATGCCTCGAGCTGCTTGCCAGCGGGACATGAAGGGCCGGGCCGCCACGCCATGATGAAAACCCCCGAACACTGGAGCCATCGCGGCCTGGCCGCCGCCGCGCTTCTGCCGCTGGCACCTGTCTGGTGGGCCGGCACAAAACTTCGCACGGCGCTTGCAGCGCCCTACCGCGCGCCAGTGCCGGTGATCTGTGTCGGCAATCTGACTGCGGGCGGCGCAGGCAAGACCCCGTTCGTCGCCTGGCTGTTCGACCAGCTGGCGGCGCGCGGCCGGACCCCTGCCATCCTCTCACGCGGTCATGGTGGCAGCACTACCGGCCCGACCTGGGTCGATCCGGCCATCCATGACGCCGCAACCTGCGGGGACGAGCCGCTGATGCTGGCGGATGGTCGCGATGTTCTTGTCTCGCGTGACCGGGCGCGCGGCGCGCGCGTCATTGCCGAGGGCGGCACGCATGACGTGATCCTGATGGATGACGGCATGCAGAACCCCTATCTGGCGCACAGCATGACCATCGGGGTCTTTGACGGCGGCTTCGGCATCGGCAATGGCTGGCTGATGCCTGCCGGACCGCTCCGCACGCCGCTTGCCGAGGGGCTGGCGCGGCTGGATCTCGCCATCATCAACGGCACTGACGAGACCGGGTTCGGCGCAAGGCTGCCGGAATCATTACCTGTCTTTTCGGCCGAGCTGCGGCCCGATGCCAGCGTCATCGAGGCACTGGACGGCGCGCCGTTGCTGGCCTTTGCCGGGATCGGCCGGCCGTCACGTTTCTTCAAGAGCCTCGAAGCGGCCGGCGGAACCATCGTCAGGCGGCTGTCCTTTGCCGATCACCATCCCTATTCGCAGCATGACCTTGCCCAGATTCAGGAGGATGCGCAGCGCCACGGCGCCGAGATGATCACCACCAAGAAAGACTGGATGCGGCTGCCGCCGGACTGGCGATCGCGCGTGGCGATGTTGCCGGTTTCGATGGAAATCGACGGCGACGCGGCCCTGATCGACCTTGTCGAACAGGCCATCACCAGCGAGGCAGGCCATGGCTGACCCGCTCGGCAAGATCCTGCTTCGCGGCGCCCGCCGGCTGTTCATCTGGCCGCTCGAGGCGGGGCTGGTCCTTGCCCTGTACGGCATCGCAAGGGTGCTACCGCTTCCCGTCGCCAGCGCGGTGATGGGCATGCTGTTCGCGCTGGTCGGCCCGTTGACACCGTGGCACGGCCGGGCGCGCCGCAACCTGAACCTTGCCATGCCCGAACTGGATTCCGCCGAACAGCGCCGTGTTCTGGCCGGCATGTGGCGCAATTTCGGGCGGGTGATCGGCGAGTTTCCGCATGTTCACCGGATGGTCGGGCTCGGCCGGATCGCCTTCGAGGGCCAGTCGAACCTCGAAGGTCTGGAAAATGGCGCCTTCCTGATCGGGGCGCATATCGGCAACTGGGAGCTTGGCCCCTATGCCGCGCTCGGCGTCGGCCACAAGGTGGCGGCCATCTACCGGCCACTGAACAACCAGCTTCTGTCAGGGCTGCTGGAAAGGCGGCAGGCGAATTACGGCGGCGACATTTTCCGCAAGGGACGCGAGGCCGCGCTCGGCATGGTCAGCGCGCTGCGCAAGGGCCAGGTCATGTGCCTTCTCGTCGACCAGCAGCTTCGCGAAGGCCTGCCGGTCCCCTTCTTCGGCCATCCGGCGCAGACATCGATCAGCCATGTGAAGCTGGCCATCCGCAAGAAAGTGCCGCTAATGTATATGCGCACCGAACGGGTGGGGGGCAGCCGCTTCCGCATCACCATATCGCCGCCGATCGCCCTTCCCGCCGAGGATGACGACGCCACGGTGATTGCGGTGGCCACCGAGATCAATGCCGAGATCGAACGCTGGATTCGCGCCGCACCGGACCAGTGGTTCTGGCCGCATCGCCGCTGGGGAAAAGACCTGCCACATAGCTGAGACGCGGACGCAAACCGGCTAGAACAGACTGTCCTGGCCATCGGCTGACGGTTTGGCGCGCGCTGCCCGTTTCGGCTTTGGCGGCGGCGCGGGTGCCGGGCCATCCGGATCAAGCCGTGCCGCACGCGTGGCATCGGCAAAGCGGATGCTGACATCCGCCCCGGTGGCTGCCTCGGCAGAGCGTTTCAGCGGCTTGCCGTCGGCACCCGCGACCAGCGCAAAGCCGCGATCCAGAACCCGTTCAAATGAATTCGCATCAAGCAGGCGCCCCGCCTGTTCCAGTGCCGCGGCACGAAGACTGATCTTGTGGTCGATGATCTGCCCCATGCGTCCGCCGATATCGGCAAGCGCGGCCCCGACCTCGGCAAGGCGCCGTTCGGGCGGGCGCAGCCTGCCGGCGCTGTTGGCAAGGCGCAGCGCCGCGTTCGAGAGACGGCGGTCGATGCCGCTGTCGATCGCCGCGGCAGCCAGATCGACGGCCTGGGCCCGGCGCTCGACCATCTGCGCCGGATCGAGAAGCCCGCGTTCCGCCAGCCTGACCGACTGGCCGGCCATCTCGATTCGCCGCGATACACCGCGGTAGAGCCGTGTTTCCGTCTCGCCGAGCCGCGCGACCAGTTCGGCCCTGACGGGCACCGCCATCTCGGCGGCGGCGGTCGGTGTCGGGGCCCGTATGTCGGCAGCGAAATCGATCAGGGTGGTGTCGGTCTCGTGACCGATGGCGGAGATCACGGGAAGGCTGCACCCGGCGACGGCGCGAACCACCTCTTCTTCATTAAAGGCCCAGAGGTCCTCGAGCGATCCCCCGCCCCGCGCCACGATCAGCAGGTCGGGTCGTGGCAGCGGCCCGTCCTCCGGCATCGCGTCGAACCCGCGAATGGCGCGAGCCACCTGGCCGGCCGCCTCCTGCCCCTGGACGAGCGTTCCCCAGAGCAGCACCCGCACGCCGAACCTGTCGCTCAGCCGGTGCAGGATATCGCGGATCACCGCCCCGGTCGGGCTGGTGACGACCCCGATCACCGCCGGCATCACCGGGAGCGGCTGCTTGCGGCCGGCATCGAACAATCCCTCGGCGGCGAGACGCCGGCGGCGTTCCTCGAGCTGTCGCAGCATCGCCCCCTCGCCGGCCATTTCCATGGTCTGCACGACGATCTGGTATTTCGAGCGGCCGCCATAGATGGTCAGCTTGCCGGTGACAACGACCTCAAGCCCCTCTTCCGGCTGCACGCCGAGGGAACCGGCCACCGTCTTCCAGCAGACGGCGTCGAGGGTGTTCTTCTCGTCCTTCAGCGTGAAATAGAGATGACCTGAGGCGGCGCGTGTCGGGCGCGAAATCTCCGCGCGGACCCGCACGAAATCAAAATTGCTCTCGACCGTGCGTTTCAGCAGCTGCGAGAGCTCGGTGATGCTGAGAAATGGCGGCGCATTCGATCCGGCCTCGGCAGATGCGGAACCGGGCGGCAGATCGGGCGGCAGAAAATCGGCTGGCATGGGCGGGACCTCTTCCTCGGACCTCCATTCTTATGCCATATTGCCGTCCGCGCAAACGGCTTTGGCCCGCCACAGGCGCGCGGGCATTTCCAGCACACCCCGGAAGGACGGTATCCATGAAAATTCTCCTGATCGGCAGCGGCGGACGCGAACATGCGCTGGCATGGGCCATTTCCGGATCGGCCCTGACCGAAAGTCTGGTTATCGCCCCGGGGAGCGACGCCATGGCAACGCTGGGACGCTGTGCCGGGGTGGCGGCCGATGATCTGGACGGGCTGCTCGCCCTTGCCGAGGCCGAACGTCCGGACCTTGTGGTGGTCGGGCCGGAAGCCCCGCTTGTCGCCGGCCTCGTCGACAGGCTGGAGGCCGCCGGCATTCCGGCTTTCGGACCAAGCGCGGCAGCGGCACAGCTGGAAGGCTCCAAAGCATTTGCGCGCGAGGCCTGCGCCCGCTTCGGCATTCATCAGCCGGGCTTCACGGTCTGCACCGACATCGGCAGCGCCCGCGCCGCCATCGCCGCCAGCGGCGGGGCCTGCGTGATCAAGGCCGACGGGTTGGCCGCCGGCAAGGGCGTCGTTGTCGCCGATACCGCCGCCGAGGCCGAGGACGCCGCCGCAGAGATGCTGGACGGCCGGTTCGGCGATGCCGGTGCGACCCTTCTTGTCGAAGAACGGATCACCGGACCGGAGGCATCGCTGTTTGCGCTGGTGGACGGGGCGGATGTGCTGTTCATGGGAAGCGCCCAGGACCACAAGCGCGCCTATGACGGCGACAAGGGGCCAAACACCGGCGGCATGGGGGCGGTATCTCCCTCTCCGAGGCTCACCGATGCGCTGCAGCAGCAGGTGATGGACGAGATTGTCCGCCCGCTGGCGCGCGGCATGGCTGACGAGGGCACACCCTATCGCGGCATCCTCTATGTCGGGTTGATGCTGACCGGGGACGGGCCGCAGGTGATCGAATTCAACTGCCGCCTCGGCGACCCCGAGGCGCAGGTGATCCTGCCACGGCTTCGCTCCGATCTGGTCGCGGCGATGCTGGCCACTGTCGAGGGCACGCTGGGCCATGTGTCGCTTCGCTGGGACAACCGCAGCGCGGTGACGGTGGTGATGGCGGCGGAGGGATATCCCGGCGCCTATGAAAAGGGAAGCGTCATATCCGGCACCGAAGGCGCCGAGGCATCGGATGATGTGATGCTGTTCCACGCCGGAACGAAAATCGACGACGCCGGCACCGTGACCGCCCATGGCGGGCGGGTGCTTGCCGTCACCGGGCTTGGCGATGACGCCGGCACGGCGCGCGCTGCCGCCTATGCGGCCGTCGACAGCATCGACTGGCCCGGCGGGTTCTGCCGCCGCGACATCGCCGCCGGCTGAGCCTGCCCTAGCGGCGCTGTTCGAAAAATGCCCTCAGCTGGGCCGCCGCCGCGGCTTCTGACAGCCCGCCATAGATTTCGGGACGATGATGGCATGACGGGCTGTCGAAGAAACGGACACCCGATTCAACCGCCCCGGCCTTTTCATCCCGCGCCGCGAAATAGAGCCGCCTGATCCGCGCATGGGCAATCGCCCCGGCGCACATGGTGCAGGGCTCCAGCGTCACCCACAGGTCGCAATCCTCCAGCCGTTCGCTGCCGCGCAGCGCCAGCGCGTCTGCCAGGACCAGCATCTCGGCATGATGCAGCGCACTGCCGTCCCGCCGCATGCGGTTCTGTGCCAGCGCGATGATAGCGCCCTCTGCGTCCGTGACCGCGGCGGCGACAGGCACCTCGCCGGCAGCCGCGGCGGCGGCGGCCTCGTCCAGCAGCATGGCCATGATATCAAGGCGTGGATCGCGGATCTTCATGACCGTCTTGTCGCACAGCAGGCACGGTTCGGCAAAGCCACGATTTGCCAAGCGCCGCGTTTGCGGGTAACACCGGCGGCATGACAACAAAGCCGACATTCACGCTCGACGCGCAGGACGGGCCCGAGCGCATCGCCAAACATATCGCCCGCGCGGGTGTCTGCTCGCGCCGCGAGGCCGAAGCGCGTATCGCCGACGGGCGCGTCACGGTGAATGGCAAGCTGATCACCAGCCCGGCGCTGAACGTCACCGCCGCCGACAGCATCACCGTCGACGGCAAGCCGTTGCCCGACCGCGAGCCGGCGCGCCTGTGGCGCTATCACAAGCCGCGTGGGCTCGTCGTCAGCGCCCGTGACGAAAAGGACCGCCAGACCATTTTCGACACACTGCCTGCAAACATGCCGCGGGTGCTGTCGGTCGGTCGGCTGGATATGGATTCCGAGGGGCTGCTGCTGCTGACGAATGACGGCGGGCTGGCGCGCCACCTCGAGCTCCCCAGCACCGGGTGGAGCCGGAAATACCGGGTCCGCGTGCAGGGACATGTCGATCCCGAGGCGCTGGAAGCGCTGGCCGGCGGCATCACCATCGACGGCATCCGCTATGGCGAGATCAGCGCCCGCCTCGACCGCCAGATGCCAAGCAACGCCTGGCTCAACATCGCCATCCGCGAGGGCAAGAACCGTGAGGTGCGCCGGATCATGGAGCATCTGGGCCATCAGGTAAGCAGGCTGATCCGGGTGTCCTACGGCCCGTTCCAGCTCGGCGACCTGGAGAGCGGCGGCGTCGAGCTGGTGAAGCCGCGCATTCTCGCCGACCAGCTGGGTCTCGCCGCGCCGGAGACGCCGACCGGCACCGCCACCGCACGCAAGCCGGCCCGCCGGCGCACCGCATCCAGACCACGAAAGTCTGGGCAGAAGCCAGCGACGAGATCTTCATCCAAACCATCTTCGGGGGCATCGCGACATGCGAATCATCGCCGGCCGTCATCGCGGAACAAAACTGGCCGAACCGGCGGGCGCTAGCACCCGGCCAACAGCCGACCGCGTGCGCGAATCCCTGTTCAACATCCTGGCGGGCGGCCGCTTTGGCGAGGCTGTGATCGATGCCCGCGTCATCGACGCCTTTGCCGGCACCGGCGCGCTGGGGCTGGAGGCGCTGTCGCGCGGCGCTGCCCATGCCAGCTTTATCGAGCGGGATCCCGGCGCGCTGAAGACCTTGCGGTCGAACATCGCCCGGCTCGGGCGCGAGGCCGATGCCGCAGTGATATCAGGCGACGCGACGAACATCGCCAGCTGGCGCGGTGATGCCGCCGGCCTGCTTCTCGCCGACGCGCCCTATGGCAGCGGCGAGGGGCTGACAGTGGCGGCACGGCTGGCAGAGCTCGGCGCGCTCGCCCCCGGCGCGCTGGTGGTCATCGAAACGGAACAGGGCGAGAGCCATGACGAGACGGCGCTGGCCAATGCCGGGCTGGCATTGCTGGATGACCGCCGCTACGGGCGGGCGCGGCTCCATTTCCTGAGATACGAGGGATAGGGCGGACGCCCTATCGCCGTCCGAACAGCCGCTCGACATCCGCCAGCGACAGGCGCACCCAGGTCGGCCTGCCGTGATTGCACTGGCCGGAATTGGGGGTGGCTTCCATCTCGCGGAGAAGGGCATTCATCTCGGCATCGTTCAGGCGCCGTCCGGCGCGCACCGACCCGTGACAGGCAATGGTCGCCAGCACATGGGCCAGTCGGTCCTCCAGCGTCCGGCTGCCGCCGAGCTCGACAAGTTCCTCGGCGATGTCACGGACCATGCGGGCCGCATCAGGCGTGCCGAGAAGCGCCGGCACCCCGCGCACGAGAACGCTTCCCTCGCCAAATTCCTCGATCTCGAGCCCCAGCCCGCCAAGGAATGCGGCCTGCCCGAGGACTGCCTCGCGCTGATCGCCGGGAAGATCGACCACTTCCGGGATCAGCAGCGCCTGGACGGCGACGCCGTCGGCCGCCATGGCCGCCTTCATCCGCTCCATGACCAGCCTTTCATGCGCCGCATGCTGGTCGATGATGGTGATGCCGTCACCCGTCTCGGCGACGATATAGGTCTTGTGAAGCTGCGCGCGCGCCGCGCCGAGAAGCGTGTCCGAAACCACCTCACCGGCGATCTCGGCCGAAGGCGGTGCCGATGGCGGCAGATCGGGAATCATCGACGGATCAGGGCGCGGCGCCTGCGGAGACAGCGGCGCCTGCCAGTCGCGCGGCGGGGCGGCATAGCTTGCCGCCGGCGGCGCTGCAAAGCCGGCCGGCCCCTGACGGCCTGCCGCAAACAGGCGCGATGCGGTCATCGCCCCCTCGCCGGTGCTGCGAACACCATCGTCCAGAAGCTGGGCCGATATCGCCCCGACGAGGAGCGAGCGCACCCCGGCGGCATCGCGGAACCTGACCTCGGTCTTCGCCGGATGCACATTCACATCGAGCGATTCGACGGGAAGCTCGAGGAACAGCGCCGCCATCGGATAGCGCCCGCGCGGCAGCGTGTCGCCATAACCCGCCCGCACAGCGCCGGACAGCGACCGGTCCTGCACCGGCCGGCCATTGACGAACAGATAGATGGACCCGGGCGTCGGGCGGTTCATTGTCGGTAGGCTGATCATGCCGTGAAGGCCAATATCGCCGCGGCGCGCATCGATGCGGATGGCTTCGTCACCGAAGGTGCGCCCCATCACGGCGGCAAGGCGGCGTGCCCTGCCATTTCCGTCATCCTCGCCGATATCGAGTTCACGCGCGCCCGACGGCAGGTCAAGCAGGGTCCGGCCGTCCGCCTCGAGAGTGAAGCCGACCTGCGGCCATGCCATCGCTAGGCGGCGCACCACATCAAGGCAGCGCCCCTGCTCGGTCCGCTCGGTCTTCAGGAATTTGAGACGTGCCGGCACGGCCTTGAACAGCTGGCGGACGGCCACGCGAGTGCCTCGGTCGAGGGCAGCCGGCTGCGGCATGCCGACGTCGCCCGCATCGACGGTGATCTGCCAGGCTTCGGACGCGCCTTGCTGCACCGAGGTAATCTCGAGCCGCGATACGGCGCCGATCGAGGGCAGCGCCTCGCCGCGAAATCCGAGAAACCGGATGTCGTCAAGGCGGCCATCCGGCAGCTTTGAGGTGGCGTGACGCCGTACGGCGAGACGAAGATCGTCTGCCGACATTCCGTGACCGTCGTCACTGATAATGATTTCGTCGATGCCGCCACGTGCCAGCGAAATGCGGATCGAGCCCGCGCCGGCATCCAGAGCGTTTTCGGCAAGTTCCTTGAGCGCGCTTGCCGGGCGTTCCACAACCTCGCCGGCGGCGATTCGATCGACAAGTGTATCGGGAAGCTGCCGGATCACAGCCATGGCGGTTATTCGCCGATGGTCAGCGGCTCGTCGCTCTGCAGGTCGATGGCGGGGGTGCCGCCATCTGTCGGGAACATGCCCTCGCGAAGGTTCTTGCGCAGCCGCTGGTCTTCGGCGAACTGGTCAAGCACCGGCCCGATATCGGGAAGCCCGCCAAACAGCATCTGGACCGGAAGGCGGCGCTCGAACTGGATGCCGTAAGTTTCCTCGTCAACCGTCTCGCGGATGTTGTCGGGGACGGAGGCGAAATCGAACAGCGCCTCGTAACCACCCTCGCTGCTGCCGACTACGGACCCGAGCGATGCCGCGGCAACCGACCGCGCGTCGGTGGATGATTCGATATTTGCCGCGTCAGCGGCAGCCAGAAGTTCGGCGGAAGACGCCGTAAAGCTCGGCGGCAGTGACAGCGGCGGCCGAACCACCACCTCGAACTCATCGGGCGAGGATTTTTCCTCGCCGATGGCCTTGCGGAAATCAGAGCAGCCGCCAAGCGCGAGGCCGGCGCCGCAGATCATCAGTACCGCCATGGCGGTGCGCGGCATCGTAAGGCTGGTAATGAGCGTCATGTCGATTCTGTCTCTCGTTCCAGAAAGAGGCTGGCGATCCATATCACGGCACCGACGGTGATGCCCGCATCGGCGATATTGAAGGCCGGCCAATGCCATGTTTGAACATAAACGTCGATAAAATCAACCACCTTGCCGAAGCGGATCCGGTCGACGGCGTTGCCGATCGCACCACCGGCGATAAGCCCCGCGCCCAGCCGTTCACCGGACCTGAACCCCGGCGCCTTCCAGATCATCCAGGCGGCCACGGCAAAAGCCAGAAGCGACAGCAGGAACGGCATCGCGCTGCCGCCGTCCGACAGCATGCCGAAGCTGATCCCGGGATTCCAGACAGGCACAAAATTCAGGAAGGGCAGGATTTCGACGCGTTGCGGCGGGTCGAACACCCAGCCAAGCATCACCTGCTTCGTCGCAAGGTCGGCGATCAGCACCGCCAGCGCGACGAATATCACACGGCGGCGCAACAGGCCCGGCCTGATGTCATCCTGCGGCTGCATTCACCACATCATCGCAGCGGTTGCAGATACCGTCCTCGCTCGTCACCTCCGGCATGATCTTCCAGCAGCGCGCGCACTTGCCGCCGTCTGCCGTAGCAAAGGCAACAGCCGCATTCTCGATGCCTTCAACACGGAAGGCGTCTGCAGGCGCGGCATCCGTGGTGATCTGCGCATCGGATGTGATGAAGAGGGCCGCCGCGTCCTCGCCGGCGAACAGCTCGGCTCGCGCCGCATCGACATGCACCACGGGCGCCGCCTGCAGCGAGGCACCGATGGCCCCGTCATTGCGCGCCGCCTCCAGCGCGGTCGTCACCACCTGGCGCACTTGCCGGATACCCGCCCAGCGTTCGCCAAGGGCCGGATCAAGCCAGCCATCGGGGATCGGATCATAGCTTCGCAGATGCACCGAATTCTCGATGTTCTGGACACGGGCCTGCCAGGCTTCCTCGGCGGTGAAGGCCAGGATCGGGGCAAGCCATGCCGTCAGGCGTTCATAGACTTCGTTCATCACCGTGCGGCAGGCGCGCCGCTCGATCGAGTCAGCCGCGTCACAATAGAGCCGGTCCTTGCGGATCTCGAAATAGAAGGCCGACAAATCGCTGTTACACAGCGTGTGCAGCTCGGTGAAAATGCCGTGGAAGTCATAGCCCTCGGTCATCTCGCGGATGCGTGAATCAATCTCGGCAAGACGGTGCAGCACCCAGCGTTCCAGTGCCGGCATCTGGTCGTGCGAGACAGCCTCTTCGGCGGCAAAGCCGTCAAGCGCGCCCAGAAGATAGCGCAGCGTGTTGCGGAACCGGCGGTAGTTGTCGGTGGTCCGCTTGATGATCTCCTGTCCGATCCGCAGGTCGTTGTAATAGTCCGAGCTGACGACCCAGAGCCGCAGGATATCCGCGCCGTTCTGGTCCATCACCTTCTGCGGGGTCACGACGTTGCCGAGCGACTTCGACATCTTGCGGCCCTGCTCGTCGAGAACAAAGCCATGGGTCAGCACGCCCTTGTAGGGCGCACGGCCACGGGTGGCGCAGGACTGCAGAAGCGACGAGTGGAACCAGCCGCGATGCTGGTCGGAGCCTTCCAGATACAGGTCTGCCGGGCTGACAAGGTCGTTGCGCTGCTCGAGAACGAAGGAATGGGTCGATCCGGAATCGAACCAGACATCGAGGATGTCCGTCACCTGCTCATATTCGGCCGGATCGTAATCCGGCCCGAGGAACCGGGACGGGTCCGAGGAGAACCAGCAATCAGCGCCCTCGTCACGCATCGCCTCGACCACACGGTCGATCACCGCCTGGTCGCGAAGCGGCTCGCCGCTGGCCTTGTGGACGAACACCGTGATCGGCACGCCCCAGGCACGCTGGCGCGAGAGGCACCAGTCGGGACGCTGCTCGATCATCGAGGTCAGGCGGCGCTGGCCGGCCGGCGGATAAAAAGCGGTGCGGCCGAGTTCGGACACAGCCGTGTCGCGAAGCCCGTGCGATTCCATCGACACGAACCACTGCGCGGTGTTGCGATAGACAAGCGGCGCTTTGGACCGCCAGCTGTGCGGATAGGAATGGACCAGCTTGCCGATGCCGATGACACCGCCATGCTCAGCCATGATCTCGGCGATCCTCGCGTTGTCACGAAGCACATGCATGCCGGCGAAAATCGGCAGATGCTCCATGATCTTGCCGTCTTCGGCCACCGTGTCGGGCAGCGGGATGCCGTGCTCGAGATGGGCCAGTTCATAATCCTCGACACCATGGCCGGGGGCGATATGGACAAAGCCTGTTCCCTGGTCGGTGGTGACGTAATCGGCAAGCAGCATCGGCACGTCGTGGTCATAGCCATGGCCGTTCATCGGATGCAGCGAGACCGTGCCCTCGATGTCGCGGCCCTTCAGCGTTGCCAGCGTCTCGGTCGAGGCGATGCCGATGGCAGAGGTGACGTCCCCGACAAGTTCGGTGGCGAGGCAGATCACATCGCCGTCCTTGGCCAGCGCGCCTTCGGCAAGGCCGGTGATCCGCAGCACCGAATAGTCGATATCGGCACCGCAGGCCATCGCGCGGTTGCCGGGCATGGTCCAGGGGGTGGTCGTCCAGATGACGATGTTCGCGCCTTCAAGGGCCGGGTGGCTCGGCTGCTTGACCGGGAAGCGCGCATAGATGGTGACCGAGGTGTGGTCCTGATACTCGATCTCCGCCTCGGCGAGTGCCGTTTTCTCGACAGGCGACCACATCACCGGCTTGGCGCCGCGATAAAGGCTGCCATCCATCAGGATCCGGCCGAGCTCGCCGGCGATCGTCGCCTCGGCGTCATAGGCCATTGTGGTGTAGGGATCATGCCAGTCGCCGAGAACACCGAGCCGCTGGAACTCCTCGGACTGGACATCGAGCCAGTGGGCGGCGAAATCGCGGCACTCCTGGCGAAACTCCTCGACCGGAACCTCGTCCTTGTCCTTGCCCTTCTTGCGGTACTGCTCCTCGATCTTCCATTCGATGGGAAGGCCGTGACAGTCCCAGCCCGGGACATAGTTGGCATTCTTGCCGAGCATCGACTGCGAGCGGTTGATCACATCCTTGAGAATCTTGTTCAGCGCATGTCCGATATGAAGCTGGCCGTTGGCGTAGGGCGGGCCGTCATGAAGCACGAACAGCTCGGCATCGGCGCGCGCCTCGCGGAGCCGGTTATAGATATCGATCTGCTTCCAGCCCTCGAGGATTTCCGGCTCCTTCTTCGGGAGCCCGGCACGCATCGGGAAGTCGGTCCTCGGCAGGAACACTGTCTCTTTGTAATTCATAACAAGCTTTCTCGTTTCAGCTGTCTCGCGGTCCGGACGCCGGTCCGGTGCGGTGCGGCCCCGGCATTGCCGGTCAGGCCGTCTGTCGAATGGGTGGCAGGATTTCGCGGGCGGCGCGGGCATCCTTGGCGATCTGGGACGTCAGCTCGTCGATACCGGTAAATTTGCGTTCGGCGCGAAGGAAGGATTTCAGGCATATCGCAAGACGCCGTCCGTAGAGGTCAGGCTGCTGGTCGAACAGATGGGCCTCGCACAGCACGCCGCGATCCTCGACCGTCGGGCGGATGCCGATATTGGCGACCCCGTTGCCGAGGAGCGCAAAACCGACCTGCGGGTCCGCGTCGAAAATCTGCACCGCATAGACGCCGAATGCCGGATGCAACAGCGCGCCGAGCGGAATGTTGGCGGTCGGGAAGCCGATGGTCCGGCCGCGCTGGTCACCAAGCTGGACAATGCCCGTGACCGCCCAGTCATGGCCCAGCATAGTTGCGGCCTGCCCGACCTCGCCGGCCTGCAGGGCGGCGCGAATGCGGCTGGAAGAAATGACGGCGCTGTTCTCGTCGGACAGCAACGGCACGGCGGTGGCTGTGATGCCGATATCGGCGCCCATGGCGTTGATCGTGTCGATGTCGCCGCCGCGACCGCGGCCAAAGGCGAAATCGGACCCGGCAAACAGGCCGGTCACGCCGATCGCCGGCAGAATATCGGTGACGAAGGCGGCGGCATCGGTGCAGCGCAGGTTGTCGTCGAACGTCACATGGATCACCCGGTCGACACCCGCCGCGGCGAGCAGCCTGTCCTTTTCAATCCGGTCGGCAAGGCAGAAGGGCACATCATCATGGCGGAAGAACTCGCGCGGATGCGGATCGAACGTCACGGCAGCGGCGGCGACACCGGCTTTCCGCGCCGCGTCGATTGCCGCTTCAATGACCTTGCCGTGGCCGCGATGGACCCCGTCGAAATTCCCGATGGCCGCAATGCAGGGCCCCAATTCCAGCGGTGCGTCTCCGACCGCCCAGGACACTGTCTGGCACTTGTTGTCTTGGCTATGGCTCATAGCGCGGCACTATATCGTGCAAAGGCAGCCAATATCAACGCCGGAACGCGCCAAAACACCAGCCACTGGCGATGTTGCGGCCGGTAAAATGCCGCATCCGGCGCGGCAGAGGTTGGCGCTCGCCGGACCGGTCGATATACTTGGCTCGTGGCAAGGTGTTCGGTGACATGGTTCCGGCGCCAGCAACGCCGCCAGTCCGGCCGGACGCCGCAGGCCTGTAAGAACCAAACCAATGGCCACCAGCCTGGCCTTGAGGGGCAAGTCGCATCGATGAACGACATTTCGATCAGTTCCATCTCGGCCAATCTCGGCCTTGCCGGTCTTCTCACTGACCAGACACTCACCCTCGCCACCGAGTACGGGCTGAATTTCGTCGCTGCGCTGATCACCGTCATCATCGGCATCTGGGCCTCACGCCGGCTCAGCGGGTTGCTGCGCAACTGGCTTACCGGTTCAAGCCGGATCGACCAGACGCTCACACCCATTCTGGCGGCGCTGGTCAGATATGCGATCCTGACGCTGACCGTCGTCGTGACGCTGGGCAATTTCGGCGTCGAGACAACCTCGATCATCGCCGTTCTAGGTGCCGCCGGCCTTGCCATCGGCCTTGCCTTGCAGGGCACATTGTCAAATGTCGCCGCCGGTCTGATGATCCTGTTCCTGCGCCCTTTCAAGATTGGCGACTGGGTAGAGGCGGCCGGCGTATCCGGCTCGGTCCGCGAAATCGGGCTGTTCACCACCACCATCGACACCTTCGACAATGTGTATACCAGCGTGCCGAATTCGGCGATCTGGACATCGACCATCATCAACCACGCGCGCTATGGCACGCGGCGGATGGATCTCGATATCGGCATCAGCTACGACGCCGATCTCGACGAGGCCGAGGCGGCACTGATGGAGCTTGCCGCGGACCCGCGCGTGCTGACCGACCCGGAACCACGCTTCCTTGTTGTCTCCTACGGTGACAGCGCCATCAATGTGCGCCTTCGCGCCTATGCCGAATATGACGATTTCTTTGATCTTTACTGGGACCTGAACCGCCGGCTCAAGGGCGTGCTTGACGCCCGTGGCATCGACATCCCCTTCCCGCAACGTGTGGTCCGCCATGTTGGCGGCGCGCCGGCGCCGGCGGAGGGTGACGAGGGCTGATGTCGGAGAAACCCGTTCTTCCTGTCACACGCGAAAATCTCAGCTCCGGCAAGCTGGCCGCGCTGGTGGCCGAACGGAACGATGCCGAAACACAGCTCGCCACCGACGAACAGCTTCTTGCCTCGCGGCGGGCCGTGGTCCCCGATGACGCCGATACATCCGACATCTGGGTCTTCGGTTATGGCAGCCTGATCTTCAATCCGGTCATGGATTTCGTGGATCGCGCCAGCGGGCGTGTCTTCGGCTATCACCGGCGGTTCTGCCTGCGCACAAGGCTTGGCCGCGGCACACCCGACTGCCCGGGCCTTGTACTGGCGCTGGATCGCGGCGGAAGCTGCACCGGCGTCGCCTTCCGGCTGAACCCGGAGGTGGCGATCGCCGAGCTCGACCTGCTATGGCGGCGCGAAATGGTGACCCTGTCCTACCGTGCCAGCTGGCTGAATTTCCATACCGGTGGCGGCACCAAACGCGCCATCAGCTTTGTCTCGCGCCCCGACCGGCCGAATTACGCCGCGCCGATGTCGCTGGACGAGGAAGCCGATATCATCGCCAGCGCCGCTGGCTTTATCGGTCCTTGCCGGGACTATCTGTTCGATACGGTCGAGGCGCTTGCGGCCGAGGGGATCCGTGACCCGCACCTCGAAAAACTGCAACGCGCCGTCCGGCGCAGGGTTGCCTCGGACGGGGGCGTCGGCTAGGAACATGAACAACAGGCGAGTGTGGCGGAATCGGTAGACGCAGCGGATTCAAAATCCGCCGCCCGCAAGGGCTTGGGGGTTCAAGTCCCCCCACTCGTACCATATCTCTTGTCCCTACTACCGCCGGGAAACCGGTATCAAGCGACGGAGCCTTCATGACATCGCTGTGGCGTCTTTGCCGGGAACAGTATGACCGTGTCCTCCGCATCGCCGGAACGGCCCTTGCCGAGCGGCTGATGCTGCTGTTCGCGGTCCTGGAATCAATCATGATCCCGATCCCGGTGGACCCGCTGCTCGTCGCCACGGTGCTGGCGCGGCCGGCGAAATGGATCCGGCTGACGGCGGGATGCACAATCGCGTCGGTGATCGGCGGCGGCATCGGCTGGGCGCTTGGCGGGGTTCTGGGGATCGGGATTGAGGAAATTCTCGCGATGATGCCGCAGGCTGTCGCCGCACCGGCGAAATTCGCCGCCGTGCAGGACGGCTTTGTCGAGTTCGGCATGCTGCTGGTGTTTATCGGCGCCTTCACGCCCCTGCCCTACAAGGTGATCGCGGTCAGCGCCGGCATCGCCGGGTTCGCGCTGATCCCCTTTCTGGCGACATCTCTCGTCGGGCGCGGCCTGCGTTTCGCCATTATCGCCGGCATTGCGCGGCATCACGGCGATGCGCGGATCGTGATGATATTGTTGAGCACGTTGGTGCTGCTGTTCGGAGGCGCGATATGGCTGACCCATTGAACCGCGGCCCAGAAAACGGTCCGGAGAGCGACCCGTCGATCCTGCGGCAGGAGCTGTCGGTGATCCTAGCGCCGCGCAATGGTCTGGTGATTTGCGCGCTTGTCTCGGCGACGCTTCTGGTCGGCGCTTTCCTGTTCGAGCATGTCGGAGGCATGGCACCCTGCAGCCTGTGCATCTGGCAGCGCTGGGCCCATCTTGGCGTGATCGCCGCGGCGGTGTCCGGGCTTCTGTTCATCCCGCCTCGCACCGCCTTGCTGCTGTCCCTCGCCGCCGCGCTGATCAGCTTCGGCGTGGCCGGCTACCATGCCGGCGTCGAATGGCAGCTGTGGGAAGGTCCGGCGGGGTGCACCGCGTCGCTTGCTGCCGGCGCATCGGCGGCGGATCTTGTCGACCAGCTGCTGGCGACGCCGGTGGTGCGGTGCGACGACGTGCCATGGTCCCTGTTCGGGCTGTCGATGGCAGGGTGGAATGCTTTGTTCAGCCTTGATATTTCGGCTGTGGCACTGTTGTCTTTCATTCTTGGCGACCGCGTAGCGAGACGGACATGACGGAAACGAGAACCACCGCTTTTGGCAGGCCTGTGGCCGGGCGCCGCGACATCGAGCGCTTCCTGCGGGTCGATCACGCCGGCGAGCGTGCCGCCCAGCAGATCTATCGTGGACAGCTGGCCATTCTTCGCAACCACGCCACCGGCCCGCAGATCCAGCATATGATGGAGCAGGAGGTCGAACATCTCGAGGCGTTCGAGGACCTTCTGAACGAACGGCAGGTACGTCCGTCGCTTCTCGATCCGGTCTGGGGCGCGGCAGGGTTCGCTCTCGGTGCGGTCACAGCCGCCATGGGGCCGAAGGCGGCCATGGCCTGCACCATCGCCGTCGAGGAAGTCATCGGCGAGCATTATGCCGACCAGGCGGAACGGCTTGGTGATGAAGAGGCCCCGCTTCGCAAGACCATCGCAAAGTTTCGTGACGACGAGCTGGAGCATCGCGACATCGCTGTCGACCATCGTGGTCGCGAGGCGATGTTCTATGCCGCGCTGAAAGCCGTGATCCAGCAGGGCTGCCGCACGGCGATCCGGATCGCGGAACGCGTCTGATCTTCTGAAATCTGTATTTTGAAAGCCGCGCGCCGCGCCTCAGGTCTGCTGAAGCTCGGTATCCCAGTAGAGATAGTCGCGCCAGGATTCATGCAGGTAGTTCGGCGGGAAACCGCGGCCGTTTTCCTGAAGCTGCCAGATGTTGGGCGCGACCGGCATCGACAGCGGCATCATCCCGCATTGTTCCGGCAGCTTGTTGGCCTTGCGAAGATTGCAGGGGCTGCAGGCGGCGACGACATTCTGCCATGTGGTGCGCCCGCCGCGTGATCGCGGGACGACATGGTCGAAGGTTAGGTCGGCGGCGGCATGCGGCGTGCCGCAATACTGGCAGGAGAACTTGTCACGAAGGAACACGTTGAACCTGGTGAAGGCGGGGTTCCGTACCTGCGGCACATATTCTTTCAGCGCGATGACCGACGGCAGCTTCATCTCGAAAGAGGGCGAGCTGATCGAATCCTCATATTCCGAAACGATGGTGACGCGGTCGAGGCATACGGCCTTCACCGCGTCCTGCCAGGACCATAGTGACAGCGGGAAGTAGTTTAGCGGGCGAAAATCTGCGTTCAGGACAAGAGCCGGTGCAAAACTGCCTGCGTTCATCATCTTCCCCGTATGGTGTTTCCGTTCCCTGATCTAACCAAAACATGGCCACGGCAGAAAAACAAGCCTCCACCATATCTTGGGTGATGTGACAGTTTGCCGTCAAAATATTGCGGCAGCATGACAGTTTCACAGAATGTGGAAAGCGGGTCAGAACTTCAGGCCGGCAGATGGCCGGCGAGAAAATCAATCGCTCCGCTCAGCGCATCGGGGTCGATGCCGTGGGCGAGACCCGGACGGGTGAGCGTCTGCGCCTCGATGCCATGCGCCGCCATGGCCTGCGACGCGGTCTGCATCATCGCATAGGGAACCACCTGGTCGTCGGTGCCATGTACCAGCATGACCGCCGGACGGCCATCGGCGAGACCGATGCCGTCGGCAGACAGCAGCGCGCCGGAAAAGCTGACAATCGCCGCCGGGCGCGCCGGCATGCGCAACCCGCAATGAAGGCTCATCATACCGCCCTGCGAAAACCCGGTCAGGGCAACAGCTTCCATGCCGAGACCAAGCTCCTCGATCGCAGTCGCCACCGATTGCTCGATCATCTCTCCGGCGGCGGCAGGGCCTGCATCCGTGTCGGCGAGGTCGAACCACTGGCGGCCCATCGGATTCATCGAACAGGGCTCGGGCGCATTTGGCACAAAGAAAGCGGCCCCCGGAAACCTGAGTGACATCGGATAGGCGAGATCAGCCAGATCCTGCGCGTCGGCACCCCAGCCATGCATGATCACAATCAGGCTCGACGGGGCACCGCCGCGTGCCGGTGCCGTATAAATCCCGCTCAACGGGCCGAAACTCTTCATCATCGCTGCGTTCCTGAACTGTTTGTGGTTGGTGATCCTGATAAATGACGCAAAACCTACACCGACCGGCCCCGGCTGGTCTATATTGCCGGCAGGCGTGCCATCCGGCGCGCGCGCCCAGATGAACGCACCCAGACGGAAGACCGCCATGGCAACAGCACCGATCACGCGCTTTGCGCCAAGCCCGACAGGCAGGCTTCATCTTGGCCACGCCTTTTCGGCGCTGGTCGCCTCGCGGCTTGGGGGCGGATACCGGTTGCGGATAGATGACATCGACCACACGCGGTGCCGTCCCGAATACACCGAACAGATTTACGACGATCTGGCCTTTCTGGGCCTGCCCTGGCGCGGCGAACCCGTTTTTCAGAGCGACCGGCTGGACCGGTATGCACAGGCGCTGGACAGGTTGCGCGAGATGGACCTTGTCTATCCCTGCTTCCTGACGCGCGCCGAGCTTGCCGAGGTGCTGTCGGCCCCGCATGAGCCTCCCACGGCCACAGACGTTGTATTGTCAGCCGACGAGGCTGCGCGCCGCGCCGGGTCCGGAATGGCGCCGGCATGGCGGCTGCGAACCGCGAAGGCGCTCGAACTCGCGGAAAGCCCGACCTGGCTCGATTTGCGCACTGGCTCCCGTCGCTCCGTGGACATGTCGGCGCATGGAGATGTGATTGTGGCACGGCGTGATATCCGCACCTCGTACCACCTGTCCGTGGTGGTCGACGACATGATCGACGGTGTGACACTTGTCACGCGCGGAATGGATCTCGAAGACAGCACACATGTGCACCGGCTACTGCAGGCCATTCTGGAGATTCCGGCACCGGCCTATTACCACCATGATCTGGTGTGTGACGAAGACGGGCAGCGTCTTGCCAAGCGGCATGACGCGCTGAGTATTTCCGAGTTGCGGCAGAGTGGCCTGTCCGCGACGGAAATTTTGTCCTATTTGCCCGACTTTGCCGAAAGCGCAATAATCAGCAGTGATTGTTCCGTATTTAGTAACTGATTAAATTAAGTTTTTTCTTATTCGTGATGAATTTGTCCTTTTTCTGCGAAAACTCCTGACAGAGGGGTTGACGGGTGCAGAAATGGGGAGCATATACCGCGTGCACAGCGACGCGCTGTGCGTTTCCTCCCTAAACTCGGCCGTGAGATTTCTCACGGCCTTTTTTCTGGCGCGAGTTCTCCTTGTCTCGTCAAAACCGTCTCGTCGAAACCGTCTCGTCGAAACCCTGCCATCAAAAATACCGCAACGGCCCGGCCGGGGGGTGCGACGTGTCGTTCCTTGCCAAGAAATGCAACCAGGGCGTAGCATCTGCCCAATAATAATGCCTTGCGAGCCTGGAGGCCGCAAATTCGGGGGAATTCGCACCATGCCGGCGCTCACTGATTCAGTCATAGACGATACAAATGTGGCGGGCACGCCTGCCCCGCTGATCGACCCTTACGGGCGTACCGTCGACTATCTTCGCGTTTCGGTCACAGACCGCTGTGATTTCCGCTGTGTCTATTGCATGGCCGAGGAAATGACGTTCCTTCCGAAAAAGGACCTGCTGACCCTGGAGGAACTCGATACGCTTTGCCGCCGGTTCATGGCCGCAGGCGTTCGCAAGATCAGGCTGACCGGTGGCGAGCCGCTGGTACGCCGCAACATCATGCAGCTGATCCGCAGCATCGGTGGCGAGGTCAAGGCCGGCAATCTCGACGAGCTGACGATCACCACCAACGGCAGCCAGCTCGGCAAAATGGCTGGAGACCTCTATGACGCCGGCGTGCGGCGGGTGAACATCTCGCTCGACACGCTGGACCCGGACCGGTTCCGCAAGATCACGCGGTGGGGCGACCTCGACAAGGTCCTGACCGGCCTCGAGGCCGCGCGCGAAGCCGGGCTTGGGGTGAAGATCAATGCCGTCGCGCTTAAAGGTGGCAATGACGACGAGCTTGGCGACATGCTGGCCTGGTGCGGCGAGCAGGGCTTTGACATGACCATCATCGAGGTCATGCCGATGGGTGATATCGGGACGGAAAACAGGCTGGACCAGTATTTGCCGCTGTCGCGCGTGCGCGCGGAACTTTCCAAGCGTTTCACCCTGACGGACATCCCGTTCCGCACCGGCGGGCCGGCACGTTATGTCGAGGTCGGCGAGACCGGCCGCAAGCTCGGCTTTATCACACCGCTGACGCATAATTTCTGCGAAAGCTGCAACCGCGTTCGGGTGACCTGCACAGGGCAGCTCTATATGTGCCTCGGCCAGGACGACAATGCCGATCTTCGCAAGGCACTTCGCGAGGGCGGTGACGCGGCACTGGATGCCGCTGTGGCCGAGGCCATCACCCGCAAGCCTAAAGGTCATGATTTCGTGATCGACCGCCGGCAGAGCGGACCGGCCGTCAGCCGTCACATGAACGTGACCGGCGGGTAACGCGTCCGGCCCCATCAGGCGGCGCGCGGTTTTTCGCGCCCCCTTATCACCCCGAGCCAGAGCAGGCCGGCGCATACCAGCGATAGCGGGCCAAGCGCCGCAAGCGACAGCGCCTCCCACCCAAGCTGACTGTGAATGGCACCGGCCGACAGCGATGCGGCCGCAACCGTGGTCATGGTCATCAGATCGGCAAAACCCTGCACACGGCCGCGCTCTTCCGGCTCCGCAACGCGCGCCACCAGCGATGTGCCGCCGACGAACAGGAAATTCCACCCGAGTCCGGCGGCGACAAGAGCCAGCCAATAAGGCCAGAAGCCGGCAGCCTTAAGCACAAGAAATATGCTGGCCAGATAGAACGCCACACCGGACCACAGGATACGAAAGGCACCGAACCTGCCGATCAGCGAACCGGTAAAGAATGACGGCAGGAACATCGCCACCACATGCCACTGGATTATCGTCGCATTGGCCGAGTTGCCAAGCTTGGCGACATTGACGACCTGCAGCGGGGTTGCCGTCATCAGATAGCTCATCAGGGCGTAGCCGACGGCGCAGCACAGCACCCCTATAATATAGACCGGCATGCGAAGGAACACGCCGATGGGACGGCCGCCGGACGCTGTGCGTTCGGGGCGTTTGATCTTCAGCCCGGCCAGAACAAACAGCGACAACAGCTGCACCGTCGCCGCGGTAAAGAAACATCCGGCATAGATCGCTTCCGGCACAAGCTCTACGGTGCGCCGGGAAATTTCCGGCCCGATCAGCGCAGCGAACAGGCCACCTGCCAGGACATAGGAAATCGCCTTTGGCCTGAGCGGGTTCGGCAATTCATCCGCAGCCGCGTAGCGGTAATAGCTGGCAATCCCGAGCGCCACCCCCAGCATCATCCCGCCAAGGCAGAACAGCAGGAAATTCTTCTGCAGCACCGCCATGCCAAGCGTGAATGTCGCCGAACTGCTGATCAGCACACCACCGATCAACACCGGACGCCGTCCGAACCGGGCCATGAGCAGCGAGGCTGGAAGCGTCGTCATCATGGATGTCACGAATTGCAGTGACAGCGGCAGTGTCGCCAGCCAGGCCATCGGCGCCAGCAGCACCCCGACCAGCGCGGTGTTGATGATGTTGACATTCATCGTCGTCATGGAGAGCGCCTGCGCCGCGGCAAGCCTGATGACGGTATTTCGCTGTGACGTGGTGAACATGGGCCGGCTCGGGAATGAAAACAGTGAGGCGGTCGTCCCGGGCGCGGGCAATCACCTGTAGCGGTGTGTCAGCTCTTGTTGTCTGGCAATTTGCGGCCGAACAGCTCAAGCCGGTGATCGACCAGCTCATAGCCCATTTCCTTTGCAATCTGCTCTTTCAACGCCTCAAGCTCGGCGTGATAGAACTCAATCACCTCGCCGGTCTCGACATCGACGAGATGTTCATGATGCTCACCGGCTTCCTCATATCGGGCGCGGCCGTCGCCGAACTCCAGACGCTCGATGACCCCGGCTTCCTCGAGGAGCTTGACCGTGCGGTAGACAGTCGCGATGGAAATGGTGCTGTCTTCGTCGACGGCGCGGCGGTAAAGCTCGTCCACATCGGGGTGATCCTCGGAATCACCGATGACGCCGACGATGACCTGCCGCTGGCTGGTCATTCGAATGCCTTTCTTGTGGCATTTCTCCATGAGTGCTGTCGGCATGGCGGATCCGCGTATCTTCCGGGCCGTGGCCCGTTGGTGAGGTTTTGCAACGATGCTGCATCTTGCCCTGATCAACTGCCGACTGCAACCTTGCCATTGGCATGAATCCCCCGATTGACCACGGCCCTTCCATATGGGCAGGATGCAGCGATGGAACGGACTGTGACGCACGATACAAGGCATGCGGTGGGTGCGGCACAGATGTGTGCCGGCATGCTGATCATTCCGTTTCTGGACGTATTCGCCAAACTTCTTGGTGAAACGCACGGTGCCTTTGAAATCACCTTCTGGCGCTTCTTTATGCAGTCGGCATTGATGCTGCCTTTCGTGTACTATCTGAAATTGTGGCGAATTCCGCCCGGCACCTTTGGCCTGCAGGCGTGTCGTGGCCTGCTGCTGGCGGCGGCCACCGCATTTTTCTTTGCAGCGCTGCGGCACATCCCCATGGCCGAAGCCATTGCCATTTTCTTTGTGCAGCCGCTGATCCTGACCCTGCTGTCGGTCGTCTTTCTCGGCGAGAGGCTGCGCTTCAGACGGATTGGCGCCATCCTTGCCGGGCTTGGCGGCACCCTTGTGATCCTGCAGCCCAGCGTCATCGCCTTCGGCCTGCCGGCGCTGCTGCCGCTCGGATCGGCGCTGGCGATGGCGTTCTATATGATTCTGACGCGCAAATTGTCGACCAGCGTGCATGCCTACCAGATGCAGTTTGTCGGCGGGATCGTCTCGATGCTGGCTGTCGCGGCCCTGCTTGGTATCGGCAACCTGATCTCGATTCCGGGAACCGGCTACACACCACTCAACTCGAACCAGATACTCTGGGTGATAGGTTTGGGCGTGTCGGCGACACTGGGCCATGCCTTCATCGTATGGGCCGCGGGGAATGCACCGGCAAACCTGCTGGCACCTTTCCAGTATGTCGAGATCATCGGCGCGGCCACACTCGGCTATCTCGTCTTCGGCGACATCCCCGCTTCGAGCACCTTTGTTGGCGTCGGCATCATCGTCGCCAGCGGGCTTTATCTGCTGCATCGCGAACGCCAGCTTGAACAGCGGCGGCGCGCACCCACGGCTAGTCCGACGACTGCTGCCGGTAGCGGATGACCGCGACCGGGATCGCGGCTGCATAGATGCCGGCTATCACAAGATAGGTGATCCAAGGCTGCATGAACGCGCCAGCTATAAGGAGCGAGACGGCCGCAAGGACCGGCAGAACCGCGCCGACAGGCAGTTTCAACCGCTTGCCGGCGAAGGTCGGAATGGCTGACACGGCCATGACGCCGATCAGCACCAGCCAGAAGCACACATAGGCAGCCTCGCGGGCCCATCCGATACCAAATTCGAGATCAACGGCAATTGGCACGATGACGAGGAACGCGGCAGCCGGTGCCGGGACACCGGTGAAGAAATCCTTGGACGTTTCAGGCGGGTCAGGCAGTTCGGAATCAAACCTGGCAAGGCGCAAGGCGATCGAGACCGCGTAGAACATCGTCGCCCACCAGGCAAGGTTACCGGAGTCCTGCAATGCCCAGAGATACAGGCACAGCGCCGGCACCACGCCAAAAACAACCATGTCGCACAGGCTGTCCAGAGCGGCGCCGAAGGCCGAGCTTGTTTTCAGCCGTCTTGCCGTGCGGCCGTCTAAGGCGTCGAAGACAGCCGCCAGCACGATCAGCCCAATCGTGCCTGCCCAGCGTCCATCCAGGGCGAAGCGCAAGGCTGTCAGGCCCGATACCAGCCCAGCCACCGTCAGCATATTCGGGAGAAGCCAGATCAGCGAGACCGAGCGAAAGCGTTTCTTCCTTTGCGGTGCCGGTGCCATCACTGTTGCCTTGTTGTCATCGGCTCGGAAATTGTGCCTGAAAGATCTGCCAGAATGGTTTCGCCAGCGACTGTGCGCTGGCCGGCAAGCACGAGTACCGGCGTGTCCGCGGGCAGCCACAAATCGACACGGCTGCCGAAACGGATGATCCCGAACTGCTGGCCGATGGCGAGTTCGTCACCGACCGCAGACTCCAGAAGAATGCGCCGCGCCACCAGCCCGGCGATCTGGACGATGCCGACTTTCTGTCCGGCAGCTGTCTGCATCACAATGTTCTGCCGCTCGTTTTCCTCTGCCGCCTTGTCGAGGCTCGCATTGAAAAACTTGCCGGCGTGATAGTTCGTATCGACAATCCGGCCGGCGACGGGCGCACGATTCACATGGACATCGAACACATTCATGAAGATGGCGATGCGCCGCCACTTTCCTGCGGGAAGGTCGAGTTCGGCCGGAACAGGCGCCACATCGGTCGACAACACACGCCCGTCGGCAGGTGCCACGACATAGTTGTCAGTCACCGGCGTGGTTCTGACCGGGTTGCGGAAAAAATAGACGCACCACAGGCACAGGAGCGTGCCGGGAAGGACAAACTGGGACCAAAGCACGCTGAGGAGCACGCTGGCCACGACAAAAATGAAAATAAAAGGCCAGCCTGCCGGATGGACGGGAACCAGCACTTCTTCGGTGATCGCCTTGTAAATATTCATTGGCGTCCTTATCCGCTGCCACTTTCAGGAAGGCCCACAACCTAATCGTAGGCGACGGAAAAAGCACGTTGAAAAGCGGTGGTGCGGCTTTGCGACCGGCCTGAAGGGCAAAAAGAACGCCTGTCAGAGGCCGGCGATATCGGCGCTGACGAGACCTCGTTTTTGCAGTTCGCCGAGTTTCCTGGTGATCGAATCGCGCTGCAGCGAGCGGGTTTCTTCGAGACCGGGGACTTCCACCTCGATCACGGGCTTGCTGTAAACCGGCGCGTCAGGCAAGCCCGCAGGCCCCCGTGTTGCAGGCAGTTCGGGCAAATGATCAGGCGCGTCCTCGGCAGCATCCGCGTCATGGGCCCGAACAGGCTCGAAATCCACCGCGGCAATAGCGCTGGCAAGGTCATCATCAAGAGCCGGATCATCCATTTCTGCATGGCCCGGCATCGGGACAGAGACCGAATCACGTCCGAATTCGGCGTCGAAATCAGCCAGAAGCGCGGCACTGCCATCATCACCATGATGCTGCAAACCGCCGGCAGCCATAGCGCCGGCACCAGCTGCAACAGCCACAGGCTGGGCGGCCAAGGGCATCTTGCCGTCGATCAGCGCGTCGATCGACGCGCCGTTCTCCTCCACGACAGACCCCGGCGCCTTCGGGCGCGGCGCCACGGCTGCGGCCTCTCCGACACCATTGCCCGGCGCAAATACAGGCTCCTGATGAACAGGCGACATCGGTGCCGGAACACTGACCGGGTACAGCGCAAGCTGCTTTCGCTTCGGCGACTGGACCGGCTGATCGACAGACTGGCCGGTTGTCAGCATCAGGAACTCGGTGACGAGCTGGCCCTGCCATCCGCAGGCCTCTATTTCCCATGGGCGTTGGTGCCAGGCAAGCTCGTCCATCATGATCGGCTTGCCTCCCATCCAGCGCGCCAGATCGACCTTCTTTTTGACCCCGTTGATTTTCTTTGTTTTTTCGGTGATCAGCAGTCGACCATTCACAGCCTGCGAGATGTGAAGAAGCTCGTGCGCAATGACTTCTGCCGCGTCGCGAAGGCCTGCGCCAGTCGAAACGGTCATCTCGAAATTTGTCGGCGCGCGGGTACCTAGACCGGCTTTCTGCGGACCCAGCATGCGGCGTGTGACCGGTTCCCGCACTGATTCGCGGGTCACATCAATGAAAACAGTCAGCGAACGGCGCTGGCGCTTGGTGAACAGGCGCTCAGTCATATAATTCGCCATCAGGGTGAGGATTTCGCTCTCACCCGGGATCGCATCAATTGAGCTGACTTCAATCATCGACTTTATCTTTCCGCAGTGCGGTCATGGCCGCCAAATTCATTAACTAAAAATTAACACAGTAAACTTTTTGGACAAAATTCAGTTTTCTAAAATTTTTTCAATTATTTATTTAATTTTAACGACTGTTTCTTGACGCTGTACTTTTGAATTCTCAGACCTATATCTTGGTGAAGCGATCCCGCAATGCCATCGATCCGGAGAGGAACAGGAATAATGGACAACATGTTTGAAACAGGTCTTGAGAAGCGGAAGGCCACGCTCGGCGCCGAATATGTGGATGGTGTATTCGAGAATGCCGACGAGTTCTCGCGTCCCTTTCAGGAAGCGATGACGGCCTGGTGCTGGGGCTTTGGCTGGGGTGACGAAGCCATCGATGCCAAAACCCGCTCGATGATGAATCTCGCCATGATCGGCGCGCTCGGGAAGATGCATGAGTGGGAGCTTCATTGCCGCGGAGCGATCGGCAACGGCGTCACAAAGGAAGAACTGCGCGCCATTGTCCATGTAATCGGCATCTATTGCGGTGTCCCGCAGGCCATGGAATGCTTGAGGTCTGCCCGCAAAGTGTTGGAAGAGGAAGGGCTGTAGCCCAAAATCAGAAGGCAGGAACAGCCCAGGGCGCACTGCGATTTCAAAGGGCATGCCGGCTTCCGGCCTGCTTTGCAGACTGCTTTCCAGACGCCGCCGCGGTATAATGAAGGGGGAAATGCCGGCTGAATGCGTCCCTTCCGCATTACATTGAGAATCACATTACCACCGGCGCTTTGATGGCGGGCACATGACGTCGCCGAGACATAAAACTGGACAACGGACGTGATTTAGGCGATTTTTTTGTCAGTTTAAGTGTACCTGATACGTTACTGATGTATAAGGTCGTAAGGAATGAAATAGCCATCTGTGAATGATGGGCTTCGAAGGCTTATGATTGTTAGGGGGTCATGAGTAATGCGCCGACTTTGGACCTATGTTTTTGTCGGGTCGATTTTGACAGCTGCAAACACCGCGTTTGGCGGTGGTTTGCCTGAGTCTGATAACGCGGCCACGACATCAGGATCAACTGCTCAATCCACCACTGCCGAAACCACCGCTGCATCCGGCAGCGCTTCGACAGATTCGGCTGCCACAACCGCGGCGGCCTCCACAGCTGCTGCCGATACCGGCACGACGACCGCTCAGCAGGTGGCGCAGGCCCCGGCAAGCAATGACGGTGTCGAGACCGGCGGCTTTATCGCCATCGAGGATGACCCGCTGATCATCGACGCCTCGTCGATTGTCGACGGAGATGGGGTGGGCAGCATGCAGGTGCAGTGGCAGATTTCGGACGACGGTGCTATCTGGGGCAATCTTTCTGGTGAAATTCGCCAGTCATTTACCCCGCGCGAGCGCCACGTTGGCCGCCGCCTGCGGGTTCAGCTTTCCTATGTGGATGGTCAGGGCAACCTCGAGACTATTATAAGCCCGGCATCTACACCGGTGCAGAATGTGAATGACAAGCCAAACGGCGCGCCGCAACTCGTTGGCGCAGCGCGTGAGGAAGATGCAATAGTTGTCGATACCAGCATGATCTCAGATGATGATGGTCTTGGAAATTTCTCGATTATCTGGCAGCGTTCCAGTACAAAGACCGACTGGCAGGCCTTTCCCGAAACCAATGGTGAAGTTCTGCAGCTTGCCCAGCGGCATGTTGGCTATTCCTACCGCGCGGTGGTAACTTACACAGACGGCCATGGCACCAAGGAACTGCTTGTCACAAGCCCCTCCGAGACGGTCCAGAATGTCGATGATCCTGTTCAGGGCGAAGTCCTGATCACCGGTGAGGCAACTGAAGGCGCGACCATCCTTGTCAGCACCAACGGCGTGTCCGACGAAGACGGTATCGCCAGCATGTCTGTCGGCTGGGAGGCTTCGACCGACGGCCGCAACTGGCGCACCATCGAAACGGCTGGCGCCACCCAGCTATCGCTGTCACAGATGCTGGTCAACAAGCAGATCCGCGCCCGTGTCGCTGTTGTCGATACCTTCGGCGTCGAGACCGTGATCTTCAGCCAGGCCACCAATACGGTGCGCAACGTTAACAACAAGCCGGCAGGTACCATCTTCGTCCGGCGCGTTGGCGGGTGATGCTCATAGACCGGTAACCATCTAGTCATAAATCCGAAACAAAAGGCCCCTCTCCGGGGCCTTTTTTTGTGCCCAGCAGTTTTTTTGAACCTCGATTCATTTTTTCCTTTGCAGCGAATCACTTTCTGGCCACACTGTATCTTGTATGGCACAGACGTTATTGCACCTAAGTGTTGATAGCATGCGCGAAGGCGCCCTTGGGGGCCTTTTAACCCTGAAATCGGGACCTTGCGCGCGAACCCGCCCTGCACCCCACCAGACATCGTCATCTCACGACATCGTCAATGGAGTCCAAGCATGCGACTGACCGACCGAGACCATCGGCCGGAATGCCACGTCATTCCGTTCCAGCCACCCCAAGCCCAGTCAGAGGAGGTGGCAGCCACCAGCATTGCCGCCGTCATTGCAGTCACGGTGCTGCATTCGTCGGACGAATCTCCCGAGGATCGCCTTCTGACGATCCTTGAGCAGAGTGGCGAGGTTGAGGTTCTCGACGCCGAGGAGGCGCTCGGCGATTGCGAGGTCTATTACGAGGACCAGATGACGCCTCCGGCCAACGACAACACGCATATGGGCGTGATCTGATCGAAGCTGGCGACCTAGCCTCCCAGCAGCCTTCCGGCGAGCCAGATCCATAGCGGCATCGAGACAGCCGCGCAAACCGTCTGCAAGGACACGATCTCGGCCATGAGGGGCGCGTCCCCGCCAAGCTCGACTGCCAGCGTATAGGTGGAATTGGCCGTCGGGGCGGCACCGACAGCGGCCAGAACGACAAGCGCCAGCGTGTCGAGGCCAAGCCAGTAGCCCGCCCCGACAAGCGCCGCCGGAAACACCAGCATCTTCGCCATGAAGGCCAGGCCAAGCGGAACCGCATGTCCGCGAAATGCCGAGAATTTGAGCGACGCCCCAATGCTGAGAAGCAGAAGCGGCAAGGCGCCTTCCCCAAGAAGCGCCGCGGCCTGCGCGATGAAAGCGGGAACCGGCAGCTTGAGCCAGTTCACCCCGACCCCCACCAGCATTGCGGCCAGCAACGGATTGCGCGCGATTTCGCTTAACACTGCGCGTTTCATGCTGCGGCGCTCGCCGCTTCCCGTTAGGATCAGGATGGCAAGGACCGAGACAATATTCGAGATTGGCACCAGGAAAGCGATGGCGATGGCGGCCACCTGCACCGCCGCGACCCCGACGGCACCCTGCAGGATCGACAGCACCAGAAACCCGTTATGGCGCAATGACCCCTGCACCAGCGAGCTCAGCGAGGCACCGCCAAGCCCGGCAATGCGGCCGGCGAACAGCGCGTAGAGGATCGCCACCGCGCTTCCCGCCACGATCGCCGCTGTGAACGGGCCGATGAAGTTGGCGCTGAGCTCCATCTTCGACATCAGGTCGAACAACAGGCCCGGGAACAGCACCCAGTAGCAAAGCGGGGACATGGCCTGCCAGACATTGTCCGGCAGGAAATTCCGTTGTTTCAGAACATAGCCTAGCGCGACGATCGCCAGTGTAGCGGCGATCGCCGACAGCATCAGGACAAGCCGTTATGGGCCGGACGGCCAATCATCCTTCAGAGCCGCCTTTCGGCGCCAGCGCGCGGACAGCGCGCCAGGCCAGCGGCATGAGACCCGCGGCCACGATCAGCTTCAGCGCATCGCCATAGAGGAATGGCAGGAGGCCGGCAGCGATGGACTTCTCGAACCCGATGAAGCCGCTCAGATGGGTGACACCGAACACATAGATGATCGCGGTGCCTACAAGCATCGCAAGGGCAGTTGAAATTGGACCGCGTCCCATGCCGCGCTCGGCAAGGAAGCCGAGGATGAAGGCAGCCACGAGGAAGCCGATGAGATAACCGCCCGTCGGCCCGGCAAGATAGGCCCAGCCGGCACCGCCATTGGCAAATACCGGAAGCCCCATGCCGCCTTCGACAAGATAGGCCAGCAGGGTCGCAGCTCCAAGGCGCGATCCGTAGGCCATGCCGATCATCAGCACGACGAGTGTCTGGCCAGTGACCGGAACCGGGTAGAAAGGAACACTGATCTGGGCCGAAAGGGCGAGAAGCGCGCTACCGGCAAGAACCAGCACGAGCTGCGCAATCACCGACAGGGTCTTGTCGTCGGCAAGGCGTGCTGCCATGGCGGCATCAGCAAGTGTCGAAAAGCGGCGCTGCGAGAAAACAGGGTTGTTCATGTCGATCTGGTCTCATCTCTGTTGACTGAACCCGCGCTTCGGCCTGGCACCAGCGCGATGCCCCGATCATAAACGTGTCTCTCGCAAAGACAAGATACACTCCGCAGACATTCAGCGCAGATGCGACGTGGTCTGGTAGGAAATGTCGCACCGGCATGGCCAAACATGCACCGCAGGTGCTATGACGCCCGAGAGTTTGTTTCAACGTCACATCAGTGGCGTCACATCAGCACCCGCGCGCCGCCACCGCATCACATATCCGGCAGGCCGGCGCGAGCTTTGACAGAGGATCACACATGGACAAGTTTTTCGGAATTTCCGAGTCCGGGACTACCATTGGCCGCGAGGTTTTCGCCGGCATAAGCACATTCCTGACGATGGCCTTCATCGTCGCCGTCAACCCGATGTTCCTTCAGGATGCAGGCATCCCGTTCGAGGCCGGATTCGTCGCGACCGTCCTGGCGACGGCGCTCGGCACGGCGATCATGGGGCTTTGGGCCAGATGGCCGGTTGCCATCGCCCCAGGCATGGGTCTCAACGCCTATTTCGCCTACGGGCTCGTTCTCGGCCAGCAGTTCAGCTGGCAACAGGCGCTCACCGCCGTGTTCATCGCATCCGTGCTGTTCCTGCTGTTCTCGCTGTCGCGGCTTCGCAGCTGGCTGATCGGGGCCATTCCCGCCGCGCTTCGTGCCGGGATCACCGCCGGTATCGGCCTGTTCCTCGCCATGATCGGCCTTCAGGCCATGGGGCTTGTCGTCGATGATCCAGATACACTGCTGAAGCTGGGAGACGTCAGCTCACCGCAACTCCTTCTGGCGCTGGCCGGACTTCTGGTCACGGCCGGGCTTGAGGCGCG
>ENA-OSEY01000011-OSEY01000011.1-marine-metagenome-genome-assembly--contig:-NODE-11-length-159639-cov-9.954381_pt1 | contig 159639 bp, 168 predicted proteins | sample MGYA00248465_ERZ534230 | MGnify/ENA primary metagenome ERZ534230 (study PRJEB26409, sample SAMN06344110) | marine metagenome | isolation source: Sea water from surface | place: Atlantic Ocean:Southern... | reverse complement strand
AGAGAATAAGGTTCTGTCGGAGCATTATCCAAAATAATAACACCATACTTAACAAAATTTTTTAGAGTATCAGCAGCATACTTTTTATCCTCTAAAAATTCTCTCCAGTCATATTTATTAGGAATAAAATTTTTAGGCCATGGCTCATGCTCAGGATATCTTTTATTACCTGCATTGATAATCTTATCTATATCGATAACTGATTGATGAGAGTCTGGCCAAGAAATATGAATTCTTTCATCAATTATCTGAACGTTATCGGGAGTGATATCAACAGGTACTTTATGGAGTAAAAATTGCTTTTCTTCTGTTTCAGTAATTCTGCACTCATCGCATTGACAGTTATCCCTTAGCCACAAAAAAGGCAGATCAAACTTCTGACCAGAATCAAGAGATAAAATTACAGATTCATCTTTTATTTTTATCATAAATAAATATCAAAACGAGTTGTTTTCCCTTTTACTTGATAATTAATATTACTATAAATTTCAGACTTTAAAGGCCTTTTAAGAATAATTTTTTTGTGATCATATTCTAAGAATTTTTTGATCATATCTTGATCACTCCCTTTAATTTTTTCTTCTTTTAATAAAAATCGTATTGTTTCTATTTCTAAGGATTTCTTCTGATTTTTTTTGAGTATCGGATACATAGGATCTAAATAAATAATATCAATTGGTCTCTCAATAGTTTTATAAAGATCAATAGAGTTTCCAAATCTGAAGTCTAAATTCTTGATAAATGATAATTTAGACTCTGCTCTATTTAATGCATCTTTGACTAAATAAAAAAGAATTTTACTTTGCTCTATTGCAGTGACTTTATGCCCCAGAGATAAAAAGATCATTGTATCTAATAAAAGACCACCTGTAGCATCAAAAATATGCAGCTTCTTTTGATTTTTTCCAAGCGCTTTTTTAAGATTGCTCTCGTGGTTTGATCTATTTAATCTCCAACCCGCTCTGCCTTTTAAATAATCAATATGAATGTATTCTCTTGGATTATTTGGATCTTTTATGAAGGAAAGTCCTTTTTCATCATATTTCAAGTATGGCTCTGATGGAATTTGATGATTAATGTTCAATCCTAAGTCATGAGCAATAAATTTTATGTTCTTATCAATTAGTGATCGATCTAAATGAATTTGCATTTACAAAAGCGCTAGTAGAACAATACCAAGAATTAGTCTATAAACTACAAAAGGTATCATCCCAATTTTATCTACAAAAGCTAAAAAATATTTAATAGTAAAAAAAGCGAAGAGCATAGAAGTAAAAAATCCTATGATCATAGTTGAATAATTTAAGCTTATTTCATTAATATCAGAAATAAGAAACACAAGTGCTCCCAATATAGTTGGTATGCTCAGAAGAAATGCAAATTTTGCAGAATCTTTCAGTGTTAATCCAATAAGTATTGCTCCGGTAATTGCTGTACCTGATCTTGAGGCACCTGGAATCAGAGCAAAACATTGAAATATTCCAATGATCAAAGCTGCCTTAAAAGTTAAATCAACTAATCTTAAATTTTCTTTTCTTTGTAAAAAAACTAGCAACAATAAAATCGCAAATACTATATTCGACAATGCGATAGTAAAGGTATTAAATAACCTTTGTTCAAGAATATCTGAAACTCCAAATCCAACTAAAACAATTGGAATAGTTGCAACAACTAACAAGCCAAATAGTTTTTTTTCTCTTGGAAACGTTGAATTTCTCGTTGCAAGAGATTGAAGCATGAGAGATATATCTTCTTTGAAGTAAAAAATCACAGCTATAAGTGTTCCAAAATGCACTGCAATATCAAAAGATAAACCAAGATCATTTGTGCCAAAAATTAAATTAGGAAAAAGTAGATGTGCTGAACTAGAAATTGGTAAAAACTCTGTAAGCCCCTGAATTATGCCAAGCAAAATACTAAGTAAAGAATCACTCATTTATTTTCTTGTAGGTTGTATCAGTTTTGTAAATTGGATTTGCAAAATTTGGATCAAATCTGGCTACATCTTGATTGTTTTTATCAAATTTATCTTTTGCAAGTTTTGCAACGTCAGATGATTCTAGAAAAACAGAATTATCATCTTCAATAACTATTAGAGGTTTCTTACAAGCGACTGCGACTCCTTTAAGGTAACTTGCAATGCTTCTTGTTGCTGTATAAGAGTTTTGACAATTAGAAAATGCAAATAAATCAACATCTTCAAGAGCAAAGGCATTGTTTAAGCCAATGTTTTCTAAAAACATATTCCAGTTAGGTCTATCTTTTCTATTGTGTTTGTAATTAAAAGAATTTATCTCATCGTCAAGCATAATACTGACTGAGGTCTGATCACCAGAACTTTGGAATGCAAGAATATTCATTTATAAATTATCTGAAATGTTCTTAAATACTGTTTCAACACTTTCTGATCCATCTACTTTATAAAAAATTAAAATTCCTTTATCTGCGAGGTTTTTATAAAAATCAGTTAGTGGTTTGGTTTGTTCATGATATACATTTAATCTTTTTAAAACAGTTTCAGGCTTGTCATCCTCTCGCTGAATTAAAGGTTCTCCTGAAATATCATCAATACCCTCATTTTCAGGAGGGTTGAATTCAATGTGATAATTTCTACCTGAGCCAGGATGCACTCTTCTTCCAGACATCCTGTTTACTATGTCTTGGTCATCAACGTGAATCTCTATTACATGAGTAAAATCTATACCCATGTTAGCCAATTGCTCTGCCTGACCAATTGTTCTAGGAACTCCATCAAAGAGCGATCCATTTTCACAATCTGGCATATTTAGTCGATCTTTTATCAAAGACCCTATAATCTCATCAGAAACAAGGCCACCTGAATCAAGGATATTTGAAACTTTTAGGCCAAGATCACTTTCTGAAGCAACAGCTTCCCTTAGCATGTCTCCAGTACTTATCTTTGGAATATCACATAAATCACAAATAAGATCAGCTTGTGTGCCTTTTCCAGCTCCAGGAGGACCTAACAAAATTATATTTTTCATTTCTCTAAAATAACAAATGCAAGAGCGTATTCACTCTCGTCTGAAAGACTAACATGTGAACGAGTAATTCCAAAATCATCAATTACCTTTTGAAGATTGGAATCAAACTCAAAAAAAGGTTTACCTAGGTTATCTCTAAGTATTTTAATTGCTTTAAAATTTAAATCTTTTCTAATGCCAGTACCAAATGCTTTTGCAAAAGCCTCTTTGCCTGCAAATTGCTTTGATAAATAATTTACTTTTTTAGGTTTTGATAACTCATTAAAAACAAATAACTCCTCTTCACTTAGAATCTTTATTGCAAAAGATTCGTAAGATTTCATTTCATGAATCCTTTTTATTTCAACTAAGTCTGTACCAACACCAAAAATCATTATTTAATTGACCTAAAAATCTGTCTGCTAGATAGCTCAACCCCATCCAAACAAAAACTTATTGCCTTTGAGGTAATTTCTTTTAATAAAATTTTTGGGACATTTGCCAAATTTCTATTTTTAATATTGATAATGTCTTCTCCTGTCAAATCAGCATTATCTGTTTTTCTAAACCCTTTTTCAGAAATAAAACTATATCTTTCTTGTTCTTGAATGTTTTCATTATTATCAATATCTCTCTCAAAATCTAATCCATAGCCCAACATATCAAGTAAATCTAGTTCAAAATGCCTCAAAGTTATCTCTAAGTTTTTTTCTTCAGTAACATCTTTAAGAAAGTTCTCATATAATTCAAAAAGTTCTTCGTGTGAGGCATCTTTTGGTAAAAGTTTTATAAGAAGCTCATTAATGTATAAGAGGCTATAAGTTTTTTTTGATAAAGTCTTATTAAAATTTGTTAAGTCACGATCAATACTAGTAAGTGTTTTTAGGTCTGATCTCCCTGAATAAGTAACATTTAATTTACAGAAAGGTACCAGGTATCCAAAAAATTTAGACTTGGGATTTTTTGCTCCCTTTGCAATAAGAGACATTTTGCCTTTTTTTCTGGTAAAAACTTCCGAGATTAAACTCGTCTCCCCATAAGATCTTTGGTGTAACAAAAAACATTCGTCTGTATTAACTTGACTCATAGTTCCCACCCACGCCTAAACTTTGAATAAAGTTCGAGTCTGTGTTCCAGTTTTTCTTTACTTTGACCCATGTTTTTAAAAATACTTTTGCATTTATAATTTTTTCAATATCTCTTCTAGCATCTTTTCCAATTCTTTTTAAGACCTCTCCACCAGATCCTATGACGATCTGTTTTTGTGACTTTCTATTGACATAAATTACAGCACTAATATGTGTAATATTATTTTTGATATCTATCTCTTCTATTTCTACAAATGTATCATGAGGAAGCTCATCCCCTAATTTTCGAATTATCTTCTCACGAATTAATTCTGAAAACATAAATTCATTACCTTTTTCAATATTAAAATTGTCTTTGTAAATATGTTCATTTTCAGGAAGATTTTCTGAAATTTTATTTACAAGCTCATTTAAGTTTTGTTTTGTTTTAGCTGAAATTGGTATTATGGAAGCAAAATTATACATTTTGGTAATGTCGTCTATGAAGGGAAGTAATTTATCCTTTTTACTAATCTGATCTATTTTGTTAATAACGCATATTACAAAAGGATTTGTTTCTTTAAGCTTTTTTATTATGGATATGTCTTCATTGTCCAGCGATAATCTTTGTAAAACAAAAACTACAATATCTGAGTCTTCAATGATGCTTTGAGCTGATTTATTTAGTATCTTATTCATGGTCTTTTGAGACTTAACATGCATACCAGGTGTATCAATAAAGATTAATTGTCTGTTTTCAACGGTCTTTACTCCTAAAATATTATTTCTTGTGGTTTGAGATTTTCTAGATGTAATTGAAACTTTTTTTTCAAGGATAGAATTAATAATTGTTGATTTACCAACATTTGGTTTACCGATTATTGAAATATACCCACAATACTTTTTTGACATATTATATTTTTATAAATTTTAAAGCTTTTTTTGCCACTTCTCTTTCTGCATCTCTTTTAGAATTGCCTTTGGCTTTGAATATTTTGTCTTCATATTTAATACTAGATTTAAAGCCATCATCAAGTTCTGTGGTCTCATAAACAGGAGGGTCAATTTTTTTTGACTGAAGAAGTTCCTGTAATTCAGTTTTAGAATCACGAAATTCTTTATCAATTGAAATTTTTGATAGTTCTTTTTTAAGAAGTTTTAAAACAAATTTTTTTGATGTCTCCCAATTACTATCAAGCATAACAGCACCAATAATAGCCTCTACTACACCCTCCAGAATTGATTGTTTTCTATCACTTGATAAATTAGCAGTACCTTTTGATAACTTTATGAAATTTGTGAGTTCAAGCTTGTATGCAATTCTTGTAAGGGTATCCCCCTTTACTAGATGTGATCTCATCCTGGTAAGCAATCCTTCTTTTTGATAAGGGAATTTTGTGTACAGATATTCTGAAACAACTGTACTTAGAATTGCATCACCCAAAAATTCAAGTCTTTCGTTATTGGATTTGCTGTCAGCACTTTTATGCGTAATAGCTAATTCAAGAAGTTTGATATCTGCGAATTCATAACCTATTTTTTTACTTAAATCACCAAGAGACATTAATCCAAACTTCCTGCTTTGCTAAAAGAAGGAATACATGTCCAACATTCCCAAGTCATAAAAAGCACGTCAGCTCTTCCAAAAAAGTTTTCCCTTGGCACAAAGCCAACATCTTTTGTACTATCATTTGAGTTATCTCTATTGTCACCCATGACAAAATAATGACCATTTGGTATTGTCCATTCTTGAGGAAATTGATCGTTCTCTCCTCTTGTATTTTTGATAGTAAATTCTGCATTTCCATGTTTTTCTTGATACAGATCAATAACTACATCAATTTCTCTTGTAACAATTTCACCAGAGCTATATCTAAATCTTCGATTGATTATAGAATCCTCCGATTTGATAAATTTTCGATCTATAGCTGCTCCATTTACATATATTTTTTTATTAATGATCCTAATAACATCTCCAGGCTTACCAATTAATCTTTTAATGTATGGAACTGGATTATGTGGTGGTATTAAGACTACTAAATCACCATATTCAGGATCATTTCTGAGTAAATTTGGTGTTCCTATTCTATTAATCTTCAAGCCATATGCGTACTTATTTACAAGCAAAAAGTCTCCTTTTTTTAATTGAGGTTCCATTGAGCCTGAAGGTATTTGATATGGCTCATATAAAAAAGTTCTTAACACAAATATCAAAAATAAAGGAATAAAATATCCTCTTGATGATGAAATAATTTCGGAACTCTTAAAATAGTATCCGAGCAGCATAACAAAAAAAGAAACAATAGCGCCAACAAGGAGAACAATACCAAGATCGCCTGAGTTATAGAAAATACTTAACAATAATGCAATTGCAGAAATAAGGCTTATAAATGATAAATATTTAATTAGAAAAGGTTCATCGTTATTTTCATCTAAATTAAATTTAATCCACGAAATGACTGACATCGTGATACCAAATGAACCTAGTAAAAATAAAGGATCTGTGAACATATTACTCATTAGAACTAAAATAATTAAGGAATGCATCCTGTGGAATCGAAACTTTTCCAAGTTGTTTCATTTTTTTCTTCCCTTGTTTTTGTTTTTCTAGTAATTTCATTTTTCTTGTTACATCTCCGCCGTAAAGCTTTGCAGTTACATTCTTCCTATAAGCTTTAACAGTTTCTCTAGAAATAATTTTAGCACCCAAAGCAACCTGAATTGGAACATCAAACATCTGACGAGGTATTAATTTTTGAAGATTCTTTGCTATTTCTCTTGCTTTTGAATTAGAAAAAGATTTATGCACGATCATTGATAGAGCGTCAATTTTATTATTGTTAATCAAGACATCTATTTTAGTAAGATCAGATTTTTGAAATCCTAGTAAAGTATATTCTATTGAGGCGAAGCCTTTAGTTGATGATTTAATTTGATCAAAGAAATCAATGATGACAGACGACAAAGGCATTTCAAAAATGATTGATACTTGATTACCAAAATATTTCATATCTTTTTGCACGCCTCTTTTTGAGGTGCATAAAGTAATGATGTTCCCTACATACTCATTTGGAGAGATTATGGTTGTATTAACTATTGGCTCTCGAATTTCATCTATTTCATTTGGAACAGGTAACTGAGAAGGATTATCACACTTGATAATTGATCCATCTGTTTTTAAAACTTCATATTCAACTGAAGGAGCGGTAGATATTAGATCTAAATCATATTCTCTCTCAAGTCTTTCTCTAACCACTTCCATATGTAAAGTACCTAAAAATCCACACCTAAATCCAAAACCTAATGCATCTGAAACTTCTGGTTCGTAAATTAATGATGAGTCATTTAAAACTAATTTTGATAAAGCATCTCTGAACTTTTCATAATCATCTGAATTTAATGTGAATATTGATGCAAAAACTTTTGGATTAACTTTTTTGAAGCCTGATAGTGCAGTTGTTTTTTCATCACCTGCATCAATGATTGTGTCTCCAACTGGAGCTCCTTTGATTTCTTTTATGCCAGCAACTAAGTAACCGACTTCACCTGCAGACAATTCTTTTTTTTGCGTTTTTTTTGGAGAAAATATTCCAATATCATCTACGTTATAAGATTGACCAGTTGAAAAAATCTTAAATTTCTGTCCAGTTTTAATTTTTCCATTTTTTACTCTAATTAATGAGACTACACCTAGATATGAATCAAACCAAGAATCAACAATTAAAGCTTGTAATTTAGAGTTTGGATCACCAATAGGCGATGGAATTTCTGAAATAAGCATTTTTAGTAACTCCTCAACACCTTCGCCAGTCTTAGCGCTAACTAAAGGAGATTTTGAAGCATTAATACCAACCATCTCTTCTATCTCATTCTTTACTCTATCTGGTTCAGCTTGAGGTAAATCTATCTTATTAATGACAGGTAGCACCTCTAAACCTTCCTCGACAGCCGTATAGCAATTTGCCAGAGTTTGTGCCTCAACGCCTTGAGATCCATCAACAACTAGTAATGCACCCTCACAAGCTGATAAAGATCTTGACACTTCGTATGAAAAATCTACATGCCCAGGCGTATCAATAAAATTAAGAAGGTATTCTTTATTGTTTAATTTATATTTCAACGACACAGCCTGTGCCTTTATCGTAATGCCTCGCTCTCTTTCTATGTCCATAGAGTCCAATATCTGATCTTCCATTTCTCTTGAAGAAAGGCCACCACAAAATTCAATTAATCTATCAGATAAAGTAGATTTACCATGATCGATGTGTGCAATAACTGAGAAATTTCTAATGTTTTCCATAATTTGCAGCTATTTTACAAGCAAAGTACGAAAATAAGTAAGAAATGATTCTAGTTTAGAGTTATGGACCTAATTAATCTCGTTCCATTTCTAATTATGTGAATAGCAATTTTTTCGCCAGTAGAAAAATTATCTACCGCTTCATCAAAAGTATCTACATCATAGACTTTAAACTTTTTTCCTTTATGTTGGATCATTGTAATCAAGTCGCCTCTGTTTAACTTGCCTGATGCTGGAGAGTTTGGATTTACCCTAGATACTATTACGCCATCGGGTAAATTAGACATTGACGGATTATCTCTATCAATTTCTGCAACTTTTAACCCAATTGGATCAGATGATGTATTTATTTTTGCAGGAATGAAGGACTCATTATTTACTGGGAGTTCTCCAAGAACAAACTCTAGCTCAATTTCGTCGCCGTCTCTAATAACAATTGCTTTTGCATTTGTATTTGGTTTGATTTGTCCTACGACATGTGGAAGATCAGAACTAAACTTAATTTGTTTTTTATCAAACTCAACAATAACATCTCCGGGCATTAAGCCAGCTAAATCAGCTGATTCACCCTCTTCAATATCATTAATGAGAGCGCCATAAGGTTTTTCCATTCCCAATGCATCAGCTAAATCACTGTCGACTTCACTCATTCTGACACCAAGATAGCCTCGTGAAACTTCTCCATCATTTATAATCTGATCAGCGACATCCATAGCAACATTTATAGGTATTGCAAATGCAAGACCTTGATAGCCTCCGCTTCTTGAGTAAATTTGAGAATTAATACCTACTACCTCGCCATCAAGATTAAATAAAGGACCACCAGAATTACCTGGGTTAATGGCGACGTCTGTTTGAAGAAAAGGAACATAATTCCCAATATTATTATTATTGATGCTTCTACCTTTAGCACTAACGATCCCTGCAGTCACAGAAAAATCAAAACTAAATGGAGAGCCTATTGCAATTACCCAATCACCAACTCTTAGTTCATCACTATTGCCCACATTAACTGTTGGTAAATCATCGTCACTTACCTCCAAGACCGCTAAATCTGAGAGAGGATCTACACCTACAACTTCTGCAATAAACTCTCTTCTGTCTGATAAAGAAATAATAACCTCAGTAGCGTCTTCAACCACATGAAAGTTAGTCATAATATAATTATCTTTCAAAATAAAGCCAGAACCATAAGAAGTTGCTTCCCTTTTCTGTTGAGGCATCTCTCTATATTGTCTTGGAATACCAAACCTTTCTAACATCTCGTCTGGAATACCGCCATATCCGAAAGATTGTCTCTGAGAAACTTCTTTTTTAGCAGTTATATTTACAACTGCAGGCGCAGAACTGTCTACCAATTCAGATATGTTTTCAGGTAGTGCGCTTGAAAAAACTTCATTCGAAATAGAGAGACACACCAATAAAAATATATGTTTAACATTCAAAATTTTCATAATTTACTTTATTTATTTATAGAATTAGCAATTTGTATCGCAGTTGGAAGTGAAATATTACCATATAAAGTAACAGCTCTTCCATTTGAAATTGGAACTACGTATATCATTTTATTGCCATGTTTCCAGTACCTTATTTGATTAAGGCCGAAATCTCTATTTTCAATACGAAGTTTAAATTTTTGTACTCCATTAGAATATTCAGGATTGCTGCTTTGATTTATTCTGTAACCTACGTTTTGTAGATCAACTTTTGATTTTGAATTCATGAAAGATGGATCATTAATTACGTTCATAACATGATCAACAAGATATTCACTTGAGTTTTCAGCTGTTTGTTTTGCCTCTTGGCTGTTAACTGCAGAAGCAATCTGATTTGCGGAGTCAATGTTTATACTCATTCTAGAAAAATCTACATTATTTACTGCAAATAAAGTTAATATGATTGAAGCTGCTGCTGTTACAGCATTTGATAGCCAAATGTCTGAAAAACCCCTGCTTTTAGGCTTTCTTCTGGCTTGACTTATTTGTGAAACCTTGGATTCTTGATTTAGAGATTGTGATATTAAGCCATATAAAGAAAATGATCTTATCAATTCGTCATTATTTCTGCATTCTTCAAGAAGGTCGTCGATTTGAGAACTCTCAAGCTCTCCATCATATAAAGCTGATAATTTTTCTTTAATATCAGTCATTTGTAATAAGCTCCGTGTTAATGTATTCGAGAATTGACTCTCGTGCTCTAAAAATCCTTGATCTTACAGTGCCAATAGGTGTTTCAGTTATTTTGCTAATCTCATCATAGCTTAATCCTTCTTGTTCTCTCATAGTAAATGCTGTTCTTAGTGATTCTGGCATAGAATCAATAAAAAATTTAATATTTTTTAGTGACTGATCATGCATAAGTTCAAGTTCTATGTCTTTGAATGAGTTAATCTCTATTTCCGAGTCCTCAACCGATATATTTAATTTTTGTTTTTTGTAGCCTGAGCTTGAAACATAATTTTTGGCTAAATTAATTGCAATTCTATAAACCCATGTGAAAAAAGCACTATCTCCTCTGAATGTTTTTAATTGTTGCCAAACTTTTAGGAAAGTTTGTTGAGTAAGATCTTCAGAATCTTGATGAGATTTTGTAAAAGATAGCAATGAGGCATAAACCCTTGCGTAATATTTATTCATTAAAAAATTAAAAGCCATTTCATTACCTTTTTTTGCTTTCTCGACTAATTCGGAATCATTATTATTTGAAATATTCTTCATAAAATTATGTTTCCACTAAATAAAGACAAATTTCAATTCTAAAAGTTTCCTTGATGAGTGAATTTTTTTAAATGATTCTCAATGAAATCTTCATGAAATTTATTCCCTAAATTATCTTTTTTAAAAATAAAATCATAAAGCTTTTGATCGTCATAATTTAATATATCTGAAAATGTACTTAATTCATCCTCATTCAGTGTTTCTAGCTTTGTTATGGAGAACTCTCTAAGGAGTAAATCTATTTCTCTCATACCCCTTCTGCATTTCCAACGTATTCTGTTTATTTCTTCATTCATTGGTTAAAATACTCATAATAAATAACAATTTTACTTGAAAATTAACAATCTCAAAAAATTAATTCAGTCTGGATCAATTCATTTGAAAAATTCATGTGTAATTGAAATTATTGGTGATAAAGATAAGGTATTTGACCTTTTACAAGGTCAGGTTACATCCGACATCAAGTTACTTGAGGATGGTCAATCTCAATTATCCTGCATTTGTAATCATAAGGGCATGATAATGGCAGACTTTATAATTATTTTTGACGACGAATGTTACAAATTAGTAGTAAAGGAAAATATTGAAGATATTTTAATAAAAGAGCTTACACCTTTTGCTAATTTAAGTTCTGTAAAATTATTGAAAAGTAAGTTGAAGGTGATTGGAACAATTTCACATACTAAGATTCCTAATTCTTACTTATCTAATGAACTTTTCTCAACATGTGTCGATTTAAAAGATGCTTATGAAAGCAATAATGAAATTTCTGAGGATGTTTGGGAAGCAAGTAATAAATTACTTGGGAATTATTTTTTAGAAGAGTCTGATATTTCTAAATTCAGACCACAAGAGCTTAATTATGATGAATTGCGAGTATCTTTTGATAAGGGCTGTTATAGAGGACAAGAAATCGTTGCAAGAATGAGATATCTTGGAGTTAATCGAAGAAAGTTTCTTACTTTTGTGGTGAATGATGATTATGTCGATAGCGAAGATATAAAATTAATTGGTAATAAGATTAAAATTAATAAAAATTATATTTTTAATGGAATTATTTTACGAGATCAGCTTGATACAATTAAAAACCTTCCAGGTATTGAGCTAATTTCATAGATCACCATTTGATTGGCTGAATTTTTTTATCAGCAAGATATTGATTGCATTTTGAAAAATGTTTATTGCCAAAAAATCCTCTATGTGCTGACAAAGGAGATGGATGAGACGAACATAAAACTAAATTTTCGTTTTGGTTAATCAAATGTTTAAAGGATTGGGCGTGATTGCCCCATAAAATAAAGACAATATTTTTTTTATTGCTTAGAAGTTTTACCACATTAGTAATAAATTTATGCCAGCCTATTTTTGAATGAGAGCCTGGCTTTGAAATCTCAACTGTCAAAGACGAATTTAACAAAAGCACTCCATCTTTTGCCCAACCTTCAAGACAACCAATGCTATTATGTAATATACCAATGTCATTTTTAATCTCAGAATAAATATTTTTTAAAGATGCAGGAGTAGGAATATGTTCATTAACCGAAAAGGCTAATCCATTTGCGTATCCTGTTTGAAAATATGGATCTTGACCAAAAATTACAACTTTAGTTGATTCATATTCACAAAGCTCAAAAGCCCTAAAGATATTATTGATATTAGGTGCAATTTTTTTATTATCCTCCAGTTCCTTTGAGATATTTTTTATTGGTAAATCAAGATTTGTATCAAGATTATTTTTTTTAAAGGCTTCAATCCAGTTTTTTGGGATGGAAATTTTCAAAATTTTTTTTGGCATTTTTACTCGTAATTTTATCCACAGAAACTGTGGATAAAGTTATGGATAACTTTATTTATACCATAAGAAAGCTTGTAAAATAAGCTTTTTTTATTAACTGTATAAAAAATGTACAGATTTACATAAAATAACCTTATATCAGTATTTTACGAAATTTTAACTTAATATAAGCTCCGTTTATGTATAAAAATTACTGCCTGCTAATATCATATGTTTTTTCTGTTGACAAGTATGATTGTCAAATAAAGATTATAAATAAAACATATTAGACAATTGTTTTATAAAATAGATTAAATTAAGTGGAGTTTTCTCAGAGTTATATTCTCTATTAATAATTTACAAATAAGAATAAAATCAGATAATTAATTGTATAAAACTATAATATGAGCCTCGTTATAAACAAACTTTCTAGTTCAATAGATAATAAAATATTGTTTAACGAAGTATCTTTTTCAATTACAAATGGAAATTTTGGTCTATTATCTGGAGAGAGTGGAATAGGCAAATCTACCCTGCTTAATAATATTGCTGGATTGAATAAACCAGATTTTGGTGAAGTAATCTTAAATAAAAAAGTTTTGAGTAATGAGACTACTTTCCTGCCTCCTGAAAAAAGAAAGATTGGATTCGTTTTTCAAGATTTTGCACTGTTTCCTCACATTAATGTATCTAAAAATATACTATTCAGTGAGACAGCAACTGAAAATGATTTATATTTTGAAGTCATTAGTGAACTAAAATTAGAAAGTCATTTGCTAAAAAAGCCTCACCAACTCTCAGGTGGGTTGAAACAGAGGGTTGCAATTGCAAGAGCTCTTTTAATGAAGCCAGATCTTCTTCTATTAGATGAGCCATGCTCAAACTTAGATGCACAAAACTCAGAGAAAGTTAAATTACTATTAAAGGAATATGTATCTTCACAAAAGATACCTTGCTTAATAGTTAGCCATGATACTGATATGTTTGAAGAAATAAACATATCTGAAAATATTATTCTTAATTAACTTTTTGAAAGATTTTTATTTATATACTCTTTCCAATTGTTGTAATTAATTGAATAAATATTCTCTAATGATTTATTTGGTTCGAAGTTTGATGAATTACTTTTAATTTCTGAGATATTTTCTCCAGATGCCATCATTGCCACTTTACATGCTCCAAGAGCTGTAGATTCAACATTTGCAGGCCTTTTTATATTTTTTTGTAAAGTATCAGCAAGCATCTGACAAAAAGATTCATTTGCAACCATTCCACCATCAACTAAAAGTTTATTAATATTAATGTTATTAGTTTCTAATACTTTTGTAATTTCTTTTGTTTGGAATGCTATTGAATGAAATGCAGCAGTCACAATATCGTTTATTGAGGTATCTTGAGTAATTCCTTTAAATCCTGCCCTTATATTTGAGTCCCAAAATGGAGCTCCTAATCCATTAAAAGCTGGTAAAAAAAGTACGTTATTGGAATTTCCAGATGCATTTATGTATTTCTCACTTTCTTTTGCATCGTCAAAAAATTTCATCTTATCTCTAAGCCATTGAATAATATTTCCACTCGAGTAAATGCTCCCTTCTAATGCATATGAAATATTTCCATTTAAACCATATGCAATTGTCGTTAAAAGGCCTTGATCACTCTTAACTGCCTCATCTTTTGTGTTCACCATTAAAAAACAACCGGTACCATATGTTGATTTCATATCTCCATATTCATAGCAATCTTGTCCAACTAAAGCACCTTGTTGATCACCTATAACGCCTCTGATTGGTATTTTCTTATCTGAATGAACGATAGTTCCATAATCACCATCACAAAATAGTACTTCTGGAAGCATAGAATTTGGTATTTCAAAAATATCCAGCAATTCTTGGTCCCACTCTTTGTTGTGAATATTAAAAAGCATTGTTCTAGAGGCATTGGTTACATCTGTTAAATGATTCTTTTCCTTAGTCAATTTAAATATCAAGTACGAATCGACTGTTCCAAAGGCTAGTTCACCTTTTTGAGCACGTTCTTTAGCGCCCTCAACATTATCAAGTATCCATTTAACCTTTGTAGCTGAAAAATATGGATCAAGAACCAGACCTGTCTTTTCACTTACTTTCTTCTCATATCCATTCGATTTTAGTTCTTGGCAATATTCGTTCGTTCTTCTGTCTTGCCATACTATTCCTGGATATATTGGCTCTCCTGTATCTCTTGACCAAACTATCGTAGTCTCTCTCTGATTAGTTATCCCGCATGCTTCAATTGAACCATTAAAATTGTCTAAAACATTTGCTATGGTTTTTTTAACAGTATTAACTACATCGTCTGGACGTAACTCTACCCAACCGTCATCAGGATAGTCTAATTTGTATTCCAACTGAGAATCTATTTGTTTTTCTAAGTTTGAGTTAAATATTATTGATCTTGAGCTTGTTGTTCCTTGATCAATAGACAAATAATTTTTCATATTAATACTCCAAGTTAATAATTATCCACAATTTATACACTTATTTCCAACAGCAAAAAAACACGATATATACACTATATAGTGGAAAAAAATGAAATTGTCACAATATATTGTGTTTTTTTACTTGATTCTTTGTCCACAACTAGTATATTACTCCTTAGGAGAAAAAAGTTACCGTTACTGCAGACACACTTAAATTTTTCCAGATGAAATTAAAGTAAAAACTCATGTTAGTTTATGTATTAGTGGGCAAGAAGTAAGAAATGGAAGTACAACAACAAGAAAAACAAGTTGAGAATAATCAACAAAATATCAAAGATATTGAAACAACAGCACCAGGCAAGTTAAGAGTAATTAAAAGAAATGGTAAAGTCGTTGCATTTGAAGACGATAAAATAAAAGTTGCAATAACAAAAGCATTTTTGGCCACTGAGTCTGGTAATGCTGCTGCAAGTGAAAGAATTCATAAAAAAGTTAATCAGCTTACTGAAAATGTCGTTGAAGTTTTTCAAAGAAGGATGCCGTCAGGCGGAACATTGCATATAGAAGAAATACAAGATCAGGTAGAGCTTCAATTAATGAGATCAGAAGAATTAGATGTAGCAAAATCCTACATTTTATACAGAGCTGAAAGAACTCAGGAAAGAAAAAAAGAAAAACTTGAGATTGAGCTGCCCGATACACCAAGTATTAATATAACAAAGAGCGATGGAACAGTCGTCCCACTTGATGTTGAAAAAGTTGCAGGACTTATAAGCGATGCATGTGAGAATCTTGATGAAGTATCAATAAACGAGGTTTTGGACGAAGCGCTAAAAAATCTATATGACGGCGTATCTATAGCCGACATGAGAACAAGTCTTGTCATGTCAGCAAGAACCAAAGTTGAAAAAGAACCTAATTATTCCTACGTAACTGCAAGAATACTAATGGACCAAATAAGAAGTGAGGCGCTTAATTTTTTAAATATTGCTGAAGAGTCAACATATCAAGAAATGGAGAAATACTATCCAGAAGCATTTAAAGCATATATCGATAAAGGAATTGAGTTAGATATTCTTAATCCTGAGCTAAAAACTTTTGATCTAGACAAGCTATCACAAGCGATTGACCACACAAGAGACAACCAATTCACATATCTTGGTCTCCAGACTCTATACGATCGGTATTTTATTCACTGCGATGATGTTAGGTATGAGCTACCTCAAGTATTTTTCATGAGAGTTTCAATGGGTTTGGCATTGGAAGAAGAAAATAGAGAAGATAGAGCGATAGAATTTTATAGACTTTTATCAAGTTTTGACTATATGAGTTCAACGCCTACTCTTTTCAATTCTGGAACTAAAAGACCTCAACTATCATCCTGTTACCTCACAACTATTCCTGATGACTTAGACGGAATATTTTCAGCCATGAAAGATAATGCATTGCTTTCAAAATGGGCTGGTGGTCTCGGAAATGACTGGACTCCTGTAAGAGCAATGAATTCATATATAAAAGGAACTAATGGAAAGAGTCAAGGCGTTGTTCCATTCCTTAAAGTAGCAAATGACACAGCTGTTGCAGTAAATCAAGGCGGTAAAAGAAAAGGTGCAATGTGTGGCTACCTTGAAACATGGCACTTAGACATAGAGGAATTTCTTGAGCTCAGAAAAAATACTGGAGATGAAAGAAGAAGAACGCATGATATGAATACAGCAAACTGGGTGCCAGATTTATTTATGAAAAGAGTCGAACAAGACGAAAACTGGACTTTGTTTTCTCCTGGTGAGGCACCAGAACTTCATGATTTGGTTGGAAAAGCTTTTGAAGAAAAGTATGAAGAATACGAAGATAAAGCAAAAAAAGGAGAAATGAATCAATTCAAATCAATTCCAGCAAAAGAGTTGTGGAGAAAAATGCTCACAATGCTTTTTGAAACTGGCCACCCATGGATAACTTTTAAGGATTCATGTAATTTAAGGTCGCCTCAGCAACATTCAGGTGTTGTTCATTCGTCTAATCTTTGTACAGAAATTACTTTGAACACAAGTGCTGATAAAGAAATTGCTGTCTGTAATCTAGGGTCTGTGAATCTTGCTAATCATATGAAGGATGGAAGTTTAGATGAAGAAAAAGTTAAACAAACTGTCTCTACAGCAATAAGAATGCTAGATAATGTAATTAACATTAACTATTACTCAGTAGATACTGCTAAAAACTCGAATTTTAAACACAGACCAATAGGTTTAGGCCTAATGGGCTTTCAAGACGCACTTTACCTCCAAGATATTCCATACTGCAGTGATGAGGCAGTAGAATTTGCAGATAGAAGCATGGAGCTTATAAGTTATAGTGCAATATATGCATCTACTGAACTTGCAAAGGAAAGAGGAGCATACGAGTCATTCGAAGGCTCTCTCTGGAGTAAAGGAATATTACCTAAAGACTCTATCGACATACTTTCAGAAAACAGAGGTAGTGAATACCTTAACGTTGATAGATCTGAGACGCTAGATTGGGAAACACTTCGAAAAAAAGTAATCAAAGATGGAATGAGAAATTCAAACGTCATGGCTATTGCTCCAACAGCTACAATATCTAACATTACTGGAGTAACTCAATCGATTGAGCCAACTTACCAAAACTTATACGTTAAATCGAACTTATCAGGAGAATTCACTATTGTTAATCCCCATTTAGTAAGAAAGCTAAAAGAACTTGATTTATGGGATGACGTAATGATTAATGATCTGAAATATTTTGAAGGCAGTCTCTCAGAAATATCCAGAATACCTGATGATGTTAAGAAATTATTTTCAACAGCTTTCGAAGTTGAGCCAAAATACATCGTAGAATCTGCAAGCAGAAGACAAAAATGGATTGATCAAGCTCAATCATTAAACTTATATATTGGAAATGCTGATGGTAAAAAGCTAGATATTACTTATAGAATGGCATGGTATTCTGGTCTAAAAACAACCTATTATCTAAGATCGATAGCAGCTACATCAACAGAAAAATCAACCGTACAACAGGGAAAATTAAATGCAGTGAGCTCTGAAGTTTCACAGCCAGCTGCGCAAGAATTAGGAGCACCTGCTCCAGTTCCAACAGCCTGCTCTCTGGATGATCCAGATTGCGAGGCATGTCAATAAACTAAGGAGAAATAATATGTTAAATTGGGACGACTATGGAAAAGAGGACAATACAACTCCTCAATCATCACCTCAGATAGACAATGAAGTTGTTAAGAAAACAGCTGAAGCAGTAGCTGAGGAAAAATCAGTGACTCAACAAGCTGTAAAAGAAGAAACACCACAAGCCAATACGAACATTGGCGAAGGATCTAGAGCAGAAGCAGCGAGAAAAGCTGTGAATGCGTTAGATGAAACAGCTGGCAATGAAGAGCTTGATGAAATGATGGCTAATGCTGGCAGAGTTCAGGTTGATCAAAAAATGATGATTAATTGCAAAGCTGACCTTAATCAGCTTGTACCATTCAAATACGACTGGGCATGGCAAAAATATTTAGACGGTAGTGCTAACCATTGGATGCCGCAAGAAATTAATATGACAAACGATATTGTCTTATGGAAATCTGAAGATGGGCTTACAGAAGATGAAAGAGTTATTGTTAAAAGAAATCTTGGATTTTTCTCTACAGCTGACTCTCTTGTTGCTAATAATTTAGTTCTTGCTTTATATAGGTTAATTACTAACCCAGAATGTAGGCAATATATATTAAGACAAAGTCTTGAAGAAGCTATTCATACCCATGCGTATCAATACTGTATAGAGTCTCTGGGAATGGATGAAGGTGAAATCTTTAACATGTATAGAGAAGTGCCTTGCGTTGCTAGAAAAGCCTCCTGGGGGCTTAAATATACACAGGAAATTTCTGATCCAGATTTTAAGACAGGAACAGTTGAATCAGACAAGCAACTTCTTAAAAATCTAATTGCTTTTTACTGTGTTCTTGAAGGAATATTCTTTTATTGTGGATTTACTCAAATACTTTCTATGGGAAGAAGGAATAAAATGACCGGAACAGCAGAACAGTTTCAATATATTTTAAGAGATGAGTCTATGCACGTTAACTTTGGCATTGACGTTATCAACCAGATCAAAATAGAAAATCCTCATCTATGGGATGATCAAATGAAATCTGATGCAGCACAAATGATCCTTGAGGGTACTGAATTAGAAATACAGTACGCAAGGGATACAATGCCAAGAGGTGTTCTTGGAATGAACGCTGCAATGATGGAAGAATATCTTAAATTCATTGCCAATAGAAGATTAACTCAATTAGGTCTTGATGAAGAGTTTACAGGTGTTACAAACCCGTTTCCTTGGATGTCTGAAATTATAGATTTACGAAAAGAGAAGAACTTCTTTGAAACAAGAGTAACCGAATATCAAGTTGGTGGCGCACTAAACTGGGAATAAATCTTGAAGCTATATTCAAGCCCAGTTGCTCCAAGTCCAAGAAAGGTTCTTATCTTCATAGCTGAAAAAGGCATTGAAAATATTGAAGTTGAGAACCTTGATATTGGAAAAATGGAGCATAAAACTCCTGAATACAAAGAAATTGCGCCCAATTCTCGTATTCCTGCTCTAGTTCTTGACGATGGAGAGGTAATACTTGAAACAACTGCAATATGTAGGTATTTAGAGTGCCTAAATCCCGAGCCAAATCTTTTTGGAACTAATCCTGATGAAATAGCTCAGATTGAAATGTGGTACTCACGTATCTCATTTGAGCTTATGATGCCTCTAATGCACGGTTTTAGGCATACCCACCCTCACATGAGCGCTCTTGAAGATCAAAATAATGAATTTGGTCTGGCACAAAGAGAGTTAGCTCTTAAATCAATGAAATATTATGACAGTGTTATGGATGGCAAAGACTTTATAGCATGCAACAAGTTCTCATACGCGGACATACAAGCAGTTACATCTTTACAGTTTCTGGTTAGATTAAACAAAATTAATATTGAAGATTATGAAAATCTATCAAGATATACAAATGATATTGGTTCTAGACCAAGCTTTTCAGCATAAATTTACTTATTTATAAGTTCAAAGAATTTTAGAGTCTGCTCGCCTCCGTTTTGAAGAGCACGAGCGTCTTCCATATCAGATATTTTATCCCAACTGGCCTGTATATTTTCTGGAGTCATATCTTCTCCCATACCAAGAGAAATACCCATTGTTTCATGAATAAATATCCTTGAAAAAACACCAGCACCTGCAGCCATTATTACTCCATTTGGAGCATTCTCACTTGCTAAATATATTACTGCAGGTGTAACAAATTCTGGTTGAAGGTTTTTACCAAAGTCTTCAGGAATTAAGCCTTCTGTCATTCTGGTATAGGCAACAGGCGTAATTGAATTAGTAAAGACATTCTTATTTTGTCCTTCTAATTTTAAAGTATTCATAAGCCCTATCATTGCCATTTTTGCTGAACCATAATTTGTTTGGCCAAAATTACCAAATACGCCACTTGATGAACTAGTAAAAACAATTCTTCCATATTCTTGCTCACGCATAATTGGAAATACAGTATGGGTGCAATTTAAACTTCCTTGAAAGTGCACATCCATTACAAGATTAAAATCTTCTAAAGTAACTTTATGGAAGCTTTTATCTCTTAAAATACCAGCATTATTAACTAATATATCTATTCTCCCCCATTCATCCATAGCTTGATTCACCATTGCTTTTACAGCATCTAAGTCTGTGACACTTGCACCATTAGCAATTGCTTCACCACCCTCAGATTTTATTAGATCAACAACTTCATTTGCAGCGTCACTTGCACCACTTCCATCTACCGTTCCGCCAAGATCGTTAACAACAACTTTGGCTCCACGTCTTGCAAGCTCAAGAGCATGTTCTTTACCAATACCACCTCCAGCACCTGTAACGATTGCAACCTTGTCATCGAATCTAATTGTCATAGTTTTCTCCAAAATATTTTTCTAACATTGAATAAGAATTGAAGTTATTTTAATCAAAAAAAAACTCATTTACTACGTTATAAAATTGAGGATTACAAATCAATTTAAGAATATAATGTACTATCATTTTTTTTGAGGATAATTAATGAGCAAATCTATAAAAGTTGTTGTTACCGGAGCAGCTGGTCAAATCGCATATTCTTTAATACCAAGACTTGTAGATGGTAAGACATTTGGAGATAAGATTGTCAATCTTGCATTGGTTGAAATTCCTCAAGTAGTTGATAAGTTAGAAGGTTTAGTAATGGAGCTAGAAGACTCATATTTTCCAAACATGGGTGAGGTTACTTATACAGATAACTTTGAAGAAGCCTCTAAAGACGCCGATTGGTTTTTATTAGTAGGGAGTATTCCGAGAGGAATTGTTTATAACGGTAAAAAGATTGAAGAAAGATCGGATCTTTTAAGTATTAACGGTGGTATTTTTGTTGACCAAGGTATAGCGATTGGAAGATATGGGAAGAAGAATGCTAAGATTTTAGTAGTTGGTAATCCTGCCAATACAAATGCATTTATTGGAAAACATGCAGCAAATAATGATAGCCAACTTTGGATGGCTATGACGATGCTTGATGCTAATAGAGCAAAATCAATTCTTGCAAAGAAAACAAATAATAATGTTTCTGATATTAAAAATATGATAATTTGGGGGAATCATAGTCCTACGATGTATCCAGATTCAGAAAATGTTCAAATATTAGGAGAATTAGGCAGTTTAGTAATAAATGATATCAATTGGGTGGAATCTGATTTCATTCCAAAAGTTCAACAAAGAGGAAAGGCAGTAATTGATGCAAGAGGCGCCTCCTCTGCTACATCTGCTGCAAAAGCAGCAATTGATACTGTAATTGCTTGTGAGAATCCAACAGACCCTGGCGATTGCTTTAGTGCAGCTATAGCAAGTGATGGTTCGTATAATGTGCCTAAAGGAATAATATGCGGCTATCCTTTAATGACCTTAGAAGATGGTTCAATAGAAATAAAAAGAGATATCTCTTTATCAGAATTTGCAAAAAATAAATTTCAAATATCTATAGATGAGCTTCTTTCAGAAAGAGAAGCTGTGAAACATCTTATGCAATGATAAAAAAAGAAAAAATTCTATACAGTTACCTAAGTAATATTATTGAGGATGAAAATCCTAATACTATTTTTGTAAATACCACACGAGATATTTCAAAACTTGTTAAAAGAATTGAAAAATTAAATATTCAATCTCTGCAAATTGGGCCAGATATAGAGCAGATATCAAATGAAAATTTTGATCTATTCATAATTCTAGATGATATTCAGACATCAGAACCCTACATTGGCATGATTAAAAATTTAATAAGTCACAAAATTGCTATCTTTACAAATTTTAAAAATAACAATTTAATTAATGAAACTATGTTAAAACTTGGATTTGAGACTGAATTGCTTGATAAGAGTAATGGATTAAAATGTTTTTCATATAATCTCAAAACTTACAATAATAAAAGAACTTGGAATAATCCTAAGGGTTGGGCAAATCCTGAAAATTTTGATAAATTTAGATGGTAATAATTTCCTTACGATTTGAGTTGAGGAAATAATAAAACGTCTCTTATTGACGATTGATTTGTGAGTAGCATCACCAATCTATCAACTCCCATCCCAACTCCAACTGCTGGAGGCATTCCATGTTCCAGAGCAGTTATATAGTCATGGTCATAATCCATTGCTTCTTTATCACCGGAGTCTTTTGCAGCAACCTGATCTTCAAATCTAGATGCCTGATCATCAGGATCATTTAGTTCACAGAAACCATTAGCAAATTCTTTTCCTCCAATGAATAATTCAAACCTATCAGCATAATCTGGATTAGTTTCATTGCGTCTTGATAATGGAGAGACTTCTACTGGATACTCTGTTACAAATGTTGGATCAATTAATTGGTCTTCTACTGTCTCTTCAAAAACCTCAAGAAGAATCCTTCCAATGCCCCAATTTTTTTCAATTTTTACTTTTTTATCTTTTAGAATTTTTTCAAGCTTTTTCTGATTACTCAAGTCATCTTTTGATAGATCAGAATTAAAATCTAATATTAAATCTGAAAGAGTGGATTGTTTGAAATTATCTAAATTTATTTCTAAATCTCCCCATTGTATTTTTGATTTGCATCCAGCAGCATCTGCAGCATTTGTGATAATTTCTTTAGTTAAATCCATTTGGTCTTGCATGCTCGCATATGCTTGATACCACTCCATCATTGTAAATTCTGGATTGTGTTTAGTTGATAAGCCTTCATTTCTAAAACTTCTATTAATTTCAAATACTCTATCAAAACCGCCTACTAAAAGTCTTTTTAAATATAGTTCTGGAGCTATTCTTAAATACAAATCTTGTCCTAGTGCATTGTGTTGAGTCACAAATGGTCTAGCTACTGCGCCGCCAGCTAAAGGATGCATCATTGGTGTTTCTACTTCTAAGTAACCACACTCATTCATTTTTTTTCTCATCGAATCAATAATTTTGGTTCTTTTAACAAAAACTTCTTTCGTTTCATTGTTAGTCATTAAATCAAGATACCTTTGCCTATATCTAGCCTCTATGTCAGTTAGGCCTTTAAACTTCTCAGGCATAGGCCGTAATGATTTTGTAATCATTTCTAGATCCCATACATCTATGGTTAACTCATCTGTTTTTGTTCTAAACAGAGAACCTGATACGCCAACAATATCTCCTAGATCCCAAGTCTTAAAATCCTCATACACTGACTCATCAACATTGTTTTTAGTTACATATATTTGAATATCTCCTGAAGAATCTCTAAGCGTTGCAAAGCTTGCATTACCCATCACCCTTTTAAGCACAATTCGACCAGCTACTGAAATATTTTTAATGTCTTTTTTTTCTAGATCTTCCTTTGAAAAAACTCCATATTCCTCATGAAGTTTGCTTGCATTGTTTTTAGGTTTAAAAGAATTACCATAAGCATCTCCCTTATCTCTAAGTTGCTCAAGTTTTTTTCTTCTCTCTTCTATGAGAGCTTTTTCTCCACTTAAATTTTCTTTATCCATTTATATGCCTGCTTTAAGAGATGATTTCATAAAATCATCTAAATCTCCATTTAGAACGGCCTGAGTGTTACCTGTTTCATGATTAGTTCTTAAATCTTTTATTCTAGATTGATCTAATACATAGGATCTGATTTGGCTACCCCATCCTATATCTGACTTACTATCTTCAAGCATTTGTTGTTCTTCATTTTGTTTCTGTAATTCTAACTCGTAAAGCTTAGATTTTAATTGTTTTAAAGCATTTTCTTTATTTTTGTGCTGAGATCTATCACTTTGCGATTGAGCTACAAGACCCGTTGGAATATGAGTAAGCCTCACAGCAGAATCTGTTTTATTTACATGTTGACCTCCAGCACCTGAAGCTCTATAAGTATCTGTTCTAATATCTGCTTTATTAATATTAATCTCTATTGAGTCATCAACTTCAGGAGATATAAAAACTGATGCAAACGAAGTATGTCTTCTATTTCCAGAGTCAAATGGTGATTTTCTCACCAATCTATGAATTCCAGTTTCAGTTCTTAGCCATCCGTAAGCATGATCTCCATCAACATAGATAGAGGCAGACTTTATCCCAGCCACATCTCCGTGAGATATTTCTACCACTTTAATATTAAACCCTCTGCTTTCAGCCCATTTTGAATACATTCTCATAAGCATTTCAGCCCAATCTTGAGCCTCTGTTCCACCAGAACCAGCTTGAATTTCTATAAAGGCTGAAGAACCATCCATTTTTTTATTAAACATTCTACTAAACTCAAAATCTTCTACTAACTCAAAAATTTCAAGCACTTCCTGATTAACCTCCTTAATGGCTGAATCATCTTTCTCTTCAATTGAAATATCAATTAAAACCTCTGAATCAGAAACTTTTTGATCAACTGTTTGGTATTTACTTATAATTTTTTGTAAATTAGTTTTCTCTTTACTTAATTTTTGCGATAACTCCAAATCAGACCAAACCTTTTCCTGTGAAAGTTCATTTTCAATTTCTTCAAGTCTTTTCTTCTTATCTTCAATCTGAAAAACATTAACTTTTATATCTTCAAGTCTTGATTTTAAATCTAAGAGAGTGGCTTTTAATTCTTGAGCGTCCATTGCTAATTATGCTTAATAATATATTCAAAGATTAATTTATCGGATGATGGAATATTCACAGCAACTTCTTTCTTGTTTTTAACTTCATCAAGTCTTTTAGGAATATTTTTAAGCTTTAAATCAGCATTTCTTAAAATATTTGGAAATTTAGCTGGATGTGCTGTAGATAAAATAACGGTTTCATTCATTAATTCTTCTTCAAGCCTATTCACAGCATGCGCAGCTACAGCTGTATGAGGATCAATTATAAATCCATGTTGTTCATAGAAAGATTTCATACATTGGATAGTAGCATCATCATCGACACTATGACTTAAAAATAGTTCAGATGATTTTTTCCAAATACTATCTTCCAATTTGATGCTTATCTCAGGAAAATTATTGTATAGCTTGTTACATAATTCACTATTACTGTTAAGAAAAAAATCGTATATCAATCTTTCAAAATTACTAGCAACACTTATATCCATGCTAGGAGATATAGTTTCACTGACAGTTTTTTTTGAATAATCATTATTTTTGAAAAACCTATACAGGATGTCATTTGAATTAACTGCAACTATTATTTTAGACAAAGGCATGCCCATTTTTGAGGCTGCATAACAAGCAAAGACGTTTCCAAAATTTCCAGTAGGCACAGAAAAGTTTAATGGCTTAGAAAGTTTATTGATTTTAATAGCTGAATAAAAATAATAACAAATTTGGCCAATAATCCTTACCCAATTAATTGAATTCACTGCTAAAAGATATTGATTTTTTTTAAGAAACGATCTTTGTTTGAATCCATTTTTAACAATGTCCTGACAATCATCAAATGTTCCATCAACAATAATTGGATGAACATTTGGACTCTGAACTGTTGTCATTTGTTTTCTTTGTATTTCAGACATATTTCCATGAGGTATTAATATAAAACTTTTAATGACTTCGAAATCTTTACAAGCATCGATGGCTGCTGAGCCTGTATCTCCTGATGTTGCTCCAAAAACAATAGCTGTTTTATTTTGTGTTTGAAGAGTTTTGTTAAAAAATGCTGCAGCAAGCTGTAAGCCAAAATCTTTAAATGCGGCTGTAGGCCCATGGTATAACTCAAGTATTGAGGTTGATTGTTTAATTTGAGTTATTTTTATTAAATCCTGCTCTTCAAAGTTATGCCAAGTATTGTTTAAAAGCTCGATCACATCTTCTTTTTTAAATGAAGATCCTGTGTATAGAGGCACAATATACTTTGCAACATCTATAAAACTCTCAAGATTCTTAAGATACTCAATATCCACTTGAGGCCAATAATCAGGCATAAAAAGCCCGCCATCATCTGCAAGACCCTGCATTAGGATTTGTTCAAAAGTCTTGTCTTTATCTTGACCTCTAGTGCTGTGGAATAACATATTTAATCTTGTTCAATTCTAATAGTTCTCACACTTTTAATTGAATCTAATTTTTCTAGATTTTCTATCAAATTACTGTGATCTTGCTCTTTAAAAGGATCAGTAATGATGACAATTGGTACAAAATTTTCGTCTAAATTCTCTTTTTGAACAATTGTCTCTAGGCCAACTGATTTATCTGCAAATACTGATGTTATTGATGCCATTACACCTGGAATATCCTCAGCTTCAATATAAAAATAATATTGAAACGTAAGATTAAGGAATTCACTTAATATAACTTTCTCATTTGAGGCAGCTTTTAAATGCTCTTCTGAAGAATTAGCCAGGTGAACAAGATCAGAGATTATTCCAGATGCTGTTGATTCTTGTCCAGCTCCAGATCCAGCTAGATGAAGAGTACCCAATAAATCAGTTTCTACTTCTATGCCATTTCTAACACTTTTTAAATTTGCAAGATATGAGTCCTTTGCGATAAGAACAGGATGTGCTCTTAAAACAACTTCTTTACTGTTTTGTTCTGCCACTGCTAGATGTTTAATGGTATATCCCATTTCATCAGCATATTTGAAATCTATCTTTTTAATATTTGTTATGCCTTGTACGTAAAAATCATCAGGTGGTAAAGAGGTTCCTAAGGCTAAAGAAGATAAAATACCTATTTTATGAGCTGCATCCATGCCTTCAATATCGAATGAAGGGTCTGGCTCTGCATATCCCTCTTTTTGAGCAAGTTCTAATGTTGATTGAAACTCTGCACCATCTTCCATGTTTGATAATATAAAATTCGATGTGCCATTAAGCATTCCAGAAATTTTTGAAATTTTATTTGCAGATAGCTCTTCGGTTAGTAATTTTATTATTGGTGTGCCTGCGCATACAGATGATTCAAATAAGACTTTTACACCATTCTCTTTTGCGCATGCGAAAATTTCATCGCCGTGATTATAGATAACTGCTTTATTTGCAGTTACAACATGTTTCTTTTTCTTTAAAGCTTTCAGAATTAAATCTTTAGCAACATCAACTCCTCCAATCAATTCAACCATCACGTCAATATCATGATTAACTACATTGAAAATGTCTCTTTCAATGATTACATTTTCTGGTTTACAGTTGGGATTATCCCTCCTGGCTCCAATAACAACAATTTCTATATCCAAATTACCCTGTTTTTTTATAGATTCGATATTATTTTTTGCTATCTTGTAGAGTCCAGTTGCAACATTGCCCCATCCACAGATTCCTATTTTTAGAGTGCTCATATTATCCTCTTAACCTTTTATATAATTCATCCGGAGATATATATCCAGGCAAAAGCTCGCCACTTGATGTAATTATGGCTGGTGTTCCAGAAATTCCAATTTTTTTTCCTATCGTATAATGTTTGGCAATTGGTTGATTCTCACAAAACTTAACGTTTATTTCTTTTCCTTTTTTGAGATCGGTTAAAGCTTTATGTGGATTTACAGAACACCATGCGCTTACCATTTTCGTGAAGGCATTAGTGCCAATTCCAGATCTTGGATACGCAGCGTAATCTATTGATATTCCTAATTTATTATACTCACCTATCTGGTCATGCAATTTTCTGCAATATCCACAATCGACATCAGTAAATACTGTTATTCGATGAGACTCTCTATCTGAAAGAAAAGATATGAGGGTATTTTGATCCAGCTCTTTAAGAATTTCATTCCTTTTATAAGCAATTTCTTTATCAGTAATATTTAAGATTTCATTTTCTGAAATCTGAAACATATCTCCATATATAAATAATTTACCATCCTCAGATACATACAATGGTTGAAGATCTCCATAAAAAACTTTGTAAATTCCAGGAAAAATTGATTTTTCGATAGACTCAATCTTGGCTTCAGGTGGAAGAATTTTTTCAATATTTTCTTTTATATCTTTCTCATTTGATAATAAATTCAAAGAAAATAATATTGTTAATAAATAATATGATTTTAACTTCATTTTATCCCCTAGGATGATGTTTTTTTAGTACCTCACCTAATCTGTGTTTTGCAATGTGAGTATATATTTGAGTCGTTGATAAGTCACTATGTCCCAGAAGTAACTGAACAGATCGAAGATCAGCTCCCCTATTCAATAAATGTGTTGCAAAAGCGTGACGCAAAGTGTGCGGTGAGATAGAGTTTTTTAATCCAGATCTTGATAAATAAATTTTTATTCTCTGCCAAAAACCAGATCTTGTCATTTTTGTACCTCTATTGGATAGAAAAACTTCTTTGGATAAAGATTTTTTTCTTTCTGAAAGATAGGAATTTAATGAATCACTGGCTTTTTCTCCAAATGGAACTAATCTTTCTTTTGATCCTTTACCAAACACCTTTAAAACAGACCTCTCATTATCAATATCAGTAATTTTAAGATTTACTAGCTCAGATATTCTCATACCAGTTGCATAAAGCATTTCTATCATAGCCTTATCTCTATTTTCTATGTGAATAGAGGTGTCTGGGCTATTAAGTAACTTTTCAACCTCATCTTCAGACATTGATACTGGTAGATGCTGTTCTTTCTTTGGCGTGATAATTTCAGATAATGGAGTAGTTTGAATTTTTTTCTTTCTAACTAAAAATAAATAAAAAGCTTTCAAAGAAGAGATTTTTCTATTTACAGAAGTGCTTTTTAAATTTTTTTTGAAAAGACTTGCTATGAAATCATTTATCTGAGGTTCTGTAATTAACTTATAGTCACTAATCTGTTGGAGATTTATCCACTTAAGATACTCATTTAGATCATTTCTATAAGCTTCTACTGTGTTTTTTGAGAGCCCCTTTTCAACAAATAAATAATTAAAAAAAGATCTGAGATCAGAATCTTCATTTGTTGGATTTAACATTATGTTAGTCTAGTCTTTCTTTTATTCTAGCAGACTTACCAGACCTCTCTCTTAGATAGAAAAGCTTAGCTTGACGAACATCACCTTTTCTTTTTACTTTTATAGAATCAATCATTGGGCTGTGAGTTTGAAATGTCCTTTCAACTCCAATGCCACTTGAAATTTTTCGAACTATGAATGAAGAGTTTAAACCTGCTTTCTTTACACCCATGACTACGCCCTCAAATGCTTGAAGTCTGGTTCTTTCACCTTCTTTAACTTTTACAGATACAACCAAAGTATCTCCAGGCCTAAAATCTGGTATATCTGTTTTCATTTGTTGCGACTCAAAAGAACTTATTATTTGTGAAGGAGACTTCTCATTCAGTGAGATCTGTTTTTCTTGTTCAGATGATTCCTCTTTTTCTGGAGCAGCTTCTTCTTCGACTGGTGCTTCCTCTACTGGAGCCTCTTCTTCTGCTGGAGCAGCTTCCTCTTCGACTGGAGCAGCTTCTTCTTCGACTGGTGCTTCCTCTACTGGAGCTTCTTCTTCGACTGGTGCTTCCTCATTTGAAATAATTTCATCAGTGGTGTCAGCAAAATGTTCGTCCCATGCCTTCAATAAATTTGGTTTAGTTAAACCAATATCTAATTCGAGTCCATTATCTTTAGCTAAGGCTACAATATCTGCCTTTTTCATTTTATTTAAAGCAGATTTTGTAGGCAATTCAATTGATTCTACAGGATTCTCTGCTGCAACTTCAGTATCTTTAGACGCAGTTGAGCCACCAAATAATCTGGAAAAAAAACCTTTTTTTTCGTTCTCTTTATTTTCACTCATAATAATCGCCTAAAAAGGGCTATAGGATATCCTTAGATGCCCATTCTTCCAAGAGTTTTTTTTGTTTTTTTGTTAATTTTACATCATTTAACAATTCTGGTCTTTTTATGAAAGTTTTAAGTAATGAATTGTGCTCTCTCCAGGAATCAATTTCTTTATGATTCCCTGAAAGCAAAACATCTGGAACTTTCATAGATTCAAAACTTTCAGGCTTTGCATAAACATCTCCTTTCAAAAGCCCATTTGAGAATGTATCTTTTAAGTAGGAGTCTTTATTTCCAAGTGTACCTGGAATGTGTCTTGTTATTGCATCAATTAAACAAACTGCAGCATACTCTCCCCCACTCAAAATAAAATCTCCTATTGAAATTTCTTCATCTACATATTTATCAATAACTCTTTGATCAATACCTTCGTACCTTCCACATATGATTGTTATGTTTTTTAATTTTGAAAAAGATTTAACTTTTTTTTGATCTAGTTTTTCACCCTGTGGTGACATAAAAATAACTGGACCGCGCTCTTTCTTTTTAATTTGTTTGAGAGTTTTTACTATTGGTTCTGCCATCATAACCATACCTTCACCACCTCCATATGGTTTCGAATCAATATTGTTATGTTTATTAGTGGCATTTTTTCTAAGATCGCGAATATCTAACTTAATAATTTTATTTTTTAATGATTTAGATATTACACCAACATTCAAAATATCAAATATCTCAGGAAAAATTGTAATTACGTTTATTCGCATCTAATAATCGCTTCTCCAATCCACTTTTATTATGTTCTGTTTTATATCAACTGATTTTATAAAAATTTCATTTATATATGGAATAAGTCTTGTTTTGTTATCAATTGATTCATTAAAAGGCTTAACAACCAAACAGTCATTGGCTCCATAATTTTCTAGAGCTTTAACTATCCCCAATATTTTTTTTTCATTTTCATCTTCTACTTTCATACCAATCAACTCATTCCAATAGAATTCATTCATTGGTAATTTCGGAAGAGAGCTCATGTTCAGATATAGTTTTTGATTAGTGTATTCTTTAACACTGTCTACATCATTTATGTTTTTTATTTTTGAAAAAAGCTTGTTAGCACTTTTCTTTATATATTCAATTTCTAGTTTGCTATCAGAAAGAAATACTATGTCATTTATATAATCAATAATATTCTCTTTAGGATTACAAAACGAATTTAAATAAAATTCACCCTTGAGTCCTTTAGACCTTCCAACAGATCCAATACAGGTGTGATTATTTTTCTTCATTTTCTGAAGAACTCTCTTCATCGACTTGATCAGACGATTTTTGATCTTCAGTTTCAGCAACCTCTTCCTCTGCTGGAGCTTCTTCTTCAGCTGGAGCTGCTTCTTCTGCTGGAGCTTCTTCCTCTGCTGGAGCTGCTTCTTCGGCTGGAGCTTCTTCCTCTGCTGGAGCTGCTTCTTCGGCTGGAGCTTCTTCTTCAGCTGGGGCTGCTTCTTCGGCTGGAGCTTCTTCCTCTGCTGGAACTTCCTGATCTGCTGAAGCTTCCTCTACTGGAGCTGCTTCTTCTGCTGGAGCTCCTTCTTCTGCTGGAGCTTCCTGCTCTGCTTTCTCTTCAGCTTCTTTAGCTAATTTTTCTGCAATCGCTACCTTTTTAGCTTCTGCTCTTGCTTTTTTTGCAGCAATTTTTGCCTCAAGCTCTTCAGGAGTCAGTTTTGACTCTTTTACTAGAGCTTTAACTCTATCGCTTACTTGAGCTCCTTTTGAAATCCATTCATTAAGCTTATCTAAATCTAATCTTAACCTTTCTTCTTGGCCTCTAGCCATAGGATTAAAAAACCCTAATCTTTCAATAAAAGCACCATCTCTCGGGCGTCTCTCGTCTGCTACAGTTATAAAATAGTATGGGTTCTTCTTTGCCCCACTTCTTGCTAATCTAATAATTACCATATAAAAAATATTTAAATACGTTAAAAAGATGTGTATTTTAGGTTAACCTTGCTAATATTCATAGTATTATTATGCAAAGTTTTAACTAATCTTTATTAATTAATGAGTTTTATTGCACAAGTAACTATAAGTATAGTTATTTATTTTCTTGTTAGATTTTTTTATAAAAATGAAAAATCGTTAAATATTGCTGTTGCAATAGGATGTCTATCATACATTTTAATATATCTTTTAACATATGAGTTCATTTCGATTTTGCCTACTATTCATTTTATGGTAACAGGCCTAAGTCTCCTTTTTATATTTGTTGCTTACAATGAAATAATTTTTCTTGAAAGAAAAGTTAAAAAAATTAAAGAAGGTGAATTATTAAGCCTAGAATCTTTTTCTGTTGAGAAATATTACAAAGTTGTTTTTAAATTATTAGGAATTGGTCTTTTCTTCTTGTCACTAGCATTATTATCTGGACTAAGCCTTCAAACTGTATTTTCTTCAAACCTAATACTTAAAGCAATCTTTACTTTCCTTGCTTGGATAATATATTTAGTAGTAGTAGTTGGTATTAAATATTTTAACTTCCCAATAAAGTATGCAACTAGAAGTTTATTTATATCAATGTGGGCTGTTTTAGGTGCGTATTATATGAATACTTATTTGGTTGATTCATAATGCAAGAAGACCCCTCGTTAATAATTCTGCTTTCTACACTAATTTTTCTTCTAATTCTTAGTGGATTTTTCTCAGGCTCTGAAACGGGGATGATGGCAGCTAATAAAATTAAACTAAAGAATCTCTCAAAGAAATCTAAAACTAGTGCAAAGAGAGCTTTAAATCTACTGAAAAGGCCTGATCAGCTTTTGTCAGCTATCTTAGTTGGGAATAATTTTGCGAATATTTTAGCTTCTGCAATTGTAACAATTATTATGCTTAACTATTTTGGTGGCAATGTTTTACTAGGATCAATCATTTTGACTATAGTAATTTTAATATTTTCAGAAATTACGCCTAAAACTATGGCTGCCATCAAGCCTGAGAGCTTTGCAACAAGATCATCATTTATCTTGAATATTCTCGTTTATGTTTTTAAACCTCTTATTTTTTTGACTAATTTTTTAAGCAGGCTGATTCTTAAAATATTTAAACTAGATGCTAAAGATGCAACCCTAAATGATAATCTTAATACTGAAGAACTTAGAACTTTACTTGATGAATCTGGTGATTTAATTCCAAAACAATACAGAAAAATGCTCTCTTCCGTTCTCGGTATGGAAGAATTAATAGTGGAAGATATCATGATACCGACAGCAGAAATAATCGGGATTGATATTGATCAAGATTATGAAAATGCAACAAAAATAATTGAATCAACTCACTATACAAGACTGCCAGTGTTTAAGGGGTCCATAGATAATATGATTGGTATTCTTCATCTTAAAAATTCTCATTCTTTTTTAGAAAAATATAATCAAATGGACGAAGATGAAATAAAAAATACTCTCCAAAAGACTTACTTTGTATCTCAATCAACACTATTAATGAAGCAACTAAGAGAATTCTTGTCTCAAAATCAGAGTATTGCTCTTGTGGTGGATGAGTATGGTGAAATTGAAGGCTTAATATCAGTCGAAGATATATTTAAGGAAATAACTGGTAAATTTGGTGGAGATAAAGATGAACTTGAAAGAGAGTTTATTAAATTAAAAGACGGATCAATTCTCACAGATGGAAATTCAAGAATCAGAGATTTAAACAACTATCTTAATTGGGAAATTAATGAGGACAATTCAAAAACTATTAATGGTTTAATTACTGAATATCTAGATCAAATTCCTCAAGCTAATTTATGCATTGAAATAGATAATTATAGATTTGAGATTTTAGAAATTGACAAAAATTTAATATCAAAAATTAAAATAAAAAAAGGGAGTGGTTAACTCCCAGTTTAATTTATAAAGTATCTGTAATAATTTTAAATATTATTGCCAATACAAATGATGATGTAATTACAGCTCTTACGCTTGCAATGACTGGTAACATTTTTCCCCATATTGCATTTGCTTCTATTGCAAAAATAATTATTAATCCAACGATAAGGCTTGTGCTGCTCCAATCATCAAGAACTAGATATGAGCCTTGGGCGTGTGCTGAGTAAACCATATACATAAGCATTGGTACGGAAAAAAGAGTATTTGTTCTTGAAGCTAATCCAGCTTTTGCAGCAGCTGCAGCAACATCACCTTCCTTCATTCCAAGTACAATTTTTTGATTTCTCCAGATAATTCCCCAAACATTTAACATCATCAATGTTCCCATTGTTGCACCGAGTATTATTTCAGTCCCAATCCTTGCAGTTATTTGATAGAAGAGTATTAAGCCCGTAAGGAAAGTAAAAAATGCTGCCCATCTAAACCACCATAAAGCATTTGGAGCCAATTTCTTCATTACATCTGCTTTAGCATCAGGATCTGCAACTTTTACGTACTCAGTTTGAACGAAATTAAAATAATATAATAGACCAATCCAGGCTATTCCAAATAGAATGTGAAAAGCTCTAAAAAAAGCTTGATCTGTAAATAAATCCATAATTACCCCTCTAAAGTGTGTAGTTATATATTAATGGATATTATTAATGAAATCTAATAAAAAACGGGGATTAATCCCCGTTTATTTTAATAATCACCGGTTAGGTTACATCATGCCACCCATACCGCCCATACCACCCATATCTGGCATTGGTGGCATAGGAGTATCATCCTTTGGAACATCCGTAACCATTGCTTCAGTAGTAATCATCATACCTGCAACAGAGCCTGCAGCTTGAAGTGCAGTTCTTGTTACTTTTGCAGGATCAAGAATACCCATCTCTATCATGTCACCAAATTCACTTGTGGCAGCATTAAAGCCAAAAGAACCTTTTCCATCAATAACCTTGTTTACAATCACAGATGGCTCTTCGCCTGCGTTAGATACAATTTGTCTTAATGGAGCTTCAAATGCTTTTCTAGCTATATTGATTCCAACATTTTGATCATCATTATCGCCCTTTAATTTTGCGACAGCTTCTAAACATCTTATCAGTGCAGAACCTCCACCAGGAACTACTCCTTCTTCTACAGCTGCTCTTGTAGAGTGAAGTGCGTCCTCAACTCTTGCTTTTTTCTCTTTCATTTCGACCTCTGAACCAGCGCCTACTTTGATAACGGCAACACCGCCAGCTAATTTTGCAACTCTTTCTTGGAGTTTTTCTTTGTCATAATCTGAAGTAGTCTCTTCAACTTGAGCTCTAATCTGATTAACTCTAGTTGCAATTGCATTTTCATCACCAGCACCATCAATTATTGTTGCATTATCTTTATTCAAAACTACACGTTTTGATGTTCCAAGGTCTTCAACAGAAGCACCTTCAAGGGATAAACCAACTTCTTCAGAAATAACTGTGCCACCAGTTAGAATTGCTATATCTTCTAACATAGCCTTTCTTCTGTCACCAAAACCTGGTGCCTTACAAGCTGCAGCTTTCACAATACCTCGAAGATTATTTACAACTAAAGTTGCTAACGCTTCTCCTTCAATATCCTCAGCAATTATTAAAAGAGGTTTACCAGCTTTAGCTACTGATTCAAGAAGTGGTAACAAATCTCTAATATTTGAAATCTTTTTATCAAATAAGAGTATATAAGGTGAATCAAGTTCAACTGTCATGTTATCTTGATTGGTTATGAAATATGGAGATAGATAACCTCTATCAAATTGCATTCCTTCAACAACATCTAGTTCGTTTTCGATGCCACTACCTTCTTCAACAGTAATAACACCTTCTTTTCCAACTTTTTCCATTGCCTCTGCAATAATTTCACCTACAGCAATATCACCATTAGCTGATATCGTACCAACTTGTGCAATTGCCTTATCGTCAGTACAGGGAACACTTAAGCCTTTAACATGCTCAACTGCAGCAGAAACAGCTTTATCAATGCCGCGTTTTAAGTCCATTGGGTTCATACCTGCAGCAACTGATTTATTACCTTCGTTAACTATTGATTGAGCAAGTACTGTAGCTGTTGTAGTTCCATCACCAGCTTCATCAGAAGTTTGAGATGCTACTTGTTTAAGCATTTGAGCACCCATATTTTCAAACTTATTTTCAAGTTCAATTTCCTTAGCAACCGATACACCATCTTTAGTGACGGTTGGTGCTCCAAAAGACTTATCTAAAACTACATTCCTACCTTTTGGTCCAAGAGTTACTTTAACCGCATTTGCAAGAGTATTAACACCATCAAGCATCTGTGTTCTTGCACTATCTCCAAATTTTACATCTTTAGCTGACATATTTTATCTCCCTTCAAAATTTATATTTATTCAACAACTCCAAAAATATCTTTTTCACTTAAAATAAGATATTCCTCGCCGTCTAATTTAATTTCATTGCCTCCATACTGGCCAAATATCACTGTATCTCCAACAGACACATTCATTTTAGTAGCTTCACCTGAATCAGATAATTTACCAGGACCAACAGCTACAACCTCACCTTGAGAAGGCTTTTCTTTTGCAGAACCAGAAAGAATTATCCCTCCTGATGATGTTTCTTCTTCTTCAGTTCTTTTAACAAGAACATTGTCATGTAAAGGTCTTAAATTCATTTATCTCTCCATATAAACTTTTATATAATCTTAACCAATAATTATGGGCTAATTAGCATAAATCAATAGGTTAATTTATTTTTTAACCTAAAAATTAAAAACGCAATTGTAACTCCAATTAAGTTTGCAAGTAAGTCAAAAAATTCAAAAAGTCTATGTGGATGATAATAATGAATTAATTCAATAAATGCGCCAAATAAAAAGATCAGTGCAACCACCTTTAAATCATTAAAACGGAATTTTGACAAAATTCCCAAAATAGCTAAATAAAAATAAATAAGAGAGTGAACAAATTTGTCTGATATGAAAGACATGGACTCAAAATACGGAATTTCTGAAGCATTTACCAAGCTCAAGTATGAAACAAGTAATAGTGATACATAGAATAAGATCCTAATAAGATTAATCACTATTTACAAAAAATCCTTTCTTACTCATGATTAATAATATTGCTGGTAATGCTAAACAAGATGTAAAAATATAAAAACTCATCCATCCATAATTAAAGCCGTAAAGTGATTGAAAACTTTCAACAATTACACCTGAAAATCCTTTAAAAATTGTACCTGTAAATGTCATTACTGAGGTCAACAAAGCATACTGGAAACCGGTGTATTTTTGTGAAACAAGACTTGTTAGAAAAGTAATATTTACCGTCCCAACTATACCAGCAGCAAGGCTGTCAGAAGCAACAATAGACGCTAAAAGAGTTAAATTTTTATCAGTAATTGCAGTGTATGAGAACAAGAGATTTGTAATCATCACTAAAAAAGCTCCTATTAATAGAGATTTATATAATCCATATTTTTTAATAAGAATGCCTCCAACAAAAACTCCAACTATAGTAGAAATCAGTGCGACAACTTTTACTATATAACCTATCTCAGACAAGGTATAACCCATATCGATATAAAATGGGTTTGCCATTGGTCCCATAACAATGTCAGTTAACCTATAGCTTGCAATAATCAATAACAGGATAGCAGCCATCTTAAGACCAAATCTTTCAAAAAAATCTTTAAGCGGTTCAATCATGGTATCAATATGATTAAGTTTTTTCAGGGTCAGGTTTTTGTTTTCTGTGGAAATAATCATTGTAATTATGATATTTAATCCAGTTATCAAAGCCATAAGTTTATAAGCAAATGTCCAAGAAAAATTTGAAGCAATGATTAAAGCCAAAGAAGAAGCAACAAGTATGGCAATTCTGTAACCAAACTGATATCCAGCTGCTAAATTACCTTGATCTTCTATTTCAGCACTCTCGATTCTTAATGCATCAATAGCTATATCTTGAATTGATCCGGCTAAAGCTATGATAAAAGCTACAAATGCAAAATACTTAATATTTGCTTGAGGATCAATTTCAGAAATAGTTAACAAAAATATGAATATTATGATTTGCATTGATAATATCCAGCTTCGCCTTGCACCAAATCTATTGAAAATTGGAATTGAAAATCTATCAACAAATGGTGCCCACAGAAATTTCAATGAATATGTAAGACTTACCCATGTTATAAACCCAATTAAGCTTAAATCAATGCCAATGTCTCTTAGCCACGCTGTAAGAGTAATTACTATTAGAACGTAAGGTAACCCTGAAGCAAATCCATAGCCTGTAAAAGCAATTATTTTTAAAATATTCTGATTTATCATAAGTTGCTCAAATATCTCTTCCAATCAAAGCTTTTTCCAGGATCCGTTTTTCTATCTGGAGCTATATCAGAATGTCCAACTATATTTTGAGAGTTAACCTTAGGATAAAAATTTATCAACTCTCTAGTTACTTTTATCAGGGAAATATATTGTTCATCTGTATATGGATCTATTTCATTTCCTTCAAGCTCAATACCAATTGAATAGTCATTACAATTTACTTCTCCTTTATAAGCTGATTCACCTGCATGCCATGCCCTTTTGTCAAATGGAACAAATTGCAATAATTCTCCAGTTCTGTTTATAAACAAATGGCATGAAACTTTGAGATCCTTAATACCCTCAAAGTATTCATCTTCTGAGTGCTCTAATTTATTTAGAAAAAAATCCTTTACATAATCTCCCCCATAGTTATTTGGTGGCAGGCTTATGCAATGTATTACGATAAGCCGGATGTCAGAACTATTTGGTCTATTATTAAAATTTGGAGATTTAACATAGTTTGATTCTTTGAAAATATGATTTTCAATTTCCATCTATCTTAATCCTGGAGGAAGTTTGAAGAAGATATCTTCATTATCTTCTCCATACTCTGAGATTTCTGCACCTATGTATGATTCTAATGATTGAGCAATTTCCATGACTTTTGACTCTGGTGCAGATGCTCCTGCAGTAATAGAAATCCTAGAAAATTTTTTTATCACATCTAAATCTAAATCATTAAACTCATCAATTAGCACTGATTTGCAACCACAATTTTCACCTAATTCCTTTAATCGATTTGAATTTGAACTATTTTTGGACCCTACAACAATCATAAAATCTGATTCGAGTGCTAATTGCTTTACAGCATCTTGTCTATTTTGTGTCGCGTAACAGATATCGTCTTTTTTAGGAGTTATAATTTTTGGAAAACGATCACGCAAAATAGAAATTATTGATTTTGTTTCATCGACACTTAATGTGGTCTGGGTAACCACAGCAAGTTCATTTTTTTTATTTAACTTGATTGAGTTTGCATCATTCTCATTCTGAACTAAATAAATTGAACTATTGTCATTATTAATATGTCTTCCCATCGTTCCCTCGACTTCTGGATGACCTTCATGACCAATTAGAATTATATCTCTACCAGCTTTAGCATGCTTTATTACTTCCATATGAACTTTGGTAACTAGAGGACATGTTGCATCAAAAAAATTTAAATTCCGAGATTTTGTCTCTTCTTCGACTTTGCTAGAAACGCCATGAGCACTAAAAATGACTAATGAATCATCAGGAATTTCATTTATTTCTTCCACGAAAATAGCTCCGCGACTTTTTAAATCTTCAACAACAACCTTATTGTGAACTACTTCATGTTTGACATAAACAGGCGCACCATAAATATCTAATGCCTTATTAACTATGTCAATTGCCCTATCAACACCAGCACAAAAACCTCTGGGATTAGCTAATTTAATTTGCTTTGTCATAACTGCTACTAGATTTTAACTCAAAAAAAATAATTATAATCGCTCCAATTGATATAAAAGCATCAGCTAAATTAAAAATAAAGAAAGAAAAATCATTAATCTTTAGATGAAGGAAATCTGTTACATATCCATCCATTCCTCTGTCAATTATGTTGCCTATTGCTCCAGCAACTATAGTAATTAGCGCAAGCTTCTTAAAACGATCCTCTTCATGCAATGATAGATATAGTAAATATATGACGATTGAAATACCTATTAATAGCAAAATTATTGAAGTCATATAATCATTATTATCTAAAATTCCAAAAGCGATTCCGGAGTTAAATATCAACAAAAGGTCAATAAAAGGCAAAATAAAGTCTTGAGTTTCACCTATTCTTAAATTACTAACAGCTAATTGTTTCGTCCAAATATCAAGCAGAACACAAAATATTATGAATACAAAGGATTTAAGATTAAACAAATTGTCTTTTTTCTCCATCTTCTTCAATATTTTCAATGCATCTATTGCAAATTTCATTATGCTTTTTGCTAGTGCCAACCGATACGTCTTTATGCCAACATCTAATACATTTTTCATGCTCAGAAGAAGTTATCTCAATTTCAAGTTTCTTACCTTTAATGGTTTCTGCCTCAGAAGTTATAAAAAGAAAATGCAATTCATCGCCAAATTTATCCAGAGTTTTCTTATCCTCATCCATCGCGGTTATTTTTACAATTGCATCCAATGAACCTTTTAATTTATTTTCATTTCTAAGAGTTTCAATAGCTTGATTGACTTGTTCTTTTATTTCAAAAATTCTTGTCCATTCTTCTTTTGAGATCTGTGAATCAATTTCGTCATAGTTCTCATTAAAAGTTGATAGGAAAACTGAGGTTACTTCGGAGTTTAAAATATTCGTGCTTTGCCAAATTTCTTCCGCTGTATAAGATAGTACTGGAGCGACCAGTCTTACTAATTTATTTAAAACAAAACATAAACTCGTCTGACAAGATTTTCTAGCATGAGATTCTTTTTTAGATGTATACAGTCTGTCTTTAGTTATATCAAGATAAGTTCCGCCTAGTTCATTAACACAAAAATTATGAATTAATTGAACTGCTCTATGATAAGAATACGAATCGTAATAATCCAAGACCTTTCTTTCTAAATCTCTAACAGAATTAATAATCCATTTATCAAGTTCAACTAATTTATCAATTTCTATAGCATCTTTCTCTGAGAAATCATTTAAGTTCCCCAATATAAATCTAAAAGTGTTTCTAATTCTTCTATACTGATCTGAAGTTCTTTTTAAAATTTCATCTGATGCTACCATCTCACTTCTAAAGTCAGTTGATGCAACCCAAAGCCTTAGAATATCTGCACCAAGGTTATCCCAGACTTTTTGAGGAGAAACAACGTTTCCTAAAGACTTAGATTGCTTTTTTCCATCTTCATCAACAACAAATCCGTGAGTTAGCACAGATTTGTAAGGCGCATTTCCTGACATTGCAATACTTGTTAAAAGAGAGGATTGGAACCAACCTCGATGTTGATCAGAGCCTTCCAGATAAAGATCTGCAATAATATCTTTAGAAAATCTTTTTGCAGAGACAGCCGCATGTGTCACTCCTGAATCAAACCATACATCTAAGGAATCAGTTATTTTTATATAATCATTTGCATCATCTATATAATCATTTAAATCGACTTTATCCCACGCAGAAATACCATCTTTCTCAATTAGATCTGCAAAAATACCAAAGAGATTTGATTGATCAGGATGAATCTCTCCACTATCTTTATTTACAACAAGCGTAATAGGTACTCCCCAATTTCTTTGTCGAGATATACACCAATCAGGTCTATCATCTAACATAGATTCGATTCTTTGAAGTCCCCAACCAGGTTCCCAATTTACCTTGTTCACAAAATTTTGAGCTTTTTTTAATAAGTCATTCTTATTCATTGAAATAAACCATTGAGGTGTGGATGTAAAAATCAAAGGAAATTTATGTCGCCAACAATGAGGATATGAATGATCGTAATCCTCAACATTTATAAGCATGTTCTCTTTTTGCAATTTTTCAATTATTTTTTCATCTGCTTTTATTGGCGGTAATCCAGCAATGAAATCGAAGTCATCTTTAAATAGTCCTCTGTTATTTAGAGCCTTGAATGTTTCAACATTATATTTCTTACATATAAAATGATCGTCTAATCCGTGAGCTGGGGCCGTGTGAACACACCCCGTTCCGCTTTCTGTTGTTACATGATCACCAAGCAAAACAATCGAATCTCTATCAATGAAAGGATGCTGAAGTGATAACATTTCTAAGTCTTTTCCCTGACACTCTGCAATTCTGTTACCTGTTTTACTCCATCGACTCATACATTCATCAAACATATCTGAAGCGATAACAAAAAAATTATTGTCAACTTCAATCAATGAATATTTTAGTGACTCATTAACACAAACTGCTACATTAGAAGGTATTGTCCATGGCGTTGTGGTCCAAATCACAAATGCAACATCATTTATTTCATTTAAATTGAAAATCTTCTTTAGTGCTTCCATAGATTCGTCTTTCACATAAAAAGCTACATCGATAGACTTAGATATTTTGTTCATGTATTCAACTTCAGCTTCAGCTAAAGCAGAAGAGCAAACTTGACACCAATGAACAGGTTTTTCACCTTTTTCAAGATGCCCTGCATCATAAATTGTCCCCAGAGATCGTATAATTTCCGCCTCAAATGATGAATCTAAACTCTTATATGAATTTTCCCAATCTCCAAAAACACCCAGCCTTTTAAAATCATCCATTTGATTGTTTATTTGTGTTTCAGCATATTCTTTACATGCTTTTTGAAAAGATTCTTTGTCTTGAACTAACTCACTATTTTTTCCATGTTTTTTTTCAACATTTAGTTCAATTGGAAGTCCATGACAATCCCAGCCAGGAATAAATGGTGCATTAAAGCCCTTAAGAGTTTTATATTTTATTGTGATATCTTTTAAAATTTTATTAACTGAATGGCCTAAATGTATAGCTCCATTAGCATATGGCGGTCCATCATGCAGAAGAAATAACTCACTATCTGAATATTTTTCTCTAATCTTCTTATAGATATCATTTTGATTCCAAAAGTTTAATATCTCAGGCTCTTTTTGGGGCAAGCCTGCCTTCATTGAAAATTGAGTTTCTGGAAGATTTAAAGTATCCCGATAATTAGTGGTCATTTTATTTATATAAGATCTCTTTTGCTTTTGAAATATCTGTCTGAATTTGAGATTTTAGCATGTCTAAATTATCAAATTTCTTTTCATCTCTTATTTTTTTGATGAATTTTACATCTAATCTCTCTGAATATATATCTTTGTCAAATTCAAAAAGATGAACTTCTAGGACCGGAGTATTTCCACCAACTGTAGGACGTATTCCCATGTTTGCAATGCCATATATTTTATTACCAAGATGCATGCATTCAACAGCATATACGCCACTAATAGGTAGTTTTTGTTTAGGCAACCAAATATTTGCAGTTGGAATACCAATAGTTCTACCAAGTTGTTGTCCAAAAACTACTTTACCTGAGATTACATATGGACGACCCAACATCTTCTCAGCATCAGAAAATTGGTTTTCTAAAAGTAATTTTCTAATTCTGGTACTACTCACTCTCTCAGACTTAAACAAAACTGTATCTGTATTCTCTATTAATATTTTCTTCTCATTTCCCCAATCTCTTAAAAGATTAGTATCACCTTTTCTGTCGGCTCCAAATCTAAAGTCATCTCCAACAGTAAAACTAACCAAATTGATTGATTCCAATATTTCAGTTATAAATTCATCAGGAGTCATTGTTCTAAGCGAATTGTTGAACTTTAAAAAGAATGCATAATTAATACCAAAATCTTTTAAAAGCATTACTTTCTTTCGCCAAGGAAAAATTCTTGGCGGTGCTTCCATATTATTTTTCTTTACTGTTGCAAAATACTCAGCGGCATGAGGTTCGGTAAAAAAAACTATTGTTTTAGCATCGAATTTCTCTGCATTCAGTTTAATTTTTTTTAAGATGGCTTGATGTCCAAGATGGAGCCCATCAAAGTTTCCAATAGTTCCACATAATTTCTCATTTGGAAACTTTTTATTAAAAAGCTCTAGATTATGTTGGCCTCGAATTAAATACATTCTAATTGAATTGTTTTATTAAAGATTTACCACTAACCAAACGGGCAACTATAAAATAAATAGAGATCGCTATTATGATTTCAAAGCCTAAATATATAAGTCGTTCAATTTGGGTCATAGATATAAGCTCAGTCTTGTTTGTAAAATTATATAAAAACAAAATAAGAAATGAGCTTGCCATCATGATTGCAAAATTAAATCTATTCAAAGGATTTTTAATCTCAATAAATCCATCCCTCAATAGAATTATTTCTAAAATTAATACGCTTAACAAGGCTGCAACAGAGCTGCCTATTGCTATTCCCACATGTCCATAATCAAAAATAAAAGCTAAAACATAATTAAGAGTTGCATTTATTAAAAGTGATAGTAATGCGACATACATTGGGGTTTTAGTGTCTTTTCTGGCAAAAAAAGCAGGAGTTAGAACCTTCATCAACATAAAAAAAGGTAATCCAAAAGAAAATGCCATTAAGCTATAAGAAGATTGATATACATCAGTTACTTTAAATTCACCTCTGAAAAATATTGTACTAATTAAATCTTCTGCACAAAAAAATAATCCTATTAAAGATGGAATTCCTATAAAAATAACAAATCTTTGACCTTTTTGAAGTGATGCAATAAAACTAACTTTATCATTATTGACATCTATGTTTGATAAGGATGGCAGAAGAACTGTTCCAATTGCAATCGCAAAAATACCCATTGGAAATTGAATAAGACGATCAGAAACATATAACCATGTCGGGCTCCCAGTCTCTAACAAAGAAGCAAAAATTGTATCAATTAGCAGATTTATTTGAATAATGCCGCCAGCTAAAATAGCAGGCAATATAAGCTTTAGAAATTTCTTTAAACCAGTATTGTCAAGATTCAATTTTGGTCTTGGAATTCTATCTATGGTATGTAAAGGAAAATACTGCACTAAAAGTTGTATAAATCCTGCTAATAAAACACCCCATGCTAATACATAAACTGGCATATTATATTTTGGTGCCACATATACTGCTGAAATTATTAAACACAAATTAAAAATCATTGGTGTTGCAGCAGGTATTGAAAATTTGCCGTGTGAGTTTTGAATTCCTCCAGCAAATGCAACCAAAGAGATTAACGCTAAATATGGAAACATTATTCTAAGAGTTGTTATAGCAATATCTTTCTTTGTAGGATCAAAATAAAAACCTGGAGCAAATATTAAAATAAAGATAGGCGCAAAAATTAAAACCAATAATGAGAAAAAAAATAAAAAAGTAATTAGAAAGCCTGCTATGGAATTTAAATAATTTATAGTTTCTTTAACATCATTATTTTTTTGAAAATCAGCATAAATTGGAACGAAGGCTTGATTAAAAGCTCCCTCTGCAAAAAACCGTCTAAACATATTTGGAATCTTTAATGTAATAACAAAAATATCATGAAAAACTGAAGCTCCAAGAAGACTTGTTGTAGAAATATCTCTAATTAGACCAAATATTCTAGATAATCCTGTCCATGCGCCTACAGTAGAAATAGATTTCAAAAACTTGTCAGAAGATTCAGTATTTAGTTTATTTATCTTGTTCAAAATCTAGTGATGCAGAATTTATACAATACCTTAATCCAGTAGGTTGAGGGCCATCATTAAAAACGTGGCCTAAATGGGCATCGCATTTCGAACATTTGACTTCAATTCTTTGCATGCCAAAAGAATTATCCTCATATTCATCTATTGATTCTTCATTTGAAGGTATAAAGAAACTTGGCCATCCACAACCTGAATCATATTTTGAACTGGAATCAAATAAATGCTCACCGCAACAAATGCACTTGTAGGAACCTGATTCTTTGAAATCCCAATATTTACCAGAAAATGGTCTTTCTGTGCCAGCAAGCCTTGTTACTCTATAACTTTCATCATCAAGCAACTTTTGCCACTCAGATTCATCTTTATATACTTTAGACATAATCTAATTGTAATTAAAAAGGATGTTTTTAGGTAGGTAGATTGGAACTTTGAGCTTAACTAGCTTTACGCATGTTTTGATCAACATTATTTGCATATGCAATAAAGTCATCAATTAGAATATCACTTGGTTGATATATTCTTCTTCTTTTATCTTGCAAGGATTGTGTCTCAATTATGTAATTCAGTCTAACGGCTTGTTTTAGAATCTGAAGTCTTTTAATTCTTGAGGCATACTTTTGCGGAACTAAAGATATTGCATACTCTTGAGAAATTTCATTTCCCTCAAAATATTCTTTCATAAAGCTCATCAAAAAATAAAATCTATAAGTGTCTGCTTGAAAAAAATTCATGGATTCTGGAGATTTAGGATGATCCATAGAAAATAATACTGTATTTATTAATGCAAGTGCTTTCTCGAGAAATGATTTGTCGATTTTTTTCATAATTAGTCCCTGTTGTCTATTTATCATGCAATATGTATGCCAAATAACTTATAGATATTATTTTTAAAAAATATATTAAACAATCATATAGTATTTATGTTCATTTTTAAGACATTTTTGTGACAATTTAGTGAGAATCATCTGGAATAAAAATACTTTTTATCCAATTTAAGAATGAATTTTTTCCTAATGTGTAACGATCAAGCATATCAAAATCATGAGCTAACTGTTTTGGATTTTCAAAAAAATCTGCTCGTGTATTAAAACTTATGTCATCTAATTTCTTAACCAATTTAGCAGGATTGCCAGCATATATTGAATTTTCTGGAACATCTTTTGTTACAACTGCACCTGCTCCAATTATGCTATTCTTGCCAATAGTCACCCCTTTACAGATTATTGCGCTGTCTCCAATCCAAACATTGTCTTTTAAAACTATTGGTTTAGTTTTGCCCACAGGCTCAGCTCTATCATAAATACCATGCCAATCTGCATCAGATATATATGCTCCATGAGCTATCATGCATGCGTCACCGATCTCTATTCGTTCTGCAGCCATAATTCTAACGCCTGGCGTTATTAAACAGTACTTTCCTATGTTTATGACTCCTTTATTATCTCCAATGTTCCAGGATGTAAATTGTATATATGCATCTGGTGCTCCAATTAAAGTTGGATAATCGTCTATAGAGACATTTTTTCCAAAAACTTTAATATATCTAGGTTTAAAATAAGCTCCGCCCTTTCCTAATAATTTAAATTGCGGTTTTAAAAAGTGGTTTACGTAAGCTTTTATAATTTTTTTTGTAAATTTTTTAAGCCAATATGGTCGATTATCTTTTCTAATATTTTTCTCCGAATATATATATTTTAATATGATAAAGTACGCAAAAAAATAATAAACTTATTCGAGCATGCAAAAATATTTCTTTGAATTTCGACAACTTATCAAAATAGGTATTCCAATTTTTGGATCTCAGCTTTCATACGCACTTATGGGTGCAACAGATACAATAATTGCAGGAAGAGCAAGTGCAAATGATCTTGCTGGCTTAGCAGTGGGAACTGCATTCTCAAATACTATATGGTTCTTTTTCACTGGAATAATTTTTGCCGTAACTCCAATTGTTGCTCAACTCTACGGCGCAAAAAAATTTCTAGAAATTGGTAAAAAGCTTAGAGAAATTCTATGGGTAGCGGCAGCGCTTGGCTTATTTATGGCTTTTATATTTTTTAATATGAATATAATCATTGATTTATTACCAATAAAGAGCTCAATTACGTCAATTACTATTGACTATCTAAAAGCAGTTTCAATAGGCTGGTTTTTTGTAACAATTTTTACTTGTTTAAGATGTTACAGCGAGGGGATGACGTATACAAAACCAGTTTTTTATATAGCTTTTGCTGGCATGCTTCTTAATATTCCTCTAGATTTAATTTTTGTTTATGGTTATTTTGGTGCACCAAAACTCGGAGGAGTTGGTTGTGGTATTGCTACATCAATAGTTTCGTTTATTATGATGATATCTATATTTATTTATATAAACACATCAAAAAATTATAAGAAAACAGAGCCATTTGCTAAATTTACTTTGCCTTCTATGAATACCACAAAGGAAGTTTTTAAACTTGGGCTGCCAATTGGACTAGGCATTTTCATTGAGCTGAGTATGTTTTCAGGGGCTGCAATCATACTTAGTGTTCTTGGAGAAATAGTTGTTGCCAGTCATTCAGTTGCAATTAATATTGCTAGCTTATTTTTCATGGTTCCATTAGCTATTGGTTTAGCATCATCAACAAGGGTTGGAAATCTTATTGGTGAGAAAAATCCTAAACAGGCAAAAGTAGCAGCAACATCTACAATAATGCTTTGTATGACTGGAGCAATGATTAATAGCATTATCATTATTTTATTTGGTTCTTTCATTGTTGGTTTATATACTACAGAATTACCTGTTCTTGAGCTTGCTATAAGTTTGATTTTCTTTGCGGCAATTTTTCAACTACCTGACGGAATCCAAATGGGTGCCCTTGGAAGTTTAAGAGGATATAAAGATACTTTTATACCAATGATCCTGCTTCTAATTTCCTATTGGATTTTTGCAATGCCGATTGGATACTATCTAACTAACTTTGGATTTGGAGAACCGTTCGGAGCTCAAGGAATGTGGTACGGAATGATTATTGGATTAACGATCTTTTCTTTTCTGTCAATTTTTAGATTGATATGGATTATGAATTCAAAAATTAAAAAAAATGTTAACCAAGAACTTCAGCCACTTTAGAACCAATTGATACTAAGTTATCAGCTACGTGAACACCACACTCTTTTAGTTTTTTAATTTTTTCTGCAGCTGTTCCTTTTCCACCAGCAATAATTGCACCCGCATGACCCATTCTTTTTCCAGCAGGTGCTGTCTGACCTGCAATGTAAGAAATTACCGGTTTATTTACATTATTTTTTATATAATCTGCAGCAGCCTCTTCAGCATTTCCACCAATTTCACCAACCATGACAATTGCTTCAGTTTGTTCGTCTTCCTCAAATAACTTAAGCATATCTATAAATGACGATCCAGGAATAGGATCACCACCAATACCTACACAACTGCTCTGTCCAAAACCTAAATCAGTTGTTTGTTTTACAGCCTCATAAGTTAACGTTCCTGATCGAGATATTATTCCGATCGAACCTGGTAAATGAATACTACCTGGCATTATTCCAAGTTTTGCCTCTCCAGGAGTAATAACTCCTGGACAATTTGGTCCAATTAGTCTTACGCCAAGTTCGTCTACTTTTTTCTTTACTTCAAGCATATCTAATGTTGGAACTCCTTCAGTAATACAAATTATTAATTTAATTCCTGCTTCAGCTGCCTCAAGAATAGATGCCTTGCAAAATTTAGCAGGTACAAAAATAATTGACGCATTTGGACTAACTTCTTTAACTGCTTCTTCAACTGAATTATATACTGGTTTGTTAAGATGAATTTTTCCACCTTTTCCTGGAGTTACTCCTCCAACAATATTCGTTCCGTACTCTATAGATTGCTCCGAGTGCAAAGTACCTTGAGATCCAGTAAATCCTTGAACAATTAATCTTGTATCTTTATTTACTAAGATGCTCATTTTGCAAGCTCAACAGATTTCTTTGCAGCAGATCCAAGATCATTTATGCTTTCAACTTTAATATCAGATTCTTCAAGAATCTTGGCTCCAATTTCAGCATTATTTCCTTCAAGTCTCACAACTACTGGGACTTCAATACCTACTTCTTTAATTGCAGCAACTATACCCTCAGCAATAAGATCGCATCTGACAATTCCACCAAAAATATTTACCAGCACAACTTTTACTTCGGGATCTTTGAGTATAATTTTGAAAGCTTTAGCTACCCTTTCTTGAGTTGCCGTTCCACCAACATCAAGAAAATTTGCGGGATTGCCTCCAAAAAATTTAATTGTGTCCATGGTCCCCATTGCAAGACCAGCACCGTTGACCATACATCCAATGTTCCCATCTAAAGATACATAACTTAAGTCATGCTTCGCAGCTTCTGCTTCTTGAGGATCTTCCTGAGATTCATCATGCATTTCCATTAATTCTGGTTGCCTAAATAGAGCATTTGAATCAATATTAATTTTTGCATCTAAACAATGCAGGTCTCCGTTTTTTGTGATCACTAAAGGATTAATTTCAAGAAGACTAAGATCCTTTTCAACAAAAAGCCTTACAAGGTTGTCTAGCATCGGTGAAAATTGATTTTGTTGATCAGGATTTAACTTCAATACTTTGCCAATATTTTCGGCATGTTGACTAAAATCTTTATCATCAAGATCTACTCCTTGATAAATTATTTTTTCTGGAGAATTTTTTGCAACTTCCTCAATATTTACTCCACCCTCACTTGAACCAATAAAAACTATCTTTTGTGTATCCCTATCTATGACCGCACTTAAGTATAGCTCTTGAGCAATGTCAGTGCATTCTTCTATAAGTATAGAATTAACAATTTGTCCAACTGCATCTGTTTGATATGTTATAAGCCTATTTCCTAACCACTTTTGTGCGAATTCAATTGCTTGCTCTGGATTATCAATAAGTTGGACACCTCCAGATTTACCTCTTCCGCCAGCATGCACTTGTGCCTTAACAACCCATTTATCGCCTCCAATTTCATCACAAGCGTCAATAGCATCCTTTGCATCAAATATAACTTTTCCTTTAGAAACTGGTAAATTATATTCAGCAAATAATAATTTGCCTTGATATTCATGTAAGTTCATCTTGTTTTATTACCAATATGTATAGCTTGATTGTTGGCTGCTAATGCGGCCTCATGAAATGCTTCAGATACAGTTGGATGACTAAACATAGTTAAGGCAATATCTTCCGCGCTCGCACCAAACTCCATAGAAATAAGTGCTTGTTGAACAATTTCAGCAGCAGCAGGTCCAAAAACATGAACACCTAATATGGTATCCGTTTTAGAATCAGAAAGAACTTTTACGAAACCGACCGACTGGTCGACAGCAAGAGCTCTTCCGCTAGCAGCAAATGGGAATTTGCCTACCTTATAACTAATTTTTTTATCCTTAAGCTCAGTCTCATTTTTACCAACCCAAGCTATTTCAGGATGCGAATAGATAACCGAGGGAACAAGATCATAATTTACTTCAGCATGCTTATCGGCAATTCTTTCAGCAACCATTATTCCTTCTTCACTTCCCTTATGAGCTAACATTGGACCTCTTACAACATCTCCAATTGCCCATATATTTTTAACTGACGTTTGACAATGTTCGTCTACTTTTATGAAGCCTTCTTCGATTGCAATATTTAAACTTTCATCAATTATATTTGATGAGTTTGGCTTTCTTCCCACTGCAACAATTAACTTATCAAACTCTTCCTCAACGTCAGTTCCATTTTCATTAAAGGTTACTTTTACAGTATTTTTAAGCTCCTTTGAGGCAACTAACTTAGAATTTAATTTGATATCTAAGCCTTGTTTTTTAAATTCTTTAAATGTTTCTTTTGAAATATCAGGATCAGTCATTGGCAAAAAAGTATCTAGCGCTTCAATTACAGTCACTTTAGAGCCAAGTCTGGACCATACGCTTCCAAGCTCGAGACCTATTATTCCAGCGCCTACAATCCCTAAAGATTTAGGAACTTTATTAAATGCTAGTGCGCCAGTACTATCAACAATTTTATCTCCAAACTTACCTGCCGGAATTTCAATGGGTAACGAACCAGTAGCAATTATTATATTTTTTGCTTCCAATTCCTCAGTAGAGCCGTCACTTTTGGTGACCTCTACAAGATTACTGCCTACTACCTTTCCAGATCCAGAAATAGAATCAACTTTATTAGCAGCAAATAATCCCGATATGCCTCCCGTAAGTTTTGAAACAATATCATCTTTTCTTTTCATCATTGCAGACAGGTCAAGTTTCATATCTTTAATATCTATTCCATGATCAGATAAATTTTTATTCGCTTCATAGAATCTATGGGATGAATCAAGAAGAGCTTTTGAAGGAATACATCCAACGTTCAAACAAGTCCCTCCAAAATTTGGTTTTCCATCATCATTGGATGACTGTTCAATACAAACTGTTTTTAGTCCAAGTTGAGCAGCCCGAATTGCAGCAACGTATCCTGCTGGACCGCTTCCAATAACTACAACGTCATACATGTTATTTCCTTATCTTATAAATTTAATAAAAGTCTTTCTGGTGATTCTAGTTGTTCTTTTATGGACACAAGAAATGTTACCGCTTCCCTACCATCGAGCAGTCTGTGATCATAACTCATTGCTAGATACATCATCGGTCGCACACAAACTTCACCATTAATAGCAACAGGTCTATCTTGTATTGAATGCATTCCTAATATTGCAGTTTGAGGAGCATTTAATATTGGAGTCGAAAGTAGAGATCCAAATACTCCTCCATTTGATATAGTAAATGTACCACCTTGCATTTCATCAATTGATAGCTTTCCATTTCTTGCCTTTTCAGAATACTCCAAAATTGATTTTTCAATCTCAGGTAACGATTTTGTATCTGCATCTTTAATGACTGGAACCACAAGCCCTCTTTCGGTAGAAACAGCTACACCGATATCCTGAAAACCATGATAGACGATATCACTTCCATCAATTGAAGCGTTAACGACTGGAAATTTCTTAAGAGCCTGAACTGCAGCTATAACAAAAAAGCCCATAAAACCAAGCTTCACTTCATGCTCTTTTTCAAATTCTGCTCCATATTTTGATCTTAGTTCTTTAATTGGTAGCATATCTACTTCATTAAAAGTAGTAAGCATTGCGGTATTTTGTTTAACAGATACAAGTCTGTCTGCAATGGTAGATCTTAATCTAGACATTGGAACTCTTTTTTGTGGCCTATCACCTACTTGATGATCAGAAACTTTTTCAACTACTGATTCATTATCTTTTGCAGCAATATGATTTATGACATCAGCCTTTGTTAATCTATTACCTTTACCTGACGGTTTCACTTCTGAAGGATCAAGATTTTTTTCTGCTAGTATTTTCTTAACTGCAGGGCCGCTTTTCTTTTTCTCTTCTTTAGGACTTACAATAGATTCTGATTTCACTGCATCTTTTTCTTGTGGCTCTTCTTGTTTTTCATCAACAGGAACATCCCCTTCCTCATATTCACCAATGACCTCTGAACTAATTACAGTTTCACCCTCAGATTTGAGAATTTTAGATATAACACCGTCTGATTGAGCTAAAACTTCTAAAACAACTTTATCGGTTTCTATTTCGGCAATAACTTCATCTTGTGCAACACTTTCACCTTCTTTTTTTAACCAATTTGCAATTGTGCCATCAGCAACTGATTCTGGAAAAGTTGGTGATTTAATTTCTATACTCATTTAATTAATGCCTTATTTACAAGCTCTTCCTGTTGTTGAAGATGTAGTTTCATTAGTCCAACTGCAGGTGCTGCTGCAGCGGGTCTACTAACAAGACTTACTTCTTTGGAAGTATCTATTCTATCAATAACTCTTTGTATTCTATGTCTATGACTAAACCATGCACCCTGATTTAACGGTTCTTCCTGACACCATACAAATTCTTGTACATTTTCGTACTTTGTGAGTATTTCTTCAAGGTCATCGTAAGGAAAAGGATAAAGTTGTTCAATTCTTATTAAAGCAATGTCTTTTATATTATTTTCTTTCTTCTTTTTATATAAATCATAGAAAACTTTCCCAGAGCACATAATTACTTTATTAACTTTTTTCTTATCAGAGTCGTCATCAATTACACAGGAAAAACTGCCATTATATAAATCCTCAAGACTAGAAACTGCTTCTGGGTTTCTCAACAAACTTTTAGGTGATATTACAACAAGAGGTGTTCTCATTTTCCTGATAGCTTGCCTTCGGAGCAAATGAAATATTTGAGATGGAGTGCTTGGAACACAAACTTGTATATTCTCAGATGCACATAGCTGTAAAAATCTTTCTATCCTTGCGCTGCTATGTTCTGGACCTTGTCCCTCATAACCATGAGGTAAAAGCATAACCAAACCAGATAATCTCTCCCATTTATGTTGAGCTGAAACAATAAATTGATCAATAACAACTTGAGCGCCGTTAGCAAAATCACCAAATTGCGCTTCCCAAATTGTTAATCCTGATGGCCACGTCGCAGAATAACCATACTCAAAAGCGAGTACTGCCTCTTCAGATAATAATGAATCATAAATATCAAACTTTGTTTTATTTTCAGCTGCAATTTTTGCAAGAGGAATATGACCATTACCTGTTTTGGAATCAAAAATACATGCATGTCTGTGAGAGAAAGTACCCCTTCTTACATCTTGTCCAGTAATTCTTATAGGGTAACCTTCACTCAGTAATGATGCATAGGCCATAATTTCGGCATACCCCCAATTCGTCATCAATTTAGAATTGGTCATTTCCAACCTGTCAGAAAATATTTTTTTCGCTTGCGAACCTAGATTAAAAGAATCTGGTATTTTGCATATTTCACTGCCTAGTTTTTTAAATTTTTGTTTTGGAAATTTGGTATTAACTTTTGGCCACCACTTTACATCCATGTATGGTTGCCAATCAAACCATAAAGAATCATTCGGTTTTTCAGCAAGATTTTTTGCAACCGATTTACCGCCCTCAAGCGATTTTCTATAATCTGATTTAATTTTTTTAGCTTTAACTTTATCAATTAGTCCTTCATGAATTAACTTCTCTTCATATTGACTTAAAACAGAAGGATGTTTAGAGATTTTGTTATACATAATTGGTTGAGTTGCTGAAGGATCATCAGCTTCATTGTGACCTCTTCTCCTATAACAAAATAGATCAATAACAATGTCTTTTTTAAATTTATTACGATACTTGCAAGCTATTTTTGCAGCATTAATTACCATTTCAGGATCATCTCCATTAACGTGGATTATTGGTGCTTGGATCATTTTTGCAACATCAGACGAATAGTCAGTCGATCTAGAATCATCTTTATTACTCGTAGTAAAGCCTATCTGATTGTTAACAATAATATGAACTGTTCCACCAACGCTAAAACCTCTAGTTTGAGACATTTGAAGAGATTCCATAACAACACCTTGTCCAGAGAAGGACGCGTCTCCGTGAAGCAATATTGGGACAACTTTTGATCTATCCTTATCTTTAAGCCTATCTTGTCGAGCTCTTACAGAGCCTATTACAACAGGATCTACAATTTCTAAATGAGATGGATTATTAAATAAAGAAACATGAACCTCTCCACCGGGAGTATTAAAGTTTGAAGAAAAACCTAAATGGTATTTAACATCGCCAGTGCTTGCTCCCTCTAATTCAAAATTTTCATCGAAAGCGGAAAATAATTCTGATGGCAATTTTCCTAATACGTTTACAAGTAAATTTAATCTTCCTCTATGGGCCATCCCGAAACATATTTGATTTGCACCCATTGAACCAAAGTTTTGGATAACATTTTCTATAAGAGGGACTAAAGATTCAGCTCCATCAATGCCGAAACGTTTCATTCCTGGATATTTTGCCGATAGATATTTTGCGAGACCTTCAGCTGAATTTAATCTTTCATAAATATTGAGTTTTTCTTCTTCTGAAAAAGAATATTCTTTAAGTTTTGATTCAAATTTTCTTTGAAACCACCTTCTCTCATTTGATTCCATAATATGATTACACTCTATGCCAATGTTCCCACAATAAATTTCTTCGAGACTTGCTAAGATCTCTTTTAACTTCATTTTTTCTGAACCCGGCATAAATGTATCTGTATAAAACTCCTCCTCAAGATCGCTACTGCTCAGGCCATGAAATTCAATATTGAGATCTTCAATTTTTTCCCTGATCATAAGACCCAATGGATCTAAGTTGGCTTGCTGATGACCTCTATTTCGATATGATTGGATAAGTCGAATTACTTTACCCTGCCTTTCATCAACTGATGACTTAGTGACAGAGTTTTTTCTAGAAACATTTTTAAACTCCCTAACAATATTTTGGTGTGATATCTCACCATTTGAAGTAGCATGATGAGGCAAATTCTCAAAGAAATTTATCCACTCTTCAGAGAGAGAGTTTGGATCTGTGATATAAGTTTCGTAAAGAGATTCTAAGTAGGCTGCATGCCCAGCTGAAATGTGCGAGCTCCCCCAAAGCTCTTTCATAGATATGGTCATTTTCTGTTTAAAATTTATATTCTATCAGAAGCAATTATATCCTTTTTATTTTTATGTAACATAGATTTTATTTCACCAATTGCCTTATTTGGATTAAGGCCTTTAGGACAAACATTTACACAGTTCATGATGCCATGACATCTATAAACACTAAATGGGTCGGATAAATCATTCAACCTTTCCTCAGTTTTGAGATCTCTAGAGTCTGCTAAAAATCTATAGGCTTGAAGTAATGCCGCAGGACCTACAAATTTATCAGGATTCCACCAAAAAGATGGACAACTTGTAGAACAGCATGCACATAGAATGCACTCATACAAACCATCAAGCTTATCTCTTTCCTCAGGAGACTGAAGCCTTTCTTGCTCAGGAGCTGTTGTTTCATTTTGTAAAAACGGTTTTATCTTTTCGTACTGAGCATAAAACTCAGTCATATCCACAACGAGATCTCTAATTACAGGAAGTCCTGGTAAAGGTCTTAATTCGATTTTATTTTTCTTCAAAACTGAAGAAATTGGTGTGATGCAAGCCAAACCATTCTTACCATTTATGTTCATTCCATCAGAACCGCACACACCTTCTCTACATGATCTTCTGTAAGATATAGATTGATCTTCTTCTTTTAATAGATGTAATAAATCAAGCACCATAATATCTCTATCAGGTTTATCAATAGTATATTTTTTCATATAAGGGAACTGATCCTCTTCGGGATTGTATCTATACAAGCTTACATGCAATTTATTACCAAACATTAATATGTCCTCACTTTAGGTGGAAAGGCTTCAACCTTAGATGGTTGAAAATTAACGTCACGTTTCGAAACTTCTTTATTTTTAGGATCAAAAATAGTGTGACACAACCAATTTTCATCATCTCTTTCAGGAAAGTCATCACGTGCATGTGCACCTCTGCTTTCATTTCTCATGTATGCCGAAACTGCTGTTGCTTCTGCGACTTCGAAGAGATTTTGTAATTCTATTGCTTCTACTCTACTTGTATTAAATGCGTCACTCTTATCTTTAAGATGGAGGTTATCAACCTTTTCCCTAATCTCATTGAGTTGATCGAGACCCTTCTTCATAAACTCGCCTCTTCTAAAAACTCCAAAATAATTTTGCATACACTCTTGTAGTTCCCTTTTTACCTCAGCGGGGTCAAAACCATCTTTAGACTCATTTAATATATTTAATCTTTCTAAAGATTGTTTAATATCACTTCTAGTAGCAGAATCAACTCCGCCTCCAGATTTTAATTCGTTTTGTATATGCATGCCTGTTGCTCTTCCAAAAACAACTAGATCTAGAAGAGAATTACCTCCCAATCTATTTGCTCCATGAACTGATACACATGCTGCTTCACCAGCTGAAAATAAACCTGGAATTAATTTATCTTCATCATTAATTCTAGTAAATGCTTGACCATTAACATTTGTAGGAGTGCCGCCCATCATGTAGTGACAAGTAGGCACAACTGGAATTGGTTCGTATATAGGATCAACATGTGCAAAAGTCCTTGAAAGTTCACAAATTCCTGGTAATTTTGAATTTAATACGTCAGCACCGAGATGGTCTAATTTCAAGAAAATGTGGTCATTTTTTTCACCACATCCTCTACCTTCGAGTATTTCTAGTACCATTGATCTAGCAACAACATCTCTGCCTGCAAGATCTTTCACGTTTGGTGCATATCTTTCCATGAATCTCTCACCATCCTTATTTATAAGATATCCTCCCTCACCTCTGCAACCCTCAGTTACAAGTGATCCTGCACCATATATTCCAGTGGGGTGAAACTGCCACATTTCCATATCTTGTGCTGGAAATCCAGCTCTTAATGCCATCCCTAATCCATCACCAGTGTTTATGAGAGCATTTGTTGTGGATGCATAAATTCTCCCAGCACCTCCAGTAGCAAGCACAGTCGCTTGAGCTTTAAGATATGCAACTTCACCATTTTCAATTGAAAATGCTATTACACCAGTGACCTCATCCTTTGAATTTTTAACTAAATCAACAGCGAACCATTCATTTAAAAAATTCGTACCTTCTTTCACATTATTTTGATAGAGAGTATGTAAAAGCGCATGACCGGTTCTGTCAGCAGCGGCACATGTTCTTGCTGCTTGACCACCTTTACCAAAATCTTTTGATTGGCCACCAAAAGGTCTCTGGTATATTCTTCCATTTTCAAACCTAGAAAATGGCAATCCCATATGTTCAAGCTCAAAAACAGCTTTTGGACCCTCTGAACACAAATATTCAATAGCGTCTTGATCTCCTATAAAATCAGCTCCTTTTACAGTATCGTACATATGCCATCTCCAATCGTCATTTGGATCAGCACTGGCAATTGCACATGTAATTCCTCCTTGAGCAGAAACAGTATGAGATCTGGTTGGAAATACTTTTGACACAACTGCAGTTTTAAGACCGGATTTTGCAAGCTCGAGAGATGCTCTCATACCTGAGCCACCCCCACCAACTATAAGTGAGTCAAATTCTATTGTTTTAATATTGTCAGTAAATATATTGTTCATTATTGATAATATTTATAATTGCTTATAATTATTACTTATGTCCATATTATATATAAAATTACAGTTAAGTACATTAAACCTAACACCACAAATAGAAAAAGATATGCCTTTCTGAGCAAATCAGCCATGGCAGACAGAGGATTGCTTAAAAAACCCAGTGTTCTCTTTGTTAAATAATCAGTTCCAACTGTCCACAAACCAATAAAAGCATGAATAAGAATAAAAACACATACTATTGATGTTAAAAATCTCATCTGAAAAGATAAAAAAAACTTAGTCCAATCAAAAAAACCTATCTCCCCTTCAAAAGATAAAATAAATATCATTACATAAACAACGTATGAAAGAACAATTAATGAACTGTAGCGTTGTAAATTCCAAATTACTGAACCTTTCATGAATATATATAGAATAAAATTGAAAGCGATGAAATGATCCAAAATACAATCACAAATATTGCTGAGTTATTTGCAGTATTTAAAGACTCTCCAATATGAAGGAAATCCATTATCAAATGTCTCAATCCAGTCAGCAAGTGATACCAAAAAACTAACAAACTCACATAAATAAAAAATGAAAAAAATGAGATTGAAGAAATGCTTGATACTAAATTATCAAAATTTGTTTTCGAAGATGTTGAAAAATAAATAAGATATAAAATCACAGGAAGCGTAATAAAAAATGTATACATTCCTGAAAGTCTGTGCGTAATTGAGGAAAAAGCAGACATGGGTAATCTTATTTTTGTAAGATCTAAATATACTGGTCTTCCTTCCATCGTGTGCTTTGGTTATAAATATCAGCAGTTAAATATATGCAAAATTATACAGCAGATTATTATTTTTTTGATTTACTTTTGTGCTTGATTAATCTTTGTCTCTTTTTTTCTTGACGACCAGTTAATATATTTTTTTTATCTTGATATGGATTTAAAGATTTTTTAAAAATTAATTTCAACTGAATACTGTCTAAATTTAGTTCTTTTCTAAATGAATTTTCAAGATACTTTCTATAATTTGCAGGAATTTTTTTATCCTGATTAGCATTAATAACCAAAGTAGTTGGATATATGCCGCTAAAATGTACGTGTTTAAATTTTAACAGTCGACCACCTACAGAAGGTGGCGCGCTTTGCTTAACAAATTTATCAAGTAATTTATTTAACATTGAAGTAGAAAAACTTTCTTTAGATTTTTTAATTATATTATTTGTTTCTTTGAACACTCTTTTAAAGCCTTTCCTTTTAAAAGCAGAAATTTCAACTTTTATAATCTTTTGCATGAACTCAGATTGCATTTTTTTTGTTTGGTACAAATTTAAAAGATCTTGTTTTGATAAAAGGTCAATTTTATTGAAAGCAAAAAGAATCGGTTTGCCAGCATCAATGATTATATTAAGTATCTTTAGGTCTTGGTCTACTAAACTTTCATTAGCATCACAAAGAAATATAACAATATCTGATTTCTCTACAGCATGAAGAGCTCTAATAAATGAAAAATACTCTACTTTATGATTGTATTTATAGCCCTTACGAATGCCTGCAGTATCTATCAAAGTAAATTTATCATTATTTATTTCAAAAGGTATGCTGATAGCATCAATGGTCGTGCCAGCTATTTCACTCACTATGAGTCTTTCCTCGTTGACTAATTGATTTATAAAAGTTGATTTGCCTGCATTTGGTCTGCCAAGCACGGCAACCTTTTTATCATCTGAAATGTCATTATTTTTTTCAGGTATTTTACTCTCTAAAAAAGATTTAAGTTTAGAGAGGTTAATAGAATGCTCTACGCTAATTTCATAGAATTCTTTGATGCCATTTTTGTGAATATCTTGTACTGCACTGGAGTCTGTTTTTTTATCAATTTTATTTACAACTGTTATAAATTCTTTATTTAACTTTCGAAGGTTTGTGATAATCTCTAAATCTTCTTTTGATAAATCTTCTGAGCCATCAATAAGCAATATTATTAATGAAGATTCTTGGACAGCAATCCACGCTTGTTGAGAAATTGCGCCCTTAAGTCCATCATTTGATTGAGATATTCCACCGGTATCAATTAGAAGGGTCTTTTTATGTTTAGATTCGAAATAACCATAGTTTCTATCTTTGGTTAAACCTGGAAAGTCAGAAACGATTGCATCTCTTGACCTAGTTAATTTATTAAAAAGGGATGATTTACCTACGTTTGGACGCCCTATTATTGCAATTGAAGTAAACATTTTGATATATCATTCTATATGCTTACAGAAAATAAATTAAATGCTTCATCTATAGCATATAAAGAATTGCTTCGGCTAAATAAAGTTTTTATTGGTTTCTTTGAAATTTTTTTTCGTCCAATTGTCTTACCATTTAAAGGATCTATCACATGTAAATATCCCTCAAAATCTCCAAAAACCAAATTACCTTTGAAGCTTGCTGGATTTGAGAGTTCTCTATTTAAATAATCCTCATTAGACCAAGACTCCTCAAGGCTTTTTGCAGAAAAAGACTTAATATTTGAATTGGATTCTGAGACTATTATCATGCCTCTTGAAACAACTGGTGAAAAGAATGATGAAACGTCATAAGACCATACAGATCTTTTTTGAGCTATATCAAAAATATTTAATTTACCTTGATAATTAGTTGTATAAACAAGACCACCATCAACTACAGGGTCAGCATCTGCATCAATTAAGTTATCAAGCTCAGAGGTACCACTAACATATGAAATTGCCCCATCCCATAATAAAAATCCAGAATTTATATCAAAAACACCGAGCCTCCCATTATCAAATGTTACAAATACATTGTTATCAAATATGACAGGGCTGCTACTACCTCTTATTGTTAAAGTTGGTAACTTAGATCTATAAGACCATAAAGTTTCACCAGATGTTTTTTCAAGTCCAATTAATTCTCCAGAACCAGTTTTAACAACCACTGTCTTAGGATCAATAGCTGCTGTGCTGAGGACCTCACCCTTAACATTTGTTGACCAAATTTCAGAACCATCATTTTGATTTAAAGCTATTACATTCCCTTTAATATCTGAAACAACCAATATACCGAATCCCGATGCGACTCCTGAGGATAAAAAATTTAGTTGTTTTTTCCAATTTTCTTTACCAGTTGATGATTGAACAGATATCAGATTACCTTCAGCATCTGCAAAAAATAAATTTTCTGAACTAAAACCTGGTTTAAAGCTTCCTAGATCATTGACTCCATTAAAAGAAATATCCCATTCGATATTAATGTTTCTTTGTTCATTAAAAGACAAGAGTTCTTTTGGCTCATCAGGATCAACATCATCGTCATTTTGCCAAAATCGCAAGCTATCAAATGTTGAGCACGAAACTAAAGATGATGACAGCAAGATAATAAAAAATGTTTTTTTATTTAATTTACTCATTTCCATTGTCCAAATTTGCTATTTTCATGGAAATGATTGATTTAGATGTCTGATCAGAATATTTTTCAGAGGCCAACTGATATTGTTTAATTGCTAGTTCTGATTTATTTTGCTCTGCCAAGATATCACCAGTTAACTCATGAATATAAGCATTTGTATCAGTGGATGAATAACCTTGTATTTTTTCTAAAGCTTCCTCAACTTGACCATTTGATAAATTAATTCTTGCTGAGCTAACTCTGGCTAATTTATTAAAAACTTTATTGCCTCTGTAACCATCTGTAAACTCAATTATTTTATTAAAGTTAACTAATGCTGAATCTAAATTTCCATTTTTTGCATCCAGATTTGCTTTTGTAAGTAATGCAATTAGAGCGTAACCAGTATCCTGATAATCATTTACGAATGATGAAAGCATATTGTCTATTTCAATTAAATCAGGATCGTCTTTTGATATTTCAATAAGCCACTTACTATAAATTGAGGCAGCCTCGTTATGTTTTTGCTTGCTAATTTGATTGGAGACAACAAAAAAACTAATTAATAGCAAAATTGTAGCGACGGAAGCAATTAATACGTATTTATGCTTATCAAGAAATTTTAGAAGCGGTATAAACCGCATATTATTGTCATAAATATCATTCATAATTTAATCTCTCAATTTAGTGAGCTAATAAATTTTTTCGCATCTTCTATGCTTAATATTTTTTGATCTGAGTCGTTCTCTTTAAGAGGTTTTAAAACTAATGTTTTATTCTTTAACTCTTCATCACCAATAATTATTGCAAAATCTGCTTTATCTTTATTTGCTTTTCTTAATTTAGATTTTAAGCTCCCATCAGAAAGCTGAACTTCAATTATTATATTGTTGTTCAAATATCTAAATTCGTGAGCTATTTTATATGCATTTTGCTCAATTTTGTCAGATAAAACTATGAAAGATATTAATGTTTTATTTTCAACAGAGTAGTTTGATATTTCAGCCAATCTTTCAATTCCAATTGCCATACCAATAGCTGGTAGTTTTTTTCCACCCAAATCACTGAAAAGATTGTCATATCTTCCACCGCCAAGATATGAGTCTTGTGCTCCCAAATCATCTGAAATAGCTTCAAATATAAAACCAGTGTAATAATCAAGACCTCTTACAAGGGAGTAATCAATTTCAATATTATGCTCTGAAAAACTATTTTTGATTAGGTTAAGCAAATCTAGAGATTCCTTGGAGACAAATTCATTCATTTTAGGTGCGTCTTTCAAAATATCTTTAGTCTGCTCACTTTTTGAGTCTAGAACTCTTAGAGGATTCTTATTTAATCTATCGAGATCAAGTTTTTCAAGCTTGCTACTAAATGGCTCTAAATAATTCTTCAGAGCTTCACAAAATTGATCTTTAGCATCTTTGTTACCTAAATGATTAATTTTAATTTTTGAATTTTTAATACCAAGAGCATCATTTATTGATAATATCATTGAAATCATTTCAAGCTCAGCTAATCCCTCTGAATATCCCAATAACTCAATGCCAGCCTGATAGAATTGCCTATATCGGCCTTTCTGGGGCCTTTCATATCTCCACATTGGACCTAAATACCAAAACCTATGTGTCTCATTGTCCAATTTTTTTTCAATTATAGATCTAGCTACTCCAGCAGTACCTTCTGGTCTTAAAGAAATCTTTTTTTTATTTTTATCTAAAAATGTATAAAGTTCTTTATTTACAATGTCAGAAGAATCTCCAACAGACCTATTGAAAAGAGATTCATTTTCAAGTGCTGGAGTTCTTATTTCATTGAGAGAATAACTTTCAAAAATTTTTATTAGTGCAATTTCAGTTTCAAAAATTTTGTTGGATGAATTTGATTCATTGCTCTTTTGACCAATTAAATCTGGCATGCCTGTAAGTGAATTTATCTTATCCAATTCAACTCCTCAAAATTATTTTTTCTGAATCAGTTTTTGACTGAGCAACTTTTTTCCTTACTTGATCTTCAAGCTCATTAACTAAGTTATCATTTGATATTTTTTTATTTGGAGCTCCATCTACATAAAGCAAATTTTTTGGACTTGCTCCAGTCAATCCTATGTTTGCAGCTTTACTTTCGCCTGGTCCATTTACATAACAACCAATAATAGCCACTTCTATGTCTTCTGAAATATCTTCAAGGCGCTGCTCTAATTCGTTAACCACCTTGATAACATTAAAATTTTGTCTCGAGCAGCTTGGACAAGCAATAATTTTTACGCCTCTGCTTCTAATATTTAAACTTTTTAAGATATCCCAGCCAACTTTTATCTCATCTACAGGATCAGAAGCTAATGAAATTCTAATTGTATCTCCAATTCCCTCTGATAAAAGCATCCCAACACCAATAGATGATTTTACAGTACCTGCTCTAAAACTACCTGCCTCAGTGATCCCTAGATGAAGAGGTTGTTTAATCAAATCCGATACTTTTCTGTATGCATCAACTGTCATTTCAATATTGGATGCTTTTAGACTCATTTTATAATTCTCAAAATTAAATCTATCTAAAATTTCAACATGTCTCAGCGCAGATTCCACAAGAGCATCTGCATTAGGTTCGCCATACTTTTTCTGGAGATCTTTTTCTAAAGACCCTGCGTTAACACCCACTCTAATTGGAACATTGTTATCTGTCGCCGCATTTATGACTTCTTTTACTCTATCCTCTTTACCAATATTTCCTGGATTTATTCTCAAACAATCGGCAGTATCTGCTACCTCTAGGGCAATTTTGTAATCAAAATGAATATCTGCAACTAATGGAACATTTACTGCTTTTTTAATCTCTTTAAAAGCTTTTGCTTCTTCATAACCTGGCACAGAAACTCTAACAATATCTGCTCCGGCTAATTCTAAATCTTTAATTTGTTTTACAGTTGAAACGACATCACATGTATCAGTATTTGTCATAGATTGAATACTGATTGGATTATCACCGCCAACAGGAACACTTCCAACCATTATGGTCTTAGTCTTTTTTCTTTTAATCCAATTATTCATCATCAAAAAGTACTGTTTTCACCCCATACAATGAATCATTATCTGTTGAAAAATCTATCATTTCTCCATTATATGTCCCTTTTAAAGAATCAGCATTACCTACAACAATTTTAAAAGGAATTTGTACTTTGCGTGAGTATGTATCGCCCGCCTTAAATTGCTGAGCTTCAATTAATTCATTATTAACATAAATTTCAATCCAGCTACTACTTGTAAATGATAAAAATATTTCATTTTCATTGTCTTTTTTAAATGAATTATTTTGAATAATATTATTATTAAATACACTTTCTTCTAGGGGTTTTAATCGCTCAGGATTAATTTCTTGGATTGTTGTATCTTGTTCAGAGATGCTAACTGAATTAGGTATAAAGTAAAACAATAAAGCGAGCAAAAATAATGAGGCTATGATAGCTGAGAATTTTTTTATTTTTTTATTCCAATCATAAGGCAACCTAACTTCCTTCTTTAAATTCTTTAGCTCTTTTGACTCTATGTCATCAAAGACATCTGGAAGTTGACAATTAATACCTAAAAACTTTCTGTATTTATCAAAGTATGCTTTTGCGAATATCTTTGATGGAAATATTGAAAAGTTGCCAGATTCAATAGCTCTAACATAATCTTTATTTATATATAAAATTTCAGCTACATCATCAATGGAATAATTTTTTGCAAGTCTTGATTCGTAAAATTTTTTACCAGTTTTAACCGAACTTGCAGATTTTAAATAGCCCTTCATTATATTGTTTTATGGGAAATCAGCTTCTTTCCTTTAATTGATTTTGTCAAATTTCCGACAAGTTGGCCACATGCAGCATCCACACCATCACCTCTTGTAGTTCTGAGGGTTGCAATAAAACCTTTATTTATAAGAAAAGATTTAAAATCGTTAATCGTTTTATTGCATGGTCTTTCATAATTAGAACCATTAAAGCTATTGAAAGGAATTAGATTTATCTTACAAGGCAGTTTCGATAAGAGTTTTACAAGGCCTTTTGCATCCTCAAGTGAGTCATTTACATTTTTTATTAAGATATATTCAATTGTGACGTGTTTTCTCTTATTTTCTTTACCAAGATAATCTTGGCATGCATTTAAAAGCTTTTCTATGGGATATTTCTTGTTGATTGGAACAATTTCATCTCTTAAAACATCATTTGATGCATGCAAGGAAATTGCTAAAGAAACATCAACATAATTATTCAGCTTTTTGATGTTTGGAACAATTCCAGCCGTACTAATCGTAATTCTTTTTCTAGATAAACCATATCCAAGCTGATCTTTCATAATTTTTGCTGACTCTATGACTGCATCAAAATTTAGTAAAGGTTCTCCCATGCCCATAAAAACAACATTAGTAATAAGTTTATTATTTTTCTTATTAAAATTTGCTAGCCATAACTGGCCAATAATCTCACTACTATTTAGGTTCTGATCAAATCCTTGTGCACCGGTTGCACAAAATGTACATGCTAATGCACATCCTGCTTGTGATGAAATACATAAAGTTCTTCTTTTACCCTCTGGAATAATGACCATTTCTATCATTGATCCTGAATCTAATTTTAAAAGATATTTTTTTGTACCTTCATTCGAAATAAACTCTTCTTCAATCTGAGGTGGCTTAATGAAAGCATGGTTATTAAGCTTATTTCTGAGATCTTTATTTAAATCTGTCATCTCAGAGAAATCAAGTACACCTTTCTGATGAATCCATTTTAAAACTTGCTTAGCTCTATATGATTGCTCCCCAATATCTGTAAAGAAATCTTCTAAGGATTCGAGTGAATAGCCAAGGAGATTTTTTTTATTTTGCAAACTACTTAATCAATATCTCTTCAGTATTGAAAAAATATTCGATCTCCCTTTTTGCACTTGAGATAGAATCAGAACCATGAACAGCATTAGCATCAATACTATTAGCAAAATCAGCTCTTATTGTTCCAGATTCAGCCTCTTGAGGATTAGTACTTCCCATTAATTCACGATTCTTTTGAACTGCATTTTCTCCTTCAAGAACCTGAACAAAAACCGGTCCAGATGTCATAAATTTCTTTAAATCATCAAAAAAAGGTTTTCCTTCATGTTCAGCATAAAATCCAGATGCCATATCATCTGATAAATGAATTAACTTTGCAGCAACTACACAAAGTCCATTATCTTCAAATCTTGAAATAATCTTGCCAATGAGATTTTTTCCCACAGCGTCTGGTTTGATTATTGATAAAGTTTTTTCAATAGCCATGTATGTACCTCGTAAAATTGCAGCTATTATATATTAATCTTATTGATATTCTTCAATCCAGTTCGATTGAATTGCCTCAAGAATTTTTTCATTTGATTTTGCTGGATCACCACAAAAGTTTTCAAGATCACATATTTTCTTATGTAAGTCTGGGAAGCTAATCCATTGAGGATCTATCTCTGGATATAATTCGTTCAGTTCGATAGCAATATCTAAAACATCTAGCCAGTCCAGTTTTTGCATTAATGATCCTCTGACACCATATTTATATTATATTTTGGTAACTCTATTTCAATTTCTTCATTGTCTGGAGGTATGGTTTGACAACTAAGTCTTGAAGTTTGTTCTAAACCCCATGCTTTATCAAGAAGGTCTTCTTCCATATCACTGGCCTCATCGAGAGAATCAAAACCTTTTCTAATAATACAGTGGCAAGTAGTACAAGCACATGACATCTCACAAGCATGTTCGATCTTAATATTATTTCTGAGTGCTGCCTCACAAATTGTTTCATCTGGTAGAGATTCTATCTCAGCACCATTAGGACAAATTTCCTCATGAGGCCATATTTTTATTTTTGCCATTTTGTTAGATCGTAAAGCTTTCGCCACATCCGCATACAGCTTTTGCATTTGGATTAACAAACTTGATACCTTTATTAAGGCCATCATCTACATAGTCAACAAGACTTCCCTTCAAGAAATCTATACTTATGTTGTCAACATAAATGTTAAATTCTTTCTTTTTAAAACATATGTGATCATCTAAATCGTTGTCTACAAAGTCAAAAAAATACTCATATCCAGAACATCCAGCTTTTTTCACACCGATTTTTACACCAACTCCCTTTCCGCGTGAACTGATCATTTCACTAAAATGATTTATAGCACTATCAGAGAAATTTAGTTCTGAGGGAGTAAATGTACTCATTTTTTTACTGTTTTGACTCGTAGTCTTCTATAGCTTGTCTTATTGAATCTTCTGCTAAAACAGAACAATGGATCTTTATTGGCGGAAGTTCAAGAGCTTCAACAATTTCAACATTTTTGATGGCTTTAGCTTCCTCTAGTGTTTTACCAATTAGCATATCGACTAGTTCACTCGCAGATGCAATCGCTGATCCACAACCATAAGTTTTAAATTTAACATCCTTGATAATATGAGTATTGCCCTTTGGCTCACACTTAATCTGAAGTTTCATTACATCGCCACAAGCTGGCGCACCAACCATTCCTGTACCAACATTAGTTTCTTTCGGATCAAATCTTCCAACCTTGAATGCCTCAGGGTTATTAAGCGTATTTTCAAACTTTTCAACAACTTTTTTACTGTAAGCCATTTCTAACTCCTAATGTGTATTCCATTCTACAGTATCTAAATCAATACCGTCTAAGTGCATCTCCCAAAGTGGCGAAAGCTCCCTTAATCGATGAACTACATTTCCTAAAATCTTTAAAGTATTATCTACGTCTTCATCACTTGTAAATCTTCCAAAAGAAAACCTAATTGAACTATGTGCGAGTTCATCTTTTCTTCCAAGAGCTCTAAGAACGTATGAAGGCTCAAGACTAGCTGAAGTACATGCTGAACCTGATGAAACTGCAATATCTTTCAATCCCATGATCAAAGACTCACCCTCAACGAAATTAAAGCTTACGTTAAGAATATTTGGAACTTTATTATTTAGGTCACCATTTATGTATATGTGATCAATTTCTTCAACTTTCTCGAGAAATCTTTTATGAAAAGCATTTACTTTTGCGAGATCTTTTTCCATTTCTATTTTTGCTATTCTAAAAGCCTCGCCCATTCCAACTATTTGATGCGTTGCTAAAGTACCTGATCTCATTCCTCTCTCATGGCCACCTCCATGAATTAAAGCTTCAAGTCTCACTCTTGGTTTTCTTCTAACATATAATGCGCCAATTCCTTTAGGGCCGTAAGTTTTATGAGCAGAAAACGACATTAGATCGACTGGCATCTTAGTGAGATCAATTTCTGTTTTTCCTGTACTTTGTGCAGCATCTACATGAAAAAAAGCACCCTTTTCTCTTACAATCTCTCCAATTTCTGTTAGGTTATTCAAAGTGCCTAATTCATTATTAATGTGCATAATAGAAACCAAGATTGTCGAGTCTTTCATAGCAGACTTGACTGCTTCAGGACTGATAACTCCTCCATCATCTGGATCTAAATAAGTGACTTCGAATCCTTCCCTTTCAAGTTGTCTACAAGGATCTAAGACTGCTTTATGTTCTATTTTTGAAGTGATTATATGATTGCCTTTACTCTTATAAAACCTTGCAACACCTTTTATTGCTAAATTGTCTGCTTCGGTGGCTCCAGATGTCCAAACTATTTCTCTTGGATCACAATTCACAAGATTTGCAACGTGAGATCTTGCTTGCTCTACAGCTTCATCAGCCTTCCACCCAAATCTATGTGATCTAGATGCAGGATTTCCAAACTCACCTTCTGGAGTAAGGAATTCCATCATTTTTGACGCTACTCTTGGATCAACAGGTGTTGTTGATGCGTAGTCCAAATAAATTGTTGATTGTGTGCTCATCTAATTTATCTCTTTAAACTTAATATATGGGCTATCATATGTTTCTACAAGGCTATTTATGGTTATTTTTTCTAAATAATCTTCAACTATATTGTTTAATTCATGCCATAGGTCATGTGTACTACATTTTTTTCCATTATGACAATTTGACGTCCCATTACATTTTGTTGCATCAAGAACTTCATCTACAGCATTCATAACTTCTTTGACAGAAATATTTGCAGGGTCTTTTGCATACAAATAGCCTCCATTTCTGCCTCTAATGCTTTTAACGATGCCTGCAATTCTAAGCTTACGAAAGATCTGCTCTAGATAATTAAGCTCTATATTTTGATTATTTGATATATCGCTCAAAGAAACCGGACCAGAAGATTGTAAAAAGCTTAACTCAGTAAGTGCGCTAACTGCATATTTGCTTTTAGTAGTTAATCTCACGCATGCATTATAAATACCCGACTATTTTAGTCAAGTTTCTATATTCATGCCCAATCTATCAGCTACTTGATGATATGATTCAACAACATCGCCGAGGCCTTGCCTAAAACGATCTTTGTCCATCTTTTTCATTGTTTTTGAATCCCACAACCTACAACCATCAGGTGTAAATTCGTCGGCTAACAAAATTTTATCTTTGTACACTCCAAATTCAACTTTGAAATCAACTAAGATTAATCCTGAATCAAGAAATAACTTAGATAAAATTTCATTGACCTTGTATGTTTGTTTTTTCATTTCTTCTATTTGACTTAAATTTGCCCATCCAAAAGAAATGATATGTTCATCATTAATGAGCGGGTCACCAAGATCATCATCTTTGAGAAAAAACTCAAATAATGGACTCTCAAAAACTAAGCCGTCTTCTGTGCCTAAACGCTTACAAATTGATCCAGATGCTCTATTTCTTATAACACATTCAATTGGGAACATTTCTAATTTATATACAAGTGAATCAGTATTATCTATCATCTCAATAAGGTGTGTATCTACACCATTTTCTTTAAGATGATCCATAATGAAAGCATTAAATTGATTGTTAACAGCGCCTTTACCGAGAAGAGCCTCTTTCTTTTTCCCATCAAAAGCGGAGGTATCATCACTGAAATGCATTATTAAATGATCATCATTTTCAGTAGTAAACATTGACTTAGCTTTGCCTTTTGTTATTTCTTGAATTTTATTCATTAGCTTAAAGATTCGTTTATTTTCGATAAAAGTTGTTCAGATTCTTCAATATTACCATCTTTTGATACGGCTCGAACAAACGTTTTATCATTTTCTTCAGTTATTATAATTTCAAAATCTGATTCTTCACCAATAACAATTTCTTCAGGATTTACTTGTTCGTTTCTTCTTCCAAAAAGACCAAAAAATCCTCCTTCTTCTTCCTGAGCATAGCTAACAAAAAATATTCCATTGGTTCTATCTCTGTCATTTGTAACAATATTTGCATCAACCAAAGCCTTGCTAACTGATGACCATGCTCTATCAAAATTCAAATCTAATGCAATTACTGTTTTTCCATCCTCTGTAAAAATGTTTGCTTTTTTCATTTCATTTAAATTTTGCGCTGCAAGTGAAGTACCAGAAAAATTACTTATTGATTCTGCAAAGTACTCAACAATTTGTGACATTTGATTTTGAAGAAAATCTGGATTACTAATGATTGTTCCATCACTTTTGTTTATTTGGTATAGAAAAATCTCAGTTGATGCTTCTTTAATGCCGTGTTCAACTCGCATTTGAAGTTTTGTATTTTGGTCATAATCAATATCAATCTCACCAGTGTTTGGATCAGCTTTTGTAACTTCATATATAGAAGTATCCCAGTAATTTTTTGATATTGGCCAAGAGGTAGATGGAAGAGTTTCTATGTAAATCCACATTAACTCACCTAATCGTCGAAGCTGAACCGAGCTATTCCCAGATGATGCAAAAATTTGTCTTGGTTTGGGGACCTCAAGCTGATCATCAATAATCTCAAGATCTGATACTGGATAATGATTTTCAGTATCTGGATTTGATAAAGAACCTGGTAGAGAAATATCCTCTTCAATTTCTTCATCTAAAAAATCATATTTCTTATCAGGAAAATAACCTTCTGAACCACCAAACAATGAACATGAACTTATCAAGATCATTGTCACTAAAATTAAAAAATATTTAATCATATTAACTGTAATTTTATCATCTCAGCTGAAATAATTTCATGATACTTAGTATCTAATTCAATTAATGGTAGCCTTAGAATATTGTCTATGAGGCCCATTTTATATAACATCCATTTTACAGGAATTGGATTTGACTCAATAAATAGCAGTTCATATAGATTAAAATATTTTTTATTTATTTCTGTTGCTTCTTCATTATTATTATTACGAACTGCTTTACAGATTTTTGAAATATCATTGGGTATTACATTTGCTGCTACTGAAATCACACCATCACCACCTAATTGAAGAAATTCGCAGAAAGTCGGATCATCGCCCGATAAAATTTTAAAGTTATCGTTATCTTTAGAAATGTTTATTAAATCATTTATTCTTTGTTTGTCATTCACAGCTTCTTTAATTCCAACAATATTCTTATGATTGGATAGATGCTTTACTGTTTCTGGAAGTAAATCACATGAAGTTCTGGAGGGAACGTTATATAAAATTTGTGGTATGTTGCAAGAATCAGCGATCTTTGTGTAGTGTTTTATCAAGCCAGCCTGAGTTGGCTTATTATAATAAGGAGTTACAAGAAGAGCATAATCTGCTCCATTTTTTTCAGATTCAATTGTTAAATCAAGAGCTTCAGAAGTAGAGTTTGCTCCAGTTCCCGCAATGACAGGAACTCTGTTGTTAACATAATCAACTGTATATTTGATTAGTTCGATATGTTCATTAAAATTTACTGTTGCTGATTCACCTGTAGTTCCAACTGAAACAATGCCATCAGTCCCTTCTTCAATATGCCAATCAATAAGTTTTTTTAATGCGCTATGGTCTATATCTCCATTACTTTTCATGGGAGAAACTAATGCTACAAAACTTCCATTCAACTCTTGCATCGTTTTATAATTAAGTAAAATAAGACTATACACTATTATAAAAATAACTGTCATAAGGAATAAAAAACATGAGTAATCTAGAAGGCAAAAAATGTCCAGCGTTTCAAGGAGAATGCACCAATAATAAAACTTTCTCAAATAAAGATTTTTCAAACAAAAATCTTGTTATCTATTTTTATCCAAAAGATAGCACCCCTGGATGTACAACAGAGGGTCAGGATTTCAGAGATAACTACAAAGAATTTAAAAAATATGACACTGAAATTCTTGGTGTATCAAGGGATAGCGTTAAATCACACGAAAACTTTAAATCGAAACAGTCTTTTCCTTTTGAATTATTATCAGATCCAGATGAAAAAATGTGTAATGCTTTTGATGTAATGAAAATGAAATCAATGTATGGGAAACAATACTTGGGTGTCGATAGATCAACATTTTTGATAGATAAGGCTGGTAAAGTTAAAAGAGAATGGAGATCGGTTAAAGTTAAAGGTCATGTCGATGAAGTATTAAATGAAGTAAAAAACCTTTAATAAATTTCAACAAAAATTTTTCTTTTATTTGTAATACCTCCTCTTATCATTCCATCAGTATTAAATGGCATAGCTATATTTGCATCATAATCGATCGCAATTATGCCGCCATATGCCTCAATTTGCTCTAATTCATCAATAATCTCTTGAGATGCTTCAACTATGGATTTGTTCAAATATTCAATTCTTGTACAAACTTCTTTAGCTACCTGATATTTTATAAAGAATTCGCCATGTCCGGTTGATGAAACTCCACAAACATTATTTTGTGCCCACGTTCCAGATCCTATGATAGGAGAATCACCTACTCTTCCAGGCATTTTGTTAGTCATTCCACCCGTTGATGTCGCAGCAGCAATATTTCCATATTTATCAATTGCTACAGCTCCAACTGTTCCTATCTTGTCCTGGATTAAATTTAAATTTGTAGATTTGTTTTTAGCTTTTCTCAATCTCTTAAGATTCTTTTCAGAGTAAAAATAATCTTTACTAACAATCTCCTCTCCAATCTGTTCAGCAAATTTTTCAGCCCCTTCACCAATTAACATTACGTGTTCTGTAAGATCTGCAACTTTTCTTGCTACTTTGATTGGATTTTTGATAGTTCTTACCGAAGCGACCGCTCCTGCAGATCTATTTTGGCCGCTCATTATAGATGCATCCATTTCCTGGACTTCTTCTGAATTATAGACTGAACCTCTGCCAGCGTTAAATAAAGGAGAATCCTCAAATTCTGAAACAGCAAACTCTACTGCATCCATGCTTGTCCCACCTTGTTCAATTATCTTGAAGGCTTCTGTTAAGGTCTTTATGATTTGTTCTTCAATCTTTTGTTTCTGATTTTCAGAGAGATTTTTCATTACTCCAGCTCCACCGTGAACTGCAATACCATAATTTTCAGAACCCATTAGAAAAGATACTTGAGATAATAAAAAACATAGTACTAAGACTTTATGTTTCATTTAAAGAGGATCCAGGCCAAGAATTCCATACAGCTTTTATAAATGTTGCCAATGGTATTGAAAAGAAAACACCCCAAAAACCAAACATACTTCCAAAAATAAAAACTGCAAGAATAATAATAATTGGATGAAGTTTAACTGCCTCAGAAAAGATAATCGGTACCAAGAGATTTCCATCAAGAAATTGCAATAAAAGATACAACCCAACTAATAAATAAAATTGTGAGCCAAGGCCAAATTGTAATAAGCCAATGATGATTATTGGAATTGTTACCGTAAAAGCTCCAACATAAGGAATTAGCACTGATAAGCCAACTAGCACTGACAATAATGCAGTATATTTCAATCCAAAAAACGAAAATAATATTGCAGCTGCAAAACCAACTATTAGGATCTCAAGAACTTTTCCTCTTACGTAGTTGCTTAATTGAACATCCATTTCTTTCCATACGTTTGAAAACATTTCTCTTTTACCCGGAATAATATTTGTAATGCCCTCTATAATATTTTTTCTATCGAATAAGAAAAAGAAAACAAGAATTGGAAACAAAATAACATATAGCAATACAGTAATAGTACTTTGGATTCCAGATATTGAGGATTTCACAATATTTTGGGTGATGGAAGAAAGTTCTGATGATACTGCTTGAAAAAAAACAGATATTTGATCAGACGTAACTAATTCAGGAAAAGCAGTTGGCATATTAGAAACAAAATTTAAAAATTCATTAAAAAGTCTTGGTAAATCCAATACGAATGATTGCAATTGAACATATATCAATGGTATTAGCCATATAAACATTGCCGCACCAAAAATAATAAATATGCTAAATGAAAGCATTAAGGCTATAGACTCAGAAATATTATAAGTCTCTATTTTTTTTTGAAGGCCTACCAAAAGATATGCTACAACTATACTTATAATGAATGGGGTTAAAACTGCTGCAAAAAAATTAAGTACAACCAGTGAGAGAACAATAATCAAAGAAAAAATAATTGTTTCTTCATTATTGAATATCTTTTTAAATACATTATTTATATGTTCAAACATGGGTTTATTATATATAAGATTGGCTGAAAAATAGCATATTAGAGTAATGACTTTTATGAAAATGATATAAAATCAAAGATATCATATTTTAAATGAATTCAAAATTTTTAAATTTTTATATTTTCTTGAGCGTTTTTTTGTCGTCAGCATATTCTTACGCACAAGAGTTAGATCTACCTGAACTAGGAGACAGGGTCTCAGGAGCAGTCTCAGTATCTCAGGAAAGAGCTATAGGGCAACAGTTCCTTAAACAAGTTTATTCTCAAGCTCCTTTAATATCTGATCCACTTCTTTTTGACTACACAGAACATCTCATTTATCGACTTTCAGAATATAGTCAAGTTGCAAACAGGTCATTTAATATTTTACTAATTGACGATAGTTCACTTAATGCTTTTGCAGCACCTGGTGGAATTATTGGAGTAAATGGCGGGCTTTTTTTACATGCTGATAATGAAGGACAATTTTCATCAGTTTTAGCTCATGAATTGGCTCACTTAAGCCAGAGGCATTTTGCAAGAAATGTTCTAAAGTCAAAGGACAGTAATCTTTCGTCTGCATTAGTAATGGTATCTTCTATTGCAATAGCATTGATAAGCAATAATCCGAATGCAATCGCAGTTGGGCCAGCCATAATGCAACAACAAAATCTTAGATACAGTAGATTATTTGAGAAAGAAGCTGATAGAGTTGGTTTTATAAATTTAGTTAATGCCGGTTATAACCCTAACTCAATGGGCGAGATGTTTGAAAACATGAATGACTTGAGAAGATTATCTGGCGATCTTCCACCAGAATTCTTGTTAACACACCCTCTTTCATCTTCAAGAATTAGTGATGCATTTAATGCTGCTGAAAATATATCTGAGGAAGGAACAAAGCAAGATTCTCTAGAATTTTCTTTAATGAAAGCTAGGTTAGAAATATATTATGAAAACATTCCAGCAAATGCATTAAGATTATTTGAATCTAAGTATGCAGAAAATCCTAGTGATGCAAATCTCTATGGTTTAGCCCTCGCCTACAAAAAAAATAATAATTTTAATGAAGGTTTAGCCAGTCTTGATAAGTTACTAGAAAAATATCCAAAGAATCTGGTTCTCAATACAACGAAAGTAGAATTCTTATCTTACTTTAACAAATTCAATGATGCTTTAGATTTGGCAAACAAGTTTTTAGAAATTTCTCCTAAAAACTATCCATTATCTATTTCAAAATCTCAAATACTATTGAATATGGGTCAATATTTTGAGTCTGAAGAAATTATTCGTGATCAATTGCTTAGAAAAAATGATAGTCCTGACCTGTGGTTTATGTTGTCGGAAACCCAAAAAACTAGTCAAAATATCGTTGGCTATCATCAAAGTAGAGCGGAATACTTTTTGCTGCTTGGACAAGATGAAAAAGCATTAAATCAGTTAGAATTTGCTCTTCAATTAACTCAAAATAATTTTCAAGTTTCTGATCGTATCATGACAAAAATTATTGAAATAAAAAAATCCTTACAAAATTCTAGAGGTCTCTAATCTTATTTTCTTTAGATATCCTCATTCCTAAAAAAGATAAATATCCAGCAATTGGTAATGCCATCAAAGGCAGCGAATTAAATGTAATAGTTGTAAATCCTGCAAGTTTTATTAACGCACTTCCAGTTAGATCTCCAAATCTTGATACAAACGTGTCAATTAATACAGATGACTTATATCTATCATTCTGTTTAAGAGTACTATAAATTATTTCTCTAGTTGGCTTGTTAAATCCATACTCAAATACCCTTAAAAAAACTGTAACTATTGCAACCGCAACTATAGATGGAAAAAATCCATAGAGTAAATATGCTATCAAGAATAGAAAACCATAAAGAATCATAATATTTTTTATACCAACTTTTCTAATAATAATGTTGGTTAAAAATAATTGAATTAATAATGTTAAGGGAGAAACTATTTGTTCAATTGTTGCAAAGAATGAAATTCTTTGTTGTGAATCTGAAGACCACTCTTCTATTATATTAATAGCAGTTATCCACTGAATTGTCATCAAACAAGTCCACATCCAAACATACGCAGCAATATTTCTAATTTCCTCAGATTGAATTGAGTTCTTTATCGAGTCTAGGCTGCCTCCACCCACACTATTTTTATCAAGAATCTTTTCAGTCATTTTTGATCTAGTAATATTCATTGCTAATAACATCGCAAAAAACAATAAAATTGCTGCAGATAATGTAAAAAACTCTAAGCCATATTCATCAAAAGAATTTGAAAATCTTTTTGATATTTCTGAGCCAAATATTGCGCCAAGAGAACCTCCAGCCATAATTACGCCATAAAAAGATCTTGTTTTTGAATTTCTGAATATATTTATAATTACAACCCAAAAAATTGAAACTACAAAAAATGAATAAACATTACACCAAACATAAAATATTCTCCCAACCCAGACTGAATCACCAATACCTAAAAACTTCCAAGTAGATAAAAAAATTAATAAATTTACAATTAAAAACGAATAGCAATAAATTACGATTTTTCTTAAGTTTGTCTTGGATACAACCCAGGAATAAATAGGATTAATAAGCAACATTGCAATTGCGCCAGCAGCAAGTAAGTATGGCAAATCGTCTACATTCGCTACTGCCATCTCATTTCTGACAGGCCTCAAAACATACCATGATGATAAAACTAGAAAAAAAAGAAATGAGCCTAAAAGTGATTCTTTTGAGAATGATTCTTTTATTTCATTAATTGAATCTCTTGCTGAGGAAAAAAACATTTCAAATATTATGCCTTATAAAATGGTGGGTCGCACAGGATTCGAACCTGTGACCAATTGGTTAAAAGCCAACTGCTCTACCAGCTGAGCTAGCGACCCACATAGATACATAATAGAAGATGGAGATTATTCCATATTTTTCAATAACTGCAAGGCTAAGGACGATGCTGTATTATTTGGATACTCTCTAACGACAAAATTATACTTATCTTTTGCTGCATTTGTATCATTATTTTTTAAATACAGATCTCCTATTTTCTTATGAGCTAATGGTATTCTGTAATGATCAGGATAAGTAATAATTAATTCCATAAAATAATTTTCTGACTCTTCAAGGTTGTTTTTAATTAGTGATATCTCTCCAAGCCAAAAGTATGCAAGTGGAGTTTTTTCATTGTCATCAAAACTGTCCACAAAATAACTAAATAAATTAAAAGCTTTTTCAAAATCCTGAATTTCGAGAGCTTCAATAGCTACATTGTAAACTTGGTCTTTGCTTTTTGGATCTTCAATTCCCTTAAATCTTATGTCTGCATTTAAAGCTAAGTTTTCAATGTTGTCGTCAGAATCAGATTCTGAATTTCCTAGAGATTCACTTATCAATTTTTCAATTAAAAAGTTTTGAGACTCGACTTTATTTCTTAGTTCTGCTATTTCTGCTTCTAATTCCTGAATTTTAAGAAACAAAATATCATTCTTAAGATCTTGATTATCTTCAGCTTCAGAAGCTATTGAACCGAATATGAGGAGAAATAGAGTTACTTTGTAAAGCATCAATCCTCTTGAAAACATCAGTAATTAATTAATTTCAACTCTTCTATTTTTTGAGTAACTTTCTTCGTCTTGTCCAAAGGCAATTGGCTTTTCTTCACCAAAACTTTTAACTACTAATCTATTTTTGCTAACGCCATTAAGAATAAGGTACTGACTTACTGCTTCAGCTCTTCTTTGACCAAGTGCTAAGTTATACTCTCTTGTGCCTCTCTCGTCAGCATGTCCAGCAAGTGTCACTCTAAGCTGTGAATTTTCATTCAAAGCTTCTGCAACACTTTTGAGAGTCTGAAGTGATTTTGAAGTAAGATTTGTCTTATCAAAATCAAAGTAAATCGTTGCATTTGCAAAAACAGCTTGACTATCGTAGGTAATGTTTTCGTCCATCATTTGCGATGCTTTTACTGTTTTTACATTGTTTGCATTAACTGTTTCTTCAGTCACATTCATGCTAGAACATGATGCTAGAAATAAGATTGCTACTAAAAAACTAAAATTAGATCTTAAAAAACGCATAAATACTCCATTAAGTTATCTTAAATATCCGGACCACGCAGGCTCTCTTACAGCTCCATTTGAAGCGGGTAATTTAAATTTAGCACCACTCAAAGTAACTCCAGCTAAAAGACCTTTGTTGCCATCTTTTATAGCATAAACTATAACATTTCCATTAGGTGAAATGCTAGGCGATTCATCCATTTGAGAGATAGTTAGAGGCCTGATAAAGTTTTCATCAAAATACTTCATAGCTATTTTAAATTCTGATTCTGATCGATGAACAAAAACAATTCCTTGATTGTCTGGCATGTATGAACCTTTAGCATTGTAATTACCTTCAAAAGTAATTCTCTTAGGCTTTGAATTGAACCTTCTTAAATCTATTTCATAAAGCTGAGGTGAACCAGACCTACCAGATGTAAACATAATTTTAGAACCTCTCGGCGACCATGAGGATTCTGTGTCAATTGAATAATGATTTGTTAATCTAGTTAGGTTTTTATTGCGTAAATTTAAAATATATATTTCAGCATTACCATCTTGATACAGTGTAAGTGATAAAAATTTTCCGTCCGGAGACCAAGCTGGTGAGCTTATTTGGCTTGAATTTTCAATAACCACCTCTCTTTCACCAGTTCCAATATTTTGTATAAATACTTTTGCCATACCTGTCTCAAATGAAACATAAGCTACTCTTTTTGAATCTGGTGACCATACAGGTGAAATAATTGGTTCATTACTTTCAAGTAAAATCTGTTCATTTTTACCATCAGCATCTGCAACGACTAAGTTAAATTTTTCGTTCTCAGTTACATATAATATTCTGGTAGATGATATTCCCTTTAAGCCAGTAATTTCCTCATAAATTCCGTCACTAATGTAGTGTGCAAGCTGTCTGTTTTTATTTGGAATTCCAAAAACCGTTGAGGTCCTAATTTTTGAAGATTTTGATATATCAAAAACATTATAAATTACATCACCTCCGGCGATAGATCCCATCACTAAATAATCTATATTCAATATTTTAAAGTCATTGAAAACAATTTCTTCTTCAGATGAAGGTGAGGATAATAATTCTTCTTCACCAAAGGTTTCAAATTCGCCTGAACGGTTTAAATTGTTCTTAATAATACTTTCAAGCTCCTCAGACATTTCAGTATCTCCACTGAAAGGTAAAATCGCAACACGATAAGGGTCATCTGTACCCTGCGTTATTTCCAAGATCAGTTCAGCATAAAGTTGATTAAAAAATAAAAAAATTAAAAATAGTTTTCTCATGCTGGATTAAATCTTATTTGAATAGTCCTGAAATTAGTTTGATATAAGCTTTGAGGAATGTCACCAAAAAAAATAAACGTTTCAACTCTTTCAACAGCTTTTAATGCAGAATTATCGAATCTAATGTTTCCACTACTTTTTATTAAATTAGTCTTTATTATTCTTCCATTCTTATTAACTGTTAATAGCATTTCACAAACTAAGTTGTCTTGAATGTTTATTGGTTTTCTCCAAGCAGACTGTATATTTGAAATTATCATCGAGCTAAATAAATCAATTTTATTTTGATCAGATTGTTCAAGGATCGTATTATCTTCATTTATAAGATTTTGAATATCAGATGAAACTACTAACTCATCAAATGAAATTGTATTCTTTTTAATTTCCAGATTATCGTTGAGTGACTCAACAGGACTCTCGACTATCTTGTTGACATTAGATTTCTTAATATTTGATTCAATATTTGGACTCTCAAAAATTAGATTTACATTGATAGGTTTGCTTATAACTGACCTTTTCGAATTTTCAAAATAGAAAAAACCTAGTAAATACAAAATAAATGCTGCATGGATTAAAAATGATATAAATGAAGCTTCAAGATATTTTAGACTAGTCTGCATATCCGGTCGTTACAATTCCTATTTTTGAAATTCCTACACTTTGGACAGATGCCATTGCCTTGGCAACATAGTCAAAAGAAGCATCTTTGTCGCTTTGAAAAACAACTTCTATATCTGGATTAGCGTCAAAAATCACCTTAGATTTTCTTTTCAATTCTTCTAAATTTATTGGAAGCGACTCATCACCAATATTTATGAAATATTCACCATTAGAATTTATTGAAACTACAAGAGGCTCGCTTTGCACACTCATCTTTGTTGTATCAGTTTTTGGTAAGTTAACTTCAATGCCCTGAATTAGTAGGGGCGATAAAATCATAAATATAATTAAAAGAACTAACATGACGTCTATATATGGAACGACGTTAATTTCAGCTTTTAAGTTCTTCTTTTTTGCAAGCCTATAAATCATTTCTTGATAGACTTCTTATAAAATATGCTAGCAAGCTCCTCTGCAAAAATTAGAGTATTTTGACTAATTGATTCTGATTCAGATGTAAATTTATTAAAAGCTACAACAGCTGGAATTGCGGCAAATAATCCCATTCCTGTTGCAACTAAGGCCTCAGATATGCCTGGCGCAACTGCATTAATTGTAGCTTGAGTTGCATCAGACAATCCTTGAAATGAAGTCATGATTCCCCATACAGTCCCAAGCAATCCTATATATGGACTTACTGATCCCACATTTGCTAAAAAAGATAAGTGCTTGCTCATTTCTTCATCATCAGAAGCTATCGAGACTCTCATAGACCTATTAATACTCTCTAAATCTAATTCAGTTAAGTCTTCTTTTGTGGTCAGATTTATAAACTCATCATAAGAGTTTTTGAATAAATTTATTGCTCCAAAGCTTTTGCTAGAACGTATTTCATTAAATAACTCATCCAGATCTGAGCCTGACCAGAATTTTTTAAGAAAAACATCATTTTGAGACTTTATATTTTTTAAAAATTTATACCTTTCAACAATTACAATCCAAGACAATATTGAAGCTACAAATAATATAATCATTACCAGTTTTACAACTAAACCAGCATCAAGAAATAAATTTAATACTGAAATTTCTTCCATAAACTATCCTAATCAAAAATTAATAATAAATCATCTGGAAATTTTTGTGGTTTTTTTGTTACCAAATTAATAAAACAAACCTCAACCACCCCAATCGCATACTCTTTTTCGTTGTCACAATTGATTACCTTTTGATTAAAAATCATTCTTGCATTAGATTTCTTTTCAACTTCTGATTCAACATAAATATTGTCGCCTAGTTCTGCCGCAGCGATGTATTTTATATTCACACTTTTAATAACAAATGCCTGATCATTTTTTTTAAGCTCGCTTTGCGAAATTTTATTATCTGATAAAAATTCAGATCTAGCCCTTTCAAAAAACTTTATATAATTAGCGTGATATACAACACCTTGAAAGTCGGTGTCTTCAACATAAATCTTAAAATTTAATGATTTACACTTGATAAGTTTGCTCATGTAACTCTATATCCTCTTGAAATAATTCAAGAATTATTTGAATAAAATCTGGCCATAATAAATCAACAGTAACAAGATCATTTTTAATATCTTTATTGAGTGAACTTGCAAGAATTCTAACTTTGATAGGTCTATTATTAAATTTATAAACTAAAGCAGGCTTGAGATTGTGTTGATTTGACGAGGTTAGTACTTGATCCCACCAATCAGGCCTAGGCTCTGCGCCAGTTCCATATGCTTTACATTCAATACACCAAGTTCCAAGCATAAGATCTGGAAGTTCTTTTGTTCTCGTTTGCTCAAGAATTCTTTTAACAGGATTTTTTAGATTTAAATCTTCAATTAGTGCTTTTGCGATTTGTCTTTCAAATGCAGCACCTTTATTTCTTGAATTAATAGACAAATTAGTTTTTCACCTCAAAATCATCAGGAAATTCAGCATTTGTATGTACTTCCTGAACATCGTCAAGATCATCCATAAATTCCATAATGTTTAAAACTTTTTCAGACATTTCATTATCAAGTTTTACTAAAGTTTCTGCTCTTAGAGTAAGCTCAGCATTACTGTATTTAATTTTCTTTTCTTTTATTGCATCAACAACATCATTAAAACTATTCGAATCTGTAATAATTTCAAAAAAATCGCCTTCTTCAGAAAGATCATCAGCACCTATATCAATCACTATCTCCATTAATTCTTCTTCAGTAAAATTTTTGTCTACTTGAACAATGCCTAACTTTTTAAATAGATATGAAACTGATCCATCAGTACCTAAATTTCCACCATACTTTGAAAATGCATGCCTAACATCAGAAACAGTTCTGTTTCTGTTATCTGTCATGGTTTCTACTAAAATTGCTACACCACCAGGTCCATAACCCTCAAAAGTAATCTCTTCAAGCACACCTGTTTCTCCTGTTCCAGAGCCTTTTTCAATAGCTCTTTTGATGGTGTCTTTTGGCATATTTGCCGAGTTTGCTTTTTCTAAAGCAAGTCTAAGTCTTGGATTGTCAGCCGGATCAGGACCATCTTTGGCCGCTACAGTAATCTCACGAATTACCTTAGTCCATATTTTCCCTCTTGATGCATCTTGTCTGGCTTTTCTGTGTTTAATATTAGCCCATTTTGAGTGACCAGCCATAGATTAATCTTCCTTATGAGTGCTTTCTATTTTTAATTCATCAAGTTGCGCCTTTTCTACAGTACTCGGTGCATCTGTTAACAAGCATGCAGCACTTTGAGTTTTTGGAAAAGCAATAACGTCTCTAATATTATTAGTATTAGTTACAAGCATAACTATCCTATCAAGGCCAAAGGCTATTCCTCCATGTGGTGGGCAACCAGATGAGAGTGCTTTCAAAAGAAACCCAAATTTCTTATCAGCCTCTTCTTTTGATATTTTTAAAATTTCAAAGATAGTTTCTTGCATTGATTTATCATATATCCTTAGAGACCCTCCTCCTATTTCATATCCGTTGAGTACAACATCATATGCATAAGCAGTAGCATTCTCTGGATCATTTTTAATTTCCTTTGATGAGCATTTAGGCAAAGTAAAAGGATGGTGAAGTGGTGTTAAGTCTCCATCAGAATTAGTTTCAAACATCGGAAAATTAATAATCCAGCAAGGCGCCCATTTTTCAGTATACAAACTTAAATCTTCTCCAAGTTTTTTAATTAAACTGCTCATTGATAAATTCACAATTGATTCAGATCCAGCTCCAAAGAAAATTAAATCATCAGTTTGTATATCTAATTTTTTTAGAATTTTTGTGACTGTCTCAACATTTAAGAATTTTAGAATTGGTGATTGAATACCATTTTCGATATCATTTACATCATTCACTTTTATATAGGCCAGACCTTTTGCACCAAGTTTTGAAACAAATTTAGTGTATTCATCAATTTGACCCCTGGACATCGAGTTTCCTTTTGGAACTTTCAAAGCAACTACCCTAGAATTTTTCTTTTTGGCTGGGTCTGAAAATACTTTAAATTCTTCATCTTTTACTAAATCTGATATTTCAATTAATTCTAAAGGTATTCTTAAATCTGGTTTATCACAACCATACCTATCCATGGCATCTTGCCAGTCAAGCACAGCAAATTTTGAAAGCTTATCGCCACAAAATTTATTGATTACTTTTTTAATCATCTCCTCACTGACTTTCATTATTTCTTCTTCGTCAAGAAATGATGCCTCGATGTCAATTTGAGTAAACTCAGGCTGTCTATCTGCTCTTAGATCTTCATCTCTAAAACATCGAGCTATTTGATAATATTTGTTTAAACCTCCGATCATAAGTAGTTGTTTAAAAAGTTGTGGAGATTGAGGTAAAGCATAAAAACTTCCAGGTTGAACCCTGCTAGGAAGTATGTAATCTCTTGCACCTTCAGGTGTTGCCTTGGTTAAAATTGGAGTTTCAATTTCATTAAAATCATTGTCATCAAGAAAATTCCGTATCAAGGAAGTAATTTTTGATCTTGTAATAATCCTTTCATTCATTTCTGGACGTCTTAAGTCAAGTACTCTGTTTTTAAGTCTCACATCTTCATTGACCTCTTGGTATTCATCAATTGGGAAAACTGGAGTATTTGCTTTACTTAAAATATTAATAATATTTACTTCTATTTCGATTTCACCTGTATGCATGGTTTTATTAACAGTACCTTCCAATCTCTTTCTTACTTTCCCAGTAATCTGCACAACAAATTCATTTCTAATTGACTCAGCTAATTTAAAAGAATCTTTTTGATCTGGATTTACAACAGCTTGGCAAATTCCTTTGATGTCTCTTACATCAAGAAAGATAACTCCACCATGATCTCTTCGTCGATGTATCCAGCCACAAATGGTCACATCCTCTTTGAGGTTTTTTGAAGTAATTTCACCACAGTAATGAGATTTCATGATATTCCCTATTTATTCTTTAATTTTATCTTGTTTGGCTGCTTTCTTGGAGTCAGATTTAGAACTTTCTATAGATTTATCACTTTTAGATGATTCATTTGATGAAATATTCTTTTTTTTTCCTGTTTTAAAGTCAGTTTCGTACCATCCGCTTCCTTTTAATCTAAATGATGGTGCAGAAATTAACTTCGAAAGGCTTTCTTTGTTACATTTTGGACAAGTAGTTTTGGGATCATCACTGATCTTTTGGATAACTTCAATCTGATGTTCACAATTCGAACATTTATAGTCATAAATCGGCATAAGTTCTCAAAAAAAGATAAAATTATAAACTATGTTATTTTCAAAGCTACTAATACCAACTTTAAAAGAAGCTCCACAGGAAGCAGAAATTGTAAGTCACAAACTAATGCTGCGAGCGGGAATGATTAGGAAAGTTGCATCTGGCATATATACTTGGCTCCCATTAGGGCTCAAAGTCCTTAAAAAGATAGAAAATATAGTTCGAGAAGAGATGGATGCTTCTGGAGCGCAAGAGGTTTTCATGCCAATGGTTCAACCCAGAGAACTTTGGGAAGAGACTAATAGATGGGAAAAAATGGGTCCCGAACTACTAAGAATTAAAGATAGACACGATAGAGATTTTTGTCTTGGCCCTACTCATGAGGAGGTTATCACCGATATCATTAGAGATAATGTAAAGAGCTACAAAGAACTACCCCTGAATATTTATCAGATTCAAACAAAATTCAGAGATGAAGTTAGGCCAAGATATGGAATTATGAGGGGAAGAGAATTTTTAATGAAAGACTCTTATAGTTTTAACAATGATGAGGAATCATTGCAAGAAACATACCTCTTGATGAGAGAAACGTATAAAAAAATCCTTGAAAGAATTGGTCTTGATTACAAAATTTCTGCAGCTGATTCAGGTGCAATAGGTGGTGATAGCTCTGAAGAATTTCATGTTCTTGCTGAAAATGGTGAAGATACAATAGCTGTTAGCGATGCTTCAGAATTTGCGATTAATACAGAACTTCTCTTAAAAGATGGTGAAGATATAAAATCACTTGAAGGAAAACCTTCTCCAGATGGTAAAGGCATAATTCAAATTAAAAAAGGAATTGAGGTTGGTCATATTTTTAAACTTGGTAAACTTTATGCTGAATCTATGAAGGCAAATGTCCTAAATTCTGATGGAAAAGCTCAAGTACTTTGTATGGGTTGCTATGGAATTGGTGTTTCAAGACTTGTTGCTGCATCTATTGAACAAAATTATGATGAAAAAGGAATTGTTTGGCCACATAGCATAGCTCCATTTGATATAAATATAATTTCTATTGGTCATGATAAAAATAAAGACATTGAAAAGGCTTCAATGAAACTTTACAAAGATCTTACCAAGATGAATTATTCAGTACTACTAGATGATAGAAAAGATGGTTATGGTAAGAAAATTAAAGACTCTGAGCTAATAGGAATTCCTTTAAATATAATTGTTGGTAATAAATATCTAGAAAATGAAGAAGTCGAGCTCATAGCAAGGAATGGAGAGAGTTCAATAAATCCAGTTAGTGATTTAAAAACAATATTAGATTTCTTTAAAACTAAATAATTTTTAGCTTAACCTCTTAATGATTGTTGCATTAGCTGTACCTCCACCTTCACATATGGCTTGAAGTGCGTAGTTTCCATTTCTTCTCTCTAACTCATGCAACATAGTTGTCATTAATTTAGCTCCTGTAGCACCTAAAGGATGTCCTAATGCCATAGCTCCTCCATTAACATTCAGTTTTGATTTATCAGCCTCAAGATCATGTGCCCATGCTAATGGAACTGGTGCAAATGCTTCATTAACTTCATATAGATCCATGTCATCAATTGATAAACCTGCTGCTTCAAGAGCCTTCTTAGATGCAGGAATTGGACCAGTGAGCATAAATACTGGATCATCTCCAACAACTGAAATTGATACAATCTCAGCTCTAGGATTAGATTGGATTTTTTTCAAGCCTGCGTCATTACAGATCATTACAGCAGCAGCTCCGTCAGTGATTTGGCTTGCGTTACCTGCAGTTATAACTCCCCCATCCGTAACAGGTTTTAAACCAGCTAATTTGTCTAAACTTGCATCGAACCTTATCCCCTCATCAGCTAAAACTAATTCATTTATACCTTCAGCATTTTTACCTTCAATAGGTAATATTTCCCTATCAAAATATTTTGATTCAGTAGCATTAGCAGCTTTTTGATGACTTTCGAGAGCAAATTCATCTAAGTTTTCTCGAGATAAATTCCATTTCTCAGCAACTAGCTCTGCCCCGGTAAATTGAGAAAAGAAAACACCAGGATATCTTTCCTTCATCCCATCTGAATCAAATGGAAGACCATGACCGGCATTATATCCATCAGTAACCGCTGCGCCAATTGGAACCATTGACATAACTTCAACCCCACCACCTACAACAATATCTTGTGTTCCAGACATCACTGCTTGAATTGCAAAATGAATAGCTTGTTGAGAAGAGCCACATTGTCTATCAACTGAAGTACCAGGAACAGATTCAGGAAAAGACGATGACAGAACAGCATTTCTTGCAATATTTCCAGATTGGGCACCAACTTGATCAACACAGCCAAAAATAACATCATCAACCAAAGCAGGATCCATATCTAGTCTTGTAACAAGCTCGTCCAAAACTTTAGCGCCTAAATCAGCAGGATGCCAAAGACTTAATTTTCCATCCCTTTTACCACCAGCAGTTCTAACTGCCTCAACTATGTATGCTTTTTCTGCCATAAGATAATTCCTATTAAATTTAAATAATAGGAATTATTGTACCAAAAAACTATTTTGATTTTGAGGTTATATAAGAGGACCTTATTTCTTTGACAAGTTTATTTTTAACTTTTGCATTTTCTTTGAGAAACTGACTCGCCTTTGATTTACCTTGACCAATACTCTCACCATCAAGTTTATAAAAAGCACCTGACTTCTCAACCAAACCAAGTTTATTTCCAAAATCTAAAATCTCACCTTCTTGGTTTATACCCAAGCCATACATAATTTGAAATTCAGCTTGCTTGAAAGGTGGTGAAACTTTATTTTTAACAACCTTAACTCTAGTCTCGTTACCTGTTACCTCATCACCCTCTTTAACAGAGCCTATTCTTCTGATGTCCAGTCTCACTGAGGAATAAAATTTAAGTGCATTTCCACCAGTTGTGGTTTCTGGGCTTCCAAACATAACTCCAATCTTCATTCTAATCTGATTAATAAAAACAACGGTTGCACCAGATCTTTGAATGTTACCAGTGATTTTTCTCAATGCTTGCGACATTAGCCTTGCTTGAAGACCAACATGATGATCTCCCATTTCACCTTCTATTTCTGCTCTAGGAACAAGCGCTGCAACAGAATCAATAATAACAAGGTCAACACTTTTTGACTTGACCAACATATCTGCAACCTCAAGAGCCTGTTCACCAGTATCAGGTTGTGAGAGTAGTAATTCGTCAACATTTACACCAAGTTTCTCAGCATATTGTGGATCTAAGGCATGCTCTGCATCAATAAATGCACATGTTCCACCTTCCTTCTGGCATTGTGCAATTATTTGGAGAGTTAATGTAGTTTTACCAGAAGACTCAGGTCCATATATTTCTGTGACTCTTCCTTTAGGTATTCCACCGATGCCTAATGCTATGTCTAAACCTAGAGATCCTGTTGATATTGATGGTATATCGAGATTTTCTCGATCCCCCATTCTCATAACAGTCCCTTTGCCAAAATGATTATCAATGTCAGCAATAGTATCTTTTAATGTTTTCGAAGTAGTATCTTTTGATTTAGGCATTATTTAACTCCATAATTTACTGTATATTTATACAGTATATAGTATTTTCATAATTTTTTAAACACTTTTATGTAAATTTAAAAATTAGTAAGCTAAAATTCTCACATCCAAGGCAATTATGACATACGTAGTTACAGAATCATGCATCAAATGCAAATATACTGATTGTGTTGAAGTTTGTCCTGTGGATTGCTTCTATGAGGGACCAGAATTTCTTGTCATTCATCCAGATGAATGTATTGATTGTGGACTATGTGAACCAGAATGTCCTATTGAAGCAATTTACGCAGATGATGAACTACCATCAGATCAAATAGAATTTATAGAAATAAATCTTAAACTATCTGAAGTTTACGAGAATATTACCGAAGCAAAAGAACCACTCCCAGAAGCTGAAAAATATAAAAATATAAAAAATAAAAAAGAGTTTTTATAGAAAGCTATTTATTCCAGCTACAAAAATCAATCCACCAAAAAATACTAAAATTACTCTACCAAATTTCTCATATACCATATTTATTAATCTTGGCATTACGACTAGTGCAATTAACATTCCCATTGCAAAAGGAAATAAAATATTAAGATTAAAATTTGAAATGCTTCCTATTATTAATGGATAAATCCCAACCGATAATAAAAATGCACTGCCTGAAATTCCTGGAAAAAGTAAAAAAGAGCATGCAATTAAACCATAAATAATAAGTAATACTTGATTAGGTTCTGTATATTCAATTAATTCAAAACTACTTAAGTAATAACCAATTAAAAAGGATAGAGCTAATACTGTATAAAAAATAATACCTTTATTGGTCTGCTCTTCAAGATATGTATTCACTAATAAGAAGAGTCCATATCCAATCATTAAAATACCTATAAATAAATTAAAAGCATTTGTATGGTTTTCATACAAAAAATTTATTGTTGAAGAAAAAACAAAGACGCTAAATAGCATTCCTACAAATAATGGAATCATGAGATTTAGATCTTTAAATTTACTTAAAAAATTTAATATTTTCTCGTAGACGCCAAACATCAAAGCAACTGTTGCTCCGGATATACCTGGCAAGAGCTCAGAAACTCCAATAAATATACCTGCCATAAAAAATCTTAATTTTTCTTTCATATATCGTTACCGTCCTCAGATTTGCCTGGAAGCATTGGAACAAATGAGACATCCTCGTAAATGTCTTCGTCAAAATTATCATCATGTTTTTTTGTTATCACATTTAGTTTTTGCGAATTTCCCCCAACAGGTAATACTAATTTTGCATTATTTTTCAAAACTGATATTAAATCTTCTGGATAGGATCTTGGAGCAGCAGCACATAAAATGCCATCATATTTAACTGACTTATCATAATCGATATAACCATCGCCGTATTTAAATTGGACATTATGAATTTTTAATTCTGCAAGATTATCACGTGCTTTTTGCACAAGAGGTTTTATCCTCTCGATTGCATCAACCTTTTCACAAAAATATGATAGAACTGCAGATTGATAACCACATCCTGAGCCAAGTTCTAAAACTTTATCAAGCACTTTTCCTCTCGATTTTGTATGAGAAATTAATAATTCAGTCATTCTTGCAACTATATAAGGCTGAGAAATTGTTTGTTGATATCCGATTGTAAGTGATCTATTTTCATAAGCCCTTGATCTAAGTGCCTCATCTACAAATATGTGCCTAGGAACTTGAGAAATTGCATCTAAAACTCTAAAGTCTTTTATACCAAGCTCTAAAAGTTTTTCAATCATCTCTTCTCTGACTCTTCGAAGAGCAAAGCCAGAACTATTCATTTAGTATTCGATTTAATTGATCAATAAAGATTTTACTGTTTAATGAATAATCAAGCACAGAAACGGAAACATAGCCCTCTTGCACCGCTATGGCATCCGTTAAAAAATCTTCTTCTAATGGTTCGCCAGAATAATTGTAACGATAGATCGATTGATTCTCTCCATCTTCACTTACCAGAATAGGTTTTGGCGGTACATCTCTTTTTGAAATTACAGTTGCTTTAACTCCTTTAAATTCGTCTGAGTTAATATCTGGAAAATTAATGTTAATTACTTTTCCTTTATATACATCAGATTTTTGAATAATTCTCTCTATAATTTCAATTGACTTTAAAGATATAAAATCTATATCTTTTGCATCATATGATGCTACTGAAATTGCTATTGGTGGATACTTGAGATTTCTCCCACCTACAGCTGCACCGACAGTTCCTGAATACAAGACGTCATTACCAATGTTGGCACCATGATTAATACCTGAAATTACAATATCAAACTCAAAATCTACAATACTCAGCAAACCAAGATAACTACAATCTGCTGGAGTTCCATCAACCGCATAAACTCTGTCTGAAATTTTATCAACAGGTATTTCTTTCAAATATGATATTGCTGCACTCATACCACTACAATTATCTTTTGGCGCTATAATCCAAACTTCGTGGTCTTGCGATAACTTCTCATAAAGATTTTTAATATTTTCAGCTTCATAGCCATCGTCATTTGTTAGTAATATCTTCATACTCTCTTTCTTAGATTTACAAAGCTTTGAACAGCAATAGCTTTATTTTTTCCAATGATACCAATTTGTTCAGATGTTGTTGCTTTAAGGCCTATTTTTTCGGAGTCAATTTTTAGTATGTTTGATAGTGAATTTAAGATTGCTTTTCTATGTGGGTTAATCTTAGGTATTTCACATATTATAGTATTGTCTATATTGTATATTTCTAAATTTTTATTTTTAATTGTCTCAAGACAAAAATTAATAATTTTTTTACTATCTAAGCCTTTATTTTTTATGTCAGTGTCTGGGAAATGTTCACCAATGTCTCCAAGACCAGCTGCACCTAAAATAGAATCTGCTATTGAGTGCAATAAGACATCTCCATCAGAATGTGCAACTATCTCAAAATCACACTCAATCTTTACTCCTCCCAGAGTAATCCCTTTTCCTTGTTTATATTTATGTAAATCAAAACCTATCCCTCCCCTTGTAAGAAATTTATTTAAATAATCGATATCATGTTTTTCAGTAACTTTAATGTTGGATCTACGCCCCAGAATTTTTGATGAAGAAAATCCGCAATGTTCAATTGCAAATGACTCATCAGGGATATGCAAGCCTTCCTTTAAACAGGATTTAATTGAATTCTTTAAATCAACTAATTTTGAAATTTGAGGCGTTTGAACAAGTAGAAAATCATTTTTATCTACTGTTTTATCGTTATTGCTAAGCTGTTTTATCGAGTCGTATACCGGTGAGTAAAAATAAACACAGCTTGAGCCATTTTCAATAATTATTTCGTATAGGTCTTCTATATCTTTTTCAGAAATATTTGGTCTCGCAGCATCATGGGTTATGACATATTCGTAACTCTCATCAATAACTTCAAGAGCATTCAGGACTGAATCATGTCTATCTTTTCCACCTTCAGCAAATGATATTTTTTCATGATTAAAAAAATTCTGTGCATTAATGTATTTATCGTTTTTAGCAATAGGAATAATTATTTTTGAAACATATATAGAGTTTAAAAAAGGCAGGACTGCACTTTCAATAATTGAAGATCCGTTTACATTAAAGTATTGTTTTGGAACATCTCCATCAAATCTTGATCCAATCCCAGCAGCAGGGATAATTGCTACTATGCTATCTTCTTTCATCTAATTTCTCATCATTGTCATCGAAGATTATAAATTCTTCATCTGGATATGTAAGATTTAAATTCTCTCTTGCAAAATTTTCAACATGATCGCTTGAATCTTTTGCATTTTTAATTTCAAATTCTAAAATTTCGTTTGATTTAATTAATTCTTGATTAATGTTTTTTTGGAGATCGTTTTCTATTTTCAAGTTATCTCTCAAATTATAGTTTTTATCTCCAAAAAAAATACTTCCTAAAAGAAGGAGGACAAGCAGAATTAGTATTAGTATTATAAAGTTAAATAAATTTTTCATTTAAGAAGAATCTTATTATTTTCTTCTTCTATCCAAAGCAATCTATTATATTTGGAAACTCTATCAGATCTACATGGTGCACCTGTTTTTATTTGGCCAACGCCCAGACCTACCGCAAGGTCAGCAATCGTGGTATCTTCAGTCTCTCCTGATCTGTGCGAAATAATTGATTTATATGAAGCAGAATTTGCACACTCTATAGCTCTAATAGTTTCAGTTAAGCTTCCAACTTGATTAAATTTTATCAATATAGCGTTCGCTATTTCTTCTTTAATACCTTTACTTAAAATTTCTTTATTTGTTACGAATAAGTCATCTCCAACTAATTGACATTTATTTCCAATTTTTTTTGTTAAAAGTTTCCAACCATCAATATCATTTTCATCCATGCCGTCTTCAATTGAAGTAATTGGGTATTTACTAATCAAATTTTTTAAATAATCCGAAAACTCATCAGATGATAATTCCTTGTCCTCGCCACTTAAAATGTATTTACCATTTTTAAAAAATTCACTTGCTGCACAATCCAATGCAATATTAATATCGATTCCAGGTTTTAGATCAGATTTAATTATCGATTCTTCGATTAGTTTTATGGCATCTTCATTCGAGTTCAGATTAGGAGCAAATCCTCCTTCATCTCCAACTGAAGTAGAAAGCTTCATAGAATGCAAGATTTCTTTTAAATTTATATATACCTCAGAAGACCATTGCATTGCTTGTGTAAAAGATTCTGCTCCACTTGGAATGATCATAAATTCTTGGATATCTATGTTGTTATCTGCGTGCTCTCCTCCATTCAATATATTTAACATTGGCATCGGCAAAGATTGTTGTGGTTTTTCACCAGTCATATCTTTATATAAATCTGAGAAATGCTCATGAAGGCTTATACCTTTTAAAGATGCCGCAACCCGAGAAACTGCTATTGATATTGCTAAAATTGAATTAGCGCCTAATTGTGATTTATCGTTTGTTCCATCTCGATCTATCAAGCTTTGATCAATTTTTTCTTGTTGGATGGGATCATTTCCAACAATTAATGGTCCTAGAATGTTATTAATGTTATTAACTGCATTTAGAACTCCTTTTCCATGATATTTGATTTCACTATCTCTCAACTCGAGTGCTTCTTTTGATCCAGTAGATGCTCCGCTTGGTACCATAGCAATTCCTTCCATACCATTATCAAGAATTACTTTACATGAAATGGTGGGTGTTCCCCGTGAATCAAATATTTGAATTGCCTTTACTTGGACTATTTTAGACATATCAGGAAATATCTAAATTTTCTTGTTGTTTAATAAAATCATCTAACTCTTTGATTTGAGTCAAGAATTCCTCAAGCATTGATAATGGCAGCGCACATGGTCCATCACATTTTGCTTCATCTGGATTTGGATGAGCCTCAAGAAAGAGTCCAGCAATTGATTGAGAAATACCAGCTTTAGCTAGACTTAGAACATACTCCCTTCTTCCATCAGTTGAACCTCCTAGCCCACCAGGAAGCTGAAGTGAATGGGTTACATCAAAAATTACTGGCGTCATTAATTTTTTTAATATTTGGAAATTAAGAGTATCCACTACTAAATTATTGTATCCATACGAATTGCCACGTTCACAAAGTATTATGTTTGAGTTTCCAGCAGCGACACATTTTTCAACAACATTTTTCATTTCAGGTGCTGATAAAAACTGAGGCTTTTTAAATTGAATAATTGATTTAGTGCTTGCTGCAGCATTAACAAGATCGGTCTGTCTTGCTAGAAAAGCTGGAATTTGGATAACCTCACAAATCTCACTTACCGGTTCAGCTTGATCAGGTTCATGGATATCTGTAATTACTGGAACGTCAAACTCATCAGAAACCTCTTTCAATATGTTTAGTCCTTCTTCCAATCCCGGCCCTCTATATGATGCGATTGAACTTCGATTAGCCTTATCAAATGAAGCTTTAAAAATATAATTAATATTCAATTTATCAGTAACTTTTTTAAAATCTTCTGCAACTTGCATAGCCAAATCTCTAGATTCAAGTACATTCATTCCGCCCATCAAAGTAAGAGGTTTATTATTTCCAATTTCAAAGTTTCTTAATTTCATATAGGTTATTTTGTAATGGTGCTTTTAATATAGCTATTAAATATTGGATGTCCATCTCGAGGATTGGAGGTAAATTCTGGATGGAATTGGCATGCTAAGAACCATTTATGGCTAGGTAATTCAATCATCTCTACTAACTTACCATCAATTGAAGTGCCAACTACGTCTAAACCCTGCTCAATCATTTTATCTTTGTAGTTTGGATTAACTTCGTATCTATGTCTATGTCTCTCAATAATTTCACTTTTTTTATACATTTTATATGAATTTGATTTTTTCTTTAATTTACAAACCTGTCCACCTAATCGCATCGTACCCCCAAGATCAGAATTTTTGGTCCGTTTTTCTTTCTTACCTGATATGTCACTCCATTCTGTAATCAGTCCAATAACTGGAAATTTAGTACTTGAATCAAATTCTGTACTATTTGCAGATTTAAGCTTAAGCACATTTCTTGCATACTCGATTATAGCAATCTGCATTCCAAGACAAATACCAAGGTAAGGAACATTATTCTCTCTTGCATATTTGCAAGCCAAGATCATTCCTTCTATCCCCCTTTCTCCAAATCCACCAGGAACTAAAATAGCATCAGATTTTTTCAATACTCTTCTGACATTTTTTGAAGTAATTTGTTCGGCTTCTACAAAATTAATATTTACTTTTGCTTTATTTTGAATTCCAGCATGCTCTAAAGCTTCATTAATTGACTTATAAGAATCTTTTAACTCGGTATATTTTCCTACAAAAGAAACATTTACTTCTTTTTCAGGAAGTAACTTTGCTTTGACAACTCTTTTCCAATCATTCAAGTTTGGCTTTTTTATTTTTAAATTTAATTTTTTAAGAATCGTGTCATCGACTTTTTGTTTGTTGAGCAAAATAGGAATCGAATAAACTGTGTCGACATCATGCATTGAAATAACGCTTTTAGCTGGAACAGAACAAAATAAAGCAATTTTATTTTTTTCATCTTTTGGAAGCTCTTGTTCAGATCTGCAAACCAAAACATCAGGACTAATACCCAAAGATCTTAATTCCTTCACTGAATGTTGAGTCGGCTTTGTTTTTAATTCTCCTGATGCGTTTATAAATGGAACTAATGTCAAGTGAACAAATGCCCATGAAGAATTAGGTAGTTCAAGTGCCATTTGTCTTAGTGCCTCTACAAAAGGTTGACTCTCTATGTCTCCAACAGTTCCTCCCACTTCAACAATTGCAATATCTTTGTTTTGACCACCTTTTTTAATTCTTTTTTTAATTTCGTTTGTTATATGAGGTATTACTTGGACTGTACCTCCCAAATAATTACCCTTTCTTTCGTTTCTAATTACTGTTTCATATACTTTTCCAGCTGTGAAATTATTTTTTTTAGATGCTTTAAATCTAACAAATCTTTCATAGTGTCCTAAGTCTAGATCCGTTTCTGTTCCATCTTCTGTTACAAAAACTTCACCATGCTGAAAAGGACTCATTGTTCCAGGGTCTACGTTAATGTATGGATCAACTTTGATTAAAGAAACAGAAAGGCCTCTTGATTCTAATAGTGCGCCAATTGAAGCGGCTGCTATACCCTTTCCTAAAGAGGAAACTACACCGCCAGTTATGAAGATATACTTAGTATTAGCCATCACTTAAATTAATCATGATGGGATAACAGAATAACAGATTACTTAATATTTTTATATATTTTTTTTACTCTTGATTTAACACTTGTCATTAAAAAATATGAGATTAAGTCATTTGATTTTGCTATATTTGAAATTGAAAGCCTTGGTGAAAAAAATTCACACCAATCACCAACTTTACAATCTAAATTAGTAACATCAATTGTAGTTAAATCCATACTAACTTTTCCGAAAACATTTGCTAGTTCGTCATTAATAAGAACTTTTGTGCCATCTTTAATAGTTACTGGAAGTCCATCTGCATAACCAAGATATACGGAAGCTATTTTCATTTCTTTTTTTGATACAGCTCTGGCATCATAACCAACACCCTCTCCAGCTTTGATTTTTCTGATGTTAACTATTGGAGATCTTAAGGTCATTGCAGTTTTTAAATTTTCATCATCTAGGTATCCACCATAAATACCAATCCCGCATCTTACCCAATCAAAACATTTATCTGGGAAATTCATAATACATCCTGTATTTGCAATACTTAAAGATACATTTGAATGTAATTTTGAAACGAGTTCTTCGAATAACCTAAACTGTTTAGCATTATGTTTGGATTTTTTGTCATTTGAAGAAGAAAGATGGGTCATTAAAGTAAAGTTAATATTTTTTAAAAAATTTTCATATATATTTTCAAATTCATCGATTTCTAATCCCAATCTATTCATTCCAGTATTTACCTTGAGCCATAAATTATTGAAGTTATTATGCTTTGTGATCAAACTGAATTGATCATTATTATGCACAACTATATCTAGGTTATTTTCTCTGGCCAGTTGATAATCAGCATCAGTGTAGACGCCTTGCATTAATAAAATCTTTTTATCTGAAAACTTTCTAATTTTTATCGCTTCTTCAATCCTTACAACGCCATAACCATCAGATATATCATCAATATCCTTGATAATAAGTTCAAGATTATGTCCATATGCATCAGATTTAATAACAGACATAAAATTTGTTTGGTTTTCAAGCTTGCTTTTAATATAAGAGATGTTTTCTCTTAAAATTTTTGAATCTATTAATAGCTCAGAATTTAATGTTGTCATTCAAAAGATTCATAAAAACTATCTGAAGAGAAGTTTTCAAAACGCGTATATTCTTTTAAGAAAGTTAAATTAACCGTTCCAATAGGTCCATTTCTTTGTTTGCCAATAATTATTTCAGCTTTATTACCTTGTTCAGAGTCTTCATTGTAAACTTCATCTCTGTATATAAATAAAATAACATCTGCATCTTGCTCAATTGCACCTGAATCTCTTAAGTCTGCCATAATTGGTCTTTTGTTAGGTCTTTGTTCAACTGCTCTATTTAACTGTGATAGTGCTATAACCGGAACATTTAATTCTTTAGCAAGAGACTTTAATGATCTTGATATTTCAGAAATCTGATTAACTCTGTTTTCTGTTGATAGAGGTAATTGCATAAGCTGAAGATAATCAACAACTATCAATGACAGTCCGTTTTCTTCAGTCCTTGCAAGTCTTCGAGCCTTAGCTCGAAGCTCCATCGGGGATAATATTGAACTATCATCAATCCACAAAGGAAGATTCTTAAGCTTCTCACTTTGTTGAAGTAAAATTCTGAGCTCATCATCTTTAAGCATTCCAGATCTTACATTTTGCTGATCAAGCTTACACATACCCGACAGCATTCTAGTAGTCAGCGACTCTCCCGGCATTTCTAAACTAAAAATTAAAACTGCTCCAGCTGAATCATCATCTAATAAAACATTTTCAGCAATGTTCATTGCAAATGAAGTTTTACCCATGCTTGGTCTTCCAGCAACAACAATCAAGTCACCTTTTTGAACCCCCTGAAGCTTAGTATCAAGATCTTTAAATCCTGTTGATGAGCCAATCAGCCCTCCTGACTTATTAGATAGCTCATGCAATCTATCCATAGTAGACGGAATTAGTTCTTTCATTGACTGAAGGCTTGAATCATTTTTATTGGTTTCATCATTTAGAGCAAATATCATGCTCTCTGCTTTATCAAGAAGCGAAACTCCATCTTGGCCTTGAGGATTTGATATTAATTCTGAGATATCAGAATTAGCTTTCATTAATTTTCTTGTAATTGATCTTTGTCTAATAATTTCAGCATATGCCTCAAGATTAGCTGCAGAAGGAGTTGAGGTAGCTAATTCAATTAAATATTCTTTTCCTCCAACTTTATTTAGAGAATTCTTATTATCTAATTTTTCTGAAACAGTTAATGGGTCAAGAGGCTTATTCTCCTCAATAAGCTCAGACATTGATTGAAAAATTATCTGATGATCCTTGCCATCAAAGTCATTTTCTTTAATAACTTGTATTACGGTATCAAACCTTTGTGTTTCAAGCATCAAGCCACCTAAAACCGCTCTCTCTGCTTCTCTAGCTTGTTCGTTTTGATTGATATTAATATCTGACATGGGAATATGATTTTTACATCATATTCCGAAATATACAACTACTCAGGTGATACTTTTACAAGAACTTCAACGCTAACTTCAGGATGGACGCTAATCACAATATTATGATCACCTGTTTCTTTAATTGGTCCATCAGGAAGTTGAACCTCACTTTTATCAATTGCAACATTAATGTTTGTGAAAGCCTCTGAAATTTCTCTTGTCCCTACTGATCCATACAATGCACCCTCTTCTGTAACCGGAACTAAAATTTCACATTCAGCTCCATTAATGGATTCAGCTCTTACCTTGGCTTTAGTTAGCACATCTTCAGACATGGCTGCTAGTTCTTCTTTTCTGGCTTCAACTTCAGCAATATTTGATTTACTTGCGAAAGCTGCTTTCTTTTGTGGAATAAGAAAATTTCTAGCATAACCAGAATTCACCTCAACAATGTCTCCAATTTCACCTAGTCGTTGTATTTTATCTAATAATATTATTTTCATAATTATTTGTGCATATCCGTATAAGGAATTAAGGCTAAAAATCTCGCGATCTTGATATTTTTTGTTAGCTTCCTTTGATTTGATGCTGAAACTCCAGTTACTCTCGCAGGAATTATTTTTCCTGTTTCAGTTATAAACTGCTTAAGAGTATTCACATCTTTATAATCAAATTTTTTTGGTAAATCATATTTACTCATCTTTTACCTCTTCCTCTTGTTCTTTTTCAGCATTATCTTCAACTTCATTTCCTTCAACTGAATCATTATCGGTATTTTCAGTTACAACTTGTTCTTCGGTTTGAGATGTTTGATCTTCTGAGTCTTCATCAGTATCTTTCTTTTTAGACTTAGATTCAGAAAATAAATAAGACTCATCTCCATCATGCTCTTTCACAGAAACAAATAAGTGCCTAATTATAGATTCGTTATATTTAATCTTATTTTCTATATCAATAAGCTTTGAAGGATCGCCTTCGATATTAAACAAAAGATAGTGCCCTTTATTATGATTATTTATAGAGTAAGCTAATTGTCTTCTACCGACATCTTCAGTTTTTATAATGTTGAAAGAATTGTCTGAAAGCAAAGATGTAAATTCTTTTAAAAATGAATCAACTTTAGTTGAAAGGTTTGGATTAAGTATTATTACTGCTTCGTATTTGTTCATCTTTTTCCTTATGGTTATAGATTTTTACTTCACTGTAAAAACCAAGGAATGCGCATTCTAATTCAATTATTTTCTAATATCAATATTCGCTTTTTACTATTCTCAACAATTTTGAGAAAAGATTTAAGTTTTGTTCGGCTAACATTTCGTTGTTGATTTGTTTATTTCCATGTTCTATTAAGCCAATGGATGTTGAATATATTGGATTTTGTAGTATGGTCTCCATACCTTTGAATTTTGATGGAATACCAAGCCTAACAGAAGTCTGAAAAATAGATTCAGCCAGCTCAACCACGCCTTCCATTTTTGAAGTACCGCCTGTAAATACAATTCCTGCAGATATCTTATCCTCAAATCCATTTCTTGTAATTTCTGCTTTAATTAAATCAAATAATTCCGAATATCTTGGTTGAATAATATCCGCAAGAGAGCTTCTAGACAGCTCTCTTGGCGGTCTACCTCCAACTCCAAGCACTTCTACAGTCTCATCATCTTTCGTAAATTCAGTCACTGCGCATCCATGCTTTTGTTTAATTTCCTCAGCTTGAGGAGTTGGAGTTCTTAAAGCTTGTGCAATATCACTTGTCACTTGATCTCCTGCAATTGGTATTACTCCAGTAAATACAATTGAACCAGAATTAAAAATGGCGATATCTGTTGTACCTCCGCCAATATCAACTAAACAAACTCCTAAATCTTTTTCATCATCAGATAATATTGAGTGTGAGCTAGCAAGTTGTTCAAGAACAAAACCATCCACCCCTAATCCACAATTCTTAATACATTTTTCAATATTTTTAATAGCGCTATTTGAACAGGTAACTAAATGAACTTTTGCCTCTAATCTTACACCTGACATGCCTAGTGGATCTAAGCTTACTTCTTGACCATCGATAACAAATTCTTGTGGTAATACATGAAGAACTCTCTGATCTGATGGTATTGATACCGCTTGCGCTGAATCTATTACCCTATCGATATCATAATTAGTAACTTCTTTATCTTTTATACCAACAGCTCCTTGCGAATTGAGACTTTTTATGTGATTGCCTGCAATACCAACAAAAACAGATCTAATTTTATCTTCAATCATTGATTGAGCTTGTTCAACAGCCTTGCTTATTGCGTCAGTAGTGGCATCGATATTTACGACAACACCTTTTTTTAATCCACTCGAAGGATACGCACCCAATGCGACTATTTCTAATTTACTTTCTTCATTATATTTACCTACGATGCAAACAACTTTAGAAGTCCCAATATCTAATCCAACAATAAGATTTGAATTTTTATTTACTGCCATAATTTAAAGCAACCCCATCTTTATTTCTAAGGTCTATAATACTAGGAATTTTCTCAATATCTAACAAATAATTTATTGTATTTTTGAAATTCCTTAATTTTTTATTCGTTATATTTTTTCCAAATCGAATTTTTGTGTCTTCTGAAACTATGTCCCAGCCATTTGTATAACTAAATAAAATTTTATTAATCCTAAAAGTATCTGATTGCACAAGATTTATTAGTTCAAGAATTGTCTCAAAATCCTGAACAGGCCCTTCAACATGAATAATTTCTCCATATGTATAATCAAAATTAAACTTATTCAAATTATCATCGTAAAAATGGGTACCGTTTACTGCAAATATAGGAACCTTGTTCTTAATACTTATTAGTATTTTATTTTTGAAAGGCTGAGTAATAAGAGAATATTCATCAATCCAATCCTGATTTCTAATTAATTTTTCTATTTCTTTTTTTGATTTTAGTTTTCTAATCTCTTGTGCAAGAGCGATCTGAGATTTGAACTGGTAGCCTGACTCAAAATTAACGCTGATATCAAAAGTATCAGATAAAACTGATATGGTTAGAAAGCTAATAAAAAAAACAAATGTTAATTTATACATTTATTAAAATTTCTTTAATAACATCTTGATAAGATAAGCCCATAAAACTCGCCGATTTTGGGACACAGCTATGTGAGGTCATTCCAGGCACAGTATTTATTTCAATAACGTTAAAGTTACCATTTTTATCTTGAATTATGTCAACTCTAGCCCAGCCACTACATTTAAGTGCATGAAATGCTCTAAGAGCAATATCATTTATAATATTTAACTCATTATCCGAAAGTTTCGCTTGATCAAGAATCGTATCGTCAGATATATATTTTGCATCATAATCATAAAAATCATTTTGTGTTTTTATTTCTATAACGGGATAACATTTATTTCCGATAATCGTAACAGTAAACTCTCTTCCTTCGATCGACTCCTCAAAGATAAATTCCCTTTCTAGGTTCAAACAATTGAGTTTTGCTTTTTTATAATCTTCATCGTTTGATATTTTAAAAATATCTATACTTGAACCATCCTCACAAGGTTTCATAAATAAATTAGGTTTGTAGCCAAACTTTTTTTCAAAGCAATCAAATGGATTATTTGAACAATTTTTTAAATTATTTAGCAAAATAGAGTTAGGTGTATTTATAGAGTTTTCATTTAAAATTGTTTTACATAAATTTTTATTCCATGTATTGCTGCAGGCTGAAGATTTTGAGCCAGTAAATATAATATTCATTTTGTCTAACCTAGCTTGCAGTTCACCATTTTCCCCTTCAAATCCATGTAAAGCTATAAAAACTAATTCATAGTCATACAAATCATTAAAATCTTGAATATCGCTATAATCAATTAAATCTGATTTAAATCCGAGTTGCAAAAGAGCATCTTTAACGCCATTACCACTATTAAGAGACACTTCTCTCTCTGGAGATGATCCACCACAAATTACTGCAATCTTATTTATATCTTCCATCTACGTATAATACTTTCACAAACTTTAGATATGCTACCAGCTCCTTGTGTAACTATTACATCAAAAAGATCTTTTTTTTCTTTAATAATATCTAATAAATCATCATGATTTTTTACATGTAATACGTTTTTATGTCCTTGTTTTTTTATTGTTTCAGCAAGAGCACTAGAGGTAATTCCTTTTATGGGCTCTTCACTTGCAGAATAAATATCTAACAGAATTAAAGAATCTACTCTATTAAGTACATCCACAAACTCATCATACAATTGAGCTGTTCTTGTATATCTATGTGGTTGAAAAATCATCAATATTTTTTTATCTTGAAACTCTTCTCTAATTGCATCTAGGTTACATCTTATTTCAAGCGGATGATGACCATAGTCATCAATTAAAAATTTTTTCTCTTTATCAATATTTATCACATGTTTTTCATATCTTCTGCCTACTCCTGAAAAATCTAACACTCCTTTTTTAATTGCTTCAATATCAAGGCCTTCCTGTATAGCAACTACAATTGATGCTGCTGCATTAAAAACATTGTGTCTTCCAGGTAAATTTATTTGAAAAGAATGAGATTTTTTTAGAAAAGAATCTTCAATTTTAAATTTTTGACATCCTTCAATTGATAAGATGTCGACTATTTTGTAATCACAGTTTTGCGAAGTCCCATAAGTAATTTTTTTTCTTGAGATTTTGCTCGAAATTTTTTGAAAATTTTTATCATCACCATTTATTACCAAATAACCCCAAAAAGGTACGTTTTCACAGAAAGCAACAAAAGAATCAAGTAAGTTTTCAAATATATTATTAAAATGAGCTAAATGATCGTCATCAATATTAGTAATTACTGCTACATCAGGTTGCAAATGAATAAATGATCCATCACTTTCATCTGCTTCTGCTACCAAATATTTACCTTCACCTAAATCAGAATTTTCGTCAGTACTTAATACTTTTCCTCCAACAACATATGTAGGGCTTAGATCTGCAACACTTAAAATTTTAGCAACCATGCTTGTGGTTGTTGTTTTCCCATGACTACCTGCCACCGCTATGCTCTCATATCCAATCATAAGACTTCCTAGCATCTCTGCTCTGGGAATTATTGTGATAGAGTCTTTTTTAGCCTGAAGCAACTCTACATTTTCGGAATCAATGGCTGAGGAAACAACTAATAAATCCTTATCTTTAATATTATTCTCATGATGTCCTTCATAAACAATTGCTCCATCGTTTTTTAATTTTTTTAAATCATTTGAATAATCAATATCCGAACCTGATACTTTATAACCTTTTTTGAGTAAAACACGAGCGATGCCTATCATGCCAGCACCACCAATGCCAACAAAGTGGATATTTTTTACCTTTTCAAACTTTTTCATTTCTATTTAAAAACTTATAGATATTTTCAGTAATAACTTTTGCAGCATATTTATGATCTTTATTCCTTTGTTTTTTCCAATTTACATAACTTTGATTTGAAATAATGTTCTCAATCTTGCATATTAATTTTTCAATCGAGTCATTTTGTAGATGAATTTCTCCCATCCCAAGTTCAACAATAGATTTTGCATTCTCAAACTGATGATTATCTATTGCTGTAGGCAGAGGAATCATTAATGCACCTCTTTGCAATGAGGATATTTCTGATAAACTCAAAGCACCTGCCCTTGATATTACAAAATCTGACCAAAGTATTTGCTCAGCAGGATTTTTATAAAAATCGTAAATCTCTGCTGAAAGTCCATATTTCTTATAAAGTTCTCGAACTTTTGTAATATTGTTTTTACCACACTGATGTTTAACATTTATGTTAGTCAATTTTGATAAGGCCTTTGGAAGATTTTCATTAATGTAATCAGCGCCTTGACTACCTCCTGTTATGTAAATATTTACATACTCATTGTCTAAGTCTGATGATTGAAAAAATTCAGTTCTTATTGGATTTCCAGAGTGAACAGAGTTTTTAATATTTTTGATTCGCATTCCTAAAAAATTAATTTTGGATATTTTTGATAAAATTTTATTTGCTGATCCCATAACTGCATTTTGCTCGTGAATAAATATTGGAATATTTAAAAGATAGCATGCAATTCCAACCGGAACAGTTATAAAACCTCCAAAACCAATCATCGCGTTAATTTTTTCTTTTTTAAGAATCTTAATAACTCTGAAAATATTAAAAATTACTTGAAAAATCACTTTTAATTTTTTTAATAGGCTTTTGCCTCTGAATCCTTCCATTTGAAGCTTGTAAAAAACAGAACTGAACTTATCATATGCCCCTTCCTCAATACTTGATCCTGTTCCCAAGAAAACTAATTCAAAATTATTTTTCTTAATTTCATCCGCAACTGCCACTGCAGGAAAAATATGACCACCTGTTTTTGCTGCAACTATAAGAAATTTCATGACTTATATGGCTTTATTTTCATTATTAATCCTTAAAACAATGCCTATTAAAGATAACATTATAATAATACTTGTCCCACCATAGCTTATGAAAGGTAAAGTTAAACCTTTTGTAGGCAGCAATCCAATATTTACAGAAATGTTAAACAAAGTTTGAACGACTAATAACAAAAATATCCCAAATACTGCATATCCTTGAAATAATCTATTCTTTTTAAATGAATCTAAACAAATCAAAATTAATCCATAAAATAAGAATAAAAATATCATTATTAAAAATAATCCACCTATTAAACCTAATTCTTCTATAAGTATTGCAAAAATAAAATCGGTGTGTGCCTCAGGTAGAAAGAAACTTTTCTGAAAACTATTTCCAAGACCAACTCCGAACCATCCTCCCTGTCCAATGCTAATTAGAGAATTTGAAAGTTGCCAGCCAGCATTAAGAACTACATCTGCTGCAAAAGGATCTGTAAATGCTAGAACTCTTGCTAGACGCATTGGAGATGTTGAAATTGCTAAATATCCCAATAAGCCAATTAAAAGTAATAATAAAAATAATTGAAAGAAAGATATTCCTGCGTAAAAAAGTATACCAACAACTAAAATACATATAATCGCAGTTGATCCAAGATCTGGTTGGCCCATAATTAATATTGAAATTAAAAATAAAAGAAATAGAGGCTTTAAAAAACTTCTAAGAGAATTAATCTCAGTCATTCTTCTAACTGAATAACCAGATATATATAGAATTAAACTAAACTTACAAATTTCTGATGGCTGAATATTTATAGGACCAAGCCTTATCCATCTAATACTGCCATTTACACTAGTTCCAACATCAGGAACAAATAATAAAGCTAATAGAAGAATGCTGACCAACATAAAGATCCAGTCAGCTTTATAAAGCAATTCTGATGGAATAATCAAAAAAAATATCATAGCTAAAAATCCAACCGCTATAAAAATAACTTGACGTTGAGCAAAATGAAAAGGGTTTGAAGTTAAATCATCAGCAATGTATATACTTGAAGATGTGACCATGATAATACCAAACATTAATAGAACTGAAACTGGAACAATGATAAGAATATCTCGTAAATCAATTTTCATTTAAATTTCCAAAAATTTTGTTAAATGCGAGGCCTCTATCTTCAAAATTTGAAAAGTCATCTCCGCTAGGATAGCCAGGTGAAAATAAAACATTTTTTTGGTTATGTTTGTTTAAATGATTTACAACATCGGAAAGTTCGTTGAAAACTTTTTTATTCTTATTGTTAAAGCATTTATCTATCTCTTTAGCATGTTTTCCAAAAATATAAATTTGATCTGGTCCTTTAATGTCAATCTTTCTAAATTCCTCCTTTTTTGGAGAACCGCAAACAATTAGAACATATCCATTATTTAAGAATATTTCATTTGCCCTTTTTACTGCATAACTTAAAGAGTGATAGTTTGTAGATTTTGAGTCATTAATTATGTTTTTTGAAATATGTTGGAATCTGTATGGAAGATTTTTTAAATTAATTTCTGATGATTTTTGGCCTGTTATCCACTCAAATAAATCATAAGGGTTATCTTCAAAAGAGATACTTTTTTTTGCATCAAGAATTCTCTCCTTGGCTAATTTATAAAACTCAAAATTGCCATGATAGTCAAGATGATCAGTCTGAATATTTAGAAGTATCCCAAAATCAAGTTTATTGGTAATCATCTTGTCCAATTGGAAGCTTGACAGCTCGATAATTGAATATTTTTTCGTATTTATATAATCAAGCATTGGATTTCCAATGTTTCCTATGAGATTAGCTGGCTCAAACTTTTCAAAAAGTTGGTATAGATGAAATGCTGTTGTACTTTTTCTATTAGTTCCTGTAATTCCAATTTTTATTGAAGTATCTTCTTGAAAAAAAATATCAAGATCAGTTAAAACGTTTTTATTAATATTTCTTATTTTTTCAAAGATATTTTTTGGAACACCTGGGCTGCACAAAATTTGATTATATTTTTTTAAATCAATTTTTTTAGAGTATTTTGGCAAATTATCATCGTATATATCAAACTTGTATTTTTTAGATTCTAGAAATCTTGCAAATGATTTTCCAGTTTTACCATAACCATAAATAAGGGATTTCATGAATAATTATCTTAGCTTGAGAGTAGCTAGAGCAATAAGAATCAGTACTAAAGTGATTATCCAAAACCTCACAATAATTTTCGGCTCTGCAAGCCCTTTTAATTCATAATGATGATGAATTGGAGCCATGAGAAAAACTCTTTTACCTCTTGTTTTGTATGAAATAACTTGAATTGCAACACTCAAAGTTTCTATAACAAAAACACCTGCCATAATTGCAAAAACTAATTCGTGTCTTAGAATGATAGCTATTATCCCTAATATTGCTCCTAGTGCTAAGGAGCCAATATCACCCATAAACACTTGAGCAGGATACGTGTTATACCAAAGGAATCCAATTCCTGAACCAATGAGAGCTCCACAAAAAACGATTAATTCTCCTGAAAGTGGTAGATGCGGTAAATACAAATATTCTGCAATTAAGTTATTCCCCATTGCATATGCAATTAAGCCAAGTGCGCCACCTATCAAGACAGATGGCAAGATAGCCAATCCATCTAATCCATCTGTAAGGTTCACAGCGTTTGAAGATCCAACTAGAACAAATGTGCCAATAAAAATAAATAAAAATGGTGACATAGGTATAATCAAATCTTTGAAGAAAGGAACTATAAAAGATGTTTCTGGCAATATTTCAGCTGAGTAATATAGATAACTTATAGATAATATCGATATTAAAGACTGAAAAATTAATTTTTGCTTTGATGTTAGTCCATCTGAGCTTTTATTTTTAATTTTCATGTAATCATCAAAAAATCCAATTATTGAAAAGCCAATTGTGACTGCAAGAACCACCCAAATATATCTATTACCAAGATCTGCCCAGAGCAAAGTTGAAATTACTAAAGAGGATAGAATTATTAAACCGCCCATTGTTGGTGTACCACCTTTTTTATGATGTGATTTTGGTCCTTCTTTTCTTACAAATTGTTCAAATTGCATAGACTTAAGAAAATTAATTATTACTGGGCCAAGCAAGATTGATATTATTAACGCCGTTATCGTTCCTCCAATTGTTCTTACTGTTAAATACCTTAATACATCAAAACCAGGATCAACTGAAACTAGTACTGTTCCTAAATATTCAAACATCTATAAATCTCTCCATCTTCATTCCTCTAGAGCCTTTAATTAAAATAATATCTTTAGAGGATATATTATCCTTTATATATTCTTTTAAATCTTTTTCACCATTAAAGAAAAAACCATTTTTTCCAAAAGCATCTACAGCAACTTTTGTAAGGTTACCGAACCCTAAAAAATTATCTATACCTTTTTCTTTTGCATAAATACCTATTTCCTTATGAAGATTTTTTGTGAATTTACCCAGCTCAAGCATGTCTCCAAGAATGAGAATTTTCTTTTTATTATTGTAGTTGCATAATAAATCAATTGATTTTTTTGTAGAATCGGGGTTTGCATTATAAGTGTCATCGATAAGAGTTGAGCCATTTAACCATTTAGTTTTTCTTTGTCTTTTTATAGTTAATTTATTTAAATTTATTTTTTTGGCGAATAAATCTAAATCTTGATTCAAACAAAAATGGCATGCACAACTTGCGAGAATATTCATAATATTGTGCTCTCCTTCTAAAGTTGTTTTTATTTTAATACTATCAACTAAATTTTTTGATGAAATATAAAAATTTGCACCATCACTATTCAAATCAGCTTTATATGAATAAAAATCTGCAGATTTTGATTTTCCAAAAGTAACTATATTTATATCTTTTCTAACTTTTTTCCAAAAACTCAAATGTTTTTCATTGTCATTGGGGACAACTAAAAATCCGTTTTTCTTTATGTGCGTAATTATTTCAGATTTAACTCTTAAAACACCATTAGTGTTTTTAAGTTCCTCAAGGTGGGAGTTGCCAATATTAGTAATAATTCCAATGTCAGGTTTTAATATTTTACTCAAGTGATCAATATCATTGAATTTTGATGCGCCTATTTCAAGAACTAAATAATCTGACTTGGGAGATGCATTAATTAGACTTAATGGAACACCAATTTCATTATTAAAATTTTCAATAGTAGTTGAAACTTTTCTGAGTGATTCAGCTACTATACTAGTTGTTGAAGTTTTGCCATTACTACCTGTAATTGCAATAACTTTACCTTCAAAGTCTTTAATAATATTTTTACCGATCTTTGTTAAAGACTCGATAGTATTTTTTACATATATAATTTTTTTATTTTTTGAATCTTTAAATCTTAAATCGTCAACAAGTGCCAAGACTGCACCTTTTTTAAAAGCATCCTGAACATAATCATTTCCATTAAAGTTTTTACCCTTTATCGCTATAAATAGCGAGCCTTGTTTTATTGTTCGCGTATCAGTTGAAATTTTTTTAATTAAAGCTTGGTTTTTAATTCTTATTCCAAGATATTTTGATAGATCTGAAGTATTATTTATAAATCTCATTGATTACCTCATGATCGCTAAAATGTTTTATTTCTCCGCCAATATCTTGCGTATCTTCATGGCCTTTTCCTAGTATAAGCAAACAGTCTTTTTCCTTAATTAACTCACTGCCATGAATGATGGCTTTTTTTCTATCTTCGATTGATATGACTTTACCAAGATCATTACCTTTTTTTGAATCTGCAAGTATATTATTAAAACTTTCTGTTCTTGAATTATCTGATGTAAAAATTACCTGAGCGCAATGTTCCGTTGCAATACTCAACATTTTTGATCTTTTGCTTTTATCTCTATTCCCACCACAACCATAAACCACAATTAAATTTTCAAAAAATTCTTTCAAAGATGACAAAACAGTATGGAAGGAGTGTTCATTATGAGCATAATCAATAATTATATTTGCAGGTATATTTTGTATAAGCTCTAACCTTCCTTTTGGTAATTTTAAGCAGGACAGATCATTAATTTCCTTCTCACTGAATTCATCAAAACCAATTGAGCATATTGCAAAAACCAAATTAGAAATATTATATTCAGGAAATATTTTGCAGAAAAATTTGTATTTTTTGTGCTTTTCATGTTTCTGACATAATGGTGGATTATTAATTTGTATTGAAAAAATACATTTATTTAAAGATAGTTTTTCGATGTTAAAAAATATGTCTGAAAAATTATTTGTGTTACTGATACTAATTAAGGAATGAGTATTATTGTTAATAAAATCATAAGATTTCGAATGATCTAATAGCTCTGCATCAATTAATTTTATTGACGAATTGAGTCTGAAAATTTCAAATTTTGAATCTATGTAGGCATCTATATTTAGATGATAATCTAAGTGATCTGAACGTATATTCATTATTGATAAAGAATAAAACCAGTTTATCTTGTCAATTCTTTTTTGATCAAGTGCATGAGAAGAGAGTTCCATACACACATTTATAGAATCCATTTTGTAATTTATTGAATTAACAATTTCAAATAATTCAAAAATATCTGGTGTTGTTTTTTTTGAAAATGAGGTATCAATTTCTTCTTTATTAAATTTGACGCCTAAGGTACCAATGTATACTGAATCGTAATTCATTTTTTGAAGTAATTGATGGGTCAAATAAGCTGCTGATGTTTTGCCATTTGTTCCTGTAAATGCATAAAAGTTGTTGCTATTAATATCAATGTTGTAAAACGCATCAAGAAACACAACTAACTTATCATGAAGATCTTTAATATAAAAAATATTTTTATGCTTTGAAATGAAATCAGGATCGTTATGAATAACAAGTGAAGCTCCAAGTTCTAATGCCTTATCAGCATATTTACTACCATGCACTCTAGTTCCTTGTAATCCAAAAAAAATAGAATCTTTTATTACTTTATCAGTTGTATTTACAACGCTTGAGATTTTAATATTTTTAGGGAGTTGGATACCTAATATTTGCTCTAATTCATTCATCTTCAAAATATCCCATATAATTCAAAGAATTTTCTGCAATTTTTGCAAATATTGGGGCAGCGACTGATCCACCTGAGTATGCATTTAATCCAGGATCATCTATTGATACAAAGATTGTAAGTGATTCTTCGCTTAAGGGAGCTATGCCAACAAAAGATGCTCTATAAAGATCTTCTGCATATCCAGATCCTCTTACTATTTGATGAACAGTCCCTGTCTTTCCACCCTCTGAAAATCCCCTTACTTCTGCAGCTTTTCCAGTACCTTCTTTAACAACCTTTTTAAGAGCATCCAGAATATGAATTGAAGATTCTTCGGTTATTATTTTTTCTAGAGTAGTTTCATCACTTTGAATGATCTTAAAGTCCTTTCTAAAACCTTTATTTGCAAATACAGAATATGCTGATGCAATTTGAAAAGGACTCACTGTGATACCATAACCGTAACCCAAACTTGCAAGTTCTTTATCAGCAACTTTTTCTTTAATGTTCATATATCCAAATGCTGTTGAAGGAAAATTCAAAGACACCGGTTTTGTAAATCCAAAGTCATAATAATTCTGCTTTAGCTCATCATAGCCAATTGCTATAGCAATTTTTGATGCTCCAATTTGACTTGATACTGAAATAATTTCTTTTGGGGTTAACTTTTCATGATTTTTTGTATCTACAATAATTTTGTCATCAAGATTCAGTCTTCTTGGTATCTCAATATATTCTTCTGGATTAAAAATTTCTAAGTCAATAGCTTTAGAGATCATGATTGGTTTTAAAACTGATCCAAGTTCATATGCATCTACTAAAACCCTATTTTTTTGGATTTTTCTTTCTGGATTATTTGGATTGTAAGATGGATAACTTGCCATTGCCAAAACATCGCCTTTTTTGTTGTCTAAAATGACTACAGTGCCTGCTTTAGCTTTGTTGTTTCTTATACCCTCAACTAAATATTTATAAGCAAAGAACTGAAGAGTTGCATCTATAGTTAGATGAATATCTTTACCTTGAACTGCTTTTTCAATTTCAATTGGTTGTGAAAAGATTTCTTGTTTAGCGTTCTTGAAGTACTTTTTTTTTCCAGGAACACCAGAAAGAATAGAATCATAGCTTTTTTCGAGTCCCTCTTGAGCTCCATCTGTTCCATAAAAACCTATTAAAGGTGCGATTTGTTCTCCCAGTGGATAGTGTCTGCTGTGACGAGTTTCTATTTCAAAATTTTTAATGTTTAGCTTTTTTAATGTATTGATTTCTTTTTTTGAAATATTTTTTTTAAGAAGTGTTTTTTTAACGAAAACTTGATCAACGTCATTAAATTCAATCTCAATATTTTCTGCTAGCTTTAAAAGATTTGTTTTTTTAAAGCCTCTTAAAGCATACAAATCATAGTTTACTAAAGTAACTGCCAACGGAAAGTTATTCTTATCAAATATACTTCCTCGTACAGGTGAAATATTTTTATATTTAACATATCTCTTGTTACCTTCATTTTGTAAAAAATTACTTTCCTTAATTTGAATTGAAAAGACTTTATATATAACAGCAAGAATGGAAAAACTGATGCATGCGCAAATCAAGAAAAATCTCCAGTTTAATATCTTTACTTTATTTCTCATTCTGTATGATTTTTTTTGGTTGTTTTTTAATCATTCCTAATTCTTCTTTAGCAGTTTTTTCAATATTTGCAGGAGAGTTTTCAATATAGAATTGCGTAGTCAACTTAAGATTTAAGTCTTTTAAAGCATCATGTTCTATCTGAAGATTTTCAAAATTATTATGAAGAGTTGCAATTTCCCATGACAATTTTATTTTTTCAATACTCAAAGCTAGAACAGCAAAGCAGAGTAAAATAATACATATGAGCTTTTGAAATGTGATCATAACTTTTTAAATACTCTCATTATTGCACTTCTTGACCTTGGATTATTTTTAATTTCAAAATCAGAAGGTCTTACCTTTTTGGCTATGCAATCAAAAAATGATTCTTGTTCATTGTTTAAGGGAATATCTTTAGGAAAAGATTTTATAGATGGTTTAAAAAAATTTTTAATAATATTATCTTCTAGCGAATGAAAAGCGATTGTAACGATTATCCCATTAGTCTTTATGATTTTTTTTGCAGATTGAAGAGATTTTTTAAATTCATCTAACTCATTATTAATGAAAATTCTAAAAGCTTGAAAAGATTTTGTTGCTGGATGAATTTTAGTTTTTTTATCTGGATATATTTCTTCAATTATCTTTGCAAGTTTAGATGTTGTGTCAATTAAATATTTTTCTCGATGTGAAATAATAGCTTCAGATATTAGCTTACCGTGATTCTCATCTCCAAAAGTATATAAAACATCCATGATTTCTTTTTTATCTGCCTTATTTATCCAATCAGAAACTGTAATACCATTTGAATTATCAAATCTCATATCTAATGGGCCATCCTTATTAAAACTAAATCCTCTTTCGGCATTATCAAGGTGAGTTGAGCAGGTCCCTAAATCATAAATTATTCCATCAACTGATTGCTCTTTATGATAGGAAGAAATATTACTAAATGAATCGTGAAAAATTTTAAAGTTGTTATTTTTAATTGAAGAAGCGTAATGAACGGCTTCAGGGTCCCTATCATAAGAATACAAAGAGGCTTTTTTTGAAATTTTATCTAAAATTAAGTTTGAATGACCGCCTCTTCCAAAAGTGCAGTCAATATATGTGCCATTAATATTTTGAATTAAAAATTTGACGGATTCTTCCAGTAAAACTGGAGAATGAAACATTTTAATCTACTTGTTTTCTCATAAAAGTCGGCACATCAAGGAAATCTATAGCCTCTGCAGACGATGTGCCAACTTTTTGACTGGTTTTATCTTTATCAAGTCCTACTGGATTTAGAGTCATTGATGGCTCATTATCAATAACTAAAGCAGGTGCACGCTGATCAACTCCGGTTGCAACAATTGTTACTTGTAAGTCATCTCCAAAAGTATCATCGTAAACTAAACCATAAATAATATTTGCATCTTCGCTGACAATTTCGTCAACAATGTCAGCAACTTCTGTTTGATCTCCAAGGGTAGGTTTCTTAGCAGTAATATTTACAAGGACACCTCTTGCATTTTTTAAATTAATGTCTTCTAAGAGCTCACTTTTAACAGCCATAGTACCGGCCACTTCAGCTCTATTTTTACCACTTGCTCTTCCAGTACCCATCATAGCAATACCCTTTTCTGACATAACAGTTTTTACATCAGCAAAATCAACATTAATATGTCCTTTTTTCATGATAATGTCAGATATGCCCTGGACAGCTCCTCTTAGTACATCATCAGCCTTAGCGAAAGCATCTTGCATTGGTGTATCTTCGCCCAAGATCTCATAAAGCTTCTGATTTGGGATTGTGACTAAACTGTCAACTTCCTCAACTAAGGCTGCAAGACCCTTTTCCGCAGCTCCCATTCTTTTTTTTCCTTCAAAACGGAAAGGTTTTGTAACTACTGCAACTGTTAGAGCACCTATCTCTTTTGCAATTGAAGCAATCACTGGAGCTGCTCCAGTCCCAGTACCTCCTCCCATACCAGCAGTGATAAAAATCATATCAGCTCCCGTAAGTAACTCTTCAATAGCATTTCTATCACTTTCGGCAGCTCTTCTGCCAATATCAGGATCCGCTCCTGCACCAAGACCTTTTGTAAGACCATTGCCAAGTTTCAATGTTATTGCTCCATCCGCAGTGGAAAGAGCTTGTGTATCAGTATTTGCACAAATAAAATCCACGCCTTCAATATTATGGTTAATCATGTGGATTACAGCGTTACCACCTCCACCTCCAACACCAACAACTTTTATCTTTGCGTTTTCAACAGCTTGTCCAATTACTTCAAAATCCATTTCTTTCCCCTTTTAAAATGACATCTCTTTAATACTTTCTGGGAGTACTACATCTAAAATTTCAGTAGACATTGAACCTCCTGTTTGACGCATTTCCCAATTTTGAATATTCCATATTTCAAACTTGTTACCCATCCCAACAAGAGCAACTTGATTTTCATTTGTTATTTCAGAGTATTTTTGCAAGTCGGATGGAATTCTTACCAACATTCTTCCATCAATATCTATATCACTTTGATGAGCGTTACCAAGTATTGTCCATTGAAGATTTCTAACAATTGGATCTAATCCTTGCAGCGATTGCAACTTTAAAGAAATTTTATTCCACTCTGAATATGAATAAATTTTAAGAGAAGGGTATTGAGGGTCCTTTGTGACAACAATTTGATTCTGATTTTGATTTCTTAAATCTTCTCTATACCTTGCAGGTATAGCAATTCTCCCCTTTTTATCAATTGAAAGTGTATTAAATCCAAACATTATGAAAATATAAAGACTTTTTGCACACAATGCAACACTTTTGCACACTTTTTCACACTTAATAAGCTAAAGATTTTTTGCTTAATAAGTTAAATGAGTTGGTCTATAAGCCGGATTCTGTAAATGATGATCATCTATCTCGATATTATGTTGCCATAATATTCTAGCAACCTACCCAAATCCAAAGCGAGCAACTTTAAAGGATTTCTATTTGGTCTTGCTTCAGGCTGGGGTTTACAATGCCTTAAAATGTTACCATTTAAGCGGTAAGCTCTTACCTTACCTTTTCACCCTTACCAAAATGGCGGTATATTTTCTGTTGCACTTTCCGTAAGCTCACGCCTCCCAGGTGTTACCTGGCGCCCTGCTCTATGAAGTCCGGACTTTCCTCTAAAAAATTAGCGATCATCCAACCAACTCATCGCGTATTATAAATAATTTTATTTATTATTCAGAAATTTATATATATCTTGTCGACTTTGACCTGTTACTAATGATAAAAGTTTTGCTGCATCAGATATTGATAACTTTTCCAAAAATGCATCTTTTACTTTGTTATCAAGTTTTATATTGATGTTGTTAGTAATGTTGCCTTCGATTACAAGAACAATCTCTCCTTTCAAAGGTAAGCTACCATCATCAATTTTTTTTAGTAAGTCTTCACAATTACCTTGAACAATTTGTTCATGTATTTTAGTCATCTCTCTGCAAACTGAAATATGTCGATTATTATCAAGATGTTTTGAAATAGAAATAATTGTTTTTCTGAGTCTTTTGACAGACTCAAACATAATTGCAGTTTTTTCATCATTTGAAACTTTTTGAAATAATTTTTGTTGAGCATTATTCTTTTTTGGAATAAATCCATAGAAAGAAAATTTATCTGTTGGAAGACCTGACAATACTACAGCATTGATTAAAGATGAAGGTCCAGGTATCAAAGTATATTTCAAGTTAAGATTTAAACATTCTCTAATTAGTTTATATCCTGGATCTGATATAGCTGGCGTTCCAGCTTCGCAAGTAAGAACAACATGTTTTTTATTTTTTAAATGTTTAATAATTTCCTTACAAATAATATCTTCATTGTGCTCGTGAAAACTTTTACATTTTTTTTTACATTCAATTGAATCTAGAATTTTTTTAAAACTCCTAGTATCTTCTGTATAGATGAAATCAGCTGATTTAATTACATCAATTGCTCTCAATGAGATATCATCTAGATTACCAATAGGTGTTGAAATTAAACTTAACATTTATAAAGATTAATATATGAAATTCAGCTTAACATTTATCTTATCATTAATAATAGTCCTTATATCTTCGTGCGCGTCAATGCCAAATGACTTAAAAAATGATTTAGATACAAAAGAAAGTATTAACAATACATTTATTAGCAATCAGTTAAACAAAACCAATAATATTGAGCTATTAAAAGCTCTAGAAAACGGTTTTCAATTGATAGATCTAAGTGATGATGAAATAAATATTATCATCAATAGTATACAAAATAATGAAATCAAAAAGTCTTATATTAAAAAAGTTGAAAATATGCTTAAAAACAATAAAAAAATGTCTTTAAACAAGCTGCAATTAAGCATCGTAGCGTCTGAAAGGAACAAAGAAATAATTTTGGAAACTTTATTAGAGAATAATTCTTTTTTTTCGATTGTAATGAATGAAAATGATGCTACTTTTATTGAAGACAATGTTTTAAATTCAAATTTAAAGTTTTATTGCAACAGTTTTATTAAAGAACAAGAAAATATTTTGGAGAAAAAGATTTTTGTTGAATCTGATAATAAAAAAACATTAATAATTTATTCTAATGATTTTTCAAAAAAGGTTACTGAATTAAAATTAAAATATCCATCTGAAATATTTTTAAGAGTAAATGATGATAATTATGAATCCTCTATCAAGAAAGTCCTCGAAATTGATGAAAGTAATTTAAGAGGAGAAATTATTAATAAATTTGTTAATAATAGGCAAATTGAACATACACCGAGAATAAGACAAGATATTGGAAAAATATATTTTTTACTTGATTATGATCAAGGAAAATCAATTGCGCCTTTACTAAAAAGTTATGTAGTTGGAATAAAAATTTTTTCAACCAGTGAAATATTTCATAATGCAGATAACATCAGGGATCTCGCAGATTTTGAAGAAATTTTAATGCCTGTTTCAAAAGATTTTATTTTGAAAACAGGTAATCAAAAATACGACAGACTTAAACAGGGAATCGAAAAATTAGTTTTAAGCGATTTCATAACAATAGAGAAAATTTATCAAAATAATCTTTTTAAAAATGACATACTATTAAATACTGGATTAAATAGTGTTTCCAAAAATAAATGTCTCAACAGAGACATGGGTATGTGGAAAGTAGATTTAAGCGAAGTTATTGGTCGCTCTTAAGATCTCTTTCAAGAGAAGATAAACTATCCAAAAAACCAGGTCTTTCAAAAACTTTATTTTGATAATCAATTAAAGGTTTTAGGTGTCTGTTAACAGGTAACTTGATTCCAATAGAGGGTAATCTCCATAATATTGGAGCAAAACAACAATCAACAAGTGTAAATTCATCACTCATAAAGAAACTAAACTCTTTGAAAGTTGGTGCTATAGAAGATATTTCATGCAGTAATTCTTCTCTCAATTTCATTAGTTCTTTTTCAGGTTTTTGTCCTAAAATTAAAGAATCAACTAATGGACACCATTCTCTATCAATTCTTAACATTAAGGTTCTGCTATTAGCCCTAGCTACTGGATATACCGGTAACAATGGTGGGTGAGGAAATCTTTCATCAAGATATTCCATCATAACTGAAGGGTCATGAATCGCTAAATCTCGATCAACTAGTATTGGTAGCTTATGATAGGGGCTTATAGAGAGAATTTCATCAGGCGTTTCATCAGGTTTTGCCTCATTGATTTCTGCTGATATGTCTTTTTCAGCAAGAACTATCCTTACTCTTTGACTATAGTGATCATCTCTATCTGAATATAAAATCATGTCTTCCCCTAGTGTTTATTGTAGTCTTTATGGAATTCTCTATAAAGCAAAGATGATAGAGCTGTGAAAATTAAAAAATAAAATACTACGTACCAACCGATTCTCTCTCTAGTAGCTTTTGCTGGCTCACCAACATAAACTAAAAAATTTGTTAAATCATAAATAAGTGAGTCGAATTCTTCTTTTGAAAGCTTACCAGTGCCATTTTCAACTTCAAGAAAACCACACTTCTCTTCTGTAATTGTATTACCATTTTCATCCCTCTTTTGACCACCATTTCTTGCGATAATTGGTACATCTTTGCAAACAAGTCTTTGATTGCCTTGAAGTGCAAGGAGAACATTTGGCATTGCTGTACCAGGATAAACAAGGTTATTTACTCCATATTGTTTAGATGAGTCTTCATAGTATGCTCTCAAATAGGAATATATCCAATCATCACCTTTATATCTGGACACTAAAGTTAAATCAGGAGGAGCAACACCGAACCACTTTGCAGATTCCTCAGCAGGCATTGATCCAGTCATTAAGTCTCCGGGCTTAATTGATTTATCGAAAACAAGATTCTCAAAAAAAATGTCTTCAGGAATTTTTAAGTCCTTAGCAACTCGACCCCATCTTGAATATTTTAGAGAATGGCATCCATAACAATAATTAATATATGTTGCAGCGCCTCTTTGTAATGATTCAAAATCATTAAGAGAATATTTGAAATCATCACATTCACCGTAATCCTTGCAAGGACCACCTTCGGCAGCACCTATAAAAACGCTAAACAGAGGAATTAAAAATAAAATAAAAAGGGAAGGCCTGAATAAAACTTTCTTTATGTTACCTGAGCTCATAATCTATCAGGAACCTCTTTAGTCGTTTCATATTTGGTATATATAGGCATAAGTAAAAAATAAGCGAAGTACATAACTGTGCATATAACGCTCATTGTTTTTCTTACCTCAGTCACACCGACAGTTCCTAAATAACCCAGAGTTAAGAAGCTTACTCCAAACATTGTGATAGCAATCTTGCTATAAATTCCTTTATATCTGATAGATGCAACATTACTTCTATCTAGCCATGGGACTATAAAGAAAATCGCAACTGCAGCAGCCATAACTATCAAACCGCCTAAAGGGTCAGGTATCGCTCTTAACATAGTATAGAAAGGAGCGTAATACCATACTGGTGCAATATGGTCAGGAGTTACAAGAGGATTGGCCTCTTGAAAATTAGCCATTTCAATAAAATAGCCGCCTCCCTCTGGAAAGAAAAACATTATTATTGAGAAAACAGTCATAAATACTCCAATTGCAACTAAAGCATTTAAAACTTTATATGGGAAAAATGGGACACTATCTAGAGGAACACCGTCATCATCTAAATGCTCTTCAATGTCTACGCCCTCTGGATTTCCAGCTCCAACTTCATGAAGAGCGACCAAATGAAGAAAAACTAATGCAATTAAAACTAATGGAAGAGCAACAACATGCAAAGCAAAAAATCTTGATACAGTGATTCCAGAAATATAATAGTCGCCTCTAACCCATAATTCTAAAGACTCACCAATATAAGGAATTGCACCAAACAATGAAATAATGACTTGAGCACCCCAATATGACATTTGACCATATGGTAGAACATAGCCAAGGAAACCTTCTGCCATCATTGCTAAATATATTGTACATCCAAATATCCACACTAATTCTTTTGGTTTCTGGTAAGAGCCATAAAGCAATCCTCTGAACATATGGAGATAAACGACAGCAAAAAACAAAGAAGCTCCAGTTGTATGCATGTATCTGATTACCCAACCGTAATCAACATCTCGCATAATATATTCAATTGATGAAAATGCCTGCTCTTCAGTATTAGAGTATGGCATTATTAGCCATATGCCTGTAACAATTTGAATGATAAGTGTCACTGCTGCTAATGCTCCAAACAAATACCAGAAATTTACCTTTGATGGAACAGGATGTTTTGAAAGGTGTCTCTCAAAAGTGTTAGCTATTGGGAGTCGGGTGTTTATCCATGTAAATAATTTTCCTGCGATTTCAGTCATTTTATAGCTCCTTATCCTCTCCAATTGTTAAAATGCTTCCTTCAAACATATGAGGTGGCACAATTAAATTTGTTGGCGCTGGAACACCTTTAAAAACTCTCCCGACTATATCAAACATTGAACCGTGACATGGACAAAAAAATCCTCCATTCCATGTTGCATCCCAAGGCTTGGGCTCAACCTCTGGAAAATATTTAGGAGCACAACCTAAATGTGTACAAACTCCTGAGAAGACCGAATATTCTGGACTCTTTGACCTTGATGGATTGAGTCCTTTATAGGGCTCTTCTATTTGATCTGAATTAGGATCAGCAAGTTTTGTTACACCAAGTTCTAAGTTGGCTATGCTTTCTTCAGTATGTCTAACAATAAACACTGGTTGCTTTCTCCATGAGACTTGAATTTGCTGCCCAAATTGCATTTTTGATACATCAAGTTTTACTGGAGCCCCAGCTGCTTTTGCTTTTGCGCTAGGATTCCATGCCGCAATAAATGGCGTTGCTGCAAAAGGAATACCAGATAATCCAACTGCACTTGTTAAGCCAATTAATACTTTTCTTCTTGTCTTATCTTTTTCTTGCATTCAGGTTGTGTGCTACTCAAATAACGCAAAAAATTATAACATATTTAGCTAATATAAAATTCACTTATAATTGAAAATAAGTAGAAAATATTTGGATATTATCTTTTTGAGAATTGTTTACTTTTTCTTGCTTTTACAAGCCCAGCTTTCTTCCTTTCCACTCTTCTAGGGTCTCTAGTTAATAAACCAGCTTTTTTTAATTGTGGTCTTAGTTCTTCATCATATGATGTTAAGGCTCTTGAAATACCATGTCTTATAGCCCCAGCTTGACCGAAGCTACCTCCACCTTTGACCTTTACATCTAAGTCAACTTTACCAGACAAATCAACAAGTTCTAGTGGTTGCATAACTAGCATCTGAGCAACTTTTCTACCAAAATACTCATCAAGCTTCCTATTATTAACAGTTATATTGCCTTTACCTGATTTTAAATAAACTCTTGCAGAAGAAGTCTTCCTTCTACCGGTAGCATAAAAAATATCTGCACTCATATACTAGGATTCCACTCCTTTGGTTGCTGTGAATCATGGTCATGTATTGGTCCACTAAAGACTTTTAACTTTTTGAAAATTGCTTTACCTAATTTATTTTTTGGAAGCATGCCTTTTACAGCTTCTTCGATTATTCTTTCAGGATTTTTATCGACTAACTCTTTGAATGTTTTTGTTTTCAGGCCACCTGGATAGAGTGAATGAGAATAATACTTTTTGTTTTCGTACTTTGATCCAGTAACCTTAATTTTCTCAGCATTAATTACAATTACGTAGTCACCTCCATCGGTATGAGGTGTAAATGTTGGCTTGTCTTTTCCCCTGATTCTATCAGCTATTTTGGTTGCAACTCTTCCTAAAACCATATCTGTTACATCGAGAACAAACCAATCTCTGTTTACTTCTTCTTTTTTTAGTGAGTAAGTTTTCATATTCAATTAATTAGACTGCGAATATTAATGTTTAGAGACAAATATATCAACATATATGAGTGTTTTTTATACAAATTAAAATTAATCAAGATGATTAAAAGAATTCATTTCACTTAGTCTACTTTCACATCTGTCCCAAATTACTCCCAATTTTGAACCGTTATAAATTTTTGAAATTGGCAGATTTTTAAAGAAAAACTTTACTTTAGTTTTTTCTTTATATGAAATATCTATGAAGGAAATAAATCTTCTTATCATATCTGCTGAATCATCATCACATTCTATGAACCCACTTACAAAAATCCAATCAAATTTATCACATATGTGAATATAATCATTGGATCCGGTAGGTTGTTTAAAAAAAGTATTAAAATCAATCCAGAGCATGTTATTTACAACTTGTTTGCATTCAAAATTTCTATCATTAATTTTTAATTCAGTATTAACAAAATCTTCTGATTCAAAATTTTCTTTTATAATTTTTTCTATTTCCTTGTCAGAAGAGTTTTTATCATCAATTTCTAAATTGATAATATTTAAAGATCTATAGTCAATACCTTGATCTAAATGAAATATTTTCATTTTGTCTGTTAAAATTTTTATGGCATCTAAAAATTTCTTTCTCTGAAGGCCATCCTTATACAAGTCATTAGGGTGAGCATTAGATGTTAAAATTAAAATTAAACCTTTATTAATTATCCCCAAAAGAAGATTACCAATAATCATTGCGTCTGCAATATCTTCAACCTGAAACTCATCAATAAAAATAAGTTCGCATTCTTTACACAGATTATTCTTTACAATTTCTAGAGGATTTTTTTTACCTGCATATTCTGTGAGCTTTTTATGAACGTATTTCATTAAATCAATGTAATGAAAATTTTTAACATTTTTATTTGTAATGCCTTGCAAATATGTTTTTGAAACAAGTGTTTTCCCTCTTCCAACATCTCCCCAGATATATATTCCTGATTTTTTTATATTTTTAGTAAGATAAGTTTCTAGAAAACCTTTCTTTTTAATATTTAAATCAACCAATTCTGTAATGAGTTTAATTTGAGATGTATCAGCCTCTATACCTTGGTTTTTTAGTTTATCAATGATATTTTGAGTATTCAGCATTATGAAAAATATACAAACATTAGGAATAAATTATATTTTTGTTATTTTATTTACAGTAGCTTTGTCATGGTACTTTATTAGTGATAATAATAACAAATTAGTCTCTGCTGCAGATAAATCAATTTCTTCTGTTGTTACTATTTCATCATCAACTCAAGGCAATCTTTCATACTCTAATAATAAAAGTGGAATGGGTTCTGGGGTTATATTTTCTAAAGAAGGATATATTGTTACAAACTTACATATCCTAAACAGCAAAAATATAAACGTTCAGCTAAATAATGGAAAAAATTACCCTGCAAACATAATTGGAATTGATAAAAATGCAGATATAGCTGTATTAAAAATTTCTGCAGATGAAAATCTTAATCCAATTAATATTGCTAATAGCGATAATCTTAAAATTGGTGATAAAGTTCTTGCAATTGGTAATCCTTATGGAATAGGAATTTCTGTTTCAAATGGGATTGTAAGTGCTACAGGACGAGATTATGGTAATCCCTACTTGCAACTTATCCAGACTGACGCAGCTATAAATCCTGGAAATTCTGGTGGTGCTTTAATTAATGAAAATGGAAATTTAATTGGAATTAATTCTAAAATATTTTCTAGTACAGGAGCATACCAAGGAATTGGATTTGCAATACCCTCTAATTTAGTTGTTCAAATTGCAACACAACTAATTCGATTTGGTGAAGTAAAGTCTCTTTGGATTGGAAATTTTAGAGTTTCAAGAGTCGATCTTAAAATCAATGATAAATATTCATCTGGTCTAAGAATTGTAGAAATGGAGAAAATTGGTCCTCTTTTTGATAGAGGTATACAAATAAATGACATTATTACTAAAATCAATGATCAAGATAGTAATTGGAATAATCTAATTCAATCTCTTAGGTATGCTACTTTAGGTGAATCACTTAAATTAGAATTTTATACAGTTTCAAATGAGTTCAAAACTTATGAATTTAAATACTCAGGTGATTAACTTGGGAGCCTTATAATATTTGCACCTAAATAGTTTAGCTTTTCTTCGATTCTTTCATATCCTCTATCAATATGATAAATCCTATCTACAACTGTTTCGCCCTCAGCACATAGGCCAGCAAGGATCAAACTCGCAGAAGCTCTTAGGTCAGTCGCCATTACTTGAGCTCCATAAATTGATTTAACGCCTTGAATAACAGCATGATTGCCTTTAACAGAAATGTCGCAACCCATTCTGTTCAATTCTAAGATATGCATGAATCTATTTTCAAAAACAGTCTCATATATATTGGCAGTTCCTGACGATATTGCATTAATTACTGAAAACTGAGCTTGCATGTCTGTTGGAAATTCTGGAAAAGGAGCTGTTGTGATATCAACTGGATTTGGAAATTCTAATTTCATATTAATTGAAATTGAATTCTCATTATAATCAATTTCAGCTCCAGCAGCCCTTAACTTATCTATAACTTTCATTAGGCGGTTAGGATTGATCCCATCGATAGTAATACTGCCTTTGGTTATAGCTGCAGCTACAAGATAAGTGCCAGCTTCAATTCTGTCTGCTGGTATATCAAAAATTGTACCTTTAAGTTTATCTACACCATCAATGACTATTTTGTCAGTTCCTGCTCCAGATATCTTTGCACCCATAGAATTAAGCATATCAGCCAGATCTGCAATTTCAGGTTCCTTTGCAACATTGGTTAGTATTGTTTGGCCCTCAGCAAGAGTTGCAGCCATCATAAGATTTTCTGTTCCTGTTACTGTAACTCCCTCAAATTTAATGTTTGCTCCTTTTAGCTTAGAAGCATTTGCTTCAATGTAACCATTTCTCAAGGTTATCGAAGCACCCATCTGTTTTAGTGCATCTAAGTGGAAATTAACAGGTCTGGAGCCTATTGCACAACCTCCTGGTAAAGCTATTCTTGCTTTTCCATACTTTGACAATAATGGTCCTAAAACTAATATTGAAGCTCTCATTGTTTTGACTAGTTCGTATCTTGCCTCAATATCTTTAAGATTTGCTGAAGAAATTGTGAAGTCCATATTTTCATCTAATAAAATTTCTGAGCCCATCGAACCCAATAGCTCAAACATAGTCGTAATATCTTGCAAGTAAGGTAAATTTTTTAATACAACCTTATCTTCGCAAAGTATGGTTGCTGCAATCATTGGGAGAGCAGCATTTTTTGCACCTGAACAACTTATTTTGCCTGATAGAGACTTACCACCTTTTATTAGCAGCTTTTCCATGATTAATTTGATCTAGTCTCTAAACTAAGAGCATGTAACTCTCCAGACTGGAAATGATTTTCTAACAGCTTCATGATGATTTTATGCTGATCTATAAGTGACATGTCCTCAAATAGTTTAGAAGTCACTGTTAGTTTTAAATTACATGAATCACCATCAAAGACACAAATTGAATCAGGAATATTATTTTCGATTATTTTCTTTATATCTTCTTCCACTTATGTAATTCCAGCAGTTCCAGCATCAGAAACCCAATTTCTTAATGTATCAGAAATATTTTCATTGTGGGAGACCGCTAATGCTTGAAATTGATTTCTGAATGTAAGTCCAAGATTTACTCCATTAATAATAATATTTACTATTTTCCATCCATCTTTACTTTTTCTTAATTTATAAGATATAGGATATTTACTAGTGCCTGTATCAAGTGTCTGTTTGACTTCAACGTTTTTACTAAATTCTTCTTTATTTTTTGGAAATTCAGTTGTTATTGTTGAATCGCCCCATTGTGCGAGAGTCTCTGCGTATGTATCTAATAATGAATCCCTAAATATTAAAACAAATTCCGCTCTCTCTTCTTTGGTTGCAAGTAAATAATATTTTTTACCCATTACGCTAGCTGCTACTCTTCTAAAATCAATCATTGGTTCAAAAATTTCTTTAATTTTGTTTTCGTATAGCACCCTGTCTGTTTCGAACAAAGACGAATCTTCAGTTAGAACTCTTACCATCTTTTGGGCGTTTTCATCGATAAATATATAAGGGTCTTCGTCAGACAAAATATATAATGAGCCTGTTAGTAGAAAAAAAACCAAGAAATTTTTTTTAAGTATGTTCAACATTGGTCTATTATAACATTTGAATATTTGAATATTTCTATAATTTATTTATGAAAAAGTACAATTACATTGCATCTGCTAAAAGAACACTAAAAATTGAGTCAGATTCAATTAAAAGTATTTCAAATCAATTAGATACCTCATTTACAAGTTTATGTGAATGCATCATAAACTCTAAAGGTGCTTTAATAGTTATGGGTGTTGGGAAATCTGGTCATATTGGTCAAAAAATTGCAGCTACTCTTTCAAGTACAGGTACTGCGTCAATATTTATTCATCCAACTGAAGCTGCGCATGGAGATATGGGCTTAATTAATAAGAAAGATATTGTTCTTCTCATATCTAACTCTGGCGAGACAGACGAAATTATTAATATTTTGCCTTCTTTAAAAAGGCATGCGAAAAAAGTAGCATCAATTACTGGAAATAAAACATCGTCAATATCAAAAAGAACAGATATTTCAATTGTTATTAAATCTGGTAAAGAGGCTTGTCCTCTTGATTTAGCTCCGACATCATCAACTACTAATACATTGGCATTGGGTGATGCTCTAGCAATAGCGCTTTTAGAAGCCAAAGGTTTTTCAAAAAAAGATTTTGCATACTCACACCCAGCTGGGAAGTTAGGTAAAAAATTAATAACTAGAGTTGAGGATCTTATGCATACTGGTAAATCTGTACCTAAAGTTAGTCAATCCATGATTCTTGATAAGGCGCTTATCGAAATGACAAAAAAAAGTTTAGGGATAACTCTTGTACTTAATAAAAATAAAGTTGTGGGAATATTCACTGACGGTGACCTAAGAAGGTGTATAAATAAAAAGGTTGATATTCAATCTACTAAAATCTCTGATGTTATGACAAAAAACTTTAAAACAATTGATGCATCTGACTTGGCTGTAAATGCTGCAGAAATTATGGAAAAAAACAAAATTTTTACTCTAGTTGTTCTTAAGAAAAAGTCTTACGCAGGAGTTATAACAATGCATGATCTAATTCAAGCAAGGATCTTATAATTGAAAATTAGATATCTTTTAATTCCATTTTCGGTGATAAGCCTACTAAATCATGCAGATATAAACGAAAAAATAAACATTTCCTCTGACATTGTTGAATTTATTAGATCTGAAAACTCCATAGTATTTAAAAACAATGTTGAGATAAGATCAGAATTCGTAAATATATCTGCGACAGATGCAACATACAATAATAAGGACGACGTAATACATGTAAGCGGAAATCCATCTTTAATTACTTCAAATAAAGATGATTCTTTTTTTAATGGTAAAGCAAATAAAATAATTATTTTTAATGATGAAAAAGTTCATTTAATTGGCGATGCTACTATGTTCTACGAAAATATAAATATTTCTTCTGATAAGATTGTTTTTAATCCTCAAACAGGTAGTTTGTTATCTGAAAAATAATGTTAAAAGTAAATTCTGTTTCAAAAATTATTAAAGACAAGAAAATTCTAAATGGAATTTCATTTAGCTTAAATTTTGGTCAAATATGTGGTTTATTAGGTCCAAATGGAGCCGGAAAAACAACTTCATTTTATATTATTGCAGGCTTAGCAAAATCTGATTCTGGTCAGATTGAATTTATTGATCAAGATATTACAAATATGCCTATGCATAAGAGATCAAATTTAGGTATAAAGTATCTCCCCCAAGAACCATCTATTTTTCAAAATCTTACTGTTTATGAAAATCTTTTTGGATTAGCAGAATTAACATTTAAAAATAATAATGATATTAAAACCTCTGTAGAAAAATTACTTGATGAATTTGATTTAATAGAAATCAGAGATCTCAAAGGCAGGCAACTTTCTGGAGGTCAAAGAAGAAAAGTTGAAATCGCAAGAACCCTCGTATCTAATCCAAAAATGATTCTTCTCGACGAGCCATTTGCAGGCATAGATCCAATAGCAATTGAAGAGATTAAGAAAGTTTTAAATACTCTTAAAAATAAGGGGATTGGCATATTAATAACTGACCATAATGTTAGAGAAACATTAGAGATATGTGATCATGCAGCAATCATAAATAATGGAGAAATTATCGCTCATGGTACAAAAGAAAATTTAATTTCAAATCAAGTTGTTAAAGATGTCTATTTAGGGAATATGTATAACTAATGGGTATAGCTTTATCTCAAAAAATTCAACAAAGCCAAAAAGTTACTTTAACGCCCTCACTTAAAAAGTCCATTGATCTTCTTCAATTGTCTCGATATGAACTTATCAATAAAATTCATCAGGAGATTGAAGATAATCCATTCATTGAAAAGGAAGAGGATTACGACATTACAAGTTCAATTGACGAAGAATTTTCGTACGAAATTGAATCTAAGAAAACTCTTAGAGATAGCTTGCTCGATCAAATCAATGATTTAAATATTGATAGCAAATCATTAAAAATATCAAAGCTCATAATTGATAGCATTGACGAAGCTGGGAAGCTATGGGAAGAAATTGATGAATTAAAAGATATTGCAAGCTTTGAATGTAATGTTGATGAAATAGAATCAGTGCTCCTAAACATAATTCATAAATTATCTCCATATGGTATAGGTTACAGAAATCATAAAGAGTGTATTGAAATTCAATTAAGGAATAAAAATATTTCAAAAAAGACTCTTAATATTTGCATGCTAATAATTTTGAATGAGTCAATGGACGACTTAGATAAGATTCAAATGGATTTTATCGAGAGTGGTGGAACTATTGAGTCTTTTGAATCTGCACTACAAGAAATTAAAAAATGTGATCTAAGCCCAGGTTTAAACTTTGAAGAATCAAAATACATATACCCTGATCTAAAGATAGTTGTTGAAAATAATAATTCGAAAATTAAATTCATAAATAATGATTTTCCAAAAATCAAAATTGATGAAGATTTAACAAAAAATATCAAAAAAGATTTGAAAAAAAATAAAAATTCTGAAATATCTGAAAAAATTTCTGAAGCTAGGTGGTTGTTATCTTCAGTGAAAAAAAGAAACGATACGGTTCTTAAAGTTGGAGAGTATATTTTTTCAAAACAAATAAATTTTTTCAAAAATAATCCAATAAAAATTGAAACATTGACCAATAAAGAAATATCAGAGGAATTAGGACTCCATCCTTCTACAATCTCAAGAATTTTGAAAAATAAATATATTGATACTCCTAAAGGCATTATGCCCCTAAAATCTTTAATGGTTTCTTCAGTTTCTAAGTCAAGAAATATTACCTCTATTCAATTAATGAATCTGATTAAAGATATTATTAAACATGAAAATAAACCTAAAAGTGATAAACAAATTACTATTGAGCTCAATAAAAGAGGATTTAATTTAGCAAGAAGAACCATAACAAAATACAGAAAGAGAAATAATATTCCATCATCAAGAGACAGATAATTATTAGGTTAAAATGACATTATGGATAATGTTGAGAGCAAAAATAATCTTGAAACAATAATAGATGAATCATCAAATCTTTCTCTTAATCAAATCAGAAGACTCTTAAATAAAATGTCATCATCTGAAATTGCTCACGCCCTCGAATCCTCTCCTCCTAAACAAAGAAATCTGCTTTTCTCTCTTTTAAAAACTGAGGAAGAAGGTGATGTATTGTTCGAATTGGGGGAAGAAATACAACAAGATTTGATTTCCAGTATTTCAAACGAAGAATTAGCAGAAGCTGTTAAAGAGTTAGAGTTAGATGAAATTGTAGACATTCTTCAGAATCTACCTGAGGAAAGAATGAAAAAAATTCTTTCTGGTATGTCTCAGATTGATAGAAAGCGAATTGAGGTTGGCCTTACATTTCCTGAAAATACTGCTGGAGGCCTCCTAAATACAGATGTAATAAGTGTGCGTCCTGAAAATTCAATTGAAGTTGTGACAACTTATCTGAGAGGTCAAAAAAAATTACCTGAAAATACAGACAAAATCTTTGTTGTTAACAATGAGAATGAATATTTAGGTGAATTAACTATTAGTAATATTATTACGAGTAATCCATCTATGGTTGTTAGAGAAATTATGGAAACAAGTTCAATGCCTTTGAATGTAAATATGGATGATAAAGATGTGGCAACTACTTTTGAAAGAAATGATTTAATATCTTCTGCTGTAGTTGATGACAATGGAAAACTTATTGGAAGAATAACTATAGATGATGTTGTGGACGTCATAAGGGAAGATGCTGACCAGAATCTTCTAGGCATGGCAGGAGTTGCTGAAGATACTTTCGCACCACCTGGAAGAGCAGCAAAAAGCAGAGTATTTTGGTTAAGCATGAATCTTGTAACTGCATTTATAGCAGCAAGTGCAATTAATCTTTTTCAAGATGCCCTTGATAAAATTGTCTACTTAGCAGTATTAATGCCAATAGTAGCAAGTATGGGAGGCGTTGCTGCAACTCAAACACTAACCATTGTTCTAAGAGGACTTACTTTAGAGCAAATAAATACATCAAATATAAGGTGGTTATTCAAAAGAGAGCTTGCAGTATCAATAATAAATGGAATAGTTTTGTCTATACTTGTAGGAACATCCACATATCTTTGGTTTCAAGATAAGATGCTTGCAGTCTTAATTTCATGTGCTCTAGTTATTAACTTAGTTAGTTCTGTAATTGCAGGAATACTAGTACCACTGATTCTAAGAAAATTTAATCAGGATCCTGCAATTGGTGGGAGTGTTGTTGTAACGACTTTTACAGACGTAATTGGTTTTATATCTTTTCTTGGGTTAGCAACTTTATATTTAATTTAATCTTTCAATTTTTGGATCGGTAATATTGCCAGTTACTTTAAATTGAAAAGTTGAAGCATCATCCAAACGCTCATCTACAATATTTTCAAAAATAAAACCGCCTGCTAATGCAGGAATACCTCCAAACACAGCTGCATACCATGGAATATTTTCAGAAAGTTTTAATCTCATCTCAAGATCAAGATTAAGTTCGTTTAATATGCCAACATTATCTTTAAGTACTTCTCCCATCCATTCCATTTTTGCTTCAGCTGTCTCAAGTTTGATAGGTTTATTAATTAATGCTCGATTTTGACCTACATAAAAGTCACCTTCTGCTCGTTTAATTATAAGATTTCTTGATCCAAGCAAAGAATCACTATTTATTCCTTCTACAATTGCATTTAGATTAAAAATTCTAAGGGCTCTTAAAAATGCAGAATCTGGTAGAGATGCTTTAGACTCAAGGTCCTTAATTAAAAACTTGATTTCACCTTCCAAATTTCTAAGTTCACTTAAACTGTTCCATTGAATATTAAGATCAGAAGATAAATAGCCAAAATCATAGTTTATAGAATCCTTAAAGGGAAAATTATCAGTATTAATTTCATATGAGCCTCTAACTTTGTATAAGTCCTCATTTCGATTGAAGCTTATATATGCTTTTTTCTTTGCATAAGGCCCTATGTAGAAATTTTTGCTCCTAATATTTATATTATCTATAGTTGTAATTTCTTTGTTTCTAAGAAAATAAAAATCAACATCTTGAAACACATCATCATAAGTCTGAATGTTCTTTCCTACGAACCTTATGTTGATATTGTCATTTAAGGAAATATCTGTGTTAGCAAGACTTACTCCATTAAATTCAAATTTTGTGTCAAATACATCAATTCTGGTAAACCCTGAGTTATCTATTCTTATGCTTCCATTTAGATTTTTGCCATAAAAATTTGCATATGTTTCATTTTCATTGAATAAAATTTTCAGTGTTTGATTGTTATAAGTATTATTGAATAGATTAAGTGTTTTACTCTTAATAAAAATTGATTTTAGGTTAGATGTATTATTTCCACTAGAATCTACTAATAAGTTTTCTATATTGATGTCTTTAAGGTTTAAATAAATGTAAAAACCATCAAGCTCTTGTTTTGATGAAACAGTTTCTTCGCTAAAACCATTTCCAAAGTCAAAATATCCATTATTTTTATTATCAAAAAAAGCTTCAAATTTTCTATTTTTTATTAAGTAAGAGGGGTTAGACAAATTTCTTATTTTGATCGTAGTGAAGAGCTTATCTTTAATATTTTTGGAAATTTCGTCTATTTCTGAGCTAAATTCAGTATTTGTGAGATCGCTCTCAAGTAACAATGATGCTACATTATCTTTGATTTCTATAGTTGTCTTGAAAGCTTCCTTTCCTTTTATACCAAAATATCTTTGATCGTTAATAGTTTGACTCAGATCGATTTCTAAATTTGTTTTGATAATAACGCCGTCACTTACATACATTGATCCTTGAATGAACTGATCAGGAATATTTGCTTCAAATTTACCATAAAGATTTTCATCATCTCCCTCAAATAATTCTAAATTAATAGCATTTATTAAAAACTTGGACTCTGTTTCAAGTCTTGATTCATAAAAATTATATTTATTAAAACTCTCAATCGTTAAATTTTCTAAATCAAGAGTTCCATTGCTTTCAACAATTAAATTTATCTTAGCGCTATCAAATGAATCTAGATTAATTAAGTTTCGATTAATAATATCTTTTTCATTTAAATAAAATGTGCCTAAAAAAAATAATTTTTGTGAAGGGTTAGGCAAAAACAATTCTAATTTATCGAAATATGACTCATTTATGCTGCCCTCATGACTTACAACAGAGATATCATCAATTTTCATTGAAATATATGACTTAGATACATTCAAATTCAAGTCATTAGATTTTATTAATAAATCATTAATTTCAATATTTACATTTGTTAAGAAAAATCCATCAGATTTACTATCAATTTGATTTGTAAAATTTACGATTTCTAGTTCATTGATCACTATTAAATCACTGCTCAAAGATCTGAGCACATTTATACCTATCTTCAGTGATTCAATAATCATCAATACGTTTGAATTTTTATCATAGACTTCTATGTTTTTTACAGAATAAGTTGGTTTAAGCAGATTTTTATTTGAATCTATTTCTTCAAAATTAATTTTATAGTCTGTTAGTCCGAGTTTATTTGAGGTATTTAAAGCTAAATCGGGTTTAAATATAAAAATAGAGTAGGTCAAAATAAAAATAAAAAATATCATTATCAAGATAAATAAAAAAAGCTTGGATACTCTTAATAACAAGTTCATTCTTTATATTTTTCTATTTGTTAAAGAGGGGAAATATACGGACAAAATTGCAATCGAGATACAAAAAAGAATATTAAATAATGTGCTTACAAATAAAGTTAAGTATGAAAAATTATATAAATTAATAATGATCTGAGTGAAGCCTACATAAGCAGAAGCTGAAACCCCAAAAAAAATACAAACCTGAAGATATGAAAATAATTTAAATGCATTTGCATATGTATTAATTAAGTAAGAAGCAAAACAAAAGAGAACAGCATTATGACCAAAAAATGTATTAGAAATCAAATCAATAAACAGTCCAGTGCAAAATGCTTCTACAGGACCAATATTATTTTTTGATCTATAAATATAAAATGAATAGGCTAAAAAAGTTAGAGGAAGAACAATATTTAACTTGATTAATCCAGGGGCGAGAATATATTCCACATAACATATAAAAATTATTAAAAATAGTTTTTTTAATATGCTATACATCATAGCTTAATGACTCCAAATAGATTTGAATGTAGAGGATTAGAAATTAATTTTATTGTTAGTAAGGTCGTTGATGTATCTACAATTTTTATTGATTCCAAATTTCCAATTTCAATACCTTTTGGATAAATACCTCCCAATCCAGATGAAAAGAATTTTTCTCCTAATTCATGGTTATCTAACCAAACTAATTGACTATATGAGCATGTAATATAATCAGATGCTCCACTTCCTGAAGCATTACAATAGAAATCCCCCTTTGAATTTGTCAAAGGTATGCTTGATTTAGTATCTGTTAACAGCATCACTTCATAAAAAGATTTATTATTGACGACTTGTCCAATTATTCCAGTTTCATTAAAAACCGCTCCTTCTTTAATATCTTTATTGGTATTTTGAATAATTTCAATATACATTCTGTGCTTATCACAACAATTAAAAATATTAGGATTAAAGCTCTTTAATTTAGCTAGAGAATAAGATTCAATGAATTTATTTCCGTTAATTATTTTATTTAAAGAACTATGGTCATAAAAAAAACTTTTTTCCCTTGAAATAACAAAATTATTTAGATAGCTCTGGTCTAACTGTTCTTTAAGTATTTTGTTCTCTCTAGAAAGATGGTCTTTAGATTTGAATAGTCTGCTAAGTTCAGTAATTTGATCAATAGAATATTTTTTTAAAAGATATGATGATGAAATTTTAAAGGAAGAGAAACCATTTTTGATACCATTGAATGTATTAGTATTTATATCTAAATATAAGAGAAATACTCCCAAAAGAATTACTAAAAAATAGCTTATTTTCTGACCAGGAGTTGGCGTGTTCCTAGCCATTCTTTTTACTCAGATGATAGAAGATCTATATTGTACTTATCCATTATCTCTAGCGCTTGGCCTCCTCCCCTTGCTACACATGTGAGTGGATCTTCAGCAACAATAACTGGAATACCTGTCGAGCTTGAAATCAATTTATCAAGATCTCTCATAAGTGCTCCTCCACCAGTTAATACAATTCCTCTTTCAGCAATATCAGCTGCAAGTTCAGGGGGCGACAACTCTAAGGCATTTCTAATAGCCCTAACCATACCAAATAATGGATCTTTCATTGCTTCAAAAATTTGCTCGCTGTTTATGGCAAATGTTTCAGGTATTCCCTCAGCAAGATTACGACCAGTAATAGACATTTCAAGTTTTTCAGACTCTGCGGTAGCACAACCAATTGTGTATTTTATTTTCTCAGCAGTTGATTCTCCAATTACGCAACCATAATTTCTTCTTATCCATGATGTAATAGCTTCATCCATTTTATCTCCGCCAATTTTGACAGATTCTGAATAAACAACCCCATTTAAAGACAAGATTGCAATTTCTGAGGTACCACCACCTATGTCAACAACCATATTACCACTTGCCTCTTCAACAGGCAGTCCTGCTCCAATGGCTGCAGCCATTGGTTCTTCAATCAATTTAACATCTCTTGCACCAGCACCTAGGACCGACTCTCTAATAGCCCTTCTTTCAACTTGAGTCGATCTGCATGGAACACATACTAGAACTCTTGGACTAGGTTTTATAAAAAGCTTTTCGTGAACTTTTGCAATAAAATGCTGAAGCATTTTTTCCGTAACTTGGAAATCTGCTATAACCCCCTCAGATAAAGGTCTTGTAGCCTTGATATTACCAGGAGTTCTGCCAAGCATTTTTTTTGCTTCTGTTCCAACAGCAACAACTGTTTTTTGCCCTCTGGATTCTCTTATAGCAACCACTGAGGGTTCATTCAAAACAATTCCAACATCTTTCGTATATATCAAGGTGTTTGCAGTACCTAAATCAATTGATAAATCGTTGGAAAAATATCCACCGACCATTTTAAACAAGTTAAATTTCACGTGATTTCCTGTTATAAAGTAATTTAATTAATAATCTAGTTAGGTTAATATTCTCCCACTAAACTATAATAATATCCTATATATGGACAAGAAAACAGTTACAACTATATCTTATCTCTCAAGACTGAAGATTGACGATGAAAAAGAAGAAAAAATAATTGAGGATTTAGATAATATTATTAAATTCGTTGATCAATTGAACATTATTGATACTTCAGACGTAGCTCCTCTAACAAATCCTCTAGAAAAAACTGCAAAAACAAGAAAAGATATTGTGACTGCAAAAAATCTAAAAAAAGATTTACTTGAAGTTGCTCCATCATCAAATGATGACTATTTTTTAGTGCCCAGGGTTGTTGAGTGACAATTAAATATAAATCAGTAAAAGAATTCAAAGAAATGATTTCTCAAAAAGAGATTTCAAATAAAGAAATCATTCAAGAAGTATTTAATCTTATAGATGATAACAAGGGCTTAAATGCCTTTATTACCTTAAATGAAGAAAACTCTATAAAAAAGGCTGAATACTTTGATAATAATCCTTCAGAACTATCACTTGCGGGAATACCTATTGCGCAAAAAGACTTATTTTGTACAAAAGGTCTTCGAACAACATGTGCTTCAAATATTCTTAATAATTTTGTGCCGCCGTATACTGCTACTGTAATAGAAAATTTAGAAAATGCAGGCTGCATTTCAGTTGGCAAAACAAATATGGATGAATTTGCCATGGGCTCTTCAAACGAAACAAGTTTTTTTGGAAATGTTCATAACCCGTGGGGTGAAAATTTGGTACCTGGAGGGAGTTCTGGAGGTGCAGCAGCTGCTGTCGCAGCTGGGATAGTCCCAGCAGCATCTGGAACAGACACAGGAGGCTCAATAAGGCAACCTGCCTCTCTATGTGGTATCACAGGCATTAAACCAACATACGGTAGAATTTCTAGATGGGGAATGATTGCCTTTGCTTCAAGTCTTGACCAAGCAGGTCCGATGGCAAGGACAGCAGAAGATTGTGCTATTTTATTGAATGAAATGTGCTCGCATGATGAAAAAGACACAACATCATTAGACGAAACTGTCCCTAATTTTCAGGAAAACTTAAATAAACCATTAAAAGGAAAAAAAATTGGTATTGTAAAAGATCTCGATTTATCGAATCTTGATAATGATGTTGTAGAAGTATTTGAAAATTCACTCAAAGAATTTCAATCATTAGGAGCAGATTTGGTAGATATATCCCTACCCAACTTAGCTTTATCTGTTCCAACTTACTACGTTGTAGCTCCAGCAGAATGCTCTTCAAACTTGTCTAGATTTGATGGTGTAAAATTCGGTCGTCGATCTGAGCATACAAAAGATTTAGAAGAATTATATGTAAATACTCGTAGTGAAGGTTTTGGTGATGAGGTTAAAAGAAGAATTTTAATTGGGTCTTATGTTTTATCGGCCGGTTATTACGATGCATATTACAAGAAAGCGCAACAAGTAAGAAGGCTTATTAAAAATGATTTTGAGAATGCTTTTTCTAATGTTGATGTAATTATGACTCCTACCACCCGAGGGCCTGCATTTGAAATTGGTTCAAAGGGAAATGATCCTATTCAAATGTATTTGGAAGATTTATTTACAATCTCTGCAAATCTTGCAGGATTACCAGCTTTATCATTGCCAAATGGTTTTATTGATAACAAACCAATTGGTCTACAGATAATTGGTAACTTTTTAGATGAAAGCTCAATTTTGAATTTTGCTCATATGTATCAAAGTGAAACTAATTGGCATATGCATACACCAGAGGGAATTAAGTAATGAGCTGGGAAACTGTAATTGGTCTAGAAATTCATGTACAACTTTCAACAAAGTCTAAACTTTTCTCAGGTGGATCAACAGAATTTGGTGCTGAAGCTAATACTCATGTTGATTTAATAGATATGGGATTGCCTGGAGTTCTTCCAGTTGCCAATAAAGAAGCTTTCTATAAAGCTATAAGGTTCGGACTTGCTACTAAAGCAAAAATAAATCAGACGTCGTCTTTTGATAGAAAAAATTATTTTTATCCAGATCTTCCTAAAGGCTATCAAATAACTCAAATGACTAAACCAATTGTTGAAAAAGGCTCTATTAAAATATATTTAGACGGGTCTGAAAAAGTTATTAATATTACTAGAGCTCATCTTGAGGAAGATGCTGGTAAATCAATTCATGACCTTTTCGATGGAGAAACTGGTGTTGACTTAAACAGAGCAGGCACACCTCTACTCGAAATCGTATCTGAGCCAGAGATATCAAATGCGAAAGAAGCTGTTGCATACTTTAAAGCAATTAGACAACTGGTTACTTTTTTAGACATATGTGATGGAAACATGGCTGAAGGATCAATGCGATGCGATGTTAATGTTTCAATTAAAAAAAATGATTCAAGTGAGCTAGGTACAAGAGCTGAGCTAAAAAATATTAATTCATTTAAATTTATTGAGAAGGCAATAAACTTTGAAATAGATAGGCAAACTAAACTACTCGAAAACGGTGAATCAGTAGTTCAGGAAACTCGACTTTATGATAGTGAAAAAAATGAGACTAGGTCAATGCGTTCAAAGGAAGAAGCAAATGATTATAGATATTTCCCCTGTCCAGATCTTCTGCCAGTTGTAATTTCTGATAAAGAGTTAATAGAAATTAAAGAAAATCTACCTGAACTCCCAGAAGAGAAAGAAAAAAGATATGTTGAAGATATTGGTCTTGATAAGTCTGAAGCAGTAATTATTTCCTCATCAAAAGCTATGGCGAATATGTTTGAGGAAGCTTCTGCCAAAACAAACGATGCAAAATTAGTTGCTAAATGGCTTGTAGGCGATGTAAGTGCGCTTCTCAACAAAGATAATATCGAAATTGACGAATCTAAATTATCTGCTGAAAACTTTGGTAAATTAATTGAAAGGATTACTGATAATACAATATCTGGAAAAATTGCTAAATCAGTTCTTGAAGATATATGGGAAAATGGTTCAGATGTTGATAAGGTGATTGAAACAAAGGGACTTGTTCAAATTCAAGATGAATCAATTCTTGAAGATATCGCTCAAAAAGTAATTCAGTCAAATCCTGATCAAGTTTCAGCATATTTAAATGGAAAAGATAAACTATTCGGATTTTTTGTTGGGCAGATAATGAAAGAGACTCAAGGGAAAGCAAATCCAAAGAGTGTGAATGATATTTTAAGAAGATTGCTTAAATAGGTTTATAAAACAAACATGCTTAAAGTTTCTGCAACAAAAGCAGGTTTTTCAACACCTTTTATTTCCATTGTAACTTCTGTTTTTGCAAGGTACTGACCAGGATTTTTCTCAGAAATATCAATGCATTTCATGCGTATTCTTACTTCAGAATCTACTGGAACAGGACTTAGAAACCTTACCTTGTCTAGTCCATAATTGAGTCCCATCTTGGTGCCCTCTAAAACCAAACCAATTTCTTGATCAAAAGGAATCCCTGCAACTAGTGACAAAGACAAAAAACCATGCGCAATCGTTGATCCGAATACAGGTGTAGCTTGTTCTGGATCAACATGAATAAATTGATGATCCATTGTTGCATCTGCAAACTTATTGATTCTATCTTGATCTATCAAAACCCAGTCAGATACACCTACTTCGGTACCTATAACTGAATCTATCTCAGATGGATTTATAACTTTCATCATATTACTGCTCCATATAATAATTATTATATTCTTCTCTTAATTCAAACTTTTGTAGTTTACCTGTGGCACCGTGAGGTAATTCTTTTAAGAAAACTATTTCATCTGGAAGCCACCATTTAGCAACTTTATCAGTCAAAAATTCAATAATGCTATCTTTTTCAATTGGATCACCTGAATTTGTTACAACAAATAGCATTGGTCTTTCATCCCATTTTGGATGAGGAATACCCACAACACATGCTTCAGCTATTTCTGGATGGCCGAAAGCAGCATTTTCTAAATCAATAGAACTTATCCATTCTCCACCTGATTTAATTACATCTTTCGCTCTGTCCTTTATAGTCATGTAACCGTCTTCATCAAGCACAGAAATATCACCCGTATCAAACCAACCGTCAGCATCAACTGCATCTTTTTCAGCTTTGAAATACTTTTGTAAAATCCATGGGCCCCTAACCATTAAATGCCCTTGAGATTTTCCATCTTTTGGAAGCTCATTTCCTTGGTCGTCAACAACTTTTAGCTCTACACCATATATAGGCCTTCCTTGTTTTAATTGAATTGCATATTTTTCTTCTTTTGGCATGTTTTTCATTTCTTGTGTAGGAACATTAGTTGTACCTAATGGACTCATTTCAGTCATACCCCACGCATGAATAACATTTACATCATGAACTTCATCAAATTCTTGAAGAGTGGCTAAAGATAAAGCAGATCCTCCAATAATGGTATTTCTAACTGAGGTTAGAATTTTGTTATTTTCTCTACAATAAGCTAATAGACCCATCCAAATTGTAGGAACACCAAAAGCAAGCGTCACATCTTCTTGGTCAATTAATTCATACAAAGGCTCTCCTTCCATTTGCATACCAGGCATGACCAGTTTTAATCCATTCATGGCACCAAAATAAGGAATTCCCCAAGCTAAGACATGAAATAAAGGAACAACCATTAAAATCGAATCATCTGATTGAATTGTCAAAGCAGTCAATGAAGCTTGTGCATGAATAATATTAGATTTATGGCTATACAATACTCCTTTTGGATTACCAGTAGTGCCTGATGTATAACACAAAGCACATGCAGCATCATCAGCTAGATTTGGCCATTTATAATTTTCATCACCGTCTTCTATATACTCTTCATAAGAAATTGCATTTTTTAGGGATGTTTTAGGCATCTCCTCTACTTCACAAAGAACAACATATTTTTCTACTGTTTTAAGATTATCTTGAAGTGCTTCGAGAATTGGAACAAATGGTAGCTCAACAAAAATCATTTTGTCCTCTGCATGATTAATTATGTAAACAGCTTGTTCTGGATGTAACCTGAAGTTTAAAGTATGTGTAACAGCACCCATCCCAGATATTCCGTAATACATTTCTAAGTGTCTATATGTATTTAGAGCTAATGTCGCAACAACATCTCCATTCTGAATTCCATCTTTTTCAAGAGCAGATGCTAGCTTTCTGGCTCTAATACAAACATTTTCGTAATTTGATCGATGGATCTCTCCAGATACAAGCCTACTGATAATCTCCGTTTTTGGATGAATTTCTCTTGCGTGTTCAATAATACCCGCAACGTTTGGTGTCCATGTTTGCATATCTCCAATCATTTGAATTGCTCCCTTAAGATGTTTGATATAAATTATATAAGAACCTACATTATTTGATAACTAAATTATGAACATTAAAGAAGGCATTGAAAAAAGATTCTCAGTTAGAGCTTTTACCGACCAAGTTCCTAGCATTGAATTAATAAAAGAAATATTAAAAACTGCAGGATCTGCTCCATCAGGAGGAAATATCCAACCTTGGAAGGTGTATGTGTTAAATGAAAATGCAAAAAAGTCATTATCTGAAAAAACTTTACATAATTTTGATAATGGAGTTCAGGAAGAGATTGAATATGAAATTTATCCAAAACCTTTAGCAGATGAATATAAAAAAAGACGATACGAATGTGGTGCTGATATGTACAATGCGCTTTCAATAAAAGAGGATGATTTAGATTCACGATTCAAACAAATAAGAGAAAATTATAAATTTTTTGGAGCTCCAATCGGAATGATAGTTACCATAGATAGATCATTTGGAAAAAATGGATGGGGACATGTTGGTATGTTCCTTGAGAATCTTTGGTTATCTGCAATTCATCACGGACTAGGTATTTGTCTTCAAGAATCATGGTCTATTTATCCAAAGACAGTTAAGGAATTTACGAAACATCCAGATAATGAAATTGTTTGGTGTGGCGTTGCAATTGGTTTCGAAGACTCTTCTCATCCTATAAATCAATACCGTACTAAAAGAGAAGAACTAAGCTCCTTTGTTAAATTTATTGATTGAGTTTAAAAATGAAATCTCTTAACAAAATTGATTTTGAAAATACCTATGCAAATGAACTAAACGGAATATGTGAAAGGTGCTCACCTACTAGTTTTAATAAATCTGAAATTCTTCTTAGAAACTATTCTTTAGCTACTGAACTTGGGATAGATGAATCATTTTTGGATTCTAAGGAATGTTTGAATATATTTTCTGGACGCATTGTTTTAGAAAATTCTATACCAATTGCTCAAGCATACTCAGGTCATCAATATGGTAATTTCAATCCTCAAATGGGTGATGGAAGAGCAATATTACTTGGCGAGATAAATCAAAAAGATATCCAATTAAAAGGGAGTGGTCAAACTCCTTTTTCAAAGAGAGGTGATGGCAAATCTGCTTTAGGTCCAGTGCTGAGGGAGTATGTAATTAGTGAATTTATGAATTCAGTAAATATTCCTACTACAAGGTCATTAATGGCGATTAAGTCTAATGAAAACGTTTTTAGAGATGAAGAAACACCAGGAGGTATCTTAGCAAGAGTTGCAAATAGCCACATTAGAATTGGTACTTTTGAGTACGTATCATATTTTAAACCCAATAGTTTAGAGACGCTTGCAGACTATGTAATTAAAAGACATTATCCGGAGCTTTCTGATGCCGATAATAAGTATATAAGCTTATTTGCTGCTATTTGTGACAAACAATCATTTTTGATTTCAAAATGGATGGGAGTTGGTTTTGTTCATGGGGTAATGAATACAGATAATATGTTAGTCTCAGGTGAGACTATTGATTATGGGCCATGCGCTTTCATGGATGAATATAATCCAAGCATCTACTTCAGCTCAATTGATAAACATGGAAGGTACTCATATAAAAATCAACCTGCAATAATGATTTGGAACTTATCCAAGCTTGCAGAGGCGTTTATTCCATTGGTTGATAAAAATAAAGAAAAGGCTGTTATAGAGTTGTCCGAGGTTCTCAATTTAGCAATGCCTACCTATCAAGAATATTTTTACATAGAAATGAGTAAAAAATTTGGTTTAAAAAATGTTGATCAAGAAGTGATGAATTTAGTAAATAACTATCTAAAAATCCTAATGGAAAATAGTGTTGACTTTGTATTGTCTTTTAGAGATTTAGGAAAATTATTATCTGATAATAAAAAAATTGATGATACAGTTTTCAAAAATGTTAAAAATTTCAATAACTGGTATTGTGAATTTTTAAATTTATTATCATTAAAAAAACTAACAAAATTAAAAGTTTCAAAAACAATGGATTCTTATAATCCATGCTATATTCCAAGAAATCATTTAGTTGAAGACGCTATCATAAATGCTGTTACTGGAGACATGAAAAAAATTAATTTAATTGCTGAGTTATTAAAAGAGCCTTTTACAGAAAAAGATGGATATGAGAGTTACACAAAACCTTCATCTTCAGATAAGCGATATGTTACTTATTGTGGTACTTAAGATAATTTAGAAAGTTCCTAAAGTAATCCTTGGAAGCTCCTGAAAGTCTTTTAAATTTGAAACATTTGAAAAGTGATTTTTTTTAAAAATATTCTCAACTTCTTCTTGTTGCTGATATCCATGTTCCAACATCAACAAGCCTCCCCTCTTCAGAACTTCAGTTGACTGTTCAATAATTAATCTTATATCCCGGAGTCCATTATCCTTTGCTACTAGTGCCTTATTAGGTTCATGTTGAAGATTTTCTAAGTGAGGATCTTGATCTGCGATGTAAGGAGGATTAGTTACTATTAAATCAAAAGATGCTTTTTTAAAAGATGAAAGCCAGTCTGCATGAACAAGAGAAAAATTATTTACATTAAGGATATTCTTGTTAATCAAAGCAACATTTAAAGCGTCCACTGAATGATCTGAGCCATACACATTTAAACTTGGATTTTTTAGAGCAATTGAAATTCCAATACATCCAGACCCAGTACCAGCATCTAACACTTTGGTTCGAGATGAAAGATGATTATTTACATAATCAACCAAAATTTCTGTTTCTGGTCTTGGGATTAATACCCTTTCATCAACATAAAATCTATTTTCGTAAAAATCCGTTGAATTTAATATGTAATCTAATGGAACTCCTTGCTTCTTTTGTTCTAGGAATTGTTCAATCAGATTTTGTTGATGTTTTGTAAGAATTCTCTCATTATTTATAAGGGTATCTTGATCATTGAATTTTAATTTTTCTTTTAAAAAAAAGTTTAGTTCCTCATGAATATTCAATCCATCAAATAAAATTTTGTATTGTCCTAATGTTTTACTCAATTACTCAGATTCAAGTTGCGAAAGCATAGCTAATTGATTTTCAGCTAACAGTGCATCACATATTGATTTAATGTCGCCATCCATAATTTGATCTAAATTATGTTGCGTTAACTTTATCCTATGATCTGTCATTCTGCCTTGAGGGAAGTTATAAGTCCTTATTTTTTCACTTCTATCTCCAGTACCAACTAAAATCTTTCTTTCGCTTGCAATACTCTCCTGCTGATCATCAATTTCTTGCTGTTTTAACTTGGCTGCTAAAAGGGACATAGCTTTTTCTTTGTTTTTATGTTGTGATCTTCCATCCTGGCACTCAACAACTAAACCAGATGGAATATGAGTAAGACGAACAGCCGAATCTGTCTTATTAACGTGTTGTCCTCCAGCACCTGACGCCCTAAAAGTATCTACTCTTAGATCATTTTTATCGATACTTATATCCTGCACTTCCTCTACTTCTGGTAAAACCGCCACAGTGCAGGTTGATGTATGAATTCTTCCTTGTGATTCAGTTTCAGGAACTCTCTGAACTCTATGAACTCCTGACTCAAATTTAAGAACCTTAAAAACACTTTTTCCATTTAATTTTGCAACAACTTCTTTTAGACCGCCTTGCTCAGAAGGTTTTATATCCATTATTTCAAGATTCCAGCCCTCTCTTTCAGATAGCCTGGTATACATGCGAAATAAATCACCAGCAAAAATTCCAGCTTCATCACCGCCAGCACCAGCTCTTATTTCAAGATAAGCAGAGCCATCATCAGCAGAGTCTTTTGGAAGAAGCATAAATTTTAATTCTTGCTCCAAAGCTTCAGGTTTATCTATATTAATTCTTAAATCATCCTCAGCTAACAATTTGAGATCTTCATCACCAGATTTGATTATTTCATTAGCATCATCAATGCTTTTAATAATTTTTTTATATTCATCAAACTTAGCAACTATTGGCTTTAACTCAGAGAATTCTTTGTTTAGTTGAGTATATTTTTCAATATCTTTAACTGTTTCAGAGTCTACTAAAAGAGTTTCGATCTCAGCTATTCTATTTTTTAACTGATCAAGCTTATTGAGCATTGAATCATGCATTATTAAAATAATTTTTTATCATCGATTCAATTATATGATCATCAAAATTCTTTATCTCTTGGAAATTGTTTAAGTTTACATTATCGACATCCATAGTTTTGATAGCTTTTACAAGTTCTGAATAATCATTTGATTGTTTAAACTGAACAATTTCATTATCTGACAGGCTATTTAGAAAAGATTCAAGCTGATTATTTACATTATCTTTCGATATTTTTTGATAATGTCCGTCAAGTGCAGATTGAGCCTCTAAGGCTATTATATTTAATGCTTTCTCTGCTTCTATTGTCCGCTGCCCAATATTTTCTTGAGTTATTTTTTCAATGTCATCAATTGAGAAAAGGTAAGCTTGCTCTATATTTTTGATTTCCTCCTCAATATTTCTTGGTACACCAAGATCGATGAGCAACATGGGTTTATTTTTTCTTGTTCTAAGGGCATTTTCAACAGCTCCTTTGCCGATTATTGGTAATTCTGTTGTTGAGGATGCTATTACAATATCAGTATGCTCTAACTCATTATGCAAAGATTCAAGTGAACCAGAAAATATTTCATAACTATCATTTAATTTAATCTTCTTTATTGAACGATTTATTGATTTAATTTTATCAATGCCTTTTTCGTATAGTCTTTTAATAACGTTTTGTGCTAATGAACCAGCACCGACTACAAGAACATTTTGATCCTGAGGATTCTCAAAAATATTATTTACTAATTTTAATGCAAGTCCGCTTACTGATAATGAATTTAGTCCTATCTTTGTTTGTGTTCTTGCTTTTTTGGAAATTTCAATTACTTTTTCAGATAAGTAAATAAGCTCCCTCCCTACGATACCGATGTCTTTTGCTTTCCTATAAGCAGTTTTAAACTGCCCAAAAATTTCTTGTTCACCTAATACCTGTGAGTCAATTCCTGAAGCAACTTTACTCATGTGGACTAAAGCATCATGTCCGCTTAAGAAATAGAAACTGTCATCTGAAATATTATTTACTTGAAGAGCTTTCAAAGTCTCATTTAACACATTTTTGCTAATATCCTTTTTTCCAACAAAATAAAGCTCAGTCCTATTACAGGTTGATATACCAAAAAAAGATTCAATATCATCTTTAAATATCTTTTTTAGATGACTAGACAATAAAATTTGATTTGTATCATTTATAATGAATCTTTCTCTTTCGGAGACTTTTGAAGTTTTATGATTAATGCCAAATAGCTGAAGTTCCATGACGAAGTATTATTTATTAATTTTTTATTCTTTTTTATTAGTTTCTTGTGTAAGTTCAGGTAATTTTACCAAATCAGAGCTCAACTATAATGCTAAAATCAAAATTTTTGACGAAACAAATATTATCAAATCCAACATATCAGTTTTCCAAAACCGCATTATTATACAATTTTACGAATACATTGTTGGAAATTTAGCCAAAATTGAACTTAATGATGATGGAAATATTTTAATAGACGGAATTGACATCAAAAACATTGATTTTGAGGTAAATAATTTTAGCAACAAAAAATACTTTCAAGTCTTAAACAGTTGTCTTAGAAAAAATATAGAAGAATATTCGGATGAAAAGCTATCAATAAATTGTAATGAGAATGGCGATATCAATTTTGACATTAATGATCTTGGACAAATTAAAATAAAGTTAGTTATTTCTAAGAAACTTGAGAGGAAAGATAAAACACCATCTGCTGCAAAATGAATAAATTATTATTAAAGTCTCCAGCAAAGATTAACTTAGATTTAACAATCTTAAACAAACTCAAAAATGGATACCACGAGATTAATACATCTTTTCAACTTATTGATTTGTTTGACGAGATTGAATTTGAGAGCTCTAAAAATAATATTTCTTTATCTTCAAACCTTAAAGAATTAAATTCAGATGACAATATCATCACTACTGTTGCTAGAAAACTTAAAAATTCAAATAGCAAATTGGGAGTTAAAATTAAGCTTAAAAAGTTAATCCCTATTGGTGCTGGTCTTGGTGGTGGAAGTTCTAATGCAGCATCAACTATAGTGGCTTTAAATAAATTATGGGATCTTAAGATGTCTAAAAGTGAAATGCATAATTTTGCTAGAAATATTGGAGCAGACGTACCATTTTTTCTATTTGGTCAAAATGCGCAAGGAAATGGCATAGGGGATATTCTCAAATATAAAGATTCAATTACTGATAACATTCTTATTATTGATCCTATGATATTTAGCTCAACGGAAGAAATGTATCGTGAATATGATTTAATCAATAACAAAAATAAAATTATCAAAGACAATCCTAATAACAATGATTTTTTGGATATTTTTTTAGAAAAAAATAATCAAGTAAAAGAATTTTTTGAAAATAATGCACAAGAATTTGAAATTAGACTTTCAGGAAGTGGTTCATGTATGTTTGTAATCTATAATGATCAGAAAAATATACAAAAATTTATTAAGAAAATTCCTTCTAATTGGAGATTCTTTTCTTGTAAACCATTACAATATTCGCCGATATGTTATATCAAGTAGCTTTGGGGTGTCGCCAAGCGGTAAGGCAACGGGTTTTGATCCCGTCATGCGTAGGTTCGAATCCTACCACCCCAGCCATGCTTTATAATAAATCTAGGGGAAATTATGAAAGATAATGCTTTTGACATTTTTACTGGCACGGCTAATCCAGAATTAGCTGAAGAAGTATCAAAAATACTTAAGATAGATATTGCTCCTGCTGATGTTGGGTATTTTTCAGATGGCGAACTAAATGTTCAAATTCAAGAAAACGTAAGAGGTCATGATACTTTTATCATTCAGTCTACCTGCTCACCAACGAATAAGAATGTAATGGAGATTATGTTAATTGCTGATGCTCTCAAAAGATCATCTGCATCTAAAATTACTGCTATTGTTCCTTACTTTGGTTATGCCAGACAAGACAGAAGAGTTAGATCAGCCAGAGTTCCTATAAGTGCTAAAGTTGTTGCAGATATGTTTGCTTCAGTTGGCATTGATAGAGTTCTTACTATTGATCTTCACTCAGAAACTATTCAGGGTTTTTTTGATATGCCTGCTGATAATGTATATGCAACAAAATTTATGGTTGATGACATCAAGGATAATAACGAAAGAGATGAAGTTGTAGTTGTTTCTCCAGATGTTGGTGGAGTAGTAAGAGCCAGGGCATTAGCAAAGTTATTAGACGACACTGATTTAGCTATCATAGATAAAAGACGTGCTGCAGCAAATCAGTCAGAAGTAATGAACATCATTGGTGATATTCAAGGAAAAGTTTGTATTGTTCCTGATGACATAATCGATACAGCTGGTACTTTATGTAATGCAGCAAATGCTTTGAAAGAGAATGGAGCAAAAGCTGTAAAAGCATATATAACTCATCCAGTTTTATCTGGCCCTGCAATTGAAAGGCTGGAAAATTCATCTATTGATGAATTAATAGTAACAAATTCAATTCCATTGACCCCAGATGCAAAAAAATGCAGTAAAATACGCGTCATTTCATTGGCGAATATAATTGCTGAGTGTATAAAAAGGCTTAGCAATGAAGAATCATTAAGTGAAATGTTTTTATAGAGTAAATTATGACAGAACAAATAATTTTAAATGCTGATGCTAGAGAAAGAACTGGATCTAATAAGGCAAGAGTAATCAGAAAAGTTGATGGAATGGTTCCTGCCATAGTTTATGGAGATGAAAAAGAAACTCTTAATATAAAATTGAAACTAAATGAATTGACTAAAGCTTCCGAAAATGAACTTTTCTATACACAAGTACTACTAATCAAAACAGGTGATAATGAAGAAAAGGTGGTGCTAAAAGAACTTCAAAGAGATCCTGCTAAAGGTAAGTTTCTTCATGCTGATTTTCAAAGAGTTTCGAGTAAAACAAAACTTAAAGTTGTTATACCTGTCAGCTTTATAAATGAAGAAGATTGTATTGGAGTTAGAGAAGATGGTGGCGTTGTAACTAAGACCATAAGAGAAATTGAAATAATGTGTCTAGCTGGAAATATACCAGAATCAATTGACGTTGATATAGAAAAATTAAATCTTGGAGACTCTATTAGACTAACTGAAATTTCACTACCTGATGGTTCTGAAATACCAGGATTAACTGAAGAAACTGATCAAATGGTTGTTTCTGTTAACGCTCCGAAAGCAGTTGAAGAAGATCCTATTATTGAAGAGCTCGAAGAAGGCGATGTTGCTGAAGGAGAAGCTTCAACTGAAGAAACTGCTGGAGAAGAATCTGGATCTACTGAAGAAAATACTGAAGAAGATAGCAACGAAGAAAGCTAATCGTATGTACAAACTTTGTTTTGTTGGTCTTGGCAATCCTGGATCAAAATATCAAAACACTCGTCATAATATTGGAAAAGATTTTCTTAAAAAAATATCAATTGAATATTCCTTAAAATTCTCAAAAAAAATTAAATTTGAAGCTGAAATATCAGAATCACATTCAGGTAACATTTTATGGGTGATTCCAGATAATTATGTCAATCAATCTGGTAGAACTGTTTCGAAGATACTTAAGTCTACAAATCTTACTTCGGAGAACATAATTGTTATTCATGATGATTTAGATTTAAAGGTTGGAGATCTGCGTCTAAAAGAGAATGGAGGTCATGGAGGCCACAATGGATTGAGAGATATTATTGAAAAAATAAACTCAAAAGATTTTTACAGATTAAGGGTAGGAATTGACCATCCTGGAAAAAAAGAGGATGTAACAAATTGGGTTTTGAATAAATTTACTCCAGATGAAAAAAAATCTATTTCAAATGCTTTTAAAGAATTCAGTAATATTTTTGAATTAATTTGCTTAAATAAAATAAGTGAAGTTCAGAAAATTCTACATACAAAATAGTTATGGGATTTAAGTGTGGGATTATTGGTTTGCCAAATGTGGGCAAATCAACATTATTTAATGCTCTTACGAAATCAAAAATCCCTGCAGATAATTTTCCCTTTTGCACAATCGATCCAAATATTGGAAAAGTTCCTTTACCCGACGAAAGACTGCTTCAAATTAACAAGATAGTAAATTCACAAAAGATTATTCCAGCTACTTTAGATCTTGTTGATATTGCTGGATTAGTTAAAGGGGCATCTAAAGGTGAGGGTTTAGGAAATTCTTTCTTATCTAATATAAGAGAAATGACGGCTTTGGCTCATGTTGTTAGATGCTTTGGTGATGAGAACATCACGCATGTAGATGGGTCAGTTGATCCAATTCGTGATGTTGAAATTATAAATTTAGAATTAATATTTGCTGACCTAGATTCTGTTTCAAAAAGAATTTCAAAATGTGAAAAACTACTTAAAACAAATGATAAAGAGAATAAGTTGCAATATGAGATTCTGCTTAAGCTAAAGCAAGAACTTGAGGATGGATTTTTAATAAATCTTGAAAAATATGAAGAGCACGAACAGCAAATTATAAAAACTTTTAATTTGCTCTCGTCAAAGCCAACTTTTTTTATAGGAAATATAAATGAAAGTGAAGAATCTCGTAAAATGATTGAAGACTTAAAATCACTAGCAGAAAATCTGAATACTTTTGTTATTCCAGCTTCTATCAAGATAGAGCATGAAATATCAATGTTAGATGAAAATGAAAAAAAAGATTATTTAGATCTTATGAATATGGATGAACCTGTTTTAAACAAAATAATATTTGAGGGTTATAAAATGTTAGGTCTAAAAACTTTTTTTACTGCTGGTCCAAATGAAATAAGAGCTTGGACTATAAAAAATGGCTTCACTGCACCAAATGCGGCAGGTGTCATTCACTCAGATTTTGAAAGGGGTTTTATCAAAGCCGAGGTAATTGATTTTGATGATTATATAAAGAATGGCGGAGAGCTAGGATCTAAGGAGAACGGAAAGTTAAGACTCGAGGGTAAAGAATATCTTGTTAAAGATGGTGATGTTATTCATTTTAAATTTAATGTTTGAGTCGATAAAAATTATTGACTCTTAAATTTTAAAGATTATCATTCAACGATTGGCTATGTAGCTCAGATGGTTAGAGCACAGCACTCATAACGCTGGGGTCGGTGGTTCAATTCCACCCATAGCCACCAATATTTAGATTTTAAATAAATTAGTCTTTGTTTAAGTAAGACAGAATTATTATTACAGAGATTAAAACCAGTAGGCCGTCCTCTCCAAGCATATCAACAACACTTGAAACATTTTTATAGACGTCACCAACGAAAGGTGTATCAATTCCGAGCAAGATACCGAGAAGCAGACTTACAACAACAAGAGGTATCAAAAGTTTGGTAACTTTGTTTAAAAGTGCTGTTAAACCAGCGAAAGTAAATTTAAAGTTCATAAGTTTAAAAAGTTTAGGAAGGGTTTTACCCCTTCCTAAATGGATTATTAAGTTTTATTACTTAACAAGACTCATTAAGATTGCTAAGACAAGAAGTCCTACAACACCATTAGAAGTAAGCATTTCTACTAATCCTGTTATATTACCAATCACGTCAAGTCCAAGAACATCACCAAAGACTAAAGCTCCAACGATGCCTAGACCTAGCACTCCAATCAGCACCTCTGTCAAACTTTTGACGATGCCGTTTATCATCTTCCATGCATTATCCATAATATTTCCCCCCTATTAGGTTTTTTTTATGTTTTGCAGGGTCAATAAGAACATAAATTCAAAAATGAAGCAAATTATGTAAACAAAAATAAGACACAATATTTGACAATTATAAATTTATCTAATAATGGGTAAAATCAGAACTTTTTGACTTATTCGTTGTTATCAGCCAAAGCCTTCATCGATAGTTTCATTTTACCTCTATCGAATCCAATAAGTTTAACTTCAACCTCTTGTCCTTCTTCCAGTACATCATTAACATTTTCAGTTCTTTCTTCAGATATTTCCGATATATGTAAAAGACCATCTTTGCCAGGTAAAATATTTACAAAAGCTCCAAATTCAACAATTTTTACAACAGAACCTTTATAAACTTTATTTAGTTCTGGTTCTTCAAGTATTCCTTCAATAATTGCTAAACACTCTTTCATTGAAGATTGATTTTGACCAAAAACAGATACGACACCATCGTCACTTATATCAACTGTTGCACCAGTTTTTTCTTGCATTGACTTGATAACTGCTCCGCCTTTGCCAATAATTTCTTTAATTTTGTCTTTATCAACCATAAAGGTTTTCATTGCAGGTGCATTTTCTGAAAGTTCTTTTGGTTTAGATATAACCTTATTCATAATCCCAAGAATATGATCCCTGGCTACTTTGGCTTTTGTTAAAGCTGTTTCCATAATAGATTCATTTATTCCAGATATTTTAATATCCATTTGAAGTGCAGTTATGCCAGATTCAGTACCAGCAACTTTAAAATCCATGTCCCCTAAATGATCTTCATCACCTAAAATATCAGTTAGAACTGCAAAGTCGTCACCTTCTTTGATCAAACCCATCGCTATGCCAGCAACTGGACTAGTTAAAGGCACACCTGCATCCATAAGTGATAACGAGGTTCCGCATACCGATGCCATTGAACTTGAACCATTTGACTCTGTAATCTCAGATACGACTCTCATTGTGTAACCAAATTCATCTGAATCGGGAAGTACTGCTTTAATTGCCCTTTTTGCCAGATTACCATGGCCTATTTCACGTCTTTTAGGCCCCATTGGCATTCCAATTTCTCCAACACTATACGCTGGAAAATTATAATGAAGCATGAAGTTATCGCTATCTTCTCCTTCAATAGATTCTATTCTCTGAGCATCTCTAGAAGAACCTAGTGTTGCCGCTACAATTGCCTGAGTTTCACCTCGAGTAAATAAAGCTGAACCATGCGCACCAGGCAAAATATTTGTTTCAACAAAAATAGGTCTCACTGTATCTAGATCTCTTCCATCTATTCTTGGTTGATTATTCAAGATATTTCCTCTTACGATATCTTTTTCAAGCTTTTTAAATTCACTCATTAACTTGCCCATATCAAGTTCATCAAGTTCCTCGTAGTTCTCTTTAATTTTGTCTCTAATTTCTTTTAATGCCTCATTTCTCTGAGCCTTGTTAGAAATTTTAAAGGCATTCTCTATTTCATCTTTATGATTTGATTGGAGTTCATCATAATAATTGTTTTCTTCTTTTACCGATTCGATATTCCATGCTTCCTTACCAGTTTTTTGTTTAAGTTCATTACATGCGGTAATTACAGCTTTCATTTCTTGGTGTCCAAATAGAACTGCACCCAACATCAGATCCTCATTAAGTTCCTTTGCTTCTGATTCGACCATTAGCACTGCTTCATCAGTTCCAGCCACTACCATATCTAAATATGAATCATTTAATTCCTCGAAAGAAGGATTTAAAACATATTCACCATCAATAAAGCCTACTCTTGCAGCTCCCATTGGTCCATCGAATGGCACTCCAGATATAGTTAGTGCTGCTGATGCTCCTATCATGGAGGCTATATCAGGATTTTGTTTTTTATCTGAAGACATTACAGTACAAAAAACTTGAATCTCATTTGTGAAGTGGTCTGGGAACATGGGCCTAATAGGTCTGTCAATAAGCCTTGATGTCAATGTTTCTCTTTCTGTGGGCCTTGCTTCTCTTTTAAAGAACCCGCCTGGAATCCTTCCTGTTGCATAAAACTTTTCTTGATAAAAAACTGCAAGTGGGAAAAAGTCTTTTGCGGGATCTGCTTCTTTCTTTGCAACTACGGTTGTCAGTACAACCAAATCTCCTATTGTTACAACAACTGCTGCTGTTGCTTGTCTAGCAATCTTATTTGTTTCTATTTTTACTGTTTGTTTTCCATATTGAAACTCTACACTTGTAGATTCTAAATTATTATTTTCCACGATCTTCCTTATTTATGTTTTGACATTAACCTCTTAGATTTAGCTTCTTTACCAAATCAGCATAGCTATCAGCATCTTTTCTTTTTAAATATGCCAGTAACTTTCTTCTAAGATTTACCATCCTTATTAAACCAGCTCTGGAATGATGGTCTTTGTTATGATTTTTAAAATGACTCTGTAATTTATTAATATTTTCTGTTAAGAGTGCTATTTGAACCTCTGGTGATCCAGTATCACCATCATTTCTCTTGTATTTCTCGACAATTTTAGCCTTTTCTTCTGTTAATAATGCCATATTGTTTTTCCTCGTAATGTTAAATGAAAATCGCTAACCTCACATTACTAAAGTAAGCGTGCGAATATTATAACTTATTAAGACATTAAACAAGCTGTTTATGTTTTAGAATTTCTCCCTCTACAAATCCTAATCCCATAAACTCATTAACATTTTTATAAATTCTATAAAATCCTTTTAGATTCTTTTGAGCAATTATTTCTTGACCATTTTGAAACAAATTAGATTCCCTATCATTTAATAGTATTTTTTCTAGATATAAAAAAGCTTCCTCAATTTTTATCATTTCATTTTTTTTTATATTTTCTAAAGTTCTGGCATTTTTAAGATCAAAATTATGTTGCTTTAATCTTTTCAGTGAAATCATATTAGCTCCACATCCTAAATTCTCACCAAGATCTCTTGCAATTGATCTTATGTAAGTACCTTTTGAGCAAGTTAGCTCAAATGAACAAATTTCATTTTTATATGTAATATTTTTAATTTCTTTTATTTCTATTCGTCTAGGTTCTTTATCAATAAATTCACCTTTTCGAGCGTATTCATATAAAGGCCTTCCCTTATGTTTCAGTGCAGAGAAATATGGCGGTTTTTGAAATGAAGCACCCAAAAAATTATTAATTTCATTTTTAAGAGCTTTTTCAGTAACTTTTACAGGAGCTTTTGCAACTATCTGACCAGTTAAATCATGAGTGTCTGTTGAAATACCAAGCTTTATTTCAACGAAATAAGATTTATCAGATTCTAAAAAATAATTCGAGAACTTGGTTGCTCTATTTACAGCTAATATAATTAAACCTTCAGCAATTGGATCTAAAGTACCTAGATGGCCAACTTTCTTAAAAGAAAATTTTTTCTTTATTTTTTGGACGACATCATTCGATGTGTAATTTTTTTCTTTATTAACAAGAAAAAATCCATTCATTTTATTTCAAATTTTTAAGAAGATTTTCTATATTCTCTGAGTATTCAATACTTTCATCAAACTTGAAAATCAGTTTTGGGACTCTTCTCATTTCAACAATTTTTGATAGCTTTGACCTTATCATCCCAGCAAGTTTTGTAAGAGTTTTGGACTCGATGTTGCTATCACTCTTCCTTATCGATTTTCCAATAACAGTATAGTAAAGATATGCTATTCCTATATCATCAGTCACTTTTACAGCGGTGATATTTATATTTTGCAATCTTGGATCTTTAACTTCTTGAGAAAGGATAAGTGAAATCTCTCTTTTGAGTAAATCTGCAACTTTCTCAGGTCTATTTGAAGACATATTTTATATTTCTTGAGCTTCTTCTTTCCTATCAAAAACTTCTATTTTATCTCCTGGTTTGATGTCTTTATAGTTTTTTATACCCATTCCACATTCATTGCCGTTTTTAACTTCATTTACATCTTCTTTAAATCTTCTAAGAGAATTAAGTTCGCCCTCAAAAATCACAACTTCATCTCTCAAAACTCTCACAGGTTTATTTCTTAAAACATTTCCTTCAATTACATTACAACCTGCAACTTGACCAAATTTGGGAGAATTAAACACTTCTAAAACTTCAGCAGTCCCAACAATTATTTCTTTAACAATTGGATCTAGCAATCCACTCATCCTAGCCTTAACGTCATCTAAAAGTTCGTAAATAATGCTGTGATAGCTTAATGGTATTGATTCGGACTCAATAATCTTTTTTGCAGTGTTGTCAGCACGTACATTAAATCCGATTATTACAGACTCAACAGCAACTGCAAGGTTTGCATCTGATTCACTTATTCCACCCACGCCACTTGAAACTATCTTAACTTTTGCTTTTTCTCCAGCCAAATCATTTAAAGCTGCTACAATGGCTTCGCAAGTTCCACCAACATCAGTTTTAATAATTACATTTAAAACTTTTTTTGCTTCTTGACCCAAGGTTTCAAAGAGATCTCCAGCAGACTCATCTTTTTGTTTTAAGAGCTTCTTTTCTTTCTCTTTTGTTAATCTATATTCAGATATCTCACGAGCTTGTTTTTCATTTTTTACAACTTGAAATTGATCTCCAGCTCCAGGTACAGAGTTCAATCCTAATACCTCAACTGCAGCTGAAGGTCCTGCAGATTTAATTTTCAGCCCATCGCTATTAACAATACTTTTAATTTTGCCCATTGAGTTTCCTGAAACAACCAAATCACCAACTTTTAAAGTTCCATTTTGGATTAAGAATGTTGCAACTGAGCCTCTGAATTTGTCTAATTCCGATTCAATCACAACTCCCTGGGCTGCACCCTCATAATGAGCTTTTAATTCAAGTATTTCTGCTTCAAGTGCTATTCTTTCTAATAGATCGTCTATACCATCACCTTTTAAAGCAGATACCGGGACCATTTGAACAGTTCCGCCCCAATCTTCAGGAGTCAAATCTTTTGCGGCAAGATCGCCCTTAACTTTATCAATATCTGCACCGTCGAGATCAATTTTATTGATTGCAACTACAATAGACACTCCTGCAGCTTTAGCGTGATTAATTGCTTCTTCTGTTTGAGGTTTAATGCCATCGTTTGCTGCTACAACTAAAATTACTATGTCAGTTGTATTAGCACCTCTAGCTCGCATTGAAGAAAAAGCAGCATGACCAGGAGTATCAATGAATGTTAACAATCCCTTAGAAGTTTCTACTTGATAAGCACCAATATGTTGAGTAATGCCTCCAGCCTCACCTTCTACAACTTTTGTATTTCTTATGAAATCCAATAATGTAGTTTTCCCATGATCAACATGTCCCATAACAGTTATCACTGGTGGTCTAGTTTTCTTTTCGTCTTTATATTTGATTAAATTTGCAAGGTCTTCTTCAAGATTTTCTTCCTTTCCAGCAATTCCATTGTGTCCAATCTCCTCAACTACTAGTATTGCAGTCTCTTGATCAATTAAATCATTTATAGTTGCTACAACGCCTAAACTCATCAAATTTTTAACTACCTCTCCGCCTTTTACGGCCATTAATTTTGCAAGTTCTCCAACCTGAATAGTTTGTGGCACTTCAATGTCTTTTTTAATAAATTCTTTTGGTTCTTCAAATTGATGTTGAGAATCCTCAAAAACTACTTCCTTTTTTTTGTATGCATCAACTGCACTAGATAATTGATCTTTTATATCAACAATTTTCTCTGGAGCTGATTGTTTTTTTATTGCTTTTGATTTTTTTTGTTCTTGTTTAAGCTTTGCTGCAGCCTTTAGTTGTTCTTCTCTTTTAATCTGTTGTTCTTTTAACTGCTCTGAGGCAGCCGCTCTTTTAGCTTCAATGTTATCCGAGTAACTTTTTTTAGATGAGGAAGCTGAAGTAACTTTACCTCTTGATGTAACTTTTACACCCGACTCAGAGGTAACTGATTTTGAAGCTGCAGACTTAGAGCCCTTAAGATATTTTAAAAGAGCTTGTTTGTCTGATGGTGTAACTTCATCTGATCCCCTAGAATGACTAAGACCAGCCTTCTGCATTCGCTCAATCAGAGCTTTGTCAGTTATCTTTAGAGTTTTTGCAAAATCTTTTACTGTTATGGCCAATTTTTCTCCTACTTAAACCAATGCTCCCTTGCTTTCATAATCATCTTTGAGGCTTCATCATCAGAAATCTCAATAATCTCTTTTAATTCATCAATAGATAATTCAGCAAGATCATCTTTATTTTTCACTCCTTTATTTGACAGCAATTGAATATTTTCCTCACTAAGTTTTAGGTCTGATAAGGATT